>Ga0208242_100231_pt1 | contig 60436 bp, 55 predicted proteins | sample SubbioAug_CSW13A_FD_184825 | JGI IMG/M metagenome (GOLD analysis project Ga0208242, IMG submission 184825) | Serpentinite rock and fluid subsurface biosphere microbial communities from McLaughlin Reserve, California, USA - CR12Aug_CSW13A (SPAdes) | ecosystem: Environmental > Terrestrial > Deep...
ATTGCCGAGATGATCGAAACCTTCGATCTGGGCGACTGGCTGTCCGCCACGCCCGATTCCCTGCCGCTGGGCTACAAGCAGCGCCTGGCATTGGCTTGTTCGCTGATGCACCGGCCGCCCGTGCTGTTTCTGGATGAACCCACTTCGGGCGTGGACCCGATCACCCGGCGCGAATTCTGGACCCACATCAACGGACTGGCCCGCAAGGGCGTGACCATCGTGGTCACCACCCACTTCATGGACGAGGCCGAATACTGCGACCGCGTGGCCATACTCTCGCGTGGGCAACTGATTGCGCTGGATACGCCCGACGCGCTCAAACGTTCGGCGGTCAGCCCCGAACGACCCGACCCGACGATGGAGGACGCCTTCATTCACCTGGTGGAGTCGGCGGACCGCGAGCTGGAGGCCGCCACATGAACGGCACCACAAAGCACAAGGACGGGAATGGACCACAGCAGACCGACCTGCGCCATTTTGATCTGCGGCGCTTGATCGCCCTGGTCACCAAGGAAAGCTACCAGGCGCTGCGCGACCCCTCGACGCTGCTGATCGCGTTCGTGCTGCCGGTGGTGTTGCTGCTGCTGTTCGCCTATGCGGTGTCGCTGGATGCGAAGGATGTCCGCGTCGGCGTGGTGCTGGAGTCGCCCGGCGCTGCAGCGCAGGAGCTTGCGGCGGCCTTTGCCGGCACAAAGTTCCTGGATGCCCACTTCGCCCATGACCGGCGCGAAGTGGCCGACCAGCTGGTCTCAGGCGACCTGCGCGGCTACGTGGTGATCCCGCAGGATTTCGAGCAGCGGCTGGCCCAGCGTGGCAGCGAGCCGCTGGTGCAGATCGTCACCGACGGCTCCTACCCCAATACCGCCAACTACGTCGAGAACTACGCCCGCGGCGTGGTCCAGTCCTGGCGTGCCGGACTGGACGTCGGAGCACCAGCGCAGGCCGTCATGCTGGAACCGCGCTACTGGTTCAACCCCGAGCTGGAAAGCCGCCGCGCACTGATTCCCGGTGCCATCGCCATCGTCATGACCATCATCGGCACCATGCTGACTGCACTGGTGGTGGCGCGTGAATGGGAGCGCGGCACCATGGAGGCGGTGCTGTCCACGCCGGCCTCGGTGGCCGAAATCCTGATCGGCAAGCTGCTGCCGTACTTCGTGCTCGGCATGCTGTCCACGCTGGGTGCGGCGGCGCTGGCGGTGTTCGTGTTCGGGGTCCCGATGCGGGGCTCGCTGGCGGCGCTGCTGCTGCTGTCGGCGGTGTTCATGGTTCCGGCGCTGGGTCAGGGTCTGCTGATTTCCTCCTTGGCACGCAACCAGTTCCTGGCAGCGCAGATCGCGCTGTTCACGGGTTTTCTGCCGGCTTTCATGCTGTCGGGCTTTCTGTATGAGATCGACGCGATGCCCGCGCCGATCCGGGCCATCACCCGGCTGGTTCCGGCGCGTTACTTCGTCGATTCGCTGAAGACGGTGTTCCTGGCCGGCGACATCTGGGCCGTGTTCCTGCCCAACCTGGCGGCCATGGCGGCGATCGGGGTGCTGTTCTTCGTGATCGCCAAGCGCGCCACGCGCAAGAACCTGGAGTGAAGCGATGTTGACGTCCGCATTCTCGTTGACCCGCCTGCGCGCCCAGTTCATCAAGGAGGTGCTCAGCGTCCTGCGCGACCCGCGCAGCCGCATGGTGGTGTTCGTGCCGCCGATCCTGCAGTTGCTGGTGTTCGCCTTTGCCGCGACGCTGGAAGTGCGCAACGTCGATATCGCCGTCTACGACCAGGATACGGGGCGCTGGTCGCACGAGCTGGTACAGCGCTTGGACAGCGCCCGCTTCATCACCCACATCCGGCATGTCGACAGCCAGCAGCAACTGCACGAGCTGATCGACCGTGGCGAGGTGATCGCCGCGCTCGCCATCCCGGTGGATTTCTCGCGCTCCATCGCTGCCGGCGAAAGTGGCCGCGCGCAGGTACTGGTCGATGGCCGGCGCAGCAACTCCGGGCAGATCACCGTGGCCTATCTGTCCACCATCGCCGCCGATGTCGGCGCCGAGGTCGTGCCCGACGCCCAGGCACCAACGCCCGTGGTCGTGCGCCACTGGTTCAACCCGAATCTGGTCTACCGCTGGTTCATCGTGCCCGGGCTGACGGGCATCCTGGCGTTGTTCAGCTCGCTCTTGATCACCTCGTTGTCGATCGCGCGCGAGCGCGAGCTGGGCACCTTCGACCAGTTGCTGGTGTCGCCCACCTCGACGCCCGAGATCATCATCTCCAAGTCGCTGCCGGCACTCGCAATTGGCACCGGGCTGGGCCTGTTCATGATCAGCGCGGGCGTCTTCCTGTTCGGCATCCCGTTTACGGGCTCGTTTGCACTCCTGCTTGCCAGCCTGGTGCTGTTCATCGCCTCGGTGGTCGGCATCGGTCTGATGATTTCCGCGGTCAGCATGACGCAGCAGCAGGCCATCCTGGGGGCGTTCGCCGTCGGCGTGCCGGCGGTGCTGATGTCAGGCTTTGCGACGCCTGTGGAAAACATGCCTGTCGTCCTGCAATGGCTGGCTCAGGCCATTCCGCTGACCCACTTCCTCATCATCGTCGAAGGCAGCTTTCTCAAGGCCATGCCGCCCGGTGACATTCTCGCCAGCCTGTGGCCGCTGGCGGTCATCGCCCTGGCCACGCTGACGATGGCCACCGTATTCGTCCGAGGACGCCTGCAATGAAATCCAAGCCCCGCACTCCCTTTTTTCGCGCAACCGTCACTGGCCTGACCCCTGGGCGCGCGCGTCCGCTCGCGCTGGCCCTGTCCTGCGTGCTGCTGACTGCCTGCGCAAGCGTGGGCCCCGACTACCGCGAGCCGCCGCCGGTCGACGTCGGCAGCGGCTGGAGCTTGCCGTTGGCAAGCGAATCTCAGTCCGCAGACTTGAGCCAATGGTGGTCTGCACTGGACGATCCCATCCTCGATCGCCTGATGGCCACGGCGCTGGCACAGAACCTGGATCTGCGCCAGGCTGCGGCACGCATCGATGAGGCACGCGCCCTGCGCGATCGTGTGGCCGGCGAGGCATTGCCCACCGCCGCCGCTGGCGCGAGCGTCAACCGGCGCCGTCAAAGCGAGAACGGACCCCTGCCCGTAGGCTCCATCCCCGGTCTTGACGCCACGCAGACCATCTACGACGCGGGCTTCGACGCGGCCTGGGAGGCCGACTTGTTCGGGGCCAGGCGGCGCGCCCTGGAAGGCGCCAGCGCCCGCCTGCAGGCGACCGAAGCCGAGGCACAGGGAGTACGCATGCGCATCGTGGCCGAGGTCGCGCGCACCTGGTTCACCGCCGTCGGCGCCCGCTACGAGTTGCACGCACAACAGGCCACACTGGATACGCTGCAGCAGACCTTGGAATTGGTGCGCCTGCGGCATGCGATGGGCGACGCGTCGGCCGCCGACGTGGAGGCGGCGTACGCCCAATGGACAGCAGTCAACGCGCTCATCCCGGATATCCAGGCGCGTCAGCGCGCCGCGGTACTCAGCCTGGGCGTACTGCTGGGCGCGCCGCCGGAGCGGGAGCTGGCACTGCTGGATGGCCCCTTGACGCCGAGCACGCTGCGGGCGCTGCCGGTGGGCGAGCGCGCAGATATGCTGCGCCGGCGCCCGGACGTGCTGGCTGCGGAACGTCGCCTGGCAGCGAGTTCCGCCGACATCGGCGTGGCCACAGCCGAACTGTTCCCCAAACTCTCCATCGGTGTCGGTGGCGGGTTTCAGGCGCTCAGCACGGGCGATTGGTTCGATGCATCCAGCTCGCGTTTTTCCATCCTGCCGCTGATTTCCTGGCGCCTGTTCGACGGTGGCCGTGTGCGAGCCGAAATTCGGGCACGCGAAGCGGCTGAGCGGCAGGCCGCGCTGGCCTATGAGCAGGCGGTGCTGACGGCGCTGGGCGACGCTGAGCGCGCGCTGGGCGACTACCACGGCGGGCTGGACACACTGGAGCGCCGCGGTATGGCACTGGGTGCCGCGCGCACAAGCTACGGCCACGCCAAGGCGCGCTACGCGGCGGGCGACATTGCGCTGGTCGAACTGCTGGCCGCCCAGCGCAGCCTGCACGAGGCCGAAACCGCAGCCGCACGCGCGCATACCAACGCCGCCGTGCAATTGGTGGCGCTGTACAAGGCCCTTGGTGGCGGCTGGGACGTATCCACGGCGGCATCCAGCGCAACCCATCCGCTGCGGGGCACTGCCGCCCCCGTCGCGTTTTCAAGCCGCTGATTCAACACAAGGAGACCGTCATGCAAATCAACGTTGGAAATCTCGACCGCATTGTGCGCATCGTCATCGGACTGATTATGCTCAGTCTCCCATTGTGGCTGGACTCATCCTGGCGTTGGCTGGGACTCATTGGAATCATGCCACTCCTCACCGGCCTGGCAGGCCGCTGTCCTGGCTATCGCCTGCTCGGCCTCAGCACTTGCCCGATGCGAAAACCCGAGTGAACGCCCTATGAAACTCAGTTTTTTGGGCGCAGCCCGAGAAGTCACCGGATCGTGCTTTCTGGTCGAAGCGGCTAATGTCCGCTTCCTGGTCGATTGCGGCATGGTTCAAGGTGGGCGTATAGCAGCAGCACGCAACCACGAGCCGTTCGCGTTCGACCCGGCGTCCATTGACTTCGTCCTGCTGACCCACGCCCACATCGACCACAGCGGGCTATTGCCCAAACTCACGCGCGCCGGGTTCAAGGGGTCCATCTACGCCACGCCAGCGACGGTTGATCTGCTCGGGGTGATGCTGCCCGATAGCGCTCACATCCAGGAAATCGATGCCAAGCGGGTTGCCAAGCGGCTCAAAGAAAAGACCGTGCCGCCACCCCTGTATACCCTGCAGGATGCACACGAATGCCTGCAGCAAGTACGAGGTATCGAATACGACCGGGAGTTCGCACCCCGCGTCGGGGTGCGCGCCCGCTTTCGTGATGCCGGACACATCCTTGGTTCGGCCATCCTGGAAGTGTGGATTACCGAGTACGGTTACCCCACGAAGATCGTGTTCAGCGGCGATCTGGGTCAGCCGGGACGCCCCATCCTGCGCGACCCGACACCCATTGAGGAAGCCGACATCCTCGTCATCGAGTCCACCTACGGTGACCGCCGGCACAAGGATTTTTCGGCGACCGAAGCGGACATGATCGGCATCGTCGAGAAAACCCTGTTCGAGCGCGGCGGCAATGTCATCGTTCCGGCCTTTGCGGTCGGCCGAACCCAGGAGGTGCTCTACCACCTACATCGTCTCACCTGCGAAGGGCGTCTGCAGCGTCCAATGGTGTTTGTCGATTCGCCGATGGCCACCGAGGCCACACGCATCACGCGTGAACATCTCGAATTGTTCGACGAACAGGCGAAGCGGTTGGCCGGATGGCACGCGCGCGGCGAGAACCTCCCGTACCTGGATTTCACAGCGAGCGCTGAGGAGTCCATGGCGCTGAACCGGATTCGCTCCGGGGCCATCATTATTTCTGCCAGCGGCATGTGCGATGCGGGACGTATCCGGCACCACCTGCGCCACAACTTGCCACGCCGCGAATGCAGCATCTTGTTTCCCGGTTTCCAGGCGCAGGGGACGCTTGGCCGGCGCCTGATCGAGGGGGCCGAACGTGTACGCATCTTCGGCGAGGACATCCCGGTACGTGCGGCGATCCACAGCGTGGACGGCCTCTCGGCGCATGCCGACCAGAAGGCGCTGCTGGATTGGGCCCGTGCTTTCATTCAAGCACCGGCGCAAACCTTCGTGGTGCATGGGGAATCGTCGGCCGCGCAAACCTTCGCTGACCTCTTGCAGCAGCAACTCGGCTGGCAGGTCACGGTGCCCGAGTATGGCCATGCGCTGCGCTGGCCGGACTTTCTGGCGCACGAGTGATGAAGCCCGCAGAAGATCTCGATGAACGCCTGCGCGCCATCCGCGAGTCGCCAACGTACCGGCTTGCGTACGAAGACATCGAGCTGCTTGGCCAGGACGAACTGCGGCCGCTGCGACTACAGCTCGAACTGCTCAAGCCCGAGCGCATCCTGCACGAGCAAGGCATTCGCTCGACGGTACCTGCTCGCCAGCCCGGATGCGCTGTTCCAGGAGACGCCGCCAGACAACCCATACCTGCGGCTCGTCAACGAGGCCGCAAAGCGCGAAGATTCAGCCCTTGGGGGCAAGGACGACGATCAGGCGTAGGCATGCGGCCGCTGTGCGGGCCGGCTTCAATCCGCGGATGGGGCCGACTCTGCCAGCTTGGCTTCGGTCAGAGTCATCAAGTGGGCGGAACTGCATTTCAGCGCACGGGCAATCTTGAGGATGAGAGGGAGCGTGGGGACATGCTCGCCGCGCTCGATCTTGCCCATGTGCGACCGTTCGATGCCGGCCATGTGGGCCAGCGTTTCCTGAGCGATGCCCTGGTTGGTTCTTTCTTCCCGCACGGCAGCCCCAAACGCGATGGCTGGTTCCGCTTCGTAGGTAGTGGTGCCGGTGGGGCGGCCCCTTTGGATCGAACGCTTTGGCATTGCCAAGAGCGTCGAACACGGTCACGATTTAAACCACGTTAAACTTAACTCATCCAACGGCTTCGAGATCAGTTGCCACGAGTTCACCGCCTGGGGGAGCTGGACGTGGAATCGAGTGACATCACCGCCGAAATTCGCATGGCCGTCCTCGGCGAATGGGTGCCTCCCCAGCTCGCCGACGTGCTCGCCCTGCAGCGTGCCGAAGAGCCGGAGACCCATGCCGTCCTGGCCGGCTGGACAGATCCCGGTCGAGGCGCGGAGCTGCCGGACGACGGCTTCGACTTCGCCTTGTCTGCGGTTGCCCGGCAGTGGCCTGGCTGGGTATGCGAACCGCTGTGGCATGACACGCTGGCGGTCGCCGTGGCCAAGCGCTCCCACCTGCTGGCCCACCGTGAAGTGCCGTGCGGGGAAGTGCTCAAGCAGCCCTTGATCTGCTCGCAGTCCACGGCCGATGAACCATGGCGCATGACCGTGCAGCGTGTGTTCGAGAACGCGCTGCAAGAGCGAGAGCAAACGGTGGAGACATTCGATGTGGCGATGACGCTGGTTGCCGCCGGGTACGGGATCGCCATTGCGCCTGCCGCGAGACTGGCGAGCTACCTACGCCGAGGCATCGCCGTGCGGCCGCTGGCCGGCGCACCAACGATCGTGATGGCTTACCTGCTCCGCCGCGATGCTTCCTTGTCGGACACCCAGGCAAGATTCGCCCGCCGCGCGCGCTTGGTGTCCTGACAGACGCGCGGGGATCGCGGTTTCGCCACGATCCCGCATTCCTGCTGCTAGGCGACTCCGACTCGCAGCGGGGTCCATTCGCTTTCCTTCACGGCTGTGCTCACTGCCATGACGAGCTTGTCGAGATTGCCGGCCGTCACGCCCTCCAGTGCCGAACACCCCCGCAGCATCGAGCGCGGTTGCAGTAGTGCATGGTAGATCTGCCAAGGGTCCGCACCCCTGGTCAGCTTCAGGACGGACTGGATCAGCTCGTGCTTGAGTGGGTCGAGGTGCCAGTCCGGCACGCGCTGGCCGCGGTTGCCTACGTTCAACGCCAGCAAGTTGCCCGCCTTGATCTCGTAGCTGATCCACCTGCGGGATTTGCCCGCCATCTTGGCAAACGCCGCGACGGGAAGGTTGTGCGGCGCTTCGAAGACATCGAACAGCTCCATCCTCTCGCGCTGAATGTCCGAAGGCACCAGCGGCGCGGCCGATCGAGGGGGCGGAACCGCCGGCAGCCGATGTGCGGCGGCAGAAACCAACGGCATGGCGTCACCCGGCTTCGTCACCAGCAGGATTGGCGAAGCGGCAACCGGCGTGGAGGGTGCGCTTGCGGTTTGCTCACTCGGGAATGCGGGTACGCCTTCCAGATGCACGGTGAGCGGCATGCTGGCCGCCTCGACCTGGTTCTGCTCGAAGAGGTCGAGCCGATCGGCCCAGTCCTGCATCATGCGGCGACGCTGCTCCACGTACTCGGCATGGTTGTAGGTCGCGCTGACCTTGTTGGGATCGACATGCGAGAGCTGTGCATCCACCCAGACCTTCGGGTAGCCGATCTCGTTGAGCGCAGTGGACATCGTGCCGCGGATGCCGTGTCCGGTCAGGCGTTCCTGATAGCCCATGCGCTTGAGCGCACCATTGAGCGTGTTCTCGCTGATGCGCTTCTTCAAGTCGCTGTCGTGCCGGAACAGGTGGCGCTGGGCCGGCTTGAACTCATCCAGCAGGTGCCGGACGATCTCCATGGCCTGAATCGACAGCGGCACGATGTAGGGCGGGATGTCCTTCGCCTGCTGCCGCTTCTTGCGCATATCCAACTGGAGTTGCTTCACGACGTCGGGCGGGATGATCCACAACCCACGGTCCAGATCGAATTGATCCGGCGTCGCCTGTCGCAGCTCTCCGGTTCGCACGCCGGTCAGCAGCAATAGCCGCAGCCCGAGCTGGGTCTGCCGCCTGCCGCGATAGCTGCGCAGCCGCTGCAACAGCTTCGGCAGCTCGGCCATGCGCAGGAACGGGTTGTGGTTGACGGGTGGCAGCGGCAGCGCCACCACATCGAGATCGGAGGCAGGGTTCTGCTCCAGGCCCGGCACGATCACCAGCGCGTAGCGGAACAGTTGGTTGAACCACGTCCTGACTTTCTCGGCGACGGAGAGCGCCCTGCGCTTCTCGATCTTGGCGATCACCTCCAAGAGGTCGGGACGCTTGATCTCATAGATCGACCGCTTGCCCAAGGCGGGCAGCACATCCTTGTCGAAGATGCGCGGAAGTATCGAGAGGGTCGTCTGCCGGCCTTCCTTGAGGCTGAGCCCGCGATGCTTGAGCCACTTGCGATACACCGCCTCGAAGGTGTTCTCGTCGGCGAGCCGGACGGCAGTGCGCTTCTGCTTGCGGTGAACGCGAGGATTGATGCCTTTGGCTAGCAGGGCGCGCGCTTCATCGCGCAGGCTGCGGGCCTCGCGAAGCGTCACCTCCGGGTAGGTGCCGAGCGACATCCGCTTCTGCTTGCCCGCCCAGTAGTAGCGGAAGTGCCAAGTCCTGCCCCCTGCAGCCGTGACGGCCAGGGAGAGGCCATCCAGGTCAGGGAGGGTGTATGCCTTGCCAGTTGCCTTGGCCTGTCGAACGGCCAGGTCTGAGAGTGCCATGCTCTTGCTCCTGAACATGAGTCAGGAACCAGATGCTGGTCACGTCGACCTCGCCCCTCCATCAACAATCCGGAATCAGCCGCGCCCGCAAAAATGGACTTGTTTGTGGACTTAAAAGTCCCGGCTGTAGGCGGATCGCAGTGGACTACGGCAGAACGTCAAAGAGAGGAAAAGTCCTTGTGTGGCAACGACTTGCAAACTCTCTTGGACTTCTGCGGAAGTCCGCAGAATGATGCAGTGGAGCGGCTGATGGGAATCGAACCCACGTCTTGAGCTTGGGAAGCTCAGGTCCTACCATTGAACGACAGCCGCGTCTCTGCTAACAGCGTGGATTGTAAGCGAAGCCGCTGGCCGTTCATTTTGCACTCTTGCCGTGGTAGGCACGGTGGATGTTGCTGGATCGTTCAGGGCACGGCGAGGGTGAGGTCTGCCCTGGGGGCGTCGTCGGTCGGTGCGGTGCCGGGTGCCTTGGTTTCGCCAGTGCCCAAGAACAGCCGCTCGGCTGGCACGCCGCGTGCGGCAAGGTGGTCTTTTACGGCCATCCCTCGCGCCACAGCGAGTGCGCCTGCTTCGGTCGCGCCGTAGGGGATCGCCGCCATCAACAGTGATTCCATCTCGGCCACAGGCAGGTCTTTGGCCAGGCCCACCAGGTTGCGCGGCTTGGTGATATCGGCGCGGCGGTACACCTCGCGCAGCAGGGCGGGGTATTCGTCGGGACTCACCGTGATGGGTGCGTCGGCCGGCCCGCCGTCGCGCAGCAGGCGGCGCCGCTTTTCACTCAACACGCGCTCCTGCAGGCGGTCGCGGCGGTAAGCGTCGCGTTCGCTCTCGCCCGCACTGTGGCCAGTGACGGTGAGTTGCAGGGCGGGCCGGTCCAGCAGGGCCTGCGCCACCTTGTCGAGACTGCCGAGGGTGTCTGGCGTCAAGACAGTACGCCCCGGCTCAAAGGCGATGTGCCGCAGGTCGTCGCCGCCCGAGAAGGCACTGGCGATGAGTGAAAACGGCGCAGTGATCGCCTTGCCGATCAGGTTGAGCACCAGGCGCACGATGATCGGGCCCAGGCGGAACTCGGGGTCGTTGATGGATCCGCTGATGGGCAGGTTGATGTCGATGACGCCATGCCGGTCGGCCAGCAGCGCGACGGCGAGCTTGACCGGCAGGTTGGGTGCTTCACTGCCTGCGATGCGGTCACCAAAGCGCAGTTGGTTGAGCACGATCTGGTTGCTGGCCTGCAATTGTCCGTCGGGTGCGATGCGGTAGTTCACGTCCACGCTGAGCTTGCCGCGCTCGATGCCGTAGCCCGCGTACTTACTGCTGTACGGCGTCAGCGGGGGCAGCTCCAGGTCGCGCACCTGCCCGCGCAAGTCCAGCGCTAGTGGCTGCGCCAAGGGGTTGAGTTCGCCGGTGATGTCGAGCGAGGCGGTGCCTTCGACGCGGCCGCGCAGGCTCAAGGCGGCCAGCATGGGGCCGTTGGTGGGCGACTGGCTGGAGAAACTGCCCAGTTGCCCAGTGAGCTCGCTCAGGTTGGCGGTGTAGTTGGGCTGAATGAAGCGGTCGGAAAACCGCACCCGCCCGTTGACCAGCGCGATGGGGCCGAAATCGATGCGCGGGGTGGACCCAGGCGCTGCTGCTGGAGGGTTGGGCCCATCGGTCACCGTGGCGGTTTGCGGGGTCAACAGCCCTTGCAGGTTGAGGCGGCCACTCGGGTCGATGATGACGCGTGCGAAGTAGTCGCTCAGCACGGTTTCGCCAATGGCCAGCCGCTGCAGCGCACCGCGCTGGACGTCCACCTCAAGCTGGCGCAGGTTGAGCGCTTTCCAGTCGAGCAGGTCTTCGGCGGGATCGCGGGTGACGGCGCGCAGGTCTTCCACGGCCGCGTTGCCTTTCAGTTGCAGCGATGCCCCCTCGGCGGGAAGGCGAAGGGCGAGGGTGCCCTGGTAGCTGGCATCGGCCCGCAGCAGCTCGAAGTTGAGGTAGGGGGCCGCGTAGGGCTCGAGCGCGTGCACGGGCAGCCGCTCGGCCTTGAGCCGGCCCGTGACTGTCAGCGGTGCGGTGCGGGCCGATGGGCCGGGCAGCTGCAGCCGGCCGTCGAACGAGAGGCGTCCGCCGTCCCGTCCGGGTCGCTGGACGCGGGCGATCAGGGTGACGGGCATGGCCGGGGCCGGTTCGGTGCCCGTTCGCAGTTGTTGCACCCGCAGCCGCAACTGGGTGGCATCGAGCGCCACGGCAGGGGCCACAGAGGCGTCCCGCCATTGCACTGAGCCCCCTTCAATGAGCCACTCCCGCACGCCGACTTGCCAGGGCTGGGTGGACGGCGCCTTGGCACCCGCGGCGGTGTTGGGCGTGGTGCGGGTTGGGATCCAGTCTTCCACCATCGAGCGCCCATTGGCGGCACGGCGCCAGCGCACCGTGGGCCGTTCCAGCCGCACTTGCTCGGCCGTGACGGCCTGCTGCATCAAATCGACCTGCCAATCGCTGATCTGCAGCACCTGCCACGCCACATCGGGTTGACGGGGTGTGCCCAGTGTCAGCCGGTCGAGGCGCAGGGTGGGGCCGTGCAGGGCCAGGCGTGCGGGGGAATCGCCGGTGGCCAAGGCCCAATCCAGCGTGGCGTCCAGGGTGAGGTACCCCGCCAGTGCCGGGCGCAGGTGCGCGGCCGTGTACGGTTGCAGGGGGCCGATCGGTAGGTCGCTGGCATTCAAACGCACCTCGGCCGACCGTGCCGATGCCCGGCCCGCCCATGACAGCGGGGTACCGGCAAGCACGACGTTACCCTGCAGTTCGGCGGGTGCGCCCTCGGGCCAGTTGAAGCCCTGCACCTGCAGGGACAGGTCGGTGGCATTGAGCGCCGCGGCGGGGCGGGTGGAGGCGTCGTGCCAGTGCAGCGCACCACCGCGCACCTGGGCGGTGTCCAGCGTCACCCGCCAGCCGGGGGCTTGGGTGTGGCTGGGTGTGGCTGGCGCCGCGGTCGTACCACCCGGTGCCGGGGGGAGCCAGCGTTCGACCATGCGGTTCAGGTGCAGCCGGCCCTGCCCATCGCGGCGCAGGTGCAGGGTCGGTTGGTCGAGCTCGACGCGGGACAGGGCCAGCTGTCGCTCCAGCGGACGGGTGGGGCCGACGCCAATGTGCAGCCGTTCGGCGGTGAACAGGTCGGGGGTGGAAGACGCTTCCAGGGATTCTTGCAACTGCAGGCGGTGCAGGGTCAGCCCGCCTTGGAGGGAGACTTGCGGCCGCTCGTGCTGTTCGAACCGCATGGACAGGTCCACGTCGAGGGTGCCGCGCCGTGGTTGCAGGGGCCACCGAGCTGGCCAGTACGGCAGGTAGGGGGCGATGTCGAGGCCGGTCAACCGCAGGTGCGCCTCGGTGTGTCGGTCGGGCGCGAAGGGGGTGGTGTCGGCCTCGGAATCGAAGGCGGCGCCGTTCAGCCGAAAGGCCAGTCGCGGGTGGGTGACGACTTCCCGGCGTGCCTCGAGGTTGCTCAAAAACGGGACGTGCAGTTGCAAGGCGTCGACCGTGTGGGTGGTATCGCGCGGTGCGTCCCGAAAACGCACCTCGCCGTCCGTCACCGCGATGTTGTAGAGGGCAAACTTTGTAGGCGCCTGATCGGCTGGCCTGGGGGCCAGCAGCTGCTCCAGCAGGTCGTCAATGTCGTAGCGGCCTTCACCCAAGTGGGTCAAGGTCAGGCGCGGGCGCTGCAACCGCAAGGCGTCCACGACGGGCGCCAGCCGCAGCAGCGACTGCAGCTCGGCGTTGACGTAAACCTCGTCGATGGCGAGCACAGGCGCCGCATCGGTGCCCGTGGCTCCCGCAACGGTGAGGCCTTCAACCCGCAGCGTCAGCGACCAGGGTTGGAAGCGCACGGTCGCTACTTGCACCGAGCGTCCCAGCGCGGCGCTGGCCCGCTGCTCGATCTGCCAGCGCAGCAGCGGTGGGCCACCCAGCCACGCCAGCACCCAGATGGTGAGCAGCGCAGCGAACGCCCATGCCAGGCGGCGTAACCAGGGGACGATGCCGTGGGGCAGGGTTGGGGCGCGCATCAGGGCTTGCCGAGCAGAAAGTAAACGCCAGTGTAGCCGTGCGGCGCGTACACCAGGCCCAGGTACACCGGGCCAATGCCGGTATCGGCCCCCAGGTACACGCTGCTGCCCCAGCGCAGGTTGCGGCCCAGGCGGTTGGGGTCCTGCCGATCGTGGCTGTTCCAGGCGTTCCCGATTTCCAGCGTGCCGCCGGCGAAGAGTGCGCGCGCCACGCCCGGCGACACCGGCAGCCGGCGGTAATAACCGAGGCGCGCCAGGAGCAGAGAATTGCCCGCCACCTGGCCCACCCGGTAACCTGACAGTTGCTGAAAGCCTCCGAGCGAATACTCGTCTGGCGCGCCCGGTGGCAGGGCCGACGCCTGGCCTAACCGTACAAAGGTGTTCCAGGTGTGCGAACCTCGGGTGAAGACGTGGTTGGTGCTGGCGTCCCAGCGGGTGACGGTGGTGCGCACCTGCCCGACGCGGTAACGCCCGCTTTCCCACGACAGGGTGTGGCGGTGGCCGGACTGCGGGAAGTTGGCGTGGTCGAGCTGGTCGCTCACCCAGGCCAGGCGCCAGCCCGCCTCGGTCCAGGTGAGGTTGCTCAGGCCCGCCGCGGGCAGGGTCGTGTTGGCGTAGTCCACCAGCGTCTGTCGCCGTGCCAGCGTCGGGCCAAAGCGCACGTCGCCCCAGTCGCCGATGCGGCCCAGGTGCCAGCCAAAGTCCAGGCCCAGGCGGCTGGTGCGGCGGCGGAACAGCGCGAATGGCGCGCCCTCGCGGTCGAACCATTCGACCTTGCGCAGCTCGTGGTCGGCGTGCAGGCTCAGGAACCGGCTGCGGTCGTCGCCCAGCGGCAGATAGAGTTCGGTGCCAACCGCTACCGTGGCGCCCAATTCCAGTCGGTTGCGCCACTGCCCACCGTGGCGGGTGGTGTCGCGCTGGTTGTGGCTGATGCGCAGGCGGAAGTCCCCCTGGCCCTGAAAGTCGGTCTGCAAGTCGAGCCCGATGCGGAACTGGTGCATGCCGGCCTGGTCTTCCAGCACGCGGTACACCAGGCCTTCACCGGCGGTGGCGGGATCGCGCTCCAGCCGGTAGTCCAGCCGGACGTAGTCGTCCAGCGCCACCAGGCGGCGCAGGTCCTGTTCGATGCGTTCCGGGTCGGGCGGGTCGCCCGGGCGCACGTCGATCTGCCGTTGCAGCCGATGGGCCTGTGCTGGGTCCACGCCTTCCAGATGCACGAACGCCAGCGTGCTGGGCAGGCTGTTGACCAGGGCCTGGTGGATGCGCTGGCGCTCGTGGCGCCATTGCCCGTACTCTGCGGGGCCAACGCTGAAGCGCTCCAGCGAGGCGGCCACCGTGCGGCCGTAGCGCAAGCCGGCGGCCATCAGCGCGTCGGCGCGGTCGAAATCGGCCGAGGTCAGCGGGCCCAGTTCGGGCGCCAGCAGCAGGTCGCTGCGCGTCAGGCTGGCCGCGCTGCGCTGGACGTTCTGCTCGGTGAGGATGTTGATCATCTGCAGCGTCACACCGACCACCGTGCCCAGGCTGTCACGCCCGGCCAGGGGGGTGCCGATGTTGACGGCAATGATGCGCTCGGCTCCCATCTGCCGGGCCACGTCCACCGGCAGGTTATTGACCAACCCTCCGTCGCCCAGGATGCGACCGTCCCACTGCAACGGGGCGAACACACCCGGTACCGACATGCTGGCGCGCAGCGCTGCGGCCAGGTCGCCCGATTCGAGCAGCACGGGCTGGCCGTTTTCCATGTCGGTGGCCACGGCGCGGAACGGGATGGGCAGTCGGTCGAAACTGTCGAGTTCGCGCGTGTGCAGGGTGTAGCGGCGCAGCAGCAGCTCCAGCGAGCGGCTCGACACCGCGCCTTTGGGGAACTGGAACTCCCCGTCCTTGAACCCCAGGCGCAGCACGGGCGAGAACTCGAAGTCCTGCTCCTTGCGCCGCTGCGACAACTCTTGCCGCGGCAGGCGCTGGGTGAAGAGGTTGTTCCAGTCCACCGCCATGATCTCGCGTTCCAGGGTGTCAGGCTCCATGCCGCCGGCGTACAGGCCCCCGATGATGGCGCCCATGGACGTGCCCACGACCATGTCCACCGGCACCCGCGCGTCTTCCAGCGCTTTGAGCACACCCACGTGGGCAAAGCCCCGCGCCCCGCCGCCAGACAACACCAGGGCGGTGACTGGACGGGGCTCGGCCTGGGCTGCTGGCAGTAGTCCGCCCGCCCACAGGAGCACGGTGAGCACCAGGGCCAGGGGGCGGTGCAGGGCGGTTGGCATGGTGGGCAGGGTATGAGGCTAGGACAGCCCGACAGTGTACGGGCCACCGGCATGCACCTGCAAAAAATGAAAGGCCCCGATTGGGGCCTTGGGACGGGGTGACAGGCTTCAGAGCGCGGTCATTTGAGGATATCGCCCACGCAGAGGTACTTGATCTCGACATAGTCGTCCATGCCATGGTGCGAGCCCTCGCGGCCCAGGCCGGACTGCTTGACGCCGCCGAAAGGGACGTGCTCGGTGGCCAGAATGCCCACGTTGATGCCGACCATGCCGTACTCCAGCGCCTCGCTCACGCGGAAAATCCGGCCCACATCGCGGCTGTAGAAGTAGCTGGCCAGGCCAAACTCGGTGTCGTTGGCGGCGGCTATGGCTTCCTGCTCGGTCTTGAACTTGAACACCGGCGCGAAGGGGCCGAAGGTTTCCTCGCGGGCGCAGAGCATGTCGGCGGTGGCATCGGCCACCACGGTGGGTTCGAAGAACTGCCCCGAACCCGTGCCGCTCAGGCGCTTGCCGCCCACCAGCACGCGTCCACCCTTGGCCACGGCGTCGTCCACATGGCGCTGCACCTTTTCCAGCGCGGCTTCCTCGATCAGCGGGCCCTGGTTCACGCCGTCTTCAAAGCCGTTGCCCACCTTGGCGGTGGCCACCTTGGCGGCAAACTTGGTCACGAACTCGTCGTACACGCCCTCTTGCACGTAGAGGCGGTTGGAGCAGACGCAGGTCTGCCCGGCGTTGCGGTACTTGCTGGCGAAGGCACCTTCCACGGCAGAGTCGATGTCGGCGTCGTCGAAGACGATGAAGGGGGCATTGCCGCCCAGTTCCAGCGACAGCTTTTTCACGGTGGGCGCGCACTGCGCCATGAGGATGCGGCCCACTTCGGTGGAGCCGGTGAAGCTGAGGTGGCGCACCACGTCGCTGGCGCACAGCACCTTGCCCACAGCAATGGAATTCGCGCTGTCGGCGGTGATGACGTTGAGGACACCGGCCGGGATGCCGGCGCGCATGGCCAGCTCGGCGGCGGCCAGGGCGGTGAGCGGCGTGAGTTCCGCGGGCTTGATGACGACCGGGCAGCCTGCGGCCAGCGCGGGGGCCACCTTGCGGGTGATCATGGCCAGCGGGAAGTTCCACGGCGTGATGGCGGCGCACACGCCGATGGGTTGCTTGAGCACCAGCAGGCGGCGGTTGTTGTCGAACTGGGGCAGGGTTTCGCCGTTGACGCGCTTGGCCTCTTCGGCAAACCACTCCACAAAGCTGGCGCCGTAGGCGACTTCGCCTTTGGCTTCGGGCAGGGGCTTGCCCTGCTCGGCAGTCATCAGGCGGCCCAGGTCGTCCTGATTCGCCATGAGCAGGTCGTACCACTTGCGCAGGATGTTGCTGCGCTCTTTGGCGGTTTTGTTCTTCCAGGCGCCCCAGGCGGCGTTGGCGGCGGCGATGGCGGCTTCCGCCTCGGCTGGGCCCAGGTTGGCCACGTCGGCCAGGTGTTGCCCGGTGGCGGGGTCGTGCACGGCAAAGCGGCTGCTGCCGGCCACCCACTGGCCGTTGATCAGCGCGTCGGTCTTCAGCAGGGAGGGATCCTTCAACTGGGCGAGTGGGGTGGCCTTCATGTCCATGGTGGTCTCGGTGTTGGGTCCAAACAAGCGAAAAGCCGTAGGTTAAATCCAAAACCTCGAATCGGGGTACCACCCATTCGACCGGCAGGGGCGCGGTGTCGCGCAAGAGACCGGTGCAGGCGTTGCGGTCAGCGCCGTGCCCACACCGCGCGGTCCTGCCCCAGGGCGGGCGGAGGCAGCTCGGCGGTCGGGCGCATGCCGTCCATCAAAATCGGGTGGGCCACCATGGGTGGCGTGCTGCCGTGGGGGCCTTCGTGGCGCGGCAGCGTCATGCCGCGCGCGGCCACGTGCGGGTGCTCCATCACCTGCGCCACCTCCAGTATGGGGGCACAGGGCACGCCGGCCTGGTCGAGCACGCGCACCCATTCGGCGGTGTCGCGCTCCAGCGTCCAGCCGGTGATCAGCGGCACCAGCGTCTGGCGGTGTTCCACGCGCGAGGGGTTGGTGGAAAAACGTGCATCGCGTGCCACGGCGGGGTGGCCGGCCGCTTCGCAGAAGCGGGTGAACTGCCCGTCGTTGCCCACGGCCAGCACCATGTGCCCGTCGCGGGTGGGGAACACCTGGTAGGGCACGATGTTGGGGTGGGCGTTGCCCATGCGGGTGGGGCGCGTCTGGCCCACGAGCTGGTTGCTGGCCTGGTTGGCCAGCATGGCCACCTGCACGTCGAACAGGGCGGCGTCGATTACCCGGCCCTTGCCGGTGCGCTGGCGCTCGTGCAGCGCGGCCAAGATGGCGGTGGCGGCGTACACGCCGGTCATCAGGTCGGTCACGGCCACACCCACCTTCTGCGGCTCCTGGCCTTTCTCGCCGGTGACGCTCATCAGCCCGGCTTCGGCCTGAATGGCGAAGTCGTAACCCGCCTTGTGCGACAGCGGGCCTGTTTGCCCGTAGCCGGTGATGGAGCAGTAGATCAGCCCCGGGTTGATGGCCTGCAGGCTGGTGGCGTCGAGCCCGTACTTGGCCAACTGGCCGACCTTGTAGTTCTCGATCAGCACGTCGGCCTCGCGGGCCAGCTCGCGCACCTGCTGTATGCCTTCGGGGCTGGCAATGTCGATGGCCACCGATCGCTTGCCCCGGTTGGCGCACAGGAAATAGGCCGCCACGCGGTCTGGCCCTTCGCCCCACCAGGGCGGGCCCCAGGCGCGGGTGTCGTCACCGCTGCCGGGGCGCTCAACTTTCAGCACGTCGGCGCCGTAGTCGGCCAGAATCTGCCCGGCCCAGGGGCCGGCCAGCACGCGCGACAAGTCCAGCACCTTCACGCCTTCCAGCGGGCGCGGGGGTGGGGCAGTGGGGCGAAAGTCGGGCAGGGCCATGGGCGGGGCGCTCTGGGGCTCAGTTGGAGAACGCGGCAATGCCGGTGATGGCACGGCCCAGAATCAGCGCGTGGATGTCGTGCGTGCCTTCGTAGGTGTTCACCACTTCCAGGTTCACCAGGTGGCGGGCCACGCCGAATTCGTCGCTGATGCCGTTGCCGCCCATCATGTCGCGCGCCATGCGGGCAATGTCCAGTGCCTTGCCGCAGCTGTTGCGCTTGAGGATGGAGGTGATCTCCACGGCAGCCGTGCCTTCGTCCTTCATGCGACCCAGGCGCAGGCAGCCCTGCAGGCCCAGGCTGATGTCGGTGAGCATGTCGGCCAGCTTCTTCTGGATGAGCTGGTTGGCGGCCAGCGGGCGCCCAAACTGCTGCCGGTCCAGCACGTACTGGCGGGCGCGGTGGAAGCAGTCCTCGGCGGCGCCCAGCGCACCCCAGGCAATGCCGTAGCGCGCGCTGTTCAGGCAGGTGAAGGGGCCCTTGAGGCCGCGCACCTCGGGGAAGGCGTTTTCTTCGGGGCAGAACACCTCGTCCATCACAATTTCACCGGTGATGGAAGCGCGCAGGCCCACCTTGCCGTGCACGGCGGGGGCGCTCAGGCCCTTCCAGCCCTTTTCCAGAATGAAGCCGCGGATCTGGCCGCCGTCGTCCTTCGCCCACACCACGAACACGTCGGCAATGGGGGAGTTGGTGATCCACATCTTGGCGCCCGTCAGGCTGTAGCCGCCCGGCACCTTCTTGGCACGGGTGATCATGCTGCCGGGGTCGGAGCCGTGGTTGGGTTCCGTCAGGCCAAAGCAGCCCACCCACTCGCCGGTGGCCAGCTTGGGCAGGTACTTCTGCTTCTGCGCCTCGGTGCCAAATTCGTTAATTGGCACCATCACCAGCGAGCTTTGCACGCTCATCATGCTGCGGTAGCCGCTGTCCACGCGCTCCACCTCGCGCGCCACCAGGCCGTAGCACACGTAGTTCAGGCCAGCGCCGCCGTACTGCTCGGGAATGGTCGGGCCCAGCAGGCCCAGTTCACCCATTTCGTTGAAGATGGCGCGGTCCGTCTTCTCGTTGCGGAAAGCGTCTTGCACGCGGGGCAGCAGGCGCTCCTGGCAATAGGCGTGGGCCGCGTTGCGCACCTGGCGCTCGTCGTCGGTGAGCTGGTCGTCCAGCAGGAAAGGGTCGGACCAGGAGAAGCGTGCGTTAGAGGCCATGGGTTTGTCTCACATATGAAAGTTGCAGGTGTTGCCATCGTAAGGCGTCGATTTGCTCCCCTGCAAACGAAAAATTCTGGGGGAGATATGAGATTTTGTATTAAATGGTGTGCTAGGCTGCGCCTTCCATGAGACGCAAACTGCCCTCCACCCAGGCCCTGAACTGCTTTGAGGCCGCCGCCCGCCACCAGAGCTTTACCCGTGCCGCGCAGGAGCTGAACCTGACGCAGGGTGCTGTGTCGCGCCAGGTGGCCGCGCTGGAGGAGTTTTTGGGCGTGCCCCTGTTCCGCCGCACCCAGCACGGCATGGTGCTGACCCCCGCCGGAGCCGACTACGCCCGCCACGTGGGCCAGCGCCTGGACGCGCTGGAGCGCGACGCGGTGGAACTGATGGGCCGGCGCGGGCAGGGCGACAGCCTCACCCTGGCCGCCGTGCCCACCTTTGCCACCCGCTGGCTGATCCCGCGTCTGCACGGCCTGGCCGCCGAACAGCCCGAGCTGCTGGTGCATTTCGAGACCCGCACCCGCCCCTTCTTGTTCACCGACACCGGCATTGACGCCGCCATTTGGGCCGGCACGCCGCAACAACTACAGCAATGGGCCGGCACCCAGGCCACCCATTTGATGGACGAAGACGTGCTGCCCGTGTGCAGCCCGCGCCTGCTGGCCGGTGGGGCAGAGGTGCCGCCCGACGCCTTGGCCCACATGCCCCTGCTGCAACAAGCCACCCGGCCCGAGGCGTGGCGCCAGTGGTTCGACGCGCAAGGCGTGGACGCGCCCCGCGCCATGGCCGGGCCAAGGTATGAGCTTTTTTCGATGCAGGCCGCCGCCGCCATCAGCGGCCTGGGCGTGGCGCTGATGCCCACCCTGCTGGTGCAGGACGAACTGGCCAGCGGCGCGCTGGTGGTGGCCTGCGCGCGGCCATTGAAAGCGCAACGGGCGTATTACCTGGTGCAGCCGCAGGTGGCCGAGAGGCCGGCGCTGGCGGTGTTCAGGGAATGGCTTTTGCGGCAGAGCGAAACCGAGCCCGGTGTTGCGATATAGTAGCGTCAGAAAAATAAAATGTCCGGTCCGCGTGCGCGGAGATGGGGTAAAGCCGTTGCGGGCTGGGATAAGCACCCCGGGTTTTGCGCACGATGAGGTGTGTTATTGGCTTAGCATGCGAGGGAGGATGCTTTGATATACGCTGATCTTTTGAATGAGTATACGCCGCGTGCGGCGTATATTGCACGTTGGGCGTCATCTCTAAGAGGAGCGAGTTGCTCCATGAGGCGCGTTAGTCAATGGTTCGCAGTCCCCCTCGCGCTGTGTGTTGCCTCGATGCCATCCCTGGCACAGTGGAAGTACTCGAGCTTCCCGGATCCAAACGCGGGGGTGACGCTTCGGTTGGCATCAGTCGAAAGTACCGGCTGGAAGGGAACGCTGCTGGTTCGCATGCTTCCTGAGGGTACGGTCAACGTAGCTTTCGGTGTGCCAGCCACGATCGTGTGCTCGAACCCGTGCAAAGTCCGCGCGCGGCTCGACGGGAGCGACGATGGGCACCGTGACGCAAGGTACCCTGGGAACCAGAGGAACATGCTGTTCTTCTCACCGGATTCGCTACCTTTCGCAAAGATTCGCAAGGCATCAAAGCTTGAAGTGGAGGTTGAAACGAAGGAGTACGGATGGCGCGTCCTCAACTTCGATGTCCGGGGTTTCAACATCGACAGACTAAACGCAGGAAGTTGAGCAAGTTCGTAGGCGCAACCGGAGGCTGCACGGTCCACATGCCCACCTACAGCATTGAGTTCGGCGCCAAGCTGGCCGAGGTTGCTCAGTACGTCGCGTCATCATCTGAGCAAGACATTTACGCGGCGCGTGTCGCCATGTATGTCAGCCGCCTCTCGATGGAAGTTTCTCTCAAAGCACTGCTCGAACGCGCAGGCGTTCCCGTCGCCGAAATTCGGGCACGGTCTCACTGCCTAAGCGGCCTGCTCGATGATCTCGGACGGTGCGAGGTGCAAGTGGAAGCGACGCCGCAGTTGCGCGCTTGGGCTCCTGCCTCCCGTCTGCGCTCGGTGACGCTTGCAGTTGAAGGCGGTTCCACCACGGTCGGAGCCGTCCTCGATGCAGAGGCGAAAGGCGCGTCGCAATATCCGAACCAGATTCGATACGGCACAAAGCTGGTCGACTATCCACCGGTTGTCTTGGCGGCGGCTGCCGCATCTGTGGTCGTTTGGGGACGACAGCACTGGGAAGGCATTCGCGCAACGGAAAGGCCAGAGTAATGTCATTGCTGAAGCGGTTCCTACTTGTCAGGCTCCTATTTGCCATTGTCTTAGCTCTGGGGACCGGCCGGTCTTACGCTTGGAATCCATTCGGCCCTTCAAACTACGAAGAGTGCGTCGTCGACAAAATGAAGGGCCAAGGCCGTTCCATGATCTGGCGCGTCCAAGATGCATGCGAAATCAAGTTCCCATATGAGCGCGTAGTTGATTTGAGAAACGATGACGACTTTCGTTGGACTTGGGAACTTCGTCCTGGCGGTCGAGTAGCCCTGCTGATCACCACCAATGAATCCGACTATTCGATCACTCGCGCCAGACTGCTTTTGTTCGAGGGTGAGTGCGATGCGGTCGCCGCGCCCAACTCGAAGGCTGCACATGCCGATCTGGTAGCGCCCACATTTGGCTCGGAGTTCGTCGCACGGGTATCGTCACCCGGCACATATCGCTGCGCGTTTGCCAAGTTTTGGGGAAAGCGGCGCCGATGACGCCCAACCCTTCGTTGCACCCGACTCGCTACAGCGGGCTTCGCCCGCTTCCGCGAGCGGGTGAACTCAAACGTTAGAAATCACTCTAAGGTGGGCTGCTGCCGGTTTGGTTGGCGTCACCGATGGGCTGAGGACTGCCGTCCCACATTGACTTTCCGTACTAAAAGTCGTACGCTTCCAGGCAGGAGCCTCCACCCATGCAAACACTCTCTGCCAGCGACGCACGATCCAACCTCTACCGCCTGATGGACCAGGCGGCCGAGTCGCACCAGCCCATCACCATCACCGGCAAGCGGCACGATGCGGTGTTGGTGTCTGCCGAAGACTGGCAGGCGATTCAGGAAACGCTGTACCTGCTGTCCGTGCCCGGTATGCGCGAGTCCATCAAAGCAGGCATGGCCGAACCCGTCGAGAACTGTGCTCAGGAGTTGGATTGGTGACGTGGGCGGTGGTTTTTGCCAAGCATGCGCAAAAAGACGCCCTCAAACTGGCTGCTGCGGGCTTGAAGCCGAAGGCCCAGGAGCTGCTGGCGGTGCTCCGGGTCAACCCGTTTCAAAACCCGCCACCCTACGAGAAGCTGGTGGGTGATCTGGCCGGTGCTTACTCAAGGCGCATCAACATCCAGCACCGTTTGGTCTATCAGGTGCTGACCGACGACCATACCGTGAAGGTGTTGCGCATGTGGTCACATTACGAGTGAGTCAGTGTTCGGTCCGCTTCAAATCGCGATAAAAGTTCTCGTGCGATCCCACCATCAGGAGCTTGAGGGTGCTCTCATCCAACACCCGGTAGGCAAGCAGGCACAGCAGGTTGCCCATGCGAAATTTGTAAACCTGCACGCCAGCCAAATCACCGACTTTGGTTTCACCGGCGTCGGGTTGATTGGCAAGGGTTCGCACGGCCTCGTCAAGCGCAAGCTTTTGCTGTCGCTCCAGTTTTTTGACCGCGCGTTCAAAGGTCGGGGTGACGATGATGCGCATGAGCCTAACTGGTATTCGCTCACGGGGTCTTCTTGATCTGCTATCAAAATTTCGCGGATGACGCTGAAGGGCAGATCGGGGTTTTCTGCCGCAATTTTCCCGATCTGGGACCAATATTCGATTTGCTTGGGTGTGGCGGTTGAGGGTTGCCTTGTGAATCGGCTACAGTGTTGGCATGGCACCCACTGTTGTTCGTGATGGGCCGTATCGGCTGTTCTTCTTCTCGCGCGAAGAACAGCGTATCCACGTGCATGTGGCGCATCCGGATGGCGAAGCCAAGTTTTGGCTCACCCCGGTGGTTCATTTGGCTACATCAACGGGTCTGGCGCCGAAGCAGATCACCGATGCACAATCGGTGGTGCAAGCGCACATCAAGGAGATCGAAAATGCCTGGAAGCATCACTTCGGTGGCTGAGGTCACGCACATTTCCAAGCATGGCCTCTGGCTGCTGCTGGGTGACGAAGAGTTGCACCTGCCGTTTGAGCAATTTCCTTGGTTCAAGCAGGCCACGGTTGAGCAAATCACGACGGTGGAGCACCCCACACCCAACCACCTGTATTGGCCCGCGCTGGACATCGACTTGGCGGTGGACTCGATTCGTCGGCCTGCAGACTTCCCGCTGATGGCGCGGGGCTGACTGCCCCCTGCGTGTCCTAAACGACAAAGGCCCTCGCGGGCCTTTGTCGTTTCAGACTATGGGGCTGCCGAAGTCTCAACCCTTCGCCGCCTTCAACGCCTCTCCCATGATGGCCAGTCCCTCGTCCAGCAGCGCGTCGCTGGCCGTGATGGGCACCAGTATGCGGATGACGTTGGCGTACACGCCGCACGACAGCAGCACCAGCCCGCGCTTCAGTGCTTCGGCGCACATGCGTTTGGTGAGTTCAGCGGCCGGCTTGCTGTGGTCGCCGCCTTCGAACAGCTCGATCGCTACCATGGCGCCCAGGCCGCGCACGTCCTGAATTTCCACGTGCTGCTGCGCCATGGCGCGCAGACCGGCTGTCAGCTGTTCGCCCACGGCACGGGAGCGCTCCAGCAGCTTTTCTTCCTCGAACACGTCCAGCACGGCCAGTGCGGCGGCGCAGGCCAGGGGGCTGCCCGCATAGGTGCCGCCCAAGCCACCGGGCAGGGGCTTGTCCATCAGTTCCGCCTTGCCGATCACGGCCGACAGCGGGAAGCCGCCTGCCATGCTCTTGGCCATGGTGATAAGGTCAGGCGCCACGCCCCACTGTTCGCAGGCCAGCCAGGTGCCGGTGCGGCCGGCGCCGGTCTGCACCTCGTCGGCAATCAGCACAATGCCGTGCTGGTCGCACAGGGCGCGCAGGGCTTGCGCAAACTCGGGCGGGGCCACGTAGAAGCCGCCTTCACCTTGCACCGGCTCCAGGATGATGGCCGCCACGCGCTCGGCTTCCACGTCGTACTTGAAGATGTGTTCCACCGAGCGCAAGGCGTCGGCCACGCTGATGCCGTGCAGCGGGTTGGGGAATTCGGCGTGGTAAATCTCGGCCGGAAAGGGGCCAAAGCCCGCCTTGTACGGGGCCACCTTGCCGGTCAGCGCCATGCCCAGCAGCGTGCGCCCGTGAAAGCCGCCGCCAAAGGCAATAACCGCCTGGCGTTTGGTGGCCACGCGGGCGATCTTGATGGCGTTTTCCACCGCCTCGGCACCGGTGGAGAGGAAATAGGCTTTCTTGGCAAAGTTGCCGGGCGCTTTGGCGATGAGGCGCTCGGCCAGTTCCACATAGGGTTCGTAGGCCACCACCTGGAAGCAGGTGTGGTGGTAGTGGTCGAGCTGGGCCTTCACGGCCTCAACGATCTTGGGGTGGCGGTGGCCGGTGTTGAGCACGGCAATGCCGCCGGCAAAGTCGATGTAGCGCCGGCCTTCCACGTCCCACAGTTCGGCGTTTTCGGCCCGCTCGGCAAACACCTCGTAGGTCTGGCCCAGGCCGGCGGGCAGGGCGGCGCGGCGCCGGGCCATCAGGTTGGCGTTGGTTTTGGCTTCGGTGAGGTTGGGGTCGCGGTGCATGGCGGTCTCCTTTTCGTCCTGGTCTCGATCCTTGCATGTTCAAGACGGATATTCAAGACCTCAGGGCCGAAGCCGTTTGCCGGGCTGAATCCATCGGGCCATGGTGCTGAACATGGCTTGCAGGTTCAAGGGTTTTGCAATGTGGTCGTTCATTCCGCTGGCAAAGGCTTTTTCCTTGTCGCTGGCCATGGCGTTGGCGGTCATGGCAATCACGGGCAGATCGTTCCAGGCCGGCTCCTGACGGATGGCCCGCGTGGCGCTGTAGCCATCCAGTACCGGCATCTGGCAATCCATCAGCACTCCGTCGAAGCGGTTGTCGGCGCGCAGCATGTCCAGGGCCTCCTGGCCGTGGTTCGCCACCACCACTTCCATGCCGGCCCGCGTGAGCAGGGCTTTGGCCAGCGCCTGGTTGATGGCATTGTCCTCTACCAGCAGCACCCTGGCACCTTTGAGCGCAGCGGCCAAGTCGGACTTTTCCACGGGAGCGGCCCGCGCAGGTGAAGCTGGGAGCGCTGCGACCGTGGCGACGCGGGCCGACAGCGCCGCTGTGACCACCTTGCGCAGGTGCGAGGGCAGGAAGGGTTTGGTCAGTACGCCTTGCAGTTCCACGCCGCGCCGCAGGGCGGAATCCTTGACCTCGTACTGGCCAAAGGCCGTCACCATGACCACCGCCGGTGGCTTGGGCAACTGCAATTCGCGAAGCCGCAGCACGGTGTCAAGTCCATTGAGAACCGGCATCTTCCAGTCAATCAGCAGCAGGGCAAAAGGCGCCGTGCTGCCTTCTTCGCGCAGGCGTTCTAGGGCGGTTTCGCCGCTATTGGCCACCTCCACCACCAGGCCCAGTTGCTGGAGCATTTTCGAGAGCAACTCGCTGGCGGCGGGGTTGTCGTCCACGACCAGCGCCCGGACGCCGTGCAGCACGCTCGCATCGTGCAAGGCGGGAATGGCCGCTGTGTCGGGGGCGCTGAGCCTGACGGTGAAATGGAATGTAGAGCCTTGTCCGGGCAGGCTTTCGACCCAGATCCGTCCCCCCATCAGTTCCACCAACCGCTTGGAAATTGTCAGTCCCAGGCCGCTGCCACCGTAGCGGCGCGACATGGAGGTGTCGGCCTGGCTGAAGGATTGGAACAGTCGATCGACCTGGGAGGCGTCCATGCCGATGCCCGAGTCGCGCACGTAAAAATGCAGTTCCACCTGGGTGCCAGCCCGGTGGTGTACCTGGACACCGATGATCACTTCGCCCGCATCGGTGAACTTGACCGCGTTGCCGGCAATGTTGGTCAACACTTGGCTGAGCCGCAGCGGGTCGCCTTGCAACTGCATGGGCACATCGGGCGCCGTGGTGTAGAGCAGCTCGATGCCCTTGTCCTCGGCCTTGATGCCCAACAAGTTGGCCAGGTTGTCCATGAGCTCGGCGAGGTCGAAAGGAATGTGCTCCAGCTCCATCCGGTCCGACTCGAGTTTGGAGAAGTCCAGAATGTCGTTGATGATGCCGAGCAAGCCCTCGGCAGAGCGGTGTACCTTTTCCACGTAGCCGCGCTGTTCCTCGCTCAGGTCTGTGTCCAGCGCCAGATACGACATGCCGATGATCGCGTTCATGGGCGTGCGTATCTCGTGGCTCATGTTGGCCAGAAAATCGGCTTTCACCTGCGCGGCCTGTTGCGCCAGCTCGGTGGCCTGTACAAGCTCCTCGTTCTTGTGTTGCAGGTGGGTCAGCAACTCGCCCCGCGAAAGGCGGGCCACCAAGTCGCGCAAAATCCCATCCTGGGGCAAGGGCGTGGTTGCCAGCAGTGGGTAGTTGAGTTGCATGGGCGGGCCCGCAACCCACTGGCCCAGGTGTATGCCTGGCAGGTCTTTGGGTGTTTCTGCGGCCATGCCCTGGGGGGAAAAACCGAGCACGATGCCCCGCGGGGTGGTGTTGGTCTCCAGCCACCAGTCCAGCGCGAAAGCGCCTGCTGCCGTCAGCCCCCAGCGGCAAAACACCGACAGTTCTGCCGCCAGCCGGCCCGCCACGATCGGGTCATCCGTCAAGGCCATGGCGACTTCGCGGGCCTTGCGCCGGACTTCGATGACCGACTCGGCCGAGGCCACTGGCGTGCGCCCCAGGTGCAGGCGTATGGTACCGGTTGCCGGGTTCATGTCGACATGCGGAGCGTGACCACTCGGTCCACGTCCTGCAGCCCGCGGGCGGTGATGAGGTCGGAGGTGTCTACGCCGGCGCCAGCCAGAAACGCCACCACACCGGGTTGCAGACCAATCAGCACCGGCACTGCACCAAGAAAACGCGCCATACTGGCGACCCCCTGCATGGCCGCGAACTCCTCAAGGTCTATCACGTCGACGGCAGACACATCGAAGACGACCATTTTCAGGCCGTGTGACTGCAACAGCCCCAGCACTTCCGTCTGCAGCCGCTCCATGATGTCACCCGTCAAATCGCCCTGCAGCGTGACCAGCAGCCGGTCTTTGAGAAGGCTGGTGGAAATGCCGCTGCGCGTTTCTCCCCACATGCTCGGACACCCTTAAGAATTGGCTTCAAGCGGGCGCTTGCTGAAGGCGGATTTCGGCGTTGAGGGTCTTCAGGGCAATCTCGAACGCGTCTTTCAGGGTGGCGGTGGTTTTTACTTCGCCCACGCTGGTGCCCAGTTCGACCAGGGTGCGCGCAATGCTGGGCGAGATCCCAGAGATGATGGCCTCGCAGCCCATCAGCCGCGTGGCCTTGGTGATCTTGATCAGCTGGTTTGCCACGTCGGTGTCGATCGCTGCCACACCGCTGATGTCAAGCACGAACACCTTGGCGCTGGTTTCGGCGATGCGCGCCAGCGTCTTGTTCATGATGTCCTGGGTGCGATTGGCGTCCACGATGCCCAGCAGCGGCAGCAGCAGAATCCCTTCCCAGATCGGGGTGACGGGCGTGGAGAGCTCCTGCAAGGCCTGTGCGCTGTCTGCCAGGCGTTGCTTCTGGATGCGCGAAATCTCGTCCACTGCCAGGTAGGTGTCGAGAAAGATCTGCTTGGAAACGGCCTTGATCATGTCGTCCAGCTGCGCCGGTGCAGGCTGGACGCGCCTCAAGGCGTCGGTGAGCAGGTCCAGCGACACACCCATGCCGGCAAAGTAGATCTCGTTGGGCAAGTCGATGCGGGCGTGAACGGCACCCACATGTCGGCGGTCCATCACGTACTGCTCGTCGATGTCGGCCTGGAAAAAAGTTTTCCAGTTGCCGAGCTGCAGGCTTTGCACCCGTTTCAGGTTCGTGGGGTTGTCACCGAAAAACTGGGAGAACTCCTCGCGTTCCCGCAACCAGTCGTACCAGCGCTCGATGAAGGAAGGGATATGGTCTTTGAGCAGCAACCCGGCTTCACGCACCAATTGATGGTCTTCTGCGGTGATGTTGAATTTCGCTTTGACGCGCTCGATTTCTGCTTTCATGACGGTACCCAAGGGGCGGAAATTAAGTGAACCAGTGATGCAGCGCTGCGCAGGCCGCAGGGCATTCTGTGAAATTGTGCCACTCTGGGTGGCGGCGGCCGCGGGCGGGGCGCAGTGGCCCTGTCACACGGCCCAGGTTGACCCGTGTTCGGGCACCATGGCGTGCCAGCGCAGTTCGCTTTCGATGCGCCGGCGCAGGCAGTCCGACGCTTCCTGGTCGCCGTGGACGACGAACGCCCGATGCGGCTGGCCAGGGATGGCGCGCAGCCACTGCATGAGCTGGCCCGCGTCGGCATGGGCCGAGGCGGACTGCAGTTGCGCCACCTCGGCCCGTACCGCAACGTCCTGTCCGTGGATGCGCAGGCTGGCCCCCCCGTTGGCCAGGGTGGCGCCGCGGGTGCCGGGCGCCTGGTAGCCGGTGAGGATGACCATGTTGCGGTGGTCGCCCAGGTACTGCACCAGGTGGTGCAGCACGCGCCCGCCGGTGGCCATGCCGCTGGCGGCCAGGATCACCTTGGGCCCGTGGTGGCCCGCAATCGCCTTGGATTCGTCCGGGGTGCGCACCATCTTCGCCACTTTGGCCATGGCGTTGCACTGCGCCGCGTTGAGCCGGTGCTCGCCCAGGTGCTGGGTGAAGGCGTGGGTGCTGTGGATGGCCATGGGGCTGTCGAGGTACACCGGCAGCGAGGCCGGCAGCCGCCGCTGGTGCTTCAGTTCGGCCACCGCGTGCAGCAGGGCCTGGGCGCGGCCCACGGCAAACACCGGCACCACGGCGGTGCCACCGCGGGCCGCCACCTTCTCCAGCAAGGGGGCGAGCTCGTCGATCAGGTTGTCGTCGGGGTGGTTGCGGTCGCCGTAGGTGGATTCGACGATCACCGCGTCGGCGCCCGGCGGCGGGTCGGGCGGCAGCATGATGAGGTCGTCGGGGCGGCCCAGGTCGCCCGAGAACAGCAGCCGTTTGCCCCCCACTTCCAGCGACACGCTGGAGGCACCCAGGATGTGCCCGGCGCCGTAGAAACGGGCCTTCCAGCCGTGAATGGGCTCGAACTCGTGCAGCGGTGGCACGGTTTTGAGCTGCTTGAGGCTGCGGGCTGCATCGTCTTCGGTGTAGAGGGGCAGGGCCGGGGCGTGTTTGGAGAAACCGTGCCGGTTGGCGAAGTCGGCGTCTTCTTCCTGGATGTGCCCGCTGTCGGGCAGCAGGATGTCGCACAGGTCGCGCGTGCCGGGCGTGCACCACGCCTTGCCCTTGAAGCCTTCCTTGACCAGCAGCGGGAAATAGCCGCTGTGGTCCAGGTGGGCGTGGGTGAGGATGACAGCCTGCAGGTGGTTGGGCTCGAAGGGCAGGGGCGTGCGGTTGCGCAACCGCAGCTGCTTGTAGCCCTGGAACAGACCGCAGTCCACCAGCAGGCGCTGGCCCTCGAACTGCACCAGGAATTTGGAGCCGGTCACGGTGCCGGCTCCGCCCAAGAAGGTGATCTGGACGCTCATGCGCCCATTTCACCACAGCTGATCAGGAAAAGAAGGCCTTGGCCTTCTCGAACCAGCCTTTGTCGTTGGGGCTGTGCTTGTGGCCGCCCTTCTGGAACGACTCGTCGAGCTCGCGCAGCAGCTTGCGCTGGTGTTCGGTGAGCTTGACCGGCGTTTCCACCGCAATGTGGCAGTACAGGTCGCCCGGGTAGCTGGAGCGCACGCCCTTGATGCCGCGCCCGCGCAGACGGAAGGTCTTGCCGTGCTGAGTGCCTTCGGGGATGTCGATGGTGGCCTTGCCCCCCAAGGTGGGCACGGCAATCTCGCCGCCCAGCGCCGCGGTGGTGATGCTCACCGGCACCTGGCAGTGCAGGTCGTCGCCGTCGCGCTCGAAAATGTCGTGCTTGCGGATGCGGATTTCGATGAACAGGTCGCCCGCCGGGCCGCCGTTGCGCCCAGGCTCGCCGTTGCCGGCCGAGCGGATGCGCATGCCGTCGTCGATGCCGGCCGGGATCTTGATCTCCAGCGTCTTGTGCTTCTTGAGCTTGCCCTGGCCGTTGCAGCTGGTGCAGGGCTCGGGGATGATCTTGCCGCTGCCGTGGCAGTGCGGGCAGGTCTGCTGCACGCTGAAAAAGCCCTGGCGCATCTGCACCACACCGGCGCCGTTGCAGCTGGGGCAGGTCTTGACGCTCGTGCCGGGCTTGGCGCCGCTGCCGCTGCAGGTGTCGCAGTCTTCCCAGCTGGGGATGCGGATCTGCGCGTCCTTGCCGTGGGCGGCCTCTTCCAGTGTGATCTCCATGGCGTAGGACAGGTCGCTGCCACGGTAGACCTGGCGCCCCCGGCCACCGCCACGCTGGCCGCCAAAGATGTCGCCGAAGATGTCGCCGAAGGCGTCGGCAAAGCCGCCGAACCCTTCGGGGCCGCCCGGGCCACCGCGCATGTTGGGGTCGACACCGGCGTGGCCGTACTGGTCGTAGGCGGCCCGCTTCTGCGGGTCGCTCAGCATCTCGTAGGCCTCTTTGACCTCTTTGAACTTTTCTTCGGCTTCCTTGGCCTTGTCCCCCTGGTTGCGGTCAGGGTGGTACTTCATGGCCAGCTTGCGGTACGCCTTCTTGATGTCGTCGTCGCTGGCGTTCTTGGCCACGCCCAGGATGTCGTAAAAGTCTCGTTTGGCCATGTCAAATCAGGGTTGCTCGTTGAGTGCAAACGCCGCGCCGGTCACGGCAGTGCCCGGGCGCGGCGGCGAAGCACAGGCGGCCTCCCTCGGGGAAAGCCGCGGCACCGTCGTCAGTCTTTCTTGACTTCCTTCACTTCGGCGTCGACCACGTCGTCATCGGCCGGGCGGCTGCCACCGGCTTGCTGGGCCCCTTCGGCGCCTGCAGCCCCGGCGGCGGCCTGGCTGGCCTGCATGTCGGCGTACATTTTCTCACCCAGCTTCTGGCTGGCGGTCATCAGCTCGTTGGTTTTGGCTTCAATGGCTTCTTTGTCGTCGCCCTTGACGGCCTCTTCCACGTCCTTGATGGCGGCTTCGATCTTGTCCTTCTCGCCGGCTTCCAGCTTGTCGCCGTATTCGGTCAGGCTCTTGCGCACCGAGCTCACCAGGGCGTCGGCCTGGTTGCGGGCCTGCACCAGCTCGACCTTCTTCTTGTCTTCGGCGGCGTTGAGCTCGGCGTCCTTCACCATCTTCTGGATTTCCTCCTCGGTCAGGCCCGAGTTGGCTTTGATGGTGATCTTATTTTCCTTGCCGGTGCCCTTGTCCTTGGCGCCCACGTGCAGGATGCCGTTGGCGTCGATGTCGAAGCTCACCTCGATCTGGGGGATGCCGCGCGGGGCCGGCGGGATGCCTTCGAGGTTGAATTCACCCAGCAGCTTGTTGCCGGCGGCCATCTCGCGTTCACCCTGGAACACCTTGATCGTCACGGCCGGCTGGTTGTCGTCGGCAGTGGAGAACACCTGGCTGAACTTGGTCGGGATGGTGGTGTTTTTGGTGATCATCTTGGTCATGACACCGCCCATGGTCTCGATGCCCAGCGACAGCGGGGTCACGTCGAGCAGCAGCACGTCCTTGCGATCACCGGAGAGCACCTGACCCTGCACGGCGGCACCCACGGCCACGGCTTCGTCGGGGTTCACGTCCTTGCGCGGCTCCTTGCCAAAGAACTCCTTGACCTTTTCCTGCACCTTGGGCATGCGGGTCATGCCGCCGACCAGGATCACGTCGTCGATGTCGGACACGCTCACGCCAGCGTCCTTGATGGCGGTGCGGCACGGGGCGATGGTGCGCTCGATCAGCTCGTCCACCAGGCTTTCCAGCTTGGCGCGGGTCAGCTTGATGTTCAGGTGCTTGGGGCCGGACGCGTCGGCCGTGATGTAGGGCAGGTTGACGTCGGTCTGGGTGGAGCTGGACAGCTCGATCTTGGCCTTTTCGGCGGCTTCCTTCAGGCGCTGCAGGGCCAGCACGTCCTTGGTCAGGTCCACGCCTTGCTCTTTCTTGAACTCGGCGATGATGTAGTCGATGATGCGCTGGTCGAAGTCTTCGCCGCCCAGGAAGGTGTCGCCGTTGGTGGACAGCACCTCGAACTGCTTTTCGCCGTCAACATCGGCGATTTCGATGATGGAGATGTCGAACGTGCCGCCGCCCAGGTCGAACACGGCGATCTTGCGGTCACCGGCGCCGTGCTTGTCCAGGCCGAAGGCCAGGGCAGCTGCCGTGGGCTCGTTGATGATGCGCTTGACTTCCAGGCCGGCGATGCGGCCAGCATCCTTGGTGGCCTGGCGCTGGGCGTCGTTGAAGTAGGCCGGCACGGTGATCACGGCCTCGGTCACGGCTTCGCCCAGGTAGTCCTCGGCGGTCTTCTTCATCTTGCGCAGCACTTCGGCGCTGACCTGCGGCGGCGCGAGCTTCTGGCCGCGCACTTCCACCCAGGCGTCACCGTTGTCGGCCTTGGAGATGGTGTAGGGCATCAGGTCGATGTCCTTCTGGACTTCCTTTTCCTCGAACTTGCGGCCGATCAGCCGTTTGACGGCGTACAGCGTGTTGCGGGGGTTGGTCACGGCCTGGCGCTTGGCCGAGGCACCGACCAGGATTTCACCGTCTTCCTGGTAGGCGATGATGGACGGCGTGGTGCGCGCGCCTTCGCTGTTTTCGATCACGCGCGTGGTGTTGCCTTCCATGACGGCCACGCACGAGTTGGTGGTGCCCAGGTCGATGCCGATGATCTTGCCCATGTGTTACTCCTGAAGAATCCTGAAAATCTGGGAAAAATTGAACTGATGCTGATGTGCGGTTGCGTGCCGGGTTTTCAAGCCCGTGCGGTCGGCCTTATTTGGGCGCCGCCACGGTGACGAGCGCGGGGCGCAGCACGCGCTCGCTGATCAGGTAGCCTTTTTGCAGCACGGCCACCACGGTGTTGGGCTCCTGGTCGGCCGGCACCATGCTGATCGCCTGGTGGTGGTGGGGGTCGAACTTCTCGCCGGCGGCCGGGGCGATGGGCAGCACCTTGTTGCGGGACAGCGCGCTTTGCAACTGCTTGAGCGTGGCTTCGGCGCCTTCGCGGATCTGCTGCACGGTGGCTTCCTGGATGGCCAGACCGGCCTCGAGGCTGTCGAGCACGGGCAGCAGGCTTTCGGCGAAGCCCTCCACCGCGAACTTGCGTACCTTGGCCACTTCTTCTTCGGTGCGGCGGCGCATGTTCTCCACTTCGGCCTTGGCGCGCAGGTACTGCTCGGCCAGTTCGGCGTTCTGCGCCTTGAGCGTGTCGACCTCGCTGGCCTGGTCGGCCGCGTTGGCCGCAGCCGCCGCTTCGGCTTCCTCGGGCGTCACGGGGGCGTTCATGTCGGGCTTGGCGTAGGTGGGGTCTTGCTCGTGTTGCATGTCGTGGCGTGGGGAATAATCTTCAAAGTGCTCAAGATTGGGGCGCCCGTCTGGCTTTCAAGGCCGGTTGGCGCCAAATGCTTCACATTCGAGGAAATCGCATGAAATTGTTCCGATTCGGGGCGCCTGGCGCCGAACGCGCAGGCCTGGTGGACGCCGCGGGTGTCTGGCGTGACGTGTCGGGGGTGGTGCCGGACATCACGCCCGCCACGCTGGCCTCCGGGCCACTGAGCCGCTTGCGCGCGCTGGACACTTCGGCCTTGCCGGTGGTGCCCGCAGGCAGCCGGTTGGGGCCGTGCGTGGGCCAGGTCCGCAACGTGGTGGCCATCGGGCTGAATTATGCCGACCACGCGGCCGAGGCCGGCCTCAAGCCACCGGCCGAGCCGATCGTGTTCAACAAGCACAATGGCAGCGTCAGCGGCCCGAACGACGACGTCTGGCTGCCGCCCGGGTCGGTCAAGCTGGACTGGGAGGTGGAGCTGGGCGTGGTGATTGGCCTGCCCGCCTGGCATGTGGCGCGGGAGGCAGCGCTGTCGCACGTGGCCGGGTATTGTCTGGTGAACGACGTCTCGGAGCGCGCCTACCAGATGGAGCGCGAGGGCCAGTGGGTGAAGGGCAAGAGCTACCCGAGCCACTGCCCGATCGGCCCCTGGCTGGTAACGGCCGACGAAGTGCCCGACCCGCAGGCGCTGGACTTGTGGCTGGACGTGAATGGCGTGCGGCGCCAGACGGGCCACACGCGCACCATGATCTTTGATGTGGCCACGCTGGTGAGCTACCTGAGCCAGTTCATGCGGCTGGAGCCGGGCGACCTGATCCTGACGGGTACGCCGCCCGGGGTGGGCCTGGGTCAAAAGCCGCCGCTGTTCCTGCGCGCGGGCGACGAGGTGCGGCTGGGCTCGGCGTTGCTGGGCGAGCAGCGCCAGCGGGTGGTGCCAAGCCCGGTGTCGCGCCCGGTGTAAGGCGCTCTCAGCTGCCGGCCTGGCGGTAGATCTTGCGCAGCAGGGTCAGCAGGGTGCCACGCTCGCTGTCGGTGAGGTGCGTCACGGCCTCGTTTTCCAGCGAGGCGACCACGCTTTGTGTTTCTGCCTGCAGGGTGGCACCGGCTTCGGTCAGGTGCAGCCCCTGGGCGCGCCGGTCCACCGGGTGGGGGCGCTTTTGTACCAGGCCACGCTTTTCCAAGTCCTTGATCATGCCCACCAGATTGGGGGGCAGGATGGCCAGTGCGGCGCACAGCTGGCGAGAGGTGATGCCCGGGTTGTGGGCAATGAGGGTGAGCACCGAAAAGTCCACCACCCGCAGGCCGTAGGGCTCCATGCGCTGCATGAAGACACTGATCACTGCCAGGGCCGCGCGGCGGGTGTTGTAGCCGACCAGGCTTTCCAGGAACGAGGTGTCTACGGTGCCGACGGCCTCGGGAACGGGTTCCGTGAGGGCATCGCCAGCCGAGCGCGTGCGGCGCCGGTGCGCCGGGCGCGGGAACTGCGAGGCGGGTGGGGTGTCGGGCAAGGGAGGCAGGGTGGAGCGGGTGGCCATGCCGCCATGGTAGCGGCATGGGATTGAAAAGTGTGCAAGCGTCAGGCCGACAAGGCGGAATCGACCATCTGGGCGCGCATGGCGTACTCGGGCCAGACCCAACGCCAGAACGCACTGGCCGCAGGGTGTGCGGCTGCATCCAGGCGGGCGCAGGCCCAGGCCATGAGCGCCAGCGTGACGGCGCGCAGGAAGTCGCCCGCGACCGGGTAGAGCTGGGTGGCCGCTTGCGAGCCCGCTGCGGTGGTGCGGTCAACCAGCGACCCCAGAGCTGCCAGTGCCTCGCGGGCCCGTTGGGCGCAGGGGCCGGGGCGCGCAGCCAGGTCGGCGTCGAGCGCCGCCACGGTCTGGCGCAGGGCGCTGCCCTGATCGGCCAGCACCTTGCGGAACAGCAGGTCCTGTGCCTGGATTTCGTTGGTGCCTTCGTAGATCATGGCCACGCGGGAGTCGCGCACCACCTGCTCGATACCCCACTCGCGCACGTAACCGTGGCCGCCGAACACCTGCAGGCAGTCGCTGGCGCCGTGGAAGGCTTGGTCCGTCCAGGCGGACTTGAGCACCGGCGTGGCCAGCGCGCACCACTGCTGCGCCTGCTGGCGGCGGGCGGCGTCGGGGTGGTGTTTGGCCACGTCCAGCTCAATGGCGGTCTGGTAAGCCAGCACGCGGCCGGCGTCCACCCAGGCGCGCTGGGTGTCCAGCAGGCGCTGCACGGCCGGGTGTTCGATGATGGGGTCGGCCGGTTGCGACGGGTCGCGGCGTACCGGGGCGCGCATCTGGCGACGATCGCGGGCGTAGGCGTCGGCCTTTTGCCAGGCGGCGTCGAGCAGGCCCACGCCCTGCAGCGCCACGTGCAGGCGCGCGGCGTTCATCATCAGGAACATGGCATTGAGGCCTTTGCCGTGCTCGCCCACCAGCCAGCCGGTGGCCTCGTCAAAGCGCATGACGCAGGTGGGGCTGCCGTGCAGGCCCATTTTCTCTTCGATGCGGTCGCACACGGCGGCGCTGCGGCGACCGTCTTCGTAGAACTTGGGCACCAGGAACAGCGACAGGCCCTTGGGGCCGGGCGGGCTGTCGGGCAGCCGCGCCAGCACCAGGTGGACGATGTTGTCGGTCAGGTCGTGCTCGCCGCCGCTGATGAAGATCTTGGTGCCGCTGATGCGGTAACTGCCGTCGGCCTGCGGCACGGCCTTGGTGCGGGCGAGGCCCAGGTCGCTACCGGCATGGGGTTCTGTCAGGCACATGGTGGCCAGCCATTCGCCGGTGGCCACCTTGTCCAGGTAGCGGGCCTTGAGCTCGGGGCTGGCGTGGTGCTTGATGCAGTCGTAGGCGCCGTGGAGCAGGCCGGGGGCCATGGTCCAGCCATGGTTGGCGGCGCTGAGCCATTCGTACAGCACCATCTCCAGCACGGTGGGCAGGCCCTGGCCGCCGTCGGCCGGGTCGGCCGACAGGGCGGGCCAGCCCGCCTGCCAGAAGGCCTGGTAGGCGTCGCGGAAGCCCGGGGGCATGGTCACTGCGCCGTCCTTCCACTGGGCGCCGATCTCGTCGCCGTCGCGGTTGAGCGGCGCCACCACCTCGCCCACGAACTTTCCAGCCTCTTCCAGCACCTGGCGCATCAGGTCGGGGTCGGCGTTGTCGGCCAGCGCCGGCAGTTCGGCCAGGGTGTCCTGGGCCTGCAGTACGTCAAACAGGATGAAACCGATGTCTTCGGTGCGGGGCTGGTAGTGGTTCATGGTGCGAAGGGTGGACGAAGAAAGGCGAACGGGTCAGGAGTCGGCGCTGAAACCGATTTCCTTGACGATGCCACGCCACTGGTCGGCGTCGGCTTTGAGCCAGGCGGCCAGTTGGTCGGGCGTGGAAGACTGGGCTTCCATGCCGACATTGGCCAGGTTGTCGATGATTTCCTTGCTGTTGAGCGCGGGCTGCAGGTAGGCGGCGGCGCGGCGACGGGCTTCGGGCGTGGCCTTGCCCGGCAGGAAGAAGCCGTACCACTCGCGCACGGCCAGGTCGATGCCCTGCTCACGGAAGGTGGGCACCTCGGGTGTGAAGGGCGAGCGTTGCGGGCCGCTGGTGCCGAGCAGGCGCAGCTTGCCCGTTTTGATGTGCTGCAGGTAGTCGCCCACCGGGGAGCACATGGACGAGATTTGACCGCCGAGCAGGTCGGAAATGCCGGGCGCGGAGCCGCGGTAGGGGATGTGCTTGAGGTCGACCTGGGTCATCTTGCCCACCAGCGCCGCGGTGAGGTGCGGTATGGAGCCGGCCGCTGGCGAGCCGAAGTTGGCCTTGCCGGGGTTGGCCTTGGCCCAGGCGATGAAGTCCTTCATGGTCTTCACGCTTTCGGGCACACCGGGGCCGACGCCAAAGCCATGGCTGAAGAAGCAAGCCACCGAAACCGGTGCCACGTCGTCGAGCGTGTAGGGCAGGCGCGAGTAGGTGAAGGGGTACACCGACAGCATGGACGAAGGCGTCAGCAGCAGGGTGTTGCCGTCGGCGTCCGAGTTCTTGAGGGTGGTGATGGCGATCTGGCCGCCGGCGCCGGGCTTGTTGTCCACCATCACGTTGCGGGCGTAGCTGCCACGCAGTTTGTCGGCCACCAGGCGCGACAGGGCGTCGGTGGTGCCGCCGGGCGGAAAACCGACCAGGATCTTGGCCAGCTCGGGCGTGCCCTGGGCCTGGGCGGCCCAGGGCAGGCCAGTGGCGCCCAGGGCGGCCGCACCGAGCAGGGATTGGGTGAATTGACGGCGGGTGTTCATGGCAGGGTCTCCTTCAGATGGGTGGGTGGGAAAAGCGGTCGGGTGGGCCCGACTCTGGGGTTGTGGGTCAGCTGCACAGGGCCTTGATGTCCTCGGGCACCGGGATGGCCTTGATGCGGTCCGGGTCGTCGGGGTGCTTGATGCAGAAGGCGCGGGTTTCCAGGCCTTCGCACAACACCGTGTCGCCGCGCATGACGACGTGTTTCTGGATCACGACCTTCTCGCGCCATTCGACGATGCTGGTGTGCACCTGCAGGCGTTCGCCGTAGGTGGCCGGGCGCATGAATTTGGTGTTGATCTCCAGCAGCGGGGTGCCGATGATGCCGCGCGTCTTGACCAGCTCGCGCCAGGGCGGCACGCCGCACTTGACGAAGAAGTTGAGGGACGAGGCGTCCATCCACTTGCTGAAGTTGGGGAAGAAGACGATGCCGGCAGGGTCGCAGTCGCCGAACATCACTTCCACTTCGTACACGACGGTTTTGGTCATGTTCAGTCCTTTTCAGCGGGGCGCCATGCGCAGGGCGCCGTCGAGGCGGATGGTTTCGCCGTTGAGGTGGCCGTTGCTCACGATGTGGCAGGCCAGTTCGGCGAACTCGCTGGGCTTGCCCAGGCGCGAGGGGAAGGGGATGCTGGCCGCCAGCGACTGTTGCACCGGCTCGGGCAGGGTTTTCATGAGCGGGGTGGCGAACAGGCCGGGGGCGATGGTGCAGACGCGGATGCCGTGCTGCGCCAGGTCGCGCGCCATGGGCAGGGTCATGCCCACCACGCCGGCCTTCGAGGCACTGTAAGCCTGCTGGCCCACCTGGCCGTCGTAGGCGGCCACCGAGGCGGTGAACACCATGGCGCCGCGCTCGCCGTCTTCCATCGGCTCGAGCTTGGCGCAGGCGGCGGCAAACAGCCGGGCTACGTTGTAGGTGCCGATCAGGTTGACGTTGATGACCTTGGCGAAATCTTCCAGCGGGGCGGCGTTGCCGTCCTTGCCGACCACGCGCTTGGCGGTGCCGATGCCGGCGATCTGCATCAGGATGCGGGCCGGGCCGTGGGCCGCGGCAGCCGCATCGATGGCGGCCTGCACGCTGTCGGGGCTGGTGACGTCGCACTGCACCGCAATGCCGCCAATGTCACTGGCCACGCGCTGGGCGTTGTCCAGGTTCACGTCCAGCACCGCCACTTTGGCGCCCAGGCGGGCGAGTTCGCGGGCGGTGGCTTCGCCCAAACCGGAGCCGCCGCCGGTGACGAGGGCTGCTTTGCCTTGAATGTCCATGGTGTTTCCTTGAGTCGGTGTGAGGTTCAGGCCGCGTCCGGGTTCTCGATCAGCAGCGCAATGCCCTGGCCGCCGCCCACGCAAGCGCTGGAGATGCCGTAGCGCAGGCCGCTGCGGCGCAGCTCGCGCGCCAGGGTGATGGTGAGGCGCACGCCGGTGCAGGCCAGCGGGTGGCCCAGCGCGATGGCGCCGCCGTTCACGTTGAGCTTCGCCAGGTCCAGGCCCAATTCGCGGCCCACGGCCAGGGTTTGCGCGCCCTGGGCTTCGTTGATCTCGAAGCGGCCGATGTCGGACAGTTGCAGGCCGGTGCGTTCCAGCAGCAGGCGGATGGCCGGTGCCGGGCCGATGCCCATGATTTCGGGCGGCACGCCCACCGCAGCGGCGGCCACCACGCGGGCGGCGGGCTGCTTGCCGTGGGCTTTCGCGTAGGCACCCGAGGTGACCACGCAAGCCGCGGCTGCGTCCACCAGCGCAGAGCTGTTGCCGCCGGTCTGCACACCGCCTTCGTACACCGGCTTGAGCTTGGCGAGCACCTCCGCCGGCGAAATGCGCGGGTGGGTGTCGCGGTCCACGCTGGTGACCTTGCCCTGCAGCTTGATGCCCCGGGCCTTGTAGCCTTCGAGTTCGAACTTTTCCGTCACCACCGGCACGATTTCACCGTCAAAGAAGCCAGCCTCTTGAGCGGCCACGGCTTTGGCGAAAGAGTCAGACGCGAACTGGTCCACGTCCTCGCGGCTGATGCCGTATTTCTTGGCCAGGTTCTCGGCGGTCTGGATCATGTTGATGCCAGCGGCCGGGTCTTTCAGCGCCTCCCACATGTAGTCCTTGAAGCCCACCGGCGCGCCTAGCTTGAAGCCGGTGCGGTGGTCGAAGGCGGCGATGGGGTTGCGCGTCATGTTCTCGGTGCCCACCACCAGCGCGGCGTCGCACACACCCGCTTCGATCTGCTCGCCGGCCTGGCGGAACAGCTCGAAACCGGTGCCGCAAATGCGCTGCGCCATGATGGACGGCACGTCTTGCGGCACGCCGGCGTACAGGCTGATGTGGCGAGGCAGGAAGAACTGGTCGAAGTCGCCAGGCGCCATGTTGCCGGTGATGACCGAGCCAATGTCGGCCGGGTTCACGCCGTTGCGGGCCAGCGCCTCACGGGCGGCCTTGATGCCCAGGTCGGTGGGCGAAATGTGGCCGAGCGCGCCGCAGTAGTCCACCATCGGCGTGCGCACGCCGTCCAGCATCCACACGTCATTGAAGGCGTTGAAAAATCCCTTGTGGGCCATGGTCGTTCCTTGTGAAAGATGGGGGCTCAGGCCTGCGGCTTGAGGATGTAGTGCAACTCGTCGGCGTGCAGCTTGGCCACGGTGTCGGCACGGTGGCTCAGCACGGCGCGCTGGTTGATCGAGCCTTTGTCGGTGATCTCGCCACGGTCGATGGTGGGCGGGTCGGCCAGCAGGCACAGGCGGGCGATGCGGTTGGCGCTGCCGGTGGCGGTCTTGGCCAGTTCGTTGACGATGCCCTGGAACTTGGCCAGCACGGCCGGGTGGTCCAGCACGTCGTGCAGCGACGTGTCGGCCGGCAGGTCGCACAGTTCACGCACTTTGGGCGTGGGGAACACCATGGCGCCCACTTCCTTCATGTTCAGACCGGTGATGACCACGTCCTGAATATAGGGCGCACCGGCGGCAATGATCTTGCCGCGCAGTGGCCCCACGCTCACGAAGGTGCCGGTCGCCAGCTTGAAGTCTTCGGCAATGCGGCCGTCGAACTTGAGGCCCAGGTGGATGTCGGTCTCGTCGATCCACTTCACCGCGTCACCCGAGCAGAAGTAGCCTTCTTCGTCAAAGGCCTCGGCGGTTTCGGCGGGCGCGCGCCAGTAGCCGGGGGTGATGTTGGGGCCGCGGTAGCGCACCTCGGTCTTGCCCTGCATGTCCACCAGCTTCACTTCCATGCCGGGGGTGGGCACGCCCAGGTCGCCGGCTTTCACGTTCGGGCTGGTGACGAACAGGCCAAACGGGCCGGATTCGGTCATGCCCAGGCCCGAGGTCATGACGATGCGTTCGCCGATCTCGGCCTCCTCGCTTTCGTACAGGCTGTCCCACACCGGCTGGGCCAGGGCGGCGCCGGCGTAGAAGAACATCTTGACGCGCGACAGGAACGTCTTGCGCAGGGCGCGGCCGTCGTCGGTCGGGGCCTTCATGGCGTTGGCAATGGCCTCGAACCCGGTGGGGACGTTGAAGTACACCGTGGGGGCCACTTCGCGCAGGTTGCGCAGGGTTTCGTGCATGAGCGCCGGGGTGGGTTTGCCGTCGTCGATGTACATGGTGCCGCCATGGTAGAGCACCATGCCGAAGTTGTGGTTGCCGCCAAAGGTGTGGTTCCAGGGCAGCCAGTCCACCAGCACCAGCGGGTCTTCCTGCAGCACCGGCATCGACTGCGTCATCTGCTGCTGGTTGGCGCACCACATGCGGTTGGTGTTGATGACCGCCTTGGGCAGCTTGGTGGAGCCGCTGGTGAACAGGAACTTGACGATGGTGTCGGGGCCGGTGGCGGCCATGGCGGTGTCCACCGCCGGGGTGGCTGCGGTGGCCATGAGGTCGGCCAGGCGGGTCACGTCACGGTCTTCGACGGCGCCCTGTGCCAGCACCACTTCCACCTCGCTGCCCACGGCAGACTGGATGGCTTTGGCGTAACGTGCGTCCTGGGCGAACACCAGCCCGGGCGTGACAGTGCGCAGCACGTGCTTGAGTTTGTCGTAGTCGGTGCTGACCAGCGAATAGGCCGGTGACGTGGGCACGTAGGGCACGCCAGCCACCAGGCAGCCCAGCGCCAGCAGGGCGTGTTCCAGGCTGTTTTCGCTCAGGATCGCGACCGGCCGGTCGGCGCTCAACCCGCGGTCGATCAGCCCCTGGGCGATGCAGCGGGCCGTGGCCCAGGCCTCGCGGTAGCTCACGTGCCGCCAGTCGCCCAGCAGCGGCTTGCCGTCGGCTCCGGTGGTGCGTTCGCGTTGCGCCATCCAGGTGCGGTCCGGGCAGGCCTCGGCCCATTGGCGCAGGCGGTCGCTCAGGCGGTCGGGGTAGGGTTGCAGCGGCTGGTCGGCGGTGAGGTAGTGGGTGCCGGCGACGCCGTCGCGCAACGTCACGCGGGTCACGCCAAAAGTCAGCGGGCGGAACTTGGGAGGGGTGGTCATGGTGTCTGCCTCTGCGGGAAACGGGGTCAGGCCTTCTGGACCTTGGCGGCCTTGCCCTCCAGGAAGGCGCGCACGCGCGCCTTGGCCTCGGGCGCGGCCTGGGCGATGGAGGAGATGAGCGCTTCGGTGAAGAAGCCGTGGTCGCCCGGCTGCTCGGCAATGCGGGGCAGGGCGTGCATCAGGGCGTAGTTGGTCAGCGGGGCGTTGGTGGCAATGCGGGTGGCCAGCTCCAGCGCTTTGTCCAGCGCGGTGCCGGCGGGCACCATGTACTGCGACAGGCCGATGCGCTCTCCGTCCACCGCGTTGTACACGCGGCCGGTCAGCATCATGTCGGTCATGCGCGCGGCGCCGATCAGCTTGGGGATGCGCACCGAACCGCCGCCGCCCACGAAAATACCCCGGGTGCCTTCGGGCAGGGCGTAGAAGGTGGATTCGTCGGCCACGCGGATGTGGCAGGCACTGGCCAGCTCCAGCCCACCGCCGACCACCGCACCGTGCAGGGCGGCGACCACAGGCACGGTGCCTTTTTCCACGCAGTCCAGCGCGGTGTGCCACATGCGCGAGTGGAAGATGCCTTCGCCAGCGTCACGCTCCTGCAGCTCCGACAGATCGAGGCCGGCGCAGAAGTGGTCGCCTTCGCCGTGGATGACCGCCGCGCGGGCGTTGGCCGGCAAGTTCTGGAACGTGTCGCGGATGGCCAGGATCAGGCCGTCGCTCAGCGCGTTGCGCTTGGCAGGTCGGCACAGGCGGATGACGGCAACGTCTCCCTGCATGGTCAGTTGGACGGCGTCGGTGGCGGGGGTGGCGGTGAAGGTCATGGCGTTGTGCGGTGGAGGTCAATACAGTTATAAATAATAACTAAATCGGCGAGGCTTGTCACGGCCTTTGATTTAAGGGTTTACCCTTATGTTTGAGTGCTCAATACACATGTGTATGTGTACGGTCGCAACTATACTGACCGGTGCGTCGGCGGGCATCAGGGAAAACGCGGGTGTCAGCCCCCAAGGGCTGCCGACGCGTTACCGAACGCTATGATGAGCAACGCCATGCAGACCCCCGAGTCACTCTACCCGTCGACCGCCCGGACAGCGCCGGTGCGCCGTCCCCGCGCGTCCGCGCGGCCGCCCCTGTCGCCGCAAGACTGGTTGCGCACCGCGGCCGATGTGCTGGTCGACAAAAGTGTCGAGGGGGTGCGTGTCGATGTGCTGGCCAAGATGCTCAACGTCACACGCGGCAGTTTCTACTGGCACTTTGTCGACCGCGACGACTTGCTGCAGCGCCTGCTGCAGTCCTGGAAGGCGGCGCAGACCGAGCGTGTGATCGCCGCGCACAACCGTCAGGGCGTCACGCCGCAGGAGGTGGTGCACGACCTCGCCGGGCTGTCGTTCCGCGGCGAATCGGCCCAGCGGGGCGGGGCCATCGAGCTGGCGGTGCGCGCCTGGGCCCGCCGCGACGAGGCGGCGCGCAAGGTGGTCGACGAGGTGGACGCCATGCGGCTGCGCTACATCGAACAAACCTTTCAGCGCATGGGCTTCGAGCCGGAACCGGCCCAGCAGCGGGCCTTCGTGCTCTACAGCTACATCCAGGCCGAGTCCATCTTTCGCGCACAAGGCAGCGAAGACGACAAGGCTGCCCGGCGCGCGTTTGTCGAGCGGTTGCTGACCGACCGCTCCCTGCCTTACTGAACACCGCCCTCATTCCCATGAACGACTGGCACGATGAACGCCGCTGGCCCGACGCCTCCCCGCCGGTGCTGACGGTACACGATGGGGTTGCCACCATCACCTTGAACCGGCCCGCGCACCGCAACCGCCTGCACGACGAAGACCTGCGCACGCTGCTGCAGCAATTCGAGGCAGTGAATGGCGACGACCGGGTGCGCGTGCTGGTGCTGACCGCCCGCACGCTGCCGCCGACGCGGGTGTTCAGTGCGGGCTACCACATCGGGGAGTTCGACGACAGTGGCCGTGCGCCGATGGCGTTCGAGCAGGTGCCCGACGCCCTGGCGCGGGTGCGGGCCCTGACCGTGTGCGCCCTGAGTGGCAGCGTCTACGGTGGCGCCACCGACCTGGCCCTGGCCTGCGATTTCCGCATCGGCATCGAAGGCATGGAGCTGCGCATGCCGGCGGCCGCCCTGGGCCTGCACTACTACCCCAGCGGCCTGCGCCGCTACGTGGCCCGGCTGGGCCTGGGGGCCACCCGCAAGCTGTTCCTGCTGGCACAGCCCGCCACGGGCCCGGAACTGCTGGCCATGGGTTACCTCGACCGGCTGGTGCCTTCTGGCGAACTCGCGCACGCGGTGCACGAATGGGCCAGCCGCGCCGCCCAGCTGGCGCCGCTGGCCCTGCAGGGCATGAAGCAGACCATCCAGGAGATTGCCTGGGGCGAAGACCGCATGGCCGACTGGCGCAGCCGCGAGGCGCTTACCCAGGCCAGCCGCGATTTTGCGGCAGGGCGAGCCGCTTTTGCCGAGCGCCGTCAGCCGCTGTTCGAAGGGCGTTGAGGCGGCCCCCGCTCAAGGCCGGGCGTTGACGGCACCCAGCCGCTGCGACAGCGCCTGACCCACTTCGCGCAGCGCCCGCACCTGCTCGCTGCCCTCGGACAGGTCGAGCCGCGCACTGGGCCCGATGGCCGCTATGGCCAGCACCAGCCGCCCGAAGCCATCGAACACCGGCACCGCCATGGCGCTGATGCCGGGCAGCAGTTCATCGCGCACCCGTGTCATGCCGGCGCGGCGGATTTCTTCCAGTTCGGCGGCAAAGGTGGGGTCCAGCAGTGCGCCTGTCTGCCCCTCGCGCGCCAGCGCCGCTTCGATGTCGGCACGCGGCCGGAAGGCTGCAAACACCTTGCCGGTGCCGGTGTGCCGCAGCGAGGCAGGCGTGCCGTGGCGCATGGCCACGTACACCGGTGTCGGGCCTTCTTCCACGCGGATAATGACCGGGCCTTCGCCCCCCCACACCGCGGCCGACACGGTGCAGCCCACGCGCTGGGCCAGTGCGGGCAGTTCTGCACTCGCCAGGCGCACCGGGTCCACCTGCTGCAGGCTGATCAGGCCCAACTGCATCGCCAGCGGCCCCAGGCCATAGTGGCCGCTCAGCGGGTCCTGCTCGATCAGCCCCAATTTGCCGAAGCTCACCAGGTAGGGGTGGGCTTTGGCGGGCGTCATGTCGGCCTCGCGGGCCAGGTCTTTCAGCGCCATTTGCCGGCCCGCGCGGGCCAGGGCCTGCAGCAGCTGTCCGCCCACTTCCACACTCTGGATGCCTCGCGACGGACGTGCCTCCGCATCCTCCTGCGCGTCGATCGTCGGGTTGTGTTTTTCGGTACGCATGCGTAGATTGTGACCGTGTGCGGCCGGTCCTCAGAGGTCCTTAGGGGTTTTTACTTAAACAAATTCATTTGTCATGGCTGAATTTTGTGGGTAAGATCGCCGCCATTCAATCAAACGCGTTTGTCATTGTTGAATTTGGAGTCCGTCTCATGAGTACCAAAACGTTTGCCTCTGCCGCCGATCTGGAAGAAAAGAAGGTCACCTTCGAGCAGATCTCTGAACACGCCTGGGCCTACACGGCCGAAGGCGACCCGAACACCGGCATCATCATTGGCGACGACGCCGTGCTGGTGGCCGACACCCAGGCCACGCCCGCCATGGCCGCCGACGTGATCCGCCGCATCCGCGAAGTCACCGACAAGCCCATCAAGTACGTGGTGCTCACCCACTACCACGCCGTGCGCGTGCTGGGCGCCAGCGCCTACCAGCCGCAGCAGATCCTGGCCAGCCAGGACACCTACGACCTCATCGTGGAGCGTGGCGAGCAGGACAAGGCCAGCGAGATCGGCCGCTTCCCGCGCCTGTTCCGCGACGTTGAAACCGTGCCGGCCGGCCTGACCTGGCCGACCATGACCTTCACCGGCAAGATGACCCTGTGGCTGGGCAAGGTGGAAGTGCAGCTGCTGCAACTGGGCCGTGGCCACACCAAGGGCGACACCGTGGTGTGGCTGCCCGGCGAGAAGACCCTGCTGTCGGGCGACCTGGTCGAGTTCGACGCCACCCCCTACGCGGGTGACGCCTATTTCCAGGACTGGCCGCAGACGCTGGACAACATCGCCAAGCTCAACCCGCTGGCCCTGGTGCCCGGCCGCGGCCCGGCGCTGCGTGGCGAAGCCCAGGTGCAGAAGGGGCTGGAAGTCACGCGCGCCTTCATCAGCGACGTGTGGGCCAGCGTCAAGGCCGGTGCCGACGCCGGACGCGACCTGCGCAAGGTGTACGAAGAAACCTTTGCCAAGCTGCAGCCCAAGTACGGTAAGTGGGTGATCTTCAACCACTGCATGCCGTTTGACGTGACCCGTGCTTACGACGAAGCCACCGGCTACCCCGACCCGCGCATCTGGACCGCCGAGCGCGACCGCCAGATGTGGGAAGCCCTGGAAGGCTGAGCACCCAACCCCCGAGGACCGCCATGAACCCGAACGATCTCTCCAGCTTGCCTTTCCGTGGCACCGGTGAAGCGGTGCAGGCCATTGAGTTTCCGTACCGCCGCTCGCCCGACCAGGACGCGGCCACCCCGGTGCACCACCCCATCGTGGTGGTGGGCGCCGGCCCGGTGGGCCTGACGCTGGCCATCGACCTGGCCCAGCGCGGCCAGCCGGTGGTGGTGCTGGACAACGACCACAAACTCTCGATTGGCTCGCGCGCACTGTGCTTCGCCAAGCGTACGCTGGAAATCTGGGACCGTTTGGGTGTGGGCGACCCCATGGTGGACAAGGGCGTGTCGTGGAACCTGGGCAAGGTGTTCTTCAAGGACCAGCAGGTCTACCAGTTCAACCTGCTGCCTGAGCCCGCGCACGAGCGCCCGGCCTTCATCAACCTGCAGCAGTACTACTGCGAGGCCTACCTGGTCGAGCGCTGCCTGCAGCTGCCCAACATCGAGATCCGCTGGGGCAACAAGGTTACGGGCATTGCCCCGCGCGGTGATGGCGCCCTGCTGACCATCGAAACCCCCGAGGGCGATTACCAGCTCGACGCCGGCTGGGTGCTGGCCTGCGACGGCGCCCGTTCGCCCATGCGTGGCCTGATGGGGCTGGAAAGCAAGGGCCGCATCTTCCGCGACCGCTTCCTGATTGCCGACGTGAAAATGGCGGCCGATTTCCCGACCGAGCGCTGGTTCTGGTTCGACCCGCCGTTCCACCCCAACCAGAGCGTGCTGCTGCACCGCGAGCCCGACAACGTCTGGCGCATCGACTTCCAGCTCGGCTGGGACGCCGACCCGGAAGAAGAAAAGAAGCCGGAAAACATCATCCCGCGCGTCAAGGCGTTGCTGGGCAAGGAGGTGGACTTCACCCTGGAATGGGCCAGCGTCTATACCTTCGCCTGCCTGCGCATGGACCAGTTCATCCACGGCCGGGTGATTTTTGCCGGTGATGCCGCCCACGGCGTGTCGCCCTTCGGGGCCCGCGGCGCCAACAGCGGCGTGCAGGACGCCGACAACCTGGCCTGGAAGCTGGACTGGCTGCTCAAGGGCTGGGCCGGCCCCGAACTGCTGGCCACCTACGGCCCCGAGCGCGAATACGCGGCGGACGAGAACATCCTCAACTCCACCCGCGCCACCGATTTCATCACCCCCAAGAGCGAGATCAGCCGCCTGTTCCGCGACGCCACCCTCGACCTGGCGCGCGAACACGACTTTGCCCGCCGCATCGTCAACAGCGGCCGCCTGTCGGTGCCGGCCACGCTGCACGGCTCCAGCCTCAACACGCCCGACGTGGACACCTTTGCCGGCAAGATGGTGCCCGGAGCGCCCCTGACCGACGCCCCGGTGCAGCGCGCCGACGGCAGCGCCAGCTGGCTGTTGCGCGAAACCGCCGCAGACTTTACGCTGTTGGTGTTCGGCGCCGTGCCGGCCTGGGCGCAAGGTCTGCCGCACGTCACGGCCATTTCCGTGGGCCAGGACCTGAAAGACGTGCAGGGCCTGGTGCAGCAGCGGCTCGATGCCACAGCCGGCACCGCGTACCTGATCCGCCCCGACCAGCACGTGGCCGCCCGCTGGCGCCAGCCCACCGAAGCGGCCGTGCGCGCCGCGCTGGCCACGGCCACAGCACAGCTTGCCAGCCGCACGGCGGTTGCGGCCTGAACCGCCAGGAGACCGAGATGCTCAACACCCAACCCACCGCCTTGTCCTACGACGACATGTACGAGGCGCTCATCGCCGCTCACCAGGGCCTGAGCACCGAGCAGAGCCACGCCATGAACGCCCGCCTGGTGCTGCTGCTGTCCAACCACATCAGCGACCTCGCCGTGCTCAAGGACGCCTTCCGCCTGGCGCGCCACAGCGCCGCCCCCGAGGCGGGCGAGCCGGCCGTCAACTCGATCGTCGAGAAGGCGGCCATCACCCCCGTGGTGCCCAGCCACGCGGCGGCCTGATGTCCCGTGTTGGTGACATCGCCAAGCGGCGCCGCTGACACAATCCCCGCACCCTCGCCAGGAGACTCAACATGTCATTGATCCAGAAAATCCACCACGTGGCCTACCGCTGCAAAGACGCCAAGGAAACCGTGGAGTGGTACACCAAGCACCTCAACATGAAGTTCGTGCTGGCCATTGCCGAGAACGAAGTCCCGTCCACCAAGGCGCCGGACCCGTACATGCACATCTTCCTGGACGCGGGCAACGGCAACGTCCTGGCCTTTTTCGAGCTGCCCACGCAAAAGCCAATGGGCCGCGACGAGAACACCCCGGCCTGGGTGCAGCACCTCGCACTGAAGGTCGACTCCATGGACACGCTGCTGGCCACGAAAGAGAAGCTGATCGCTGCCGGCATCGACGTCATCGGCCCGACCGACCACACCATCTTCAAGAGCATCTACTTCTTCGATCCCAACGGCCACCGGCTGGAGCTGGCCGCCGACACCGGCACGCCCGAGATGTACCAGAAGCTCGACGAGGTGAAGTGGGAGATGCTGGAAGAGTGGAGCCGCACCAAGCAGGCACCCAAGCACGCCGCCTGGATGCACGACGGCAGCATGGCCAGCTGAGGACGCACGGATGACGCAGCACAACACGCAACTCAACGAGACCCACGACCCGGCGCTCCAGAGCTGGGTCGCGTCGGCCAACGTGGTCGGCACCGATTTTCCGATCCAGAACCTGCCGTTTGCGGTGTTCCGCCGCAAGGGCTCGACCGAAGCGTGGCGCGGGGGCGTGGCCATTGGCGACCAGATCGTGGACCTGGCCGCCGTTGCCCAAGCCGGCGTGTTCGCGGGCGAAGCGGCCCAGGCCGCACAGGCCGGTGCACAGGACAAGCTCAACGCGCTGATGGCGCTGGGGCAGGGCGCCTGGTCGGCGCTGCGGCTGGCGCTGTCGCGCGGCCTGCGCGCAGGCAGCGCCCAGCAGGCGGCGCTGCAGGCATGCCTGGTGCCCCAGGCCGAAGCCGAATACGACGTGCCGGCCCGCATCGGCGACTACACCGATTTCTACACGTCGGTCTTCCACGCCACCAACATCGGCAAGCAGTTTCGGCCCGACAACCCATTGCTGCCCAACTACAAATGGGTGCCGATTGGCTACCACGGGCGTGCGTCCAGCATCGGTGTGTCGGGCCAGGCTTTCCACCGGCCCAAAGGCCAGCTCAAGAAGCCCGATGCCGACGCGCCCGTTCTGGGTGCCAGCCAGCGCATGGACATCGAACTGGAGCTCGGCGTGTTCATCGGCACGGGCAACGCGCTGGGGGACCCGATCGCCATTACCGAGGCCGAGCAGCACGTGTTCGGCATCTGCCTGCTCAACGACTGGTCGGCGCGTGACATCCAGGGCTGGGAATACCAGCCGCTCGGCCCATTCCTCGCCAAGAACTTTGCCACCACCATTTCCCCCTGGGTGGTGACGCTTGAGGCGCTGGCGCCTTACCGGACTGCCTTCGAGCGGCCGGCGGACGATCCGCAGCCGTTGCCGTACCTGGACTCACCCACCAACCGCAGCGAAGGCGCCATCGACATCCGTCTGGAGGTGGGCTTGCAGACCCAGGCCATGCGCGACGCCGGGCAGGGCGATGCCCGCATCACGTCCACCAGCTACCGCCACGCCTACTGGACGGTGGCGCAGATGGTGACGCACCACACGGTGAACGGCTGCAACCTGCAACCAGGCGACCTGCTGGGCAGCGGGACGCTCTCCGGCCCCACGCTGGACGAGGCCGCCGCGCTGATCGAGCTCACGCTCGGTGGCAAACAGCCGGTGCAGTTGCCCAACGGCGAAACCCGCACCTTCCTGCTCGATGGCGACGCCATCGTATTGCGCGGCTGGTGCGAAAAGCCGGGCGCGGCGCGCATCGGTTTTGGTGAATGCTGGGGTACGGTCCTGCCGGCCAAGCCTTGATCGGTCATGCCAATCTGGCATATCAGCTAGTGAAGCTTTTCGGTTCAACGCCGGGCTGGAATGCACTAAAGTGCGTTCCAGCCCGGCGTTGGGCCGCCTCGTTGCGACAATTAGGGTTAATCCCTGTGCATTTGTTTGCATGCGGGTGTTAAAGTTATAAGAAATAACGAATAGGGTGTTGTGTGTCGCTCAGGCGACCCGGTGCCTCAGGGATCACGGTTCATGCGACGGAAGTCGCCAGAAGGAAACACGAGATGAAAAGCTTGAAATTCCGCACGGTGGGCCTGCTGTGTGCAGCCTTGACGGCCACCTCCGCGATGGCGCAGCAGGTCACGCTGCGCCTGCACCACTTCCTGCCGCCGCAGGCCAACGTGCCGGCGCTTGCCATTGCGCCCTGGGCCAAGAAGGTGGAAGCTGAGTCGGGCGGTCGCATCAAAGTGCAGATCTTCCCGGCCATGCAGATGGGGGGCTCGCCCGCTCAGCTGTTCGACCAGGCGCGTGACGGCGTGGCCGACATCACCTGGACCGTGCTGGGTTACACCCCCGGCCGCTTCGTGAAGACCGAAGTGTTCGAGATCCCGTTCATCGCCCCTTCGGGTCCGCGCGCCGGTGAAATCACCTCCAAGGCCGCCTGGGAGTTCGTGCAGGCCCATGCCGCTGACGAGTTCAAGGACGTCAAGCTGCTGGCCGTCCACACCCACGGCCCGGGCCTCTTCCACACCAAACGGCCCATCAACGGCCTGGAAGACCTGCGCGGCATGAAGATTCGCGGCGGTACCCGTATCGTCAACAACATGCTGGTCAAGCTGGGTGCCACCCCCGTGGGCATGCCGGTGCCGGCCGTGACCGAGGCCCTGTCCAAGGGCGTGCTGGATGGCACCACCATTCCCTGGGAAGTCGCCCCTTCGGTGAAGGTCACCGAAATGGTGAAGAATCACACCACCTTTGCCGGTGACAAGGGCCTGTACAACATGGCTTTCGCCTTCAGCATGAACAAGGCCACTTACGACAAGTTGCCGGCCGATCTGAAGAAGGTGATCGATGACAACGCCGGCCTGGAGACGGCTGCCATGTTCGGTCGCGCCATGGACGAGGGCGACAAGCTGGGCCGTGCTGCCGCCGAAAAGGCCAAGAACAACATCGTGCAGCTGGAGCCGGCCGAAACACAGCGTTGGCTGCGTACCGCCAGCTCGGTGGAATCGGACTGGGTGAAGGAAGTCAAGGGCAAGAACATCGATGGTGTCAAGCTCGCCGCCGAAGCCCGCGCCCTGATTGCCAAGCACAGCAAGTAAACTAACGCCAAACTTACGCGCATGGTGCTCGCGCCATGCGCGTTTTTTTGAGGCCGCCCCATCGGGCGGCTTGTGTACAAGGAAACTGCGATGATGACCTGGGTGTTTCGGTGCGCCAAGTGGTCCGCCTTGCTGGGCGGGCTGGTGTTGTGCGCCATCACGTTGATGATCGTGGCCAGCGTGACGGGCCGCGCCCTGATCGGGCTGGGCCTGGGGCCGGTGCCCGGTGATTTTGAGCTGGTGGAGGCCGGCACCGCGGTGGCGGTGTTCTTCTTCCTGCCCTGGACCTACCTGCGTGGCGGTCACGCCACGGTGGATCTGCTGTACATGCATCTGCCCAAGTGGCTGCAGCGCACCGTCGTCATGTTCAGCGATTTGCTGATGCTGGTGCTGTGGCTGGCCCTCACCTGGCAGCTGTGGAACGGCATGATCGAGAAACGCGATTACTTCGAAACCACGTTCATCCTGCAAATGCCGGTGTGGTGGGCGTACGCCTTCTGCATGGTGGGGGCCGTGATCGGTTGTGCGGCTTACATCGCCAAGAACCTGATCATGCTGGGACTGGCGTCCTACCCCAAAGACTGGCCGCAAGACACGGTGGGAGTGCACTGAAATGACAACGATCGAACTGGCCGCCTGGTCTTTCCCCATCCTGCTGGGTCTCATCTTCCTGCGGGTTCCCATCGGCCTGTCGATGGCCGTCTGCGGCCTCGTGGGCGCGTACTTCGTGTACGGCAACATGGCGCCCATCCTCAGCCAACTCAAGCAGGTCACTTACAGCACCTTTTCCAACTACAACCTGTCGGTCATTCCGCTGTTCCTGCTGATGGGGCAGTTTGCTGCGCTGGGCGGGCTGTCGCAGGCGTTGTTCAAGGCGGCCGAGGCCTGGATCGGCCACCGCAAGGGCGGCGTGGCCATGGCCGCCGTGGGTGCTTGCGCCGGTTTCGGCGCGATCTGCGGCTCCTCGCTGGCCACGGCCGCGACCATGGGCCAGGTGGCGCTGCCCGAGCTCAAGCGCGCCGGCTACAGCGGTGCGTTGTCCACCGCCTGCCTGGCGGCCGGCGGCACGCTGGGCATCCTCATCCCGCCGTCGGTGGTGCTGGTGATCTATGCCATCCTCACCGAGCAGAACATCGCCAAGCTGTTCCTGGCGGCCTTCATTCCCGGCATCCTCGCTGCCATTGGCTACATGATCGTGATCGCGATCTATGTGCGGGTGAGCCCTGGTAGCGCGGGTAAGATGGACCCCATGCCCATGGCCGAGCGCTGGAAGGCCACATTCAAGGTGTGGCCGGTTTTGGTGATCTTCCTGTCGGTGGTGGGCGGCATTTACACCGGCCTTTTCACCCCGACCGAGGGTGCGGCCATTGGTGCATTTGGTACCGGGGTGGCGGCTTGGGCCGCGGGCGGCCTGAACCGCAAGACACTGTCTGAAGCCATCATGGGGACTGCCATTGCCACAGGCATGATCTTTATGATCGTGCTGGGTGCGGGGCTCTACAACACCTTCTTGGCCCTGTCGCAATTGCCGCAGGAAATGGCGCAATGGGTGCTCGACCTCGGCATGAGTCCGTGGCTGGTGCTCACGACCGTGTTGGTGGTCTACCTGTTGCTCGGTTGCGTGATGGACTCGCTGTCCATGATCCTGCTGACCATCCCGATCTTCTTCCCGATGATCATGGGTCTGGACTTCGGCATGAGCCCGGAAGAAACCGCCATCTGGTTCGGCATTCTGGTGCTGATTGTGGTGGAGGTGGGGTTGATCACGCCACCGGTGGGCATGAACCTGTTCGTGATCAACAACATGGCCAAGGGCACCGTGCCCATCTCGCACACCTACAAGGGCGTGACACCGTTCGTCATCAGCGACCTGGTGCGTACCGCCATTCTTGCTGCGTTCCCGGCCATCACGCTCATCGCGTTGCGCCTGACCAGCTGAGGTAGGGCCGCGCGCCATGCGCGGCTGACCGACCGGGCCGGGCCTTCCCGCCGGCCTGGTCAATCCCTCGCTTTGCCGGACAGCGGGGGGGCGCCGAACATCTGTTCGCAGATCCCCTGGATCAAGGACATGGTGGCCTGCAAGGTGCGCGTGGCCGGTCGTTGCGAGCTGCTGGCCAGCCAGATCCGGGTGCGCAGGGCAGGTGATTCGATCCCACGCACGGTGTAGGCCGAGGGCCGGATCGAGCTGGCCACGGCGTTGCGCGACAACACCGCCGCGCCCATGCCTTCTGCGACCAGATCCAGGATGGCGGACACGCCGTCAATCTCCAGTGCAATCGTCGGCCGGCAGCCGATGTTGGCCATCTCTGTCTCAACCTGCATGCGCAGGGCGTTCGGGCGGCTCGGGATCACCAGCGGCAGGTGGGCGAGCTGGGCCAGGGCGATGGGGGGTGGCGGCGGGTCTTCTTCCAGGCCCGGACTGCGCGCCTGGACCAGCACCAGTTCTTCCTCGAACAGCGGCTGCAGCTCGATCTCGGGAATGGGCTGGGCGTTGTAGAGCACGGCGAGGTCCAGCCGGCCGTTGAGCAGGCCCTCCTGCATGGCGCTGGACAGGCCTTCGGTGATGGACAGCTGGGCTTCGGGCAGCTGGCGGCGAAAGGCGCGGGTCAGCGGTACCGTGAACACCCTGGCCAGGGTCGGCGGCAGGCCAATGGCCACCCGCCCGGCCAGCGCGCCACGCACGCGGCCCAGGTCCTCGCGGGCGCGCTCCACCTGGTGCAGGATGCCGCGCCCGTGGTCCAGTAGCAGCTTGCCCGCTTCGGTGGGAATGGCGCCGCGCCCATTGCGCACCAGCAGGTTCTGGCGCAGTTCCACTTCCAGCAGCCGTACCTGGCGGCTCAGCGCCGGCTGAGCGATGTTGAGCACATGGGCGGCCCGGGTGAAACTGCCCAGTTCCGCCACCCGCACGAAGTATTCCAGCTGTTTCAGGTCCATATGGCGATTCTAGATAGGAAAGACTTGGCTATGCTTGTTTGTGATAGCAGATAGACGTTGATCGCCCTTGGCAGGGGGGGTGTCCTCGTCCAGAATGCGCTGCTGTAGATCACCATCGGCACCACTGCAGACATGAGCAAAGAGATCCGGGGCATTTCCTCCATGGCCACCCGCCTGGTGCTGGCCGAACTGGCCGACGCTTACCAGCAGCGCACCGGGGTGCGCGTGGCCATCGAGTCGGTGGGCGGCGTGGACGCCGCCAAGCGCGTGCAGGCGGGCGAGGCTTTCGACGTGGTCATCCTGGCGTCCGACGCCATCGACAAGCTCGTGGCGTCCGGCCACGTGGCGGCGGGCAGCCGGGTGGACCTGGTGCATTCCGGCGTGGCCATTGCTGTACGCGAAGGCGCGCCACACCCCGACGTGTCCACCGAAGACGCACTGCGCCAGGCGGTGCTGGCTGCGCGTACCGTCAGTTACTCCACCGGCCCCAGCGGCGTGGCCCTGGCCAAGCTGTTCGAGCGCTGGGGCATTGCCGACCAGATCCGCGACCGCATCGTCACCCCGCCGCCTGGGATTCCCGTGGGGTCACTCGTGGCCAAGGGCGAGGTGGAGTTGGGCTTCCAGCAACTCAGCGAACTCATCAACCTGCCTGGCATCACCGTGCTCGGGCCCATGCCCCAGGCAGTCCAGATCGTCACCACCTTCTCGGGCGGCGTGTGCGCCAGCTCCGACCAGGCTGACGCCGTGCGCGGCATGCTGGCTTTCATGGCTTCACCCGACGCAGCCGAACCCAAGCGCCGCCAGGGCATGGACCCGGCCTGAGCCTTATTGTTTTCAAGATTCCATGAGGAGAACCGCATGACCAAACCACTCATCATCGACGTGCACGGCCACTACACCACTGCGCCCGCCGCCCTGGGCGCCTGGCGCGACCTGCAGATCGCTTCGCTCAAGGACCCGAGCAAGACGCCCGACCCCAAGAGCCTGAAGATCAGCGACGACGAACTGCGCGAGTCCATCGAGACCAACCAGCTCAAGCTGATGAAGGAGCGTGGCAGCGACCTGACCGTGTTCAGCCCGCGCGCCAGCTTCATGGCCCACCACATTGGCGACTTCAACACCTCGTCCACCTGGTCCGCCATCTGCAACGAGCTGTGCTACCGCGTCAGCCAGCTGTTCCCCGACAACTTCATCGGCGCCGCCATGCTGCCGCAGAGCCCCGGCGTGGACCCGGCCACCTGCATTCCCGAGCTGGAAAAGTGCGTCAAGGAATACGGGATGGTGGGTATCAACCTCAACCCCGATCCGTCGGGCGGCCACTGGACCAGCCCCCCGCTGACCGACCGCCACTGGTACCCCATCTACGAAAAGATGGTGGAGTACGACATCCCCGCGATGATCCACGTCTCCACCAGCTGCAACGCCTGCTTCCACACCACAGGTGCGCACTACCTGAACGCCGACACCACGGCCTTCATGCAGCTCATCCAGGGGGACCTGTTCAAGGACTTCCCGACGCTGAAGTTCCTGATCCCCCACGGCGGCGGCGCGGTGCCCTACCACTGGGGCCGCTTCCGTGGCCTGGCGCAGGAAATGAAGAAGCCCCTGCTGCAAGACCACCTGCTCAACAACGTGTTCTTCGACACCTGCGTGTACCACCAGCCCGGCATCGACCTGCTGACCAAGGTGATCCCGGTGGACAACATCCTGTTTGCCAGCGAGATGATCGGCGCCGTCCGCGGCATCGACCCCGAGACTGGCCACTACTACGACGACACCAAGCGCTACGTGGCGGCCACGCCCAACCTCACCGAGGAAGAGCGCTTCAAGGTGTTTGAAGGTAACGCGCGCCGGGTCTTCCCGCGCATGGACGCGGCCCTCAAAGCCAAAGGCAAGTGATTCAGGAGAAAGACATGTACGAACTTGGCGTTGTTTACCGCAACATCACCCGCGCCGACCGCGAGGTGACGGACAAGCTGGCCGACCTGGGCTCTGCCACCGTGCACGAGGCCATGGGCCGCGTGGGCCTGATGAAGCCCTACATGCGCCCCATCCAGCAGGACGTGAACGTGTCCGGCACGGCCGTGACCGTGCTGCTGCAACCCGGCGACAACTGGATGATGCACGTGGCCGCCGAACAGGTGCAGCCGGGTGACATCGTGGTGGCCACCGTCACGGCCGACTGCAGCGACGGCTACTTCGGCGACCTGCTGGCCACCAGCTTCATGGCACGCGGTGCGCGCGGCCTCATCATCGAAGCTGGCGTGCGCGACACCAAGACCCTGCGCGAGATGAAGTTCCCCGTGTGGAGCCGCTACGTTTCGTCCAAAGGCACCATCAAGGCCACCCCGGGCTCGGTCAACATCCCCATCGTCTGCGCGGGTGCCTACGTCACCCCCGGTGACGTGATCGTGGCCGACGACGACGGCGTGGTCTGCGTGCCCAAGGCCCTGGCCGCCAAGACGCTGGCCGAGGCACAGAAGCGCGAAGCCAACGAAGGCGCCAAGCGCGACCAGCTGGCCGCAGGCGTGCTAGGCCTGGATATGTACAAGATGCGCGAGCCGCTGGCCGCCGCAGGCCTGAAGTACATCGACTGAGTGCGAGGACATCATGAGCAAACCCACCACGGGTGATTTCACCAAGACCGCTGGCTGGCTCGACTGGTACACCGGCCCCAGCAAGCCCCAATTCCAGCTGCCCGCAGGCGCCGTGGACGCCCACTGCCACGTCTTCGGCCCCGGCGCCGAATTCCCCTACGCGCCCGAGCGCAAGTACACCCCGTGCGACGCCTCCAAGGCCGAGCTGTTCGCGCTGCGCGATCACCTGGGTTTTGCGCGCAACGTCATCGTGCAGGCCACCTGCCACGGCGCCGACAACCGCGCCATGGTCGATGCCTGCCTGGCCAGTGGCGGCAAGGCGCGTGGCGTGGCCACCGTCAAGCGCAGCGTCACCGACGAAGAACTGCAGCAACTGCACGCCGCTGGCGTGCGCGGCGTGCGCTTCAACTTCGTCAAGCGTCTGGTGGACTTCACCCCCAAGGACGAGCTGATGGAAATCGCCGGCCGCATTGCCAAGCTGGGCTGGCACGTCGTCATCTACTTCGAGGCGGTGGACCTGCCCGAGCTGTGGGACTTCTTCACCAGCCTGCCCACCACCGTGGTGGTGGACCACATGGGCCGCCCCGACGTGAGCAAGCCCGTGGACGGCCCGGAGTTCGAGCTGTTCCTGAAGTTCATGCGCGAGCACCAGAACGTGTGGAGCAAGGTGAGCTGCCCCGAGCGACTCTCTGCGACGGGGCCGAAAGCGCTCGATGGCGAACAGGCCGCCTACCGCGACGTGGTACCTTTTGCCCGCAAGGTGGTCGAGGAGTTCCCCGACCGCGTGCTGTGGGGCACCGACTGGCCGCACCCCAATCTCAAGGACCACATGCCCGACGACGGCCTGCTGGTCGACTTCATCCCGCACATCGCCCCCACGCCCGAGCTGCAGAAGAAGCTGCTGGTGGACAACCCGATGCGCCTCTATTGGCCCGAGGAGATGTAAATCATGGCACTCGACAAACCCTACCTCGACGTACCCGGCACCACCATTTTTGACGCCGAACAGTCCCGCAAAGGCTACTGGCTCAACCAGTTCTGCATGAGTCTGATGAAGGCCGAGAACCGCGAGCGCTTCAAGGCCAACGAACGCGCCTACCTCGACGAATGGGCCATGACGGAAGACCAGAAGCAGGCCGTGCTGGCCCGCGACCTGAACCGCTGCATCGCCCTGGGTGGCAACATCTACTTCCTGGCCAAGATCGGTGCCACCGACGGCAAGAGCTTCCAGCAGATGGCGGGCTCCATGACCGGCATGACCGAAGAGGAATACCGCAACATGATGATCAACGGCGGGCGTTCCGTGGAGGGCAACCGCTACCTCGGCGAAAACGGTGACGCCCAGCCGCAGAACCAGCCCCAGGGCGCCGCTGGCAAGAACAAAGGAGCCTGACACCATGGCACGCATCACCGCATCCGTCTTCACTTCGCACGTGCCTGCCATTGGCGCAGCCATCGACCTGGGCAAGACGCAGGAAGCCTACTGGCAGCCGCTGTTCCAGGGTTACGAGTTCTCCAAGCAGTGGATGAAGGACAACACCCCTGACGTGGTGTTCCTGGTCTACAACGACCACGCCACCGCCTTCAGCCTGGACCTGATTCCCACCTTCGCCATCGGCACGGCGGCGTCGTACCAGCCCGCCGACGAAGGCTGGGGTCCGCGCCCTGTGCCCGTGGTGGAAGGCCACCCCGAGCTGGCTTCCCACATCGCGCAGAGCGTGATCCAGCAGGACTTCGACCTCACCATCGTCAACAAGATGGACGTCGACCACGGCCTGACCGTGCCGCTGTCGCTGATGTGCGGCCAGCCCGAGAAGTGGCCCTTCAAGGTGATTCCCTTTGCCGTGAACGTGGTTCAGTACCCCGTGCCGTCGGGCCGCCGCTGTTTCCAGCTGGGCCAGGCCATCCGCAAGGCAGTGGAGAGTTTTGACGGCGACCTGAACGTGCAGATCTGGGGCACCGGCGGCATGAGCCACCAGCTCCAGGGCCCGCGCGCCGGTCTCATCAACAAGGAATGGGACAACGCCTTCCTCGACAAGCTCATTGCCGACCCGGCCGCCGCCGCCGCCATTCCGCACATCGAGTACGTGCGCGAGGCCGGCAGCGAAGGCATCGAACTGGTGATGTGGCTGATTGCCCGTGGCGCCATGGCCGACGTCGCTGGCGGCCCCGCGCCCAAGCTTGCGCACCGCTTCTTCCACGTGCCCGCGTCCAACACCGCCGTGGGCCACCTGATCCTAGAGAACGCATAAAGGAAAGACCATGACCATCAAAGTCGCACTCGCCGGCGCTGGCGCCTTCGGCATCAAGCACCTCGACGGCATCAAGAACATCCCCGACGTGGAAGTTGTGTCGCTGATCAGCCGCGACCTGGCCAAGACCCAGGAAGTGGCCGACAAGTACGGCATCAA
>Ga0208242_100232_pt1 | contig 59724 bp, 49 predicted proteins | sample SubbioAug_CSW13A_FD_184825 | JGI IMG/M metagenome (GOLD analysis project Ga0208242, IMG submission 184825) | Serpentinite rock and fluid subsurface biosphere microbial communities from McLaughlin Reserve, California, USA - CR12Aug_CSW13A (SPAdes) | ecosystem: Environmental > Terrestrial > Deep...
AAGGAAGAAGCCGACCGCGTGCTGAGCCAGCTCAAGATCGTCATCCGCACCAACTACTCCAACCCACCCACCCATGGCGGCGCGGTGGTGGCCGCCGTGCTGAACAACCCCGAGCTGCGCGCCCTGTGGGAAAAGGAACTGGGCGAAATGCGCGTGCGCATCAAGGCCATGCGCCAGGCGCTGGTCGATGGCCTGAAAGCCGCCGGCGTCAAGCAGGACATGGGCTTCATCACCACCCAGATCGGCATGTTCAGCTATTCCGGCCTGACCAAGGACCAGATGGTGCGCCTGCGCAACGAGTTTGGCGTGTACGGCACCGACACCGGCCGCATGTGTGTGGCTGCACTGAACAGCAAGAACATCGACCACGTCTGCAAGGCGATTGCCGCCGTCGTCTGATACGCGACAGATCCACACGGCCGGGGGCTTCACACCACCCCCGGCTGTTGGGCAAAATAGCGTTCGGTGTAAAATTGCTGCACTGCAACATAGTCGGAGAATTTCATGCTGTACCAGATTTATGAAACCCAGCGCTCCCTGATGGAGCCCTTTTCCGACTTTGCCAAGGTAACGGCCAAGCTCTTCGCCAACCCCTTGACGCCGCTGGGACAGACCCCGTTGTCACAGCGCATTGCGGCTGCCTACGACCTGATCCACCGCCTGGGCAAGGACTACGAAAAGCCCGAGTTCGACATCCGCGAGATCGACATTGGCGACGCCCATGTGGCCATCCACGAGCGGGTGGAGATCGACAAGCCCTTCTGCGAACTGCGCCGCTTCAAGCGCTACGCCGACGACCCGGCCACCCTGCAGCAGCTGAAGCAGCAGCCAGTGGTGCTGATCGTGGCACCGCTGTCGGGCCACTACGCCACCTTGTTGCGTGACACGGTGCGCACGATGCTCAAGGACCACAAGGTCTACATCACCGACTGGAAGAACGCCCGCCTGGTGCCGTTGAGCGAAGGCGAGTTCCACCTCGATGACTACGTGAACTACGTGCAGGAGTTCATCCGTTACCTGCAGCAGCAGTACGGCAACTGCCACGTGATGAGTGTGTGCCAGCCCACCGTGCCGGTGCTGGCGGCCGTGTCTCTCATGGCCTCCCGCGGCGAAACTACACCGCTGTCGATGACGATGATGGGCGGCCCGATCGATGCCCGCAAGTCGCCCACGGCGGTGAACAACCTGGCCGTGCAGCGCAGCTTCGACTGGTTCGAGAACAACGTCATCTACCGCGTCCCGTCCAGCTTCCCGGGTGCCGGGCGCCGTGTGTACCCCGGCTTTCTGCAGCATGCCGGCTTCATTGCCATGAACCCGGACCGGCACGCCACCAGCCACTACGACTACTTTTCGGACCTCATCAAGGGCGACAACGAAAGCGCCGAGGCCCACCGCAAGTTCTACGACGAATACAACGCCGTGCTCGACATGGACGCGGACTACTACCTGGAAACGATCAACACCGTGTTCCAGGAGTTCAAGCTGGTCCATGGCACTTGGGAGGTGCGCAACGAGCAAGGTGCCAAGGAGCTCGTGCGCCCGCAGGATATCCGCAACACCGGGCTGCTGACGGTAGAGGGCGAACTGGACGACATTTCGGGCTCGGGCCAGACGCGGGCGGCGCACGAGCTGTGCACCGGCATTGAGGCGCCCGAGCAGCGCCACTACGAAGTGAAGGGCGCCGGCCACTACGGCATTTTCAGTGGCCGCCGCTGGCGTGAAATGGTGTACCCCGTGGTGCGCGACTTCATCGCCGAGCACCAGAAGGCCCCGCCGGCCGCCCCGAAGCGCGCAGCCACCCGCAAGGTGGCCGCCTGACCCGACGCGCATGACCACAGCGAGCCGCGCAGCCCTCGCGGCACGCATCGACGACGCGCTGCCACAGACCCAGTGCACCCGTTGCGGTTACCCCGATTGCCGGCAATACGCCGAAGCCATTGCTGCGGGTGAGGCAGCCATCAACCAATGCCCTCCCGGTGGACAGGAGGGCGTGGCACGGCTGGCGGCCATCACCGGCTTGGCGGCGGCGCCACTCGACACGTCTTACGGCGGTGAGGCCCCCATGGCGGTGGCCGTCATTGACGAGGACTGGTGCATCGGTTGCACCTTGTGCATCAAGGCCTGCCCAACCGACGCCATCGTCGGCACCCACAAACGGATGCACACGGTGGTGGAACGCTACTGCACCGGCTGCGACCTGTGCATCCCGGTCTGCCCGGTGGATTGCATCCGGATGGAAGTGGTCAGCGGTGAACGCACCGGCTGGGCCGCCTGGTCCGGCGAACAAGCCGCCACGGCCCGCGAGCGCTACCGCGCACGGCAGGCTCGGTTGACCCGGGAGGCCGAGGCGCACCAGACACGGCAAATCGCAAAGGCCGAAGCGAAGCTGGCCGACTTACCTGCCCATTCCAAGCACACCGAGCCCGAAGTGCTGGACCGCAAACGGGCCCTGATCGAAGCCGCACTGGCGCGCGCGCGAGCCTCGCGCCAGATCAAGTGACGGCGGCGCTGATGGCGCCCCGCAGCGGCAGCGCGGCCAGCCCCCGGTAGAGCGGGTTGCCGTTCCGCACCGGCGTACCCTCCAGGACCAGTCCCGGCTGATGCACGGCCAGTGCCCGCAGCACGGTTTGTGCTTCCATTTGCGTGAGCGCCGCGCCGATGCAGATGTGCGCGCCGCTGCCGAACGACAGGGCACCGGGGTTGGCACGGTCAATTTGCAGGGTGTCAGGGTCGCTGTGGCGGTAGGGGTCGCGGTTGGCGGAGCCGATCAGTGGCAGGATCAAATCGCCCCGCTGGACGGGCTGGCCGCACAGCGTCATGGCGCGGGTGGCACGCCGACCGCTCCATTGCACGGGGCTGTCGAAGCGCAGCAGCTCGCGCACGGCGTTGCCGGCGAGTTCCGGCTGCCGGCACAGCAGGCGCCATTGGCTGGGGTGTGAGAGCAAGGCATGCAGGCCGTTGCCCAGCAGGTTGCGGGTGGTTTCGTAACCGGCAAACAACAGCATGGCGCATTGCGCCAACAGCTCCAGGCTGGATTTGATCTGCCCCTGCGCTTCGGCCTGCAGCAGACGGCTCACCAGGTCGTCGCCCAGGTGCTGGCGGCGCCAGGGCAGCAGTTCGCGCTCGAAGTAGGCGGTCATCTCCAGCAGGCTGCGCTGGGCGCGCAGCAGCTGGGCATGTTCGGGCTGCGCCGCACCAATGAACACGGCGATGTCGTCGCACCAGCGCATGAAGGTGGTGTCGAGCGTCGGGTCCACGTCCATCAAGCGGCCGATGACGCGCGCGGGCAGCGGCCGCGCGATCTGTGCCATGAAGTCGAACGCCCCGTCCAGGGCAGACACGCGTTCAGCGACCGTTGCATCCAGCCAGGCTTGTAGCTGGGCCAGGGCCTCGGGCCGGAAGGCGGGCATGAGGATCCGGCGCAGGCGGCCGTGGTCGGGCGCGTCGAGGAACAGCATGGCGCGCGCGAACAGGCTCTGGAAGGGGCGCAGTTCGGCCCGGCCTTGCTGCGCGGCGGCCATGACCCAGCCGCCCGTGCGCTGAGCGGACAGCGACGGGTCGCGCAAGGCGGCCTCCACGTCAGCGTGACGGGTGAGCAGCCATGCGCCGCCAAAAAAGTCATCGCTCCACAGCATGGCGCCCTCTTCCCGCCATGCCTGGTACGCGGGGTACGGGTCGTCCAGGAAGGCCTCGTCGATCGACGGTACCGCGACAGCCTCGGCCAGCGTCATGCCTGGGCGCCCGTGACCTCGGTGTCTTTCACTTCGGGGCGCTCGCCCTGGGGCTTGAGGCCCAGGCGCTCGAACAGACGGCGGTCGCGCTGGGCCTGGGGGTTGGTGGTGGTGAGCAGACGGTCGCCGTAGAAGATGGAGTTGGCACCCGCCGCGAAGCACAGGGCCTGCAGGGCGTCGTCCATCTGCTCGCGGCCTGCCGACAGGCGCACCATGGTGGTGGGCATGGTGATGCGGGCCACGGCGATGGTGCGCACGAATTCGAAGGGGTCGATGGGCTCGGCTTCTGCCAGCGGGGTGCCGGGCACGGCGACGAGGTTGTTGATGGGCACGGACTCGGGGTACGGGTCGAGGTTGGCGAGCTGGGCAATGAGGCCCGCGCGCTGGGTGCGCGTCTCGCCCATGCCCACGATGCCGCCACAACACACGTTGATGCCCGCCTGGCGGACGTTGTCGAGGGTGTCGAGCCGGTCCTGGTAGGTGCGGGTGCTGATGATGCTGCCGTAGTGGTCGGGCGAGGTGTCCAGGTTGTGGTTGTAGTAGTCCAGCCCGGCGTCCTTGAGCTGGCGGGCCTGGTCGCCGTCGAGCATGCCCAGCGTCATGCAGGTTTCCAGGCCCAGGCCGCGCACGCCTTCGATCATGGCGGCCACGCGCTCCATGTCGCGCTCCTTGGGGCTGCGCCAGGCAGCGCCCATGCAGAAGCGCGTGGCGCCCTGCGCCTTGGCGGCACGGGCGGCGTCCAGCACTTCGTCCAGCGGCATGATCTTGCTGGCTTCCAGCCCGGTGTCGAAATGCGAGGACTGGGGGCAATAGCCGCAGTCTTCGGCGCAACCGCCGGTCTTGATGGACAGCAGCGTGGAGAGCTGCACCTCGTTGGGGTCGAAGTTTTCACGGTGCACCTGCTGGGCGCGGAAGAGCAGGTCCATGAAAGGCAGGTCGTACAGCGCCTCCACGGCGGCCACGGTCCAGCGGGTTTCGGGCACGCCCACGTTGGCGCGGCGCAGGGACGACAGGGAGATGGGGGCGACAGTGGTCATGGTGTGGCTTCAGACAAGGGTTGTTCCAGGCCGAACAGGGTTTGCAGGCCGGCAGGATCAAGGTGCGGTGCGACGGAAGCGGCATCCGGCCGTGCAAGGCGCGGCACGATGCCGAGACATGGCGCCTGAAAGCGCCGCGAAAATTCGTGTTGAAGGGTGAGGATGTTGTCTTGCAGGTGCAACATGGCCGGATCCAGCGTGTTGCCGACCCAGCCTGCCAGGTGCAGGCGACGCGAAACAATGGCCTCTGCCGTGAGCAGCGCGTGGTTGATGCAGCCGAGGCGCAGCCCAACGACGAGCACGACGGGCAGGCCCAGCGCGCACATGAGGTGCGAGCTGTCCCAGTCGGGGCCCAGCGGCACACACAGGCCACCTGCACCTTCCGCCACGATCAGGTCTGCACGCTGTGCGAGGCGCTGGGCACCTTGAATCAGGGCGTTGCGGTCGATGACACGGCCTTCGGCCTGCGCGGCCAAGTGCGGCGCACAAGGCTGCCGCAACTGGCAGGGGCCCACTTCTTCACGTTGCAGTTCGATATTGCTGGCGGCCCAGAGGGTTTGGACGTCTTCGTTGACCCACTGCCCGGCGATGTTGTCCATGCCAGCGGCCACGGGCTTGTAGCCCGCCACGCGCAAGCCCGCCTGGGCGGCGCGGTGCAGCAGCCCGGCGCTGACGCGGGTCTTGCCGACTTCGGTGTCGGTACCGGTGACGAAACAGCCTTTCATGCTGGTTCCTTTTTCAGAATGTCGGTGAGCGCGCCCAGCAGTTGCTCCACATCGGCCGCGGTGTGGCTCGCAGACAGCGTGAGGCGCAAACGCGCCGTGCCCAAGGGTACGGTGGGCGGGCGAATGGCAGGCACACGGATGCCACGCGCTTCCAGCGCGGCCTCCAGCGCCAGGACGCGGGCGTTGTCGCCCACGATAAGGGGTTGAATGGGCGTGAAGGACGGTGGCAGCGACAGGCCCGGATGGGACCCTGCCAAGGCTGCCAGCCCGTTGCGCAATTGGTGGATCAGCTCGTTGAGCCGTTCACGCCGCCTGGCACCCTCCGCACCTTCGATCAGCGCCAGGGCCTCAACCAGCGCATGCGCCAACGCGGGCGGCATGGCCGTGGTGTAGATGTAAGGTCGGGCGCGCTGCACCAGCCATTCGACGATGACGGGGTGCGCGGCCACGAAGGCGCCCGACACCCCGGCGGCCTTGCCGAGCGTGCCCATGAAGATCAGGCGTTCGCTGCAAAGGCCGAAATGTTCCAGGCTGCCGTGGCCGTGCGCACCCAGCACACCAAAGCCATGTGCATCGTCAATGACCAGCCAGGCGTCGTATTGCTCGGCCAGGCGCAGCAACGCTGGCAGGTCGGCCACGTCGCCATCCATGCTGAAGACGGCGTCGGTGACGATGAGCTTGACCGGGGTGGTGCAGGCACGCAGTTGGCGCTCCAGCGCGTCGAGCTGCCCATGGGGGTAGCGCAACAGCTTGGCGCGGGCCAGCAAGGCGCCGTCGATGAGCGAAGCGTGGTTGAGCTTGTCGGACAGGATGGTGGCCTGCTCGTCGCCCAGTGCCGTCATCAACGCCACGTTGGCCATGTAGCCGCTGCAGAACAGCAGCGCACGTGCACCGGGAATGTGTGGTTCCAACCATTGCGCGAGGGTGGATTCCAACGCGGCATGCGCCTGGCTGTGGCCGCTCACGAGGTGCGACGCGCCGCTGCCCGCGCCCCACAGGCGGGCGCCTTCGGCCAGCGCTGCGGTCAGGGCCGGATGGTTGGCCAGACCAAGGTAGTCGTTGCTGCAGAAGGCGAGCATGCTGCCACCGCCTTGCCATTGCTGGTGCGGGCCGCACGGCGACGCACCCACCCTGCGGCGCCTGCGCAGGGCGGCAGCGTCGATGTCAAGCAGTTGACGGTTGATGTGTTCGATCAGCATCGGGCTGTTGCAACGTGTCGTGCAGGGTGGCCTGCAAGCGCTCGGACAACCAGCGCGAGAGGTCCTCGTCGAGCACGTAGGGGGGCATCAGGTACACGGTGCGCCCAATGGGGCGAACCAGCAGTTCGTGGCGGCGACCCGCCAGGTGAAACGCCTCGGCAAAGCGGCCCTGGGCAAGCTCTGCCTTGACGTCAAAGGCCCAGATCATGCCACGGCGGCGCGGGTGCTCCACCCCGGGGTATGCCATCAGCGGTGCCAGCGCCTGGTCGAGCAAGGCCGCTTGTTGGGCGTTGCGGCCCAGCACGTCCTGGGTGTCGAAACGGTCGAGCACGGCCAGCGCCGCCCGGCAGGCCAGCGCGTTGCCGGTGTAGGAATGCGAGTGCAGGAAGCCGCGCGCCACGTCATCTGACAGGAAGGCGCGGTAGATGGCATCGCGGCACAACACCAGCGACAACGGCAGAAAACCGCCCGTGATGCCCTTGGACAGGCACACGAAATCGGGCCAGATGCCCGCCTGTTCGCAGGCGAAGAAGGTGCCCGTGCGGCCACAGCCCACGGCAATCTCGTCGGCTATGAGGTGCACGCTGTACCGGTCGCACAGCGCGCGCACCCGTTGCAGGTAGGACGCATGGTGCATGGCCATGCCTGCGGCGCATTGCACCAGCGGCTCCACGATGACGGCGGCGATGTGCGCGTGGCGTTCGGCCAGCAGCGCCTCCAGATCGGCAGCGGCGCGTTGGGCCACGGCTGCGGCGCCCTCGCCTTCAGCGGCCTGGCGGTCGTCGGGCGAAGCTACCTGGTGCGAGCGCATCAGCAGCGGGTCGTAGGCGTCGCGGAAGACGGGAACGTCTGTCACGGCCAGGGCGCCCAGCGTTTCGCCGTGGTAACCCTGGCGCACGCAGACGAATTCGCGCTTGCCGCCCTGCCCCACGTTGCGCCAGTGGTGGAAGCTCATCTTGAGCGCGATTTCCACAGCGGACGCGCCATCACTGGCGTAGAAGGCATGACCCAGCACACCACCCGTGCGGGCAGACAGCCGTTCCGCCAGCTCAATGGCGGGCGCATGGGTGCACCCGGCCAGCATCACGTGGGGCAATACGTCCAGCTGCTGCTTGAGCGCAGTGGCGATGCCCTCGTCGGCATGGCCGAACAGGTTGACCCACCAACTGCTGTTGGCGTCGAAATAGCGGTGGCCCTCCTGGTCGTACAACCAGGGGCCGTGGGCACGGGCGATGGGCAGCGGCGGCACCACGGCCGCGCGCTGCATTTGCGTGCAGGGGTGCCACACGCTGGCCAGGCTGCGGGCCTGCCAGTCGGCGTTACCTTGTACCACGTCAGCCTCCGTCGAGCCGCCTCAAGGAGGCTGAGGCCCCCTCGGGGGGCAGCGAACACAGTGAGCGTGGGGGCCGTTTCATCTCAGCCCAGCGCCTGGACCACCTCGGGCGGCGCCTGCACCAGCTCGATGAGCACCCCCTCACCCGCGATCGGGAACTCGTCGTTCGACTTCGGGTGCAGGAAGGTGATGTCGTAACCGGCCGCACCCTTGCGGATGCCGCCCGGCGCAAATCGCACGCCCTGCGCGGTGAGCCATTCCACCGCCTTGGGCAGGTCGTCGATCCACAGGCCCACGTGGTTGAGCGGCGTGGTGTGCACGGCGGGTTTTTTCTCGGGGTCGAGCGGCTGCATCAGGTCCACCTCCACCTTGTAGGGGCCCTGCCCCATGGCGCAGATGTCCTCGTCCACGTTCTCGCGCTCGCTCTTGAAGGTGCCGGTCACCTCCAGGCCCAGCATGTCCACCCACAGCTTTTGCAGGCGGGTCTTGTCAGGCCCGCCGATGGCGATCTGCTGGATGCCCAGCACTTTGAACGGGCGCTGGCTCATTTCTCGAACTCCACGATGGGCTGGTCCACCACCAGGCTTTCGCCCTTGCTGGCCAGCACCTTGGCCACCACCCCGTCGGCGGCGGCGAACAGCACGTTCTCCATCTTCATGGCTTCGATCACGGCCACGCGTTCGCCCGCCTGCACCTTCTGGCCCGGCTGCACGGCCACGTCCACCAGCAGGCCCGGCATGGGCGACAGCACGTACTTGCTCATGTCCGGTGGTGCCTTGAACGGCATCAGCTGGTGCAGTTCGGCCATGCGCGGCGACACCACCATGGTCTCCAGCTTGGTGCCGTTGTGCTGCACCACCAGCGCCAGCGGGTTCTTGGCGGAACCGCGCTCCATCTGAGCGGTGAAAGGCTCGCCATTGCACTCGCCGGTGATGACGACATCGTTCAGGCGCGACGACGAGGTGATCTTGTAACGCTTGTCGTTGACAACCACGGACGCGTAGCCCGTCTCGCCGGTGAACTCGTCCACATGGACCGGGGTGTAGCGGTGCTGACCGTCGTGCGAGAGGCTGATGACGGTGTAGTCCTTGCCCACCTTCACGCCGTAGCCCGGCAGCTGGCCGCTCAGGCCGGTGGCGCGCTCGCGGCTCTTGCGGCGCACGAAGGCTGCCAGGGCCACCAGGAAATCTTCGTCGTCGTGCGGCACGTCCTCGGCACGGAAGCCGCCGCCGTAGTGCTGGGCAATGAAGCCGGTGTTGAAGTTGCCCGACACAAAGTCCGGGTGCGCCAGCAGCGCGGCCTGGAACGGGATGTTGCTGTTGATGCCGCGGATGACGAAGCCGTTGAGCGCTTCGCGCATCTTGGCAATGGCATCGTTGCGGTCCTTGCCGTGCACGATGAGCTTGGCGATCATCGAGTCGTAGAACATCGGGATCTCGCCGCCTTCGAACACGCCAGTGTCCACGCGCACGCCGAATTTGTGACCGATGTCGGCCTGCCACATCGTCTCTTTCGGGGGCGTGAAGCGCACCAGGCGGCCGGTGGACGGCAGGAAGTTGCGGAACGGGTCTTCGGCGTTGATGCGGCATTCGATGGCCCAGCCGTCGCGCTTCACGTCGGCTTGGGTGAGCGGCAATGTCTCGCCCGCGGCCACGCGGATCATCAGTTCCACCAGGTCCAGCCCGGTGATGCACTCGGTCACCGGGTGCTCCACCTGCAGGCGGGTGTTCATCTCGAGGAAGTAGAAGTCCTGGTTCTTGCCGACCACGAATTCCACCGTGCCCGCGCTCTGGTACTTCACGGCCTTGGCCAGCGCCACGGCCTGCTCGCCCATGGCCTTGCGGGTTTCTTCGCTGATGAAGGGGCTCGGTGCCTCTTCGATCACCTTCTGGTGGCGGCGCTGGATGGAGCACTCGCGCTCGTTGAGGTAGATCACGTTGCCGTGGCTGTCACCGAGGATCTGGATCTCGATGTGGCGCGGCTGCTCGACGAACTTCTCGATGAAGATGCGGTCGTCACCGAAGCTGTTGCGGGCCTCGTTCTGGCAGGCGGTAAAGCCTTCCAGCGCTTCCTTGTCGTTGAAGGCCACGCGCAGGCCCTTGCCACCGCCGCCGGCGGAGGCCTTGATCATCACGGGGTAGCCAATGTCTTTGGCGATCTCCACCGCGCGCTCGGCCGAGGGGATGGGGTCGTTGTAACCCGGGATGGTGTTGACCTTGGCTTCGTTGGCCAGCTTCTTGGAGGCGATCTTGTCGCCCATGGCCGCGATGCTGTAGTGCTTGGGGCCGATGAAGGCGATGCCCTCTTCCTCGCAGCGCTTGGCGAAGTCCTCGTTCTCGGACAGGAAGCCGTAGCCGGGGTGGATGGCCTCGGCACCGGTCTGCTTGGCGGCGGCGATGATCTTGTCGGCCACCAGGTAGGACTCGCGCGAGGGCGCCGGGCCCAGCAGCACGGCCTCGTCCGCGAGGCGAACATGGCGCGCCTCCTTGTCGGCCTCGGAATACACCGCCACGGTGGCGATGCCCATTTTCTTGGCGGTGGCGATGACGCGGCAGGCGATCTCGCCCCGGTTGGCAATCAGAATTTTCTTGAACATGGTGCAACTCCTGGGGCGCGGATTACAGAGGGATGTTGCCGTGCTTGCGCCACGGGTTTTCGATCTTCTTGTCCTTGAGCATGACGAGCGAGCGGCAGATGCGCTTGCGCGTCTCGTGCGGCAGGATCACGTCGTCGATGAAACCGCGCGCGCCCGCCACGAAGGGGTTGGCGAAGCGGGCCTTGTACTCGGCCTCGCGCTCGGCCAGCTTGGCCGGGTCCTTCTTTTCTTCGCGGAAGATGATCTCCACCGCGCCCTTGGCGCCCATCACCGCGATTTCGGCGTTGGGCCAGGCAAAGTTGACGTCGCCACGCAGGTGCTTGGAGGCCATCACGTCGTAGGCACCGCCGTAGGCCTTGCGGGTGATCACGGTGATCTTGGGCACGGTGCACTCGGCGTAAGCGTAGAGCAGCTTAGCGCCGTGCTTGATGATGCCGCCGTACTCCTGGCTGGTGCCGGGCATGAAGCCGGGCACGTCCACAAAGGTGATGACGGGGATGTTGAACGCATCGCAGAAACGCACAAAGCGCGCCGCCTTGATCGAGCTCTTGATGTCGAGGCAGCCCGCCAGCACCAGCGGCTGGTTGGCCACGATGCCCACGGTCTGGCCGTCCATGCGGGCAAAGCCGATGAGAATGTTCTTGGCGTACTCCGGTTGCAGCTCGAAGAAGTCGCCGTCGTCGACCGTCTTGAGGATCAGCTCCTTCATGTCGTACGGCTTGTTCGGGTTGTCCGGCACCAGGGTGTCCAGGCTCAGGTCGGCGCGGTCGATCGGGTCGCCGCTGGGGCGCACCGGCGCCTTCTCTTTGTTGTTCAGCGGCAGGTAGTTGTACAGGCGGCGCAGCATCAGCAGCGCTTCCACGTCGTTCTCGAACGCACCGTCGGCCACGCCGCTCTTGGCGGTGTGCGTGATGGCGCCACCGAGTTCCTCGGCGGTCACTTCCTCATGGGTCACCGTTTTCACGACTTCGGGGCCGGTCACGAACATGTAGGAGCTGTCCTTGACCATGAAGATGAAGTCGGTCATGGCGGGTGAGTACACCGCGCCACCGGCCGAGGGCCCCATGATCATGCTGATCTGCGGGATGACGCCGCTGGCCATCACGTTGCGCTGGAACACCTCGGCGTAGCCGCCGAGCGAGGCCACGCCTTCCTGGATACGGGCACCGCCCGAGTCGTTCAAGCCGATCACCGGGGCGCCAACCTTCATGGCCTGGTCCATGATCTTGCAGATCTTCTCGGCATGGGCTTCGGACAATGCACCGCCGAAGACGGTGAAGTCCTGGCTGAACACGAACACCAGCCGCCCGTTGATCATGCCGTAGCCCGTGACCACGCCATCGCCCGGCACCTTGTTGTCGGCCATGCCGAAGTCGGTACAGCGGTGCTCGACGAACATGTCCCATTCTTCGAAGGTGCCTTCGTCGAGCAGGATCTCGAGGCGCTCACGCGCCGTGAGCTTGCCTTTGGCATGTTGCGCGTCGATACGCTTCTGTCCACCACCCAGGCGGGCAGCGGCGCGCTTCTGTTCCAGTTGTTCCAGGATTTCGTGCATGAAAAGCTCCTATGAAAGGGCGGGTTCGGAAGTGTTCCAGTGGTGCATGAATTCGGCCAGCGCCTGTACCGTGACCACGTCACGGCCCCAGGGCTTGCGCTCGCGCGGCAGTCGGCGCAGCCACGACAGGCCGCTGGCCGCCACACGGACGCGCTGCATCACGTCGGGTGCGACGCGGCGGGCCGTGGCTGACCAGACCGACATGAGGTCGGCGCGGCTGGCCCGGTTAATCCAAACGGCGGACAGCAGGTACGACAGCAGGTCACGCGCCTGGGCGTCGGACAGGTCCATCACCTGCAGGGGGTCGTCCTCGAAATCGATGTACCAGAGGCCATCAGGGGCGGCCAGCATGTTGCGGGCGAAGCCCTGACTCAGGTACTGGCCACGCCGGTGCAGGTCGATGAGCCCGTCGAGCCCCCGGGTGAAGGCCCTGAGCGCCATGCCCGCTTCGCCGGTGAACTGGTCTTGCAGTGGCTGGCCCTCGATCCGGCGCAGCACAATGTAGTCGGCGCCCTGGTGCATCAGCTCAGGCACCTGCACCCCACTGGCGGCGAGCGCGTGCAGGCGAGCGACCTCGGTGGCCTGGGCCGCGGCGCCCCCCGGTGCCGGTACCGGGCGCAGCAAGGGGTTGCTGGTCAGGCGCGCCAGGGCAGACAGCACGCGGAACCGCCACGGTCCCCGCGCTGGCCTCTGCCCCTTCACCACCACCCGCCCCTCGGGCAGGTCGAACATCTCGACGCGGTGCTGGCGCCAGCCCTGCGACGCTTCGATGGCCTGTAAGGAGTTGGGGCTCAGCATCGCACCGGCGCCTCCAGAAACGCCGACAGCAACTCGCGTGCCGCCGCGGAGGCCACCTGGCGGCCCGCCAGCACGTCGTCGGACAGTCCCGGCAACATGGCCTGTACCCGCGGGTGGTGGCGGAAGGCATCGCGCAAACCGGCATCGATGCGTTCCCACATCCAGGCGCGGGCCTGGCGGAGTCGACGCGCGGCCAACTGGCCGTTGGCGGTTTGCAGGGCGCGGTAACGGCTCACTTCGGCCCAGAACGTGTCCACGCCATGCCCCTGCAAGGCGCTGATCTGGATCACCTGCGGGTGCCAGACCTGAACATCGTGGTGCAGATGCTCCGGGTTCCCGTGCAACCCCAGCAGCCGAAGGCTGGAGGTGATCTGGGCGCGCGCGCGCGTGGCGGCATCGGGGTCGATGTCCGCCTTGTTGATGACCACCAGGTCGGCCAGCTCCATCACGCCTTTCTTGATGGCTTGCAGGTCGTCGCCGGCGTTGGGCAGTTGCAGCAGGCAGAACATGTCGGTCATGCCATGCACGGCCGTCTCGCTCTGGCCCACGCCCACCGTTTCGACGATCACCACGTCGTAGCCGGCGGCTTCGCACACCAGCATGGCCTCGCGGGTTTTTTCGGCCACACCGCCCAGGGTGCCGCTGCTGGGGCTGGGTCGGATGTAGGCACGCTCGTGCACCGACAGGTGCTCCATGCGCGTCTTGTCGCCCAGGATGGAGCCGCCCGACACACTGCTCGACGGGTCTACCGCCAGCACCGCCACGCGGTGGCCCTGTGCAATCAGGTAAAGGCCCAGTGCCTCGATGAAGGTGGATTTGCCCACGCCCGGCACGCCGCTGATGCCCAGCCGCAGCGCCTGCCCAGTGTGGGGCAACAGGCCATTGAGCAGGGTGTCGCCCTGGGCGCGGTGGTCGGCCCGGGTGGATTCCAGCAGGGTGATGGCCTTGGCCATGGCCCGGCGTTGCACCGTGCTCTGGCCGCGGACGATGCCCTCGTAGAGCGCTTCAGGGCTCAAGCGACGGCCTTTCGGATCTGCTCCAGCACGTCCTTGGCGCTGGCCGGAATGGGGGTGCCGGGGCCGTACACGCCCTTCACGCCCGATTCGTACAGAAAGTCGTAGTCCTGGCGCGGGATCACACCGCCCACGAACACAATGATGTCGTCCGCGCCCTGTTTCTTCAGTTCTTCAATGATTGCGGGCACCAACGTCTTGTGACCCGCCGCCAGCGTAGACACGCCCACCGCGTGCACATCGTTCTCGATCGCCTGGCGGGCACACTCTTCGGGCGTCTGGAACAGCGGGCCCATGTCGACGTCGAAACCCAGGTCAGCGAAGGCGGTGGCCACCACCTTGGCCCCGCGGTCGTGGCCGTCCTGGCCCAGCTTGGCGATCATCACGCGGGGGCGGCGGCCCTGATCTTCCGCAAACTGGGCGATCTCGCCCTTGAGCTTTTCCCAGCCTTCGGCGGAATCGTAGGCCGCTGCGTACACCCCGGTCACCTTTTGCGTGTCGGCGCGGTGGCGCCCAAACACCTTCTCCAGCGCATCCGACACCTCGCCCACTGTGGCCCGCAGGCGGATGGCCTGGATGGACAGGTCCAGCAGGTTGCCGCTGCCGCTTTCGGCCGCAGCGGTCAGTGCAGCCAACGCGGCCTGCACGGCGGCGGTATCGCGGCTGGCCTTGATGGCTTGCAGCCGCGCGATCTGCTGCTCGCGCACCTTGTGGTTGTCCACTTCCAGGATGTCGACCGGGTCTTCCTTGGCCAGCTTGTACTTGTTCACGCCGACGATCACGTCCTTGCCGGAATCGATGCGGGCCTGCTTCTCGGCGGCGCTGGCTTCGATCTTGAGCTTGGCCCAACCGCTGTCCACGGCGCGGGTCATGCCACCCATGGCATCCACCTCCTCGATGATGGCCCAGGCCTTGTCGGCCATATCCTGGGTCAGCTTTTCCATCATGTAGGAACCGGCCCAGGGGTCGATCACGTTGGTGATGTGGGTCTCTTCCTGGATGATGAGTTGGGTGTTGCGCGCGATGCGGGCACTGAACTCGGTGGGCAGTGCAATGGCTTCGTCGAAGCTGTTGGTGTGCAGGCTCTGCGTGCCGCCAAACACGGCCGCCATGGCCTCGATGGTGGTGCGCACCACGTTGTTGTACGGGTCCTGCTCGGTCAGGCTCCAGCCGCTGGTCTGGCAGTGGGTGCGCAGCATCAGGCTCTTGGGGTTCTTGGCCCCGAAACCTTTCATGATGCGGCACCACAGCAGGCGGGCGGCACGCATCTTGGCGATCTCGAGGTAAAAGTTCATGCCGATCGCCCAGAAAAAGCTCAGGCGCCCGGCAAAATCGTCCACATCCATGCCCTTGGCGATGGCGGTTTTCACGTACTCCTTGCCATCGGCCAGCGTGAAGGCGAGTTCCAGCGCCTGGTTGGCGCCGGCTTCCTGCATGTGGTAGCCGCTGATGCTGATGGAGTTGAACTTCGGCATCTTGGCCGACGTGTACTCGATGATGTCGCCGATGATGCGCATCGAGGGCTCGGGCGGGTAGATGTAGGTGTTGCGGACCATGAACTCCTTGAGGATGTCGTTCTGGATGGTGCCGCTCAACTGGTCCTGGGCCACGCCCTGCTCTTCGGCCGCCACCACATAGCCCGCCAGCACCGGCAACACCGCACCGTTCATGGTCATGGACACGCTGACCTTGTCCAGCGGAATGCCGTCGAACAGGACTTTCATGTCTTCCACGCTGTCGATAGCCACGCCCGCCTTGCCCACGTCGCCAAAGACACGGGGGTGGTCGCTGTCGTAGCCACGGTGGGTGGCCAGGTCGAACGCGACCGACACCCCCTGCCCACCCGCCGCGAGCGCCTTGCGGTAGAACGCGTTGGACTCTTCGGCGGTGGAAAAACCGGCGTACTGGCGGATGGTCCAGGGACGCACCGCATACATGGTGGCCTGCGGGCCGCGGATGAAGGGCTCAAAACCCGGCAGCGTGTTGGTGTAAGGCAGCGATTGCGTGTCTTCGGCGGTGTAGAGCGGCTTGACCGTCAGCCCCTCGGGGGTGTGCCAGTTGAGTTGCTCGGGACTGGCGCCCTTGAGTGACTTGGCGGCAGCGGCTTGCCAGTCGGCCAGCGTGGCGGGCTTGAATTCGGAAGAAGACATGCAAAACACCTGAGGGATGGTCAACAACCTGCGTAGTTTACATCATTCATAATTATTGATGCAAAATGCAGTTGCGGTTAAGATAGCCGCTCCCACCCTTTTGCACCATGTCTGCCGTCTCCCTGACCCCACGCGCCCTCTACGAAGAAGTGGCCGAGCTGTTGCGCCAGCGCATCTTCAACCGCGAACTGCCGCCCGGCAGCTGGATCGACGAGCTCAAGATCGCCGAGGAGCTGGGCATCAGTCGCACGCCGCTGCGCGAGGCGATCAAGGTGCTGGCAGCCGAAGGCCTGGTGACCATGAAGGTACGCCGCGGCGCCTACGTTACAGAAGTATCCGAACAAGACTTGCGCGAGGTTTACGAGCTGCTGTCGCTGCTGGAAGCCGATGCAGCGGGGGCCGTGTGCCGCGCGGCCAGCGACGCCGAACTGGCCGAACTGCAACGCCTGCACGACGAACTCGAGCAGGCCGCCCACCCCGGCACTGGCTCACGCGAACGTTTCTTCGAGCTCAACGAAGCCTTTCACCTTCGGCTGCTCGACCTGGCCGGCAACCGCTGGCGCAAGCAGATGGTGGCCGACCTGCGCAAGGTCATGAAGCTCAACCGCCACAGTTCGCTGTTCAAGTCGGGGCGCATCGAGGAATCACTGCAGGAACACCGCGCCATCGTTGACGCCCTGCGCGCCCGCGATGCAGAAGCCGCGGTGCAGCGCGTGAAAACCCACTTCGCCAACGGCCTGCAGGCCGCGGCCTGACCACGTCAGGTCAGGCCAGCGCAGGCAAGCGTTCGGTGTGCAGCGCCTCGCGCGCCATCGCCCACACCTGACGCGGTGGCAGCGGCTTGAGCCGGTGGTTGCTCCACACCTGGCGCCACAGACGGGCACCGCGTTCGCCGTGGCGCAGCCCCAGCATGTGCCGGGCAATCGCGTACCAGGGCGTGCCGTCGTCCAGCGCTTCGCGCTCCATGTAGTCCACCATGGCGGCCTCCACGTCGTCGCGCTCCACCTGCCGGGGTCCCGCCCCCTGGAAACGGGCGTCCCAGGTGGTCATCACCCACGGGCGGTAGTACACCTCGCGGCCCAGCATCGCGCCATCCACTTCGGCCAGGTGGGCGGCAATCTGCTCATTGGTCTGGATGCCGCCGTTCACCACGATGGTGAGCCGCGGGAAGTCGCGCTTGAGCTGGTAGGCCAGCTCGTAACGCAGCGGCGGCACCTCGCGGTTCTCCTTGGGACTCAGCCCCTGCAACCAGGCGTTGCGGGCGTGAACGATGAACACCTCGCAGCCCGCCTCGGCCACCGTGCCGACGAAATCGCGCACAAAGCCGTAGCTTTCCTCCCGGTCGATACCGATGCGGTGCTTGACCGTCACCGGCACCGACACCGCATCGCGCATCGCCTTCACGCCGTCGGCCACGAGCTGGGGTTCGGCCATCAGGCAGGCACCGAAGGCCCCACGCTGCACCCGCTCGCTGGGGCAGCCGCAGTTCAGGTTGATCTCATCGTAACCCCAAGCTTGGCCCAGCCGGGCCGCATGGGCCAACTCGGCCGGCTCGCTGCCGCCCAGTTGCAGGGCGACAGGGTGCTCGGTCTCGTCGAGGCGCAGGTGGCGCCGCGCATCGCCATGGCGCAAGGCACCGGTCGTCACCATTTCGGTGTAAAGCCGGGTATGTTTTGTCAACAATCGATGAAAGTACCGACAATGTTTATCGGTCCAGTCCAGCATGGGGGCCACCGACAAGCGCCAAGGCCCCGGGGCGGAGAAAGTCTCGGTCATGGTCTGGGATTATCCCCGGACATGAAAAAACCCGCCGAAGCGGGTTCCGCAGGCCAGAGCCAGCGCATCAGCCCATGTGCAGGCCGCCGTTGCACGAGAAGTCGGCACCGGTGGTGAAACCGGCATCTTCACTGGCCAGCCACGACACGATGGAACCGATTTCCTCCGGATCGCCCAGGCGCTTGACCGGGATGGTGGCCACGATCTTCTCCAGCACGTCGGGGCGGATGGCGCGGACCATGTCGGTGCCGATGTAACCCGGGCTCACGGTGTTCACCGTCACGCCCTTGGCAGCCAGTTCCTGCGCCAAGGCCATGGTGAACCCGTGCATGCCGGCCTTCGCCGCGGAGTAGTTGGTCTGGCCAGCCTGCCCCTTCTCGCCGTTCACCGACGAGATCTGGATGATGCGGCCCCAGCCACGCTCCACCATGTCGGGCACCACCTGCTTGGTCACGTTGAACATGGACGTGAGGTTGGTGCTGATGACGGCGTTCCAGTCGTCCAGCGTCATCTTCAGGAACATGCGATCGCGGGTGATGCCGGCGTTGTTCACCAGCACGTCGATCGGGCCATGCTCGGCTTTGGCCTTGGAGAAGGCCTCCACGGTGGAGTCCCAATCGGCCACGTTGCCCACGCTGGCGTGGAAGGTGAAGCCCAGGGCTTTCTGCTCGTCGAGCCATTTCTGGTAATCGCGGGTGGGGCCGCAACCGGCAATGACCTTGTAACCGGCCTTGGCCAGTCGGTGGCAAATGGCGGTACCGATGCCACCCATGCCGCCGGTGACGTACGCAACTTTTTGACTCATGCTGTGCTCCTCTGGTGTGATGAGTTCGTGGAAAGGATGGGGTCAGCGTTCGACGGTGAGCGACACGCCCATGCCGCCACCGATGCACAGGGCGGCCAGGCCCTTTTTGGCGTCGCGACGCTGCATTTCGTGCAGCAGGGTCACCAGGATGCGGCAGCCAGAGGCACCGATGGGGTGACCCAACGCGATCGCGCCGCCGTTGACGTTGACCTTGGCCGGGTCAATGCCCAGCACCTTGTTGACCGCGCAGGCTTGCGCCGCAAAGGCTTCATTGAGCTCGAACAGGTCGACGTCGGCCGCGCTCCAGCCGGCGCGCGCCAGGGCCTTCTGCGACGCCGGCACCGGGCCCATGCCCATGGTGGCGGGGTCGAGGCCACTGGTGCCGAAGCTCTTGATCCTGGCCAGCGGCTTGAGGCCCAGCGCAGCGGCTTTGCTGGCCTTCATCACCATCACGGCCGCCGCACCGTCGTTGATGCCGGAGGCGTTGCCTGCCGTCACCGAACCGGCCTTGTCGAAAGCCGGGCGCAAACCGGCCAGCGCATCGGCGTTCGTTTTCTTGTTGATGAACTCGTCGGCGTCGAACACCAGCGGGTCACCCTTCTTCTGCGGGATCACCACCGGCACGATCTCGTCCTTGAACTTGCCCGCGTCCTGGGCGGCACTGGCTTTCTGCTGGCTGGCCAGCGCGAGCGCGTCCTGCTGTTCGCGGCTGATGTCGTGCGCCTTGGCCACGTTTTCGGCCGTGATGCCCATGTGGTACTGGTTGTACACGTCCCACAGGCCGTCGACGATCATGGTATCGACCATTTTCCAGTCGCCCATGCGCTGGCCGTCGCGGCTGCCGTTGAGCACGTGCGGGCTGGCGCTCATGTTTTCCTGACCACCGGCAATCACGATCTCGCTGTCGCCCCAGGCCACGGCCTGGGCGGCCAGCATCACGGCCTTGAGGCCCGAACCGCAGACGGCGTTGATGGTGAGCGCCGGGGTTTCCTTCGCGATGCCCGCCTTCATCATGGCCTGGCGGGCCGGGTTCTGGCCCACGCCCGCGGCCAGCACCTGGCCCATGATCACTTCGCCGATCTGGTCTGCACCCACGCCGGTGCGCTCCAGCAGCGCCTTGATGACGATGGCGCCCAGCTCGGTGGCCGGTACCTTGGACAGGCTGCCGCCGAATTTGCCGATGGCGGTGCGGGCGGCACCCACGATGACGATGTCTTCCATGTTCACTCCTCTGAAAACTGGGGTTGAGAGATGTTGCGATCAGGCCTTGGCCTTGACATAACGGCCAGGGGCTGGCTCGATCGGTTTGTACTTGCGGCTGCCGTAGCTCTTGGGCGCGGCGATCAGTTTGCCGGCCTGCGGCTTGAGCCAGTCGGACCAGTCGGTCCACCAGCTGCCAGGGTGTTCGGTGGCACTGGCGATCCAGTCGTTCACGTCGGCCGGGAAATGGTTGTCGACGCCGATCCAATGGCTGCGCTTGCCCTTGCTGGCCGGGTTGATGACGCCGGCGATGTGCCCCGAAGCCCCCATGACGAAGCGCTTCGGACCCGGCAGGTGCTGGGTACTGGCGTAGGCGCCGCCGATCGGGACGATGTGGTCTTCCCGCGAGCCGTAGATGTAGACCGGGATGTTGACTTTGCCCAGGTCCACCTTCTGGCCGCACACGGAGGCCGCCCCCGGCTTGACCAGCCGGTTCTCCAGGTAGGTGTTGCGCAGGTACCAGGCGTAATACGGTCCGGGCAGGTTGGTGCTATCGCCGTTCCAGTACAACAGATCGAACGGCGGCGGGGTTTCGCCCTTGAGGTAGTTGCCCACCACGTAATTCCACACCAGGTCGTTCGGGCGCAGGAAGCTGAAGGTGGTGGCCAGGTCGCGGCCAGGCAACAGACCGCCATTGGCAAACTGCATCTCGCGAAACTTCACGAACGCCTCGTCGATGAATACGTCGAGGATACCGGTGTCGGTGAAGTCGAGCAGCGTGGTGAGGAAGGTGGCCGAATGGACAGGCTGTTCGCCGCGGGCCGCCAGCACGCCCAGGGCGGTGCCGAGCATGGTGCCGCCCACGCAAAAGCCCAGGGCATTGATGGTCTCGGCCCCGGTGATCTCGCGCGTCACCGATATGGCCTTGATGACCGCGTCATCGATGTAGTTGTCCCACGTCTTCTGGGCGCAGGACTGGTCTGGGTTGCGCCAGCTCACCACGAAAGTGCGCATGCCCTGCTCCACCGCGTAGCGAATGAAGGAATTGTCGGGCTGCAGGTCGAGGATGTAGAACTTGTTGATGCAGGGCGGCACCAGCAGGAACGGCCGCTCGTACACCTTGGCCGTCAGCGGCTTGTATTCGATCAGCTGGAACAGCTCGTTTTCGAACACCACCTGGCCTTCGCTCGTGGCCACGTTCTTGCCCACTTCAAAGGCGCTCTCGTCGGTCATGGACACATGACCTTGCTTCATGTCGTTGAGCAGGTTCTGTATGCCCTTGGCGATGCTCTCGCCCTGGGTGTCGAGGGCCTTCTTCTGTGCCTCGGCGTTGAAGGCCATGAAGTTGCTCGGCGCGCTGGCGTCGATCCACTGCTGCACCGCAAAATGGATGCGGGCGCGGGTCTTGGCGTCGGCATCCACCGCGTCGGCCATGGCCATCAGGGTGCGGGCATTGAGCAGGTAAGCCGCCGCGGCAAAGGCGGCCATCGGGTTCTGCGCCCACGCTTCCGAAGCGAAGCGCCGGTCTTTGGGAGGCTTGACCTGCAAGCCCTGGTTCCACAGCTCCGCCAGTTCCTTGAGGTAGTTGCGCTGGATGTCGAGCCATTTTTCCGGATCGAACTTGACCGGCTGACCAGTGATCTTGCCAAACAGCTCGGAAATGTTCGCACCGCTGGGCATGGCGAAACCGGGGTTGGGTACACCGGATGCCTGCACGGTCTGCAGCATCTGCGTCCACTGCTGCAGGGCGCTCTGCTGGAACTGTTGGGCCGACTGCAGCCAGGGATTGTCGGGGGTCATGCGTGTCTCCTGGGGAGTGGGAATTGCGGCCGGTTGTGCCTACCGGCGCCGGGGAGATGTGGGCAGTGTGAAGCAGGTAGCTTCCGACTGCCTGACAATGGCGGGCTCTAGGTCGATCCCGCGGGAGCTGAAGCACGTGTATCTGGTCATTATTGCCTGGCTGTATGTCGCCGTTCTGATGGCTGTTGCCGAAGCCATGAGCAGCAACGGCACCCTCCTCGGAGCTATTGTCACCTTTTTTCTTTACGGTTTGATACCAATCGCATTGGTGGTTTACCTGATGGGTACGCCGCTGCGCCGCAAGGCCCGTGCCAGGCAGGACAGCGAGGCGGCAACGACCTCAGCCACGCCAGATGCAGGCGGCCATGCGCCCGGTGCTGCCGAGGCGCCGGTGGTCGCGCCGGTGCGAGAAAAACCGTGAGCTGTCGCTGACCGTGCACCAGACGGGGGATCCGTCGTTGCCGTGCACCGAGTCGAAGCCCAGCGCCGCGAGCCGGCGGCGCGCGAGGGCGGGCAGATCGGCCAGGAACTTGGGCGCGCCGTCCTGCGGCGGCAGCGGCTGAAAACAGGCGCGTGCGCCAGGGTCGGCCTGGACAAAGGCCTGTCGCACCTCGTCGCCCACCTCGAACGCCTGCGGCCCAATGCACGGCCCGAGCCAGACGACGGTCTCGCGCCGGCCAGCGCGGCCTTGCACGGGAGGCCAGGCCTCGCAGAGCGCTTCCAGCACCCCGCGCCCGCCGTGTCCGGCCAAGCCCCGCCAGCCCGCATGCACCGCCGCCACACTGGCGCCGTCGGGTGACGCAAGCAGCAGCGGCAGGCAATCGGCCACCATCATGGCGCAAGCCAGCGCCGGCTCGGCCGTCCACGCCGCATCGGCACACGGGGTGGTGGACAACCCGGGCACCAGTCGGACCACGTCGGTGCCGTGGACCTGCTGACAGAAGACAGGCCCCGCGGCGAGGGCCTGAGTCAGCCGCTCCCGGTTGCTGGCCACAGCCAGCGGGTTGTCGCCCACGTGGTCACCCAGGTTCCAGCTGTCCCAAGGGGCAACGGACACGCCGCCGGTACGCAGGGTCATGCCGGCCTGCACGCCCTGGGGCCAAGGCGCCTCGGCCATCAGCCAGCGGTCTGCCGGCAAAGGCGCGGCGCCGCTCACGCTTCAGCGTCCGGGCACTGGCTGGGGTGGGCTTGCTGGAAGGCGTCCAGGCGCATGCAGGCGTCGAAGGCCGCCATCGTCAACGGCAGGCCCTCGTACTTCAGCCCGAAGCGCTGGCCGTTGACCACCTGCGGCACCAGGCAGCAGTCGGCCAGCGTCGGTGTGTCGCCGTACGAATAGACCGATGGCGGCAGGCCGGCTACGGCGCGCTCGCGCTGCAGGTCCTCCAGGCGGCGCTCGTACGACCGCAGCCCTTCCAGCACCCAGTGGTTGTACCAATCGACCCGTTGCGCTTCGCTGAGGCCCAGGGTGCCACCCAGGTACTTGAGGATGCGCAGGTTGTTGATGGGGTGGATCTCACACGCCACCGTCTGTGCCAGCGCCCGCACGCGGGCCCGCCCCAGCGGATCGGAGGGCAGCAGCGGGGGCTGAGGATGCGTTTCGTCGAGGTACTCGATGATGGCCATGGACTGGCTCAGCAGCGCGTGCTCCGGCTGCCCTTCGAGGTCGAGCACCGGCACCAGGGTGTCGGGACTGACAGCGCGGTAGGCATCCGCCTTGTGCTCGCCCTTGGCGAGGTGCACCGGCACGTAGTCGTACGACAGCCCCTTGAGGTTCAGGGCAATGCGCACCCGGAACGAGGTGCCCGAACGGAAGTAGTTGTACAGCTTCATGCCTGCAGTGTAAGACGCGGCGACACCCTGCGCCGGGTCAGGCGCTGTGCGTCTGCACCAGTTTGCGCAGCAGCTGCAGCAACGATTGCGCCTCCTCCGCAGACAAGGGCGCCACCAGTCGCGCTTGCGAGTCGGCGATGGCGGGTTTGAGCGCGGCCACCACCGCTTCTCCAGCCGGCGTGATCCAGACCCGGCGCCGACGACGGTCGTCGGGGTCGCGCACCCGCCGCAACCAGCCCTTGCCTTCCAGGCGCTCAATCACCGAGCCCGACGTGGCCGCGTCCATGGCCACCCGCTGCGCGAGCGTCACCTGGTCGAGCCCGGGGGCGTCGATCAAGGCGTTGAGCAAGGCGAACTGCACCTGCGTCACGTCGTGAGCGGCAGCCGCCTCCGCAAAGAGGGCCACCGACACCTGATGCGCACGACGGATCAGGTGCCCTGGTGCCGAAGCGAAATCGAAACTGTCCATGGCCTCAGATTGTCACCGCGCGGCGTCTGTTTTGGCGTACAGTCACAGGAACCTCACGGAGGCCCGTAGGTCATAACAGGCGTCGGCCGAAGCCGACCCATCCATTCGTTGAACAAGAGGAGATCCCCGCATGATCCAGCGCAGAACGTTGTTACAGTCCGGTGCCGCCGTGGCACTGGGTGCCCCCGCCCTCGTCGGCTTTGCCCAGCAAAGCGTCACCCTGAAGTTCCACACCTTCATGTCGCCCACGTCCAACGTGTGGCTCAACATGCACAAGGCCTGGATGGACAAGGTCGAAAAGGATTCGGGTGGCCGTATCAAGTTCGAAGGCTACCCGGCCATGCAGTTGGGTGGCTCGCCGGTGCAGCTGTTCGATCAGGCCAAGGACGGCGTGGTCGACATCGTCTGGACCCTGCCAGGCAACACGCCCGGCCGTTTCCCCCGCACCGAGGTGTTCGAGCTGCCCTTCATGATGAGCAATGCCGAGGCCACCTCGAAAGCGTTCTGGGAATACATCGAAACGAAAGCTGCCGACGAGTACCGCGAGGTCAAGACGCTGGCGCTGCAGGTGCACGGCCCTGGCATGTTCCACATCAAAGGCAAGCCGATCAGTTCGCCGGACGACCTGCGCGGCCTCAAGATGCGTGGTCCGACCCGCCAGGTCACCAAGCTGCTGGCCAACCTGGGGGCCACCCCGGTGGGCATGCCGCTGCCCCAGATCCCCGACGCCCTGTCCAAGGGCGTGATCGATGGCTGCGTGATCCCGTGGGAAGTGGTGCCTTCGGTGAAGGTGCACGAGCTCACCCAGTTCCACAGCGAGTTCGACCCCAAGGGCGGCGCCCTGTACACCACCACTTTTGTGATGGCGATGAACCGCCGCCGCTACGACAGCCTGCCGCCCGACCTGCAGAAGGTGATCGACGCCAACACCGGCCTCAACACCTCGGCCTTCCTGGGACGAGCCCAGCAGGCCGGCGATGCACCGGCGCGCAAACAGGCGGTGGACCGAGGCAACAAGATCAACACCATCGGGCTGGCCGAGGCACAGGAATTCCGTCGCCGTGCCCGCCAGGTCGAGGTGGAGTGGGTGCAGGACATGGACAAGCGTGGCTTCAATGGCCGCGACCTGCTCGAAACCGCCCGCAAATTGATCGAGAAGCACACCAAGGCCTGACCGGGAAGCCCCCTGCTTCGACCACGGCCCTTCGGGGCCGTGGTCACGTGTTGCGCTGGCTGGCACTACACTTTTGCCCTATGTTCCGCCCCCCGATCAATCATTGCCGCCAGTGCGGCACCACCGTTGAACACCGCGTGCCCGACGATGGCGACACCCGATCTCGCGCCATTTGCCCCAGCTGCGGCACCATCCACTACGAGAACCCGCTGAACGTGGTGGGCACGGTGCCCTATTGGGGTGCCGAGGGGGAGCAGGTGCTGCTGTGCAAGCGCAACATCGAGCCGCGGTACGGCAAGTGGACGCTACCGGCCGGCTTCATGGAGCTGGGTGAAAGCACCGCCGAGGGGGCTTTGCGGGAAACCATCGAGGAAGCCGGGGCACAGGTTGAAATGGAGGGCCTGTTCACCCTGCTGAACGTGGTGCGCGTAGGCCAGGTGCACCTCTACTACCGCGCCCGCCTGCTGAGCGACCAGTTCGACCCCGGGCACGAGACCCAGGAAGCCCGTCTGTTCCACGAGACCGAAATTCCTTGGGAGGACCTGGCCTTCCGCACCGTCAAGGAAACGCTCGAACGCTACTTCGACGACCGCCGCAAGGGGCACTTCGGGGTGCACACCGGCGACATCGCCTGAGGCTGAAGCGTCAGACGGTGCGTCGGTACCCCCGCGCCATCGCTTCAAAGTCCTCGGCCGACATCGGTTTGCCGATCAGGTAGCCCTGAACCTCGTTGACGCCCAGTGCCTCGATGAAATCGCACTGGCGTTGGGTTTCCACCCCTTCGGCAATCACCTGCATGCCCAGCGACTGGGCCAGCACCGTCATGGCCCGGACAATGGCGCGGTGGCCGCGCTCGGTGGTGATGTTCATCACAAAAGCCCGGTCGATCTTGATGACGTCGATCGGGAATTTGAGCAGGTACTCCATCGACGAGTGGCCGACGCCAAAGTCGTCCACAGCGATCTTGAAGCCCGCCTCCCGGAACTCCTGCAGCAAGGCCTGGGTGTGCTCAACGTCCTGCATCGTCAAGCTTTCGGTAATTTCCAGCTCGATCAACGAGGGCGACACGGCCGCCTGGCGGCAGGCGTGGGCCACGATATCGAACAAGCCCAAGGCCAGAAACTGCTTGGGCGACAAGTTCACACCGATGCGCAGCGGCAAGCCGTCCCGCTCCCAGACGCCGGCCTGGCGTGCCGCTTCGCGAACCACCCAGGCGCCGACGTCGTGGATCAACCCCGTCTCTTCGAGCAAGGGCACGAACTGAATGGGCGGCACCACACCGAGTTCCGGGTGCCGCCAGCGCAGCAGGGCCTCGGCGCCGACGATGCGACCCGTGGCAAAGTTCATCTGCGGCTGGTAGACAAGGAAAAACTCGCCCCGCTCCAGCGCCTTGTGCAGGCTGAGCTCGAGTTCCAGCGCTACTCGCTGCCGCTGGGCCGCATCCGCGTCGATGCTGCAGCGCAGGCTGGCATGCCCCATGCGGCGAGCCTGCCGCTGGGCTTCCTGGGCCAAAGTGAGCAACCCATCCTGGTTGGCCGCATCGGCCGGGTAGAGGGAAAAGCCCGACGACAAGCCGACGAACACCTCGTGCTCGTCCACCCGGAAGGGCGCTTCCAGCTTGGCCAACATGGCGTTGAACCGCTGTACCGCCGCCGGCTCGTCGCTGGCCAGCACCATGACCGCAAACTCGTCGCCGCCGAGCCGGGCCACCTCCGAGCCGAACGCCCCCAGACTGGATTTGATGCGCTGCCCCACCAACCCCAGCAAGCGGTCGGCAATCTGAACACCCAAGGTGTCGTTGTAACGGCCGAAGCGCGACAAATCGATCACCCCCACCAGCATCACCCGCCCGGGATCGCCCTTAAGCCCCTCTAGGGCGTTGCTGACCTGCTGCTGGAAGAGGCGCCGGTTACCCAAACCGGTGGTTTCGTCGTGCAGGGCCAGGTAATCAACCAGCGCCTGCGCCCTGCGGCTGTCGGTCACGTCCTGGATGACGCCAAACATCAGGCTGACGTCTTCTACCTGGGTGCCCCGCTCCCCGACCAAGCGCAACATCCGTTCACCCTGACCACTCGCGAGCCGGACCTCCAGATCCACCTTGGAGCCCGTGTCGCGGGCACGCTCAAATGCCGCCATGAGCCGCTTGCGATCGCCTTCGTGAACCAAACCCGCGAGCGCGTGGAGCGTGGCCGCGCGGTGCAACGGCACCCCGGTGAGCAGCTCCAGGTCCTCCGAGCACGTCAGCGCATCGTCGTCGAGCGACCACTGCCAGTAGCCGATGCCCGCGACCCGTCGGGTGGTGGCCTCGCGCAGCCGCGCCCTGCGCACCTCCCGGTTGAGGCTGCCGGTACGCAGCGCATAGCGCACCCGTTCAGCGAGCAGCGCCCAGTTCAACGGCTTGGTGATGAAATCGGTGGCCCCGGCGTTGAAAGCTTTTTCGATCGACTCGATATCGTCCGCAGCGGTCAACATGACGACCGGCAGGCTCTCGTCACCCATGAGCAAGCGGATCTGGGCGCAGGCGCTGTAGCCATCCACGTCCGGCATCATCACATCCATCAGGATCAGGTCGGGCGGCTGCTGCCGGACACTTTCGACGGCTTGCTGGCCGTTGGCGGCCTCCACCACCAGGTAACCCTGCTTGGCAAGCAACCCCTTGAGCAGCAGGCGGGTAGCGACGTCGTCATCCACCACAAGAACCAAGGGGGCGGAGAAATCAGATAATGGCATACTGTCGTTGGCGGAAAAACATCAAAATCTGTTTTTAATATTAAAAACGTAATTTTTTTGTTTCAAAATCATTATATACAACAAAACATTGCCCCACAACACGACCGTGGCCCAGGTTCTTACCCCCGACTCTCTGACCGAGCTCCAGCAACTGCTGGGCGACGAGCTGTACCCCATCACCCAACTGTTCGCCGAGCAGCTGACGCATGACGCAGAAGCACTGCAACAACTGGCGCAGGCAGACGACTTTGCGGCACTGGCCGCACGCGCACATGCCGTCAAGGGCAGCACGGGCAACATGGGGGCCTCGGCCCTGGCCCAATTGGCGGCACAAATGGAGCAGGCCGCCAAACAACAGGACGGTGCGCGCGCCAGGAGCTTGCTCCCGGACCTGCCCGTGCTGGTAGAGCAAACCGTCCAGGCGCTCAAAGACGCCGGCTTCTTGCGGCCCTGAGGCCACGCCAACCGGGGCCAGCCCGGCGATGATCAGCTGAAGAGCCGACGCGTCAAGGCCGACCCTGCGGGCAGTTCGCGGGCCTCCAGCGCGTCGTACAGCTGTTCCAGATCGGCACCGATGCGGTCCATCTGGTCGATACCGAGCAGTTGGCCGCTGGCGTCCGTGACCACCCCTTCCATGCGCCCGGCCAAGGCCGTCGCCGCTTCGCGCAGGCGCACAAAAGGCCGTTCCTGCCGAGCCACGTGTGGCACATCCAGCATCAGCAGACAATCGCGCAAGATGGTCTGTTCCGGGTCTTCCGCCAGCGCGGCCTGCGTTTCGTACTGCAGTACCAGCACGGGGGCCCCACCGGGCAGCGCCCCGGGCAAGACCATGCGACCAGGCAGGGCCCCGGCGACAAACCCCACGGCCGCCGCGTGCTGGGCCAGGTAACCCGGGCTCCAGGCGGCACGGCGCGCACGGAGCGTGAACGCCAGCTGGGCATCGTGTACGCCTGCAAACTGATCCAGTTCTCGGGCGCGGGCGACTTCCTGCATCATGTCGGGGAAGTCGGCAGTGGCTGCCATGGCGTCGGCGAAGGCCTGGACCTTGACCACGAACTCGGAAAACTCGATTTCGTTGAGCGGCCCCATGCGGTTGGCGAGCTGCACCCCCGCCTGCAGCGCCGTGTAGCGCTGGCCGGACCGCGGCGTTTCCCACTCGCCCGTGGTGGCGTTCTGCCCCTCGACGAAAAACGGTTTGCTGCCCACGCGCCGGGTACCGGGCAAGGCCATCAGCACGGCATCACCCGAGACCACCTGCTCCAGCACCAGCGGCACCAGTGCGTCGAGCGTGGGTGTGAGGCAGGCGGTACGGCTCACCACCGGCGGCGCAGGCGCATCGCCCCCGTCCTGGGCGGTCGCGGTGACAGGGTCTTCTCCCAGCGTGGGCTCCAGCCGCTCGCTCAGGCCGGGTTCGGTCAGCAACGGTTCTGCGGCCGGTTCGGTCACCGCCGACTCGGGGGCCAGCCGTGAGCGCTTGGGCAGGTGGCGGCGCGCCACCCACTGGTTGTAGGCGACCACCGCCAATATCACCACCGCACCAATGACGAGCAGCCCCAGTTGCAGCGCACTCATGGTCAGCCCTCCATCATGCCGGTGGCGGTTTCCATGTCCACCGCAACGATGCGTGAGACCCCCTGCTCCTGCATGGTCACCCCAATGAGCTGCTGCGCCATTTCCATGGCGATCTTGTTGTGGCTGATGAAGAGGAATTGGGTTTCGGTACTCATACGGGAAACCAGTTTGGCGTAACGCTCGGTGTTGGCATCGTCGAGCGGTGCATCCACCTCGTCGAGCAGACAGAACGGTGCCGGGTTGAGCTGGAAGATCGCAAACACGAGCGCAATCGCGGTGAGCGCCTTCTCGCCGCCCGACAGCAGGTGGATGGTCTGGTTCTTCTTGCCAGGTGGCTGGGCCATGACCTGCACGCCCGCATCGAGGATTTCTTCGCCCGTCATGACCAGTTTGGCCTGACCGCCACCAAACAGTTCCGGGAACATGCGCCCGAAATGGGTATTGACGGTCTCGAAGGTGCTGCCCAGCAGGTCGCGGGTTTCGGCGTCGATCTTCTTGATGGCGTCTTCCAGCGTCTGGATGGCCTCGTTGAGGTCGCTGGACTGGGCATCGAGGAACTGCTTGCGTTCGCGGGCACTGGTGAGTTCCTCCAGCGCGGCCAGGTTGACGGCGCCCAGCGCCGCGATCTCGCGCTGGCAGCGATCGATCTCGCCTTGCAGGCCGTAGAGCTTGACGCCTTCGGCCTCGATGCCCTGCTCCAGCGCCTGCAGGTCGGCGCCGGCCTCGGTCAGCCATTGCTGGTACTGCTCCAGGCCCAGGGCGGCCGCCTGTTCCTTGAGCTGGAACTCGGTGATGCGCGAGCGCAGCGGGTCGAGCTCGCGCTCCAGTTGCAGACGGCGCTCGTCGCTGGCGCGCAGTTTGGCGGTGAGGTCGTCGTACTGGCTGCGCTGGGCGGCCAGCTCCTGCTCGCGCTGGAGCTTGGCGTCAAGCGCGTCTTGCAGCCCCCCTTGGGCGGCGGCGTCCGACAGGCGGCCCAGCTCGCCCTCGGCACGCTGCAACTCGTCGGCCAGGGCCACCGCCTGCTGGCGCGCCGTCTCGATGGCGCGCTGCAACTCGCCGCGGCGGGCCTCCAGGCTGCGTTGAGAAAAAGTGGCCTCCTGCGCCTGCCGCTCCAAGGTCCGCAGCTGTTCGCGCGCCTGATGGAGGCGGCGCTCGGCGTCGATCACCGCGTCTTCCAGCTGGGCGTGGCGCTCTTGGCCATCGGCCAGCTGCAGGTCGAGCTCGTCGAAGCGCGCCTCGGCGGTGATGCGGCGCTCCTGCAGGGCCTCCAGCTGGTCGTGGACTTCGGCCAGGTCCTGGTCGAGCTGTTCGCTGCGGGCGCGGGCCTGCTCGGCCTGCTGGGTCAGGCGCAGCGCCTCGACCTGCAAGCCATGGGCGCGCGACTGCTGCTCACTGGCCTCGCGGCGCGCCGCCTGCAGCCGCTGGCTGGCGTCGGCGTAGGCGGCCTCGGCGCGGTGCAAGGCGGTGCGAGCTTCGTCGGCCATCAGGGCCTGGGCCCGCAAGCGCTTGTCCAGGTTGTCGATTTCCTGTGCCCGCGCCAGCAGCCCCGACTGCTCGCTGTCGGCCGCGTAAAAACCGACGTGGTGGGCAGTGACGCAATGGCCCTCGGGCGTGTAGATGTGGGCGCCCACAGGCAGCGCGCCCCGGGCCGCCAGGGCGTCGGCCAGGCTGGGCGCACACAGGCAGCCGTGCAGCCACTCACCCAGCAAGGCCTGCAGGATGGCGTCGTGCAGCCGCAGCCGCTGGGCCAGCGGCGTCAGGCCCGCCACACCTTCAGAGGCGCCCGAGGGGGCCGCGGTGGACAGGCTGAAAAACGCCAGCCGGGCCGGCGGCGGATCGCCCGCAAAGGCCTGCACCAGCTCAAGCCGGGACACTTCCATCGCGCCCAGGCGCTCGCGCAGGGCCGCCTCGAGGGCGTTTTCCCAGCCGGGCTCGATGTGCAGGCGGCTCCACAAGGCGGCCAAGCCGTCCAGCCCGTGCTTGGCGAGCCAGGGGTGGAGCTTGCCGTCGGTTTTGAGCTTGTCTTGCAGCGCCTTGAGGGCGTCCAGCCGGGCCGACAGCTCTGCCTGGGTCCGCCCCTCGGCATTCGCGCTGTCCTGGGCCTGGCGCCGGGCCGCGTCCAGCTCGGGCACACGGTCCTGCAGCTCTTGCAGGCGGGCTTCCAACTCGGCCAGTATGGCCTGGGCTTCGTCCGATTGCTCGCGCACGGCTTGCAGGCGGGTCTCGTCCGGGAGCGTCATGGCCTGGCGGTCGGTGCGCAGACGTTCGCTGCGCTGCTGGAGCTGGCGCGACTGCTCCTCGATGCCGCGCTGCTCGGCGGCGAGCACCTGGATGGCCTGCTGCACCTGCGTGACGGCAGCTCGCTGCGTGGAGGCGCGGCCCTGCGCCTGGCGCAAGGCATCTTCGAGCGCCGGCAGCTGCAGCGCCTGTTCCTCGACCCGGGCGGCCAGGATTTCGCTGTGTTCGGCCGCGTGCTCGTTCTGCTCGGCAAGGGTGTCCAGTTCGGCTTCGGCGCTGGCCTGGCGCTCGGCCCACTGGGCGCTCTGCTCCTGCAGCTGCACCATGCGCTGCTGCACCCGCTGCCGGCCTTCGACCACGTAGCGAATTTCGGCTTCCAGCCGAGCGACCTCGGCACCGGCCTCGTAGAGGCGCCCCTGGGCGCGGTTGACCTGGTCGCCCGCGTCGTAATGGGCCTGCCGGATCGCCTCCAGGTCGGCCTCGACGCGGCGCAGGTCGGCCATGCGGCCCTCCAGCGCGTTGACCGCCTGCAACCCCTCGGCCTGCACGCGCGCCAGCTCGGTCTGCGCGTCGCGCCGCTTCAAGAACCACAACTGCTGCTGCCGCAAGGTGGCCTGGGCTTGCAGGGCATGGTAGCGTGCCGCCACCTCGGCCTGTTTTTCAAGCTTGTCGAGGTTGGCGTTGAGTTCGCGCAGGATGTCCTCTACCCGCGTGAGGTTCTCGCGCGTGTCGCTCAGGCGGTTGGCGGTTTCGCGGCGGCGCTCCTTGTACTTGGACACCCCGGCGGCTTCTTCCAGGAACAGGCGCAGCTCTTCGGGTCGCGATTCGATGATGCGGCTGATGGTGCCCTGGCCAATGATGGCGTAGGCCCGCGGGCCCAGGCCGGTGCCCAGGAACACGTCCTGCACGTCGCGGCGGCGCACCGGCTGGTTGTTGATGTAGTAGCTGCTGGTGCCGTCACGCGTGAGCACGCGCTTGACGGCAATTTCGGCGAACTGGCCCCACTGCCCGCCCGCGCGGTGGTCGGCGTTGTCGAACACCAGCTCCACACTGGCGCGGCTGGCCGGCTTGCGGTGCGTGGTGCCGTTGAAGATCACGTCCTGCATGGACTCGCCACGCAGCTCGCTCGCCTTGCTCTCGCCCAGCACCCAGCGCACCGCGTCCATGATGTTGGACTTGCCGCAGCCGTTCGGCCCCACCACGCCCACCAGCTGCCCCGGCAGGTGGAAGGTGGTGGGCTCGGCAAACGATTTGAAGCCGGAGAGTTTGATGGTGTGTAAGCGCACGGGACCGCTGGCAGTGACTCAACTGGACAAGGAGCCTGTAGTGTAGTGGGCCCGCCCCACAGGGCCGTCAGGCCGCGGCTGGCTGCACCCAGCGGGTGTGGCGCACCAGCAGCGCCTGCAACTCGGCCGGGCGCAGCGGTTTGTTGATGAACCCGCTCATGCCCGCCGCCAGGCAAGCCTGCTTGTCGGCGGTGTCGCCGTGGGCGGTCACGGCCACTACCGGCACAGGCGGGCACTGGCGGGTGGCCTCCCAGCTGCGGATCGCCCGCGTTGCCTGCAGCCCATCCATCACCGGCATCTGCAGGTCCATCAGCACCAGGTCGTAGTCGTGCGCCATGCGGCGCTCAAGGCAGGCCTGTCCGTCTGCGGCAATGTCCACCTCACAGCCAAGCCGCTGCAAGAGCTTGAGCAGGATCTGCTGGTTGGTGGGAATGTCCTCGGCCACCAGCACGCGGACCACCAGCCCCGGACCCAAGGGAGCGGCTGGTGGACCGGCCACTGAAGCCGGCAGCGTGTCTGCGTCCGCCTGGGCGGGTGCCAATGTGCCCGTGAACCGGAGCGCGCAGCGGCCCCCGTCAGGGCGCCCGATGTCCTCCAGCTGGCCCGCCATCGATTCGGCCACAGCACGGGCCACCGCCAGCGTCAGCGCCGTGTCCACGGCCTGGGGCACCTTGCACGGCCCAGGGTTGTGCCAACGGATGTCCAACGCCACCAGGTAACGACCGGCCACCATGCCGAGCAGGCTCGCCTCCAGCCGCACCTGCGCCGACGGGGCCCCCGCCGCCCGGGCAAACTCCAGCAGCGCTTGCAAGGCCTGCCGCAGGCGAGGGGCATCCCCCACCACGTGCCGAGGCAAATCGTCGCCCAAAGACAACTCCACGGGCTGCGATGGGCTCTCGCCGGACGCCTGGGCGAAAGCCACCTCGCGGCACAGGCCTTGGAGATCGAAGGGCTCGTGGTCGAGCTCCAGCAAACCGGCCTCGAAACGCGCCAGTGTGATCACCCGGTTGGCCGACTGCAGCAGCGTGTCGGCGGCGTGGGCGATCGACCCCAGATGCCGACGCTGCTCAGGCGACAGGGTGGCGTCTTCCAGTGCCCTGGCCATGCCCAGGATGGTGCCGACCGAGGTGCGGAGATCGTGCGCCATGTGCGTCAGGAACGCGGTTTTGGCCGCATGGGCTTCCTGCGCCGCACGCTGGCTGGCGGCAATTGACTGTTGCTCCAGCCGCCACCTTGCCAGACTGCGGGCAAGCAGCACGGTGCACACCAGCAGCAGAGCGGCCGCCAGCGGCGGTGCCCAATGGAACGATCCGACCAGTCCGTCCCGCCGCGCCGCTGCTGCATCTTTTCGCTGCGCCAAGGCAAACTTGAAATGCCCAGACTCCGACAGCGTCGGGCCCAGGGTGTAGTCCTGCCCAGGCTCCATCGGCAATCCCACCTGTGCGAGCTTGCGGCCGCCCAGATCCAGGAGGTGCGCCGAGACAGCCGCCGTCTCCAGCAAGCGCCTGTCGGGCGTCAGCAAGTAGGCAGGGTCCACCAGCGCGATGAGGCGGTGACCATCGCTCAGGGTGCTGGAAAAGCCGCGCGCCACCGGCACGCTCCAGGGCGCGGCCGGCCCTGGCGAGCTCAAGGACGGGGGCTCGCGCAAATGGAAATCGAGGTAGGGCTGCGAGACGCCGACCTGCAGCCCAGACTCCAGCGATGGCACCAGCCCCATCTGGTAGGTGTCCACCACCAACCCCTCATTGTAAGGGTGCGAGCTGGCCACGATGCGCTGCTGCTCGTCGAGCAGCGCCAGCGACAGCAGGTGAGGCGCTGAGGCGATCACATCCCTGAAATGGCGGCCGGCAGCGACCTGCATCGCCTCTGGCGTCATGACGGGGTTAGGCAACGCCGAGCGGCCGGGTCCGAGCAGGCGTTCGGCCACGACCACCTCCAGCACGGCGAGCTCGCGATCAAGCATTTGCGCTGAGCCGGACAGGCGCGCGTCCAGCACCCCCAGGATGGAAGTGAGGCGGTGCCGCTCCTCGGCCTCGTAGGCCCGCTGTTCCCGCGTGGCCAGCTGCGCACCGAAGAGCAGCAACATCACCGACGCGATCAGCCCCCCGACCAAAACGAGGGCAGGCCAAGGCGGTGTGTTGCGAAAGTCGATCGGCTTCAAAACACCCCCTGAATCACATTTATATATTTTAATTCATTTCATTCTATATCAATTAAATTATCAATAACAGCGGACGCCAGCCGTTGGAATGGCCGCAACCCTGGGCGGTTAACATTGCCGCATGAACCCCCTGTTGAGCCGCCTGCAACCCTACCCTTTCGAGCGCCTGCGCCAATTGTTTGCGGGCGTCACGCCCAATCCGTCCTTCCATCCGATCAGCCTGGGCATCGGTGAGCCCCGGCACCCCACACCCCAGTTCCTGAAGGACCGGTTGTGCGAAGCGGTGCAGTCGCCCGACGGCGGGCTGGCCAACTACCCGGCCACCGGTGGCACGCCCGAGCTGAAAACCGCCTGCGCCACATGGCTGCAACGGCGCTACGGCCTGGCACTGGACCCGGCCACACAGATCCTGCCGGTCAATGGCTCGCGCGAGGCCTTGTTCGCCCTGGCCCAGGTGGTGGTGAACCCACGCGCCTTCGCCGCTGGCGAGGAACCGGTGGTGGTTTGCCCCAACCCCTTCTATCAGATTTATGAAGGCGCCGCCTACCTGGCAGGCGCACAGCCCTGGTTTGCCCCCAGCGACCCGGCACGCAACTTTGCCGTTGACTGGGCAAGCGTGCCCGACGAGGTCTGGCGCCGCACCCAGCTGCTCTACACCTGCTCACCCGGCAACCCGACCGGTGCGGTGATGCCGCTGCAGGAATGGGAAATGCTGTTCGAACTGAGCGACCGCCACGGCTTCGTGATCGCCAGCGACGAGTGCTACAGCGAAATCTACTTCCGCGATGAGCCCCCCCTGGGCGGGCTGGAAGCCGCCGCACGCCTGGGCCGGCACGACTTCCGCAAACTCATCGCGCTCACCAGCCTGTCCAAGCGCAGCAATGTGCCAGGGCTGCGCAGCGGCTTCGTGGCCGGCGACGCCAACCTCATCAAGCCTTTCCTGCTCTACCGCACCTACCACGGCAGCGCCATGAGTACCACCGTGCAGGCCGCCAGCGCCGCCGCCTGGCTCGACGAGGCGCACGTGGTCGACAACCGGGCACAGTACCGCGCCAAGTTCGCCGAAGTCACGCCCATCCTGGCCGAGGTCATGGACGTGGCCCTGCCCGACGCCGGCTTCTACCTCTGGGCCAAGGTGCCCGAGCGTTTTGGTGGCCAAGACCACGCGGGCTCCCCGATGCGGGACACTGTCTTCGCGCGCGAGCTGCTGGCCCAATACAATGTCACCGTTCTGCCCGGCAGCTACCTGGCCCGCGAGGCGCAGGGACACAACCCGGGCGCCAACCGGGTGCGCATGGCGCTGGTGGCCGAGACCGCCGAATGCGCCGAGGCCGCGCGCCGCATTGCCCGGTTCATCCAAGCCAGTTAACTTCACTCACCCACCATGACCCAACAACTGCAACAGATCATCGACAACGCCTGGGACAACCGCGCACAACTCTCGCCGTCCACCGCCCCGCAGGAAGTGCAGGACGCGGTGGAAGAAGTGATCAGCCAGCTCAACGTGGGCAAGCTGCGCGTGGCCACCCGCGAAGGTGTGGGCCAGTGGACGGTGCACCAGTGGATCAAGAAGGCGGTGTTGCTGAGCTTCCGCCTGAAGGACAACGAGATCATGCAGGCCGGCGACCTGGCCTTCTACGACAAGGTGCAGACCAAGTTTGCCCACCTGAGCCCGCAGGAAATGGCCGCCACCGGCGTGCGCGTGGTGCCACCGGCCGTGGCCCGCCGCGGCAGCTACATCGCCAAAGGCGCGATCCTCATGCCCAGCTACGTGAACATTGGCGCCTACGTGGACGAAGGCACCATGGTGGATACCTGGGCCACCGTGGGCTCCTGCGGCCAGATTGGCAAGAACGTGCACCTGAGTGGTGGCGTGGGCATTGGCGGCGTGCTCGAGCCACTGCAGGCCAACCCCACCATCATCGAAGACAACTGCTTCATCGGCGCACGCTCTGAAGTGGTCGAAGGCGTGATCGTGGAAGAAAACTCGGTGCTGGGCATGGGCGTGTACCTGGGCCAGAGCACCCCCATTTTCAACCGCGAGACGGGCGAAATCACCTACGGCCGCGTGCCCTCGGGCTCGGTGGTGGTGAGCGGCAACCTGCCCAAGACGACGGCCGATGGCAAGCCGTACAGCATGTACGCGGCCATCATCGTCAAGCGGGTGGACGCGCAGACGCGCTCCAAGACCAGCATCAACGACCTGCTGCGCGACTGAACCGCGGCCACAGCAGGGCGCCAGCACTGAGGGAGACTGACATGGGCATGATGGAAAAAGTCCTGCGCCTGATGGGCGAAAGGAAGGCCTCTGACGTGTACATGTCGGCCAATTCGCCGATCCAGATCAAGATCAACGGCGTCTGTTCGCCGCTGAACGCTCAGCCCTTGCCGGTCGACGGGCCGCTGCAGCTGCTGACCGAGATCATCAGCGAAGCCCACCTGCAGGAGTTCCACGCCACCCGGGAGCTCAACATCGCCGTGCCGCTGGCCGGCGTGGGGCGCTTCCGCGTCAGCGCCATGAAGCAGCGCGGCAGCTGCGCGGTGGTGATCCGCTACATCAGCAGCGACATCCCCACCATCGAGTCGTTGAACATCCCGCCGGTGCTGTCGTCCATGATCCTGGCCAAGCGTGGCCTGATGCTGGTGGTGGGCGCCACAGGTTCGGGCAAGAGCACGACGCTGGCCGCCCTGCTCGACCACCGCAACGAAAACACCACCGGCCACATCCTCACCATCGAGGACCCGGTGGAGTACCTGTTCCGCAACAAGAAAAGCATCGTCAACCAGCGCGAGGTGGGCACCGACACCGAGTCGCTGCACACCGCGCTGAAGAACGCGCTGCGCCAGGCGCCCGACGTGATCCTGATCGGCGAGATCCGCGACCGCGAAACCATGTCGCAAGCGATCGCCTATTCGCAGTCGGGCCACCTGGTGCTGGCCACCATGCACGCCAACAACAGCTACCAGGCGCTCAACCGCATCCTCAACTTCTACCCGGTCGAAGTGCGGCCGTCCATGCTCAACGACCTCGCCTCGGCACTCAAGGCCATCGTCTCGCAGCGCCTGTTGCGCACCGTCGATGGCGGCCGGGTGCCGGCGGTGGAGGTCATGGTCAACACCCGCCTGATCAGCGAGCTGATCGAAAAAGGCGATTTCTTTGGTGTGCGCGAGGCGCTTGAAAAGTCCATGGCCGAAGAGTCGCAGACCTTCGAGGCCGACCTCGCCCGCCTGGTGCTCACTGGCAAGGTGGACCGCAAGGAAGCCCTGGCGTATGCCGACTCGCCCACCAACCTGATGTGGCGGCTGCAAAACGAAACCGGTCTGCAAAGCCGCGGCGTGGCCGAGCCGGCACCGGCGGACGCCCCATCGGCCAACCCTGGCCCCTCGTTTTCCGACTTCACCATCGACGTCCGCCCCTGAGCGGACGCGCCCACACCGCCATGAACGCCACCTTGCGCCTGACCGAGGCGCTGATCGCCCGACCCTCGGTCACCCCCGACGACGCCGGCTGCCAGGCCCTGATCGCCGAACGGCTGAGAGCCTTGGGGTTTGCCTGCGAAACGCTGGAGAGCGGCCCGCCTGACTTTCGCGTGACCAACCTCTGGGCCAAGCGCACCGTGGCCCCCGACGCCCCCACCCTGGTGTTTGCGGGCCACACCGACGTGGTGCCCACCGGCCCGCTGGACGCCTGGGGCAGCGACCCGTTCACGCCCACCCACCGCGACGGCAAGCTGTATGGTCGCGGCGCCAGCGACATGAAAACCTCGCTCGCCGCCATGGTGGTGGCGTGCGAGGAGTTCATTGCCAACCACCCGCAGGCGCCATTGAACATCGCCTTCCTGCTGACCAGTGACGAAGAGGGCCCGGCCAACGACGGCACGGTGGTGGTCTGCCGCGAGTTGCAGCGGCGCGGCGAGCGGCTGGACTACTGCATCGTGGGCGAACCGACCTCGGTGGAACGCACTGGCGACATGATCAAGAACGGCCGCCGCGGCACCATGAGCGGCAAACTCACCATCAAGGGTGTGCAAGGCCACATCGCCTACCCCCACCTGGCGCGCAACCCCATCCATGTGCTGGCGCCGGCGCTGGCGGAACTGGTGGCCACCCGCTGGGACGATGGCAACGACCACTTCCCACCCACCACCTGGCAGGTCAGCAACATCCACGGCGGTACCGGAGCCAGCAACGTCATCCCTGGCACCGTGGTGGTGGACTTCAATTTCCGCTTCAGCACCGAGAGCACCGCCGAAGGGCTGCAGCAGCGCGTGACGGACATACTGGCCCGCCACGGCCTGAAAACCGGTGCGGACTACGACCTGGCCTGGACCGTGGGTGGCCTGCCCTTCCTCACGCGCCCTGGTACGCTGGTGGACGCGGTACGCAACGCCATCCGCACCGAAACAGGCATTGAAACCGAACTGTCCACCACCGGCGGCACCAGCGACGGCCGCTTCATCGCGCAGGTGTGCCCGCAAGTGATCGAACTCGGCCCGCCCAACGCGACCATACACAAGGTCGATGAGCACGTGGTGGTGGCCGACATCGAGCCGCTGAAAAACATCTACTGCCGCGTGCTCACGAACCTGGCGTCTGCCGGCGTGCGTTGAGCACCCTATGCCTGCAGGCCGCAGTGGTGGGCGGCCCGCAATGGCATTTCAGGCATCTACGGCGCGGGCGTCGTCAGTAGAAACCCTGAACCATCTGTCTCCATAGCCGGTTGCTGTGTGGTTGAGTGAGGACTATTATCGTTTCGGCCTCACGGCTTGTTTGATACATCGACCAAAACACCTTGGAGACATGATGAGCAAACCCACACCCGTTTCAGTTCGCCCCCTCGGCGGTCACCTGGCCGGCACGCCGGCCACCGCAGCGGCGCCAAGCCCGCGATCCCGAAGGTCCTTCAAACGTCTGAACACAGTGGTGGGCTGCCTCATGCTCGGTGGTGCGGGCGTGCTCATGAGCACATCAGCCCTTGCCCAGGCCCCTACGCTGGCGGCCACCACCGTACTGTCCAAGCTCGAGAACCCCTGGGACATGGCCTTCCTGGCAGATGGCACCATGTTCTTCACCGAGAAATGCAAAGGTTTGTCGGTGCGTCAGGCGTCGGGCACCGTCGTGCGCCTGCTCGGGATGAAAGACGCGCAGGGCTACGCCTCCAGCGCCGGCGACCTCTTCTGTGACGGTCAGGCTGGCATGAACGGCGTGGCGGTGGACCCGAACTTCGCCACCAACCGCTACATCTACGTCTACTCCACCTCCAGCATGTCGTCACCGGCCACCAACCGCGTGATCCGTTTGGTGGTGAGCGCCGACGGTACCCGGGTGTCGGACCGCAAGGACATCGTCACCGACATCCCCTACAAGACCGCGGCCAGCGACCATCCTTTCGGGGGGTCGGGCGCACACAACGGCGGGCGCATCCGCTTCAACCCTGGGGACGGATTCCTCTATGTCACCACGGGAGACACCCACAACGGGGAAGTGCCGCAAAGCCCCACGCGGCTGGGTGGCAAGGTGCTGCGAATCGACCGCGAAGGGGCCGCTGCCCCGGGCAACAACGCCCCCCAGGGTTTCGATCCGCGCATCTACACCTACGGCCACCGCAACCCGCAGGGCATCGCCTTCCGCCCGGGCACCAACCGGCCGTACACCGCCGAAAACGGCCCTTGGCACACCGACGAGGTCACGGCGCTGATGCCTGGTGGCAACGGCGGCTGGGACCCGCGGCCCAACCGCGCCGGTCGAGGTGACTGCCCCGACCGCTACTGCGGCTACAGCCCCAACCAGATGGGCGCCATGGACCCGAAGGACCGCTCCGCTTTCATGCCCATGACCGACATGAAGAGCTTCCCCAACGCGATGAAGCCGGCCTGGACCAACGAGGGCCTGTCGCAGGGCATGTCCTCTGGCACCTTCCTCAGCGGCCCGCAATGGAAGGACTGGAACGGCAAGATGGTCGTGTCCTACATGGGCATCGGCATCCACGGCACGCCGGTGGGTAACCGCCTCGACATCCTGGACATCAGCGCCGATGGCCTCTCCGCGAAACGGACTATCGTCTCGCTGCCCATGCCGGCAGGCCGCTTCCGCTCGGTGGTACAAGGCCCGGACGGCAACCTCTACGTGGCAACCGACGAGGGTGAAATCTACAAGATGACACCGAAGTGATGGCTAAGGGTCGCACCGCCCTCGCCGGTGGTGCGACCTTGTGTGCTTCAAACTCAAACCCAAGGAATCTGCTCATGCGCATTGCCATCGTTGCCGGTGTGGCAGCCGGCCTGTGGTTGGCAGCCACCTCGGCCCAGGCCGACGCCGACCTGTTCAGAAAGTCCAACTGCCTGGCTTGCCACGCCGTGGACCAGAAACGGTTGGGGCCTTCGTTGAAGGAGATCGCCACCAAATACGCGGGGGATGCCAGTGCTCCCGACATGCTGGCAAAGAAGATCCGCGAAGGTGGATCCGGCAACTGGGGACAGTTGCCCATGCCGCCCCAGCCCCAGGTCTCTGAGGCGGACGCGAAAGCGTTGGTGAGCTACATACTCTCGCTCAAATGACGCGCACGGTGCTGCGCCGGCAGATGGCGCAGCACCACTTTGGCAAAATCGCGGCTTGGCAACCACCGTTTGCCCCCAGAAAGCCCGAATGACCCTGCACGAATTGCTGAGCCTGGCCACCGCCCGACTGGCCGCTCAACCCCTGGCCTATGGCCATGGCACCACCAACGCTCACGACGAAGCCGCCTGGTTGACCCTCTGGCAGCTGGACTTGCCGCTGGACAGCGATCTGACCGAACTGGCCAAGCGCCCGGTATCGACTGACGAGGCCGCCGCCGTGCTGGCGCTGATCGAGCGCCGCATCGCCACCCGCCAGCCCGCCGCCTACCTCACCCACGAAGCCTGGCTGCAGGGCGTGCCGTTTTACGTGGACGAACGCGTCATCATCCCGCGCAGCTTCATTGCGGAGCTGATCGCCAACGCCGAAGGGGCCGAGAGCATCGACCCCTGGCTGGGCGAACACACCCGCCGCGTGCTGGATTTGTGCACCGGCAACGGCAGTCTGGCGGTGCTGGCCGCGTTGGCCTGGCCCGACGTGGCGGTGGACGCTGCCGACATTTCCCCCGATGCCCTGGCTGTGGCCCGCATCAACGTGGACAAGCACGGCCTGCAGGAACGCGTTCGCCTGATCGAGTCCGACGGCTGGGCACAGGTGCCGGACCGGTACGATTTGATTCTGTGCAACCCGCCCTACGTGAGCCGCGCAGGCATGGACGCGCTGCCGGCCGAGTACCGCGCCGAACCGCTGATTTCGCTCGACGGCGGGCTGCAAGGCAGCGACGACGGCATGGACTTCGTGCGCCACCTGCTGGCGCAGGCCCTGGACCACATGAACGAGCACGCCGTGCTGGTGCTGGAGATAGGCAACGAGCGCGAGCACTTCGAACGCGCCTTCCCCACCCTGCTCGCCTACTGGCCTGAAACGACCTCGGGCGAAGGCCCGGTGCTGCTGCTCACCCGCGAAGCCCTGGAAGACTGGCAAGCCACACGCCAACTGGCCGGAGGCGCCGCATGATCACCCTGCGCGACGTGACCCTGCGGCGCGGCACCAAGGTCGTGCTCGACCGCGCCAGTGCCACCCTCAACCCCGGTGAGAAAGTGGGCTTGGTAGGCCGCAACGGCGCCGGCAAATCCAGCCTGTTCGCCCTGCTGCAAGGCCACCTGCACGAAGACAGCGGCGACTTCCAATGGCCGCGCCAGTGGCGCCTGGCCCAGGTGGCGCAGGACATGCCCGAGACCGACCAGCCTGCCACGGCCTTCGTGATCGACGGCGACACCCGGCTGCGCGACGCACAGCAGCAAGTGCACGCCGCCGAAGCCAGTGGCGATGGCGAGGCAATGGCCCACGCTTACACCGCCCTCCACGACGCGGGTGCCCACGACGCCCCCGCCCGCGCCCAGGCGCTGCTGCTGGGCCTGGGCTTCCAGGTGAACGAGCTGGACCGCCCGGTCAACAGCTTTTCGGGCGGCTGGCGCATGCGGCTGCAACTGGCCCGTGCCCTCATGTGCCCGAGCGACCTGCTCATGCTCGACGAACCCACCAACCACCTGGACCTGGACGCCCTGGTCTGGCTGGAAAGCTGGCTCAAACGCTACGAAGGCACGCTGCTGGTCATCAGCCACGACCGCGAATTCCTGGACGCGGTGACGCAGGTCACCCTGCACATCGACAACGGCAAACTCACCCGCTACGGCGGCAACTACAGCCGCTTCGAAGACATGCGGGCCGAGCAGATCAGCCAGCAGCAGGCCGCCTTTGCCCGCCAGCAGGACAAGATCGCCCACCTGCAGCGCTTCATTGACCGCTTCAAGGCCAAGGCCACCAAAGCCAAGCAGGCGCAAAGCCGCGTCAAGGCCCTGGAACGCATGGAAAAGATCGCGCCGGTGCTGGCCGATGCCGAGTTCAGCTTCGAGTTCGACGAGCCGGGCCAGTTGCCCAACCCCATGCTCAACCTGCGTGAGGCCCGCTTCGGCTACCGCAGCGAGGGGGGTGTGGACACCGTGATCGTGCAGAACGTGACACGCTCGGTGCAGGCCGGCCAGCGCCTCGGCATTCTGGGCGCCAACGGCCAGGGCAAGTCCACCTTCGTGAAAACGGTGGCGCGCGCCCTGCCCCTGCTGGGTGGCACGCTCACGGAAGGCAAGGGCCTGCGCATCGGCTACTTTGCCCAGCAGGAACTGGACGTGCTGCGCCCCGACGACACGCCACTGGCCCACATGATCCGGCTGGCCCGGGAAACCGAAGCGGCGGGCGCCCTGATGGGCCAGGCCCTGCGAGAGCAGGACCTGCGCAACTTCCTGGGTCGCTTCCAGTTCAGTGGCGACATGGTGCAGCAGCCCGTGGGCACCATGAGCGGCGGGGAAAAGGCGCGGCTGGTGCTGTGCATGATCGTGTGGCAGCGCCCCAACCTGCTGCTGCTCGACGAACCCACCAACCACCTCGACCTGGCCACGCGCGAGGCACTGGCTGTGGCGCTCAACGAGTTCGAAGGCACGGTGATGCTGGTCAGCCACGACCGGGCGTTGCTGCGCTCGGTGTGCGACGAGTTCTGGCTGGTGTCGCATGGCGGCATCGCCCCGTTTGACGGCGATCTGGACGACTACCAGCGCTACCTGCTGGACGTGGCCAAACAGAAGCGCGAAGCCGTGCAGGCCCAGGCAACCCCGCGCACCCGGCCCGAGGACAGCGGTGCCGCAACAGACGCCCAAGCGGCCGGCTCACCTGCCGAGGTCACCCGCCTCAACCCCGGCGAACAGCGCAAGCTGGAAGCGCAGCGCCGCCAGCAGTTGGCCGACCAGCTCAAACCCCACAAGAAGCAGCGCGAAAAGCTGGAAAAACAGCTCGAAACCCTGCAGGCCGAACAGGCCGAGTTACACGCCCGGCTGCAAGGCAACCTGACGCCAGCCGAACTGGCCGAAGCTGGCAAACGCCTCAAGGCCGTGGACGACGCGCTCGCCGAAACGGAAGAGGCCTGGCTGGAAGTGGCCGCACTGATCGAAGACCTGCAAAACGCCGCCGCGCTGTGATGGAACTGCCCAGCCTCCCTCCCGCCTTTCTCCAACTGCTGGATGCGGTGGTGCCCGCAAGCGACCGGGCTGCGGTGGACCACAGTTACACCACGCCCCACTGGACCAGCTTCCGGCTCAACCCCTTGAAGGGCCGCCCCGAGGACACGCTGGCCGAATTGACGGCCCACCCGGCACTCACGCCGCAGGCCGTGGAAGGTGTGGATGGGGTGTTCACCGTGCCCCCGGAACAACGGGAACAACTCACCCACCACCCGGTGGCCGGAGACGGTCGGCTCTACATCCAGGGGCTCTCCAGCATGGCCGCGGTCTGGGCGCTCGACCCCCAGCCCGGCGAGGAGATCCTCGACCTGGCCGCCGCGCCCGGTGGCAAAACCTCCTACATCGCGGCGCGAATGCAAGGCCAGGGGCGGCTGGCCGCCGTAGAGCCTGTCAAGGCCCGCTTCCACCGGCTCAAAGCCAACCTGCAACGGCTGGGCGCCGGGCACGTCCACACCTACCTCAAAGACGGCGCCATCGTGGGCCGGCTCACACCGCAGCGGTTCGACCGGGTGCTGCTCGACGCGCCCTGCTCCTCCGAAGCGCAATTCACCCGGCTGGACCCCGAATCCTGGGCCCACTGGAGCCCGAAAAAGGTCAAGGACAGCGTGCGGCTGCAGTCCAAACTCATTCGCTCGGCCTACCAGGCACTCAAGCCCGGTGGCGTGCTGCTCTACAGCACCTGCTCGCTGTCGCCAGAAGAAAACGAACTGGTGGTGGATGGCCTGCTCAGAGAACAGGCCGACGTCACGGTCGAGCCCGTGGCCTTACCCCAGCCGCTGCCTCAGCGGGCCGGCCTGCTTCACTGGCAAGGCCAGGCGCTGGCACCGGCCTTGGCACACGCGGTGCGCATCCTGCCCTCGGCGCACACCGACGCGTTCTTCCTGTGTCGCCTGCGCAAGGCGGCCTGAACGCAGGCCCGAGCCTCAGCCCGCCGGGTGCAGGCGCCGGCCCACGCCCACCGCCGCATACACCGACAGCATCAATGTCACGGCCGCGCCCGCCAGGGTTGCTGCGTACATGGAGCCGTCCATCAGGAAACCAAAAATCAGTGGCGACAGGGCAAAGCCGACGTCCAGCCCCGAGTACACCGTGCCGTACACCCGGCCAGTGGCCCCTTTGGGGGTGGCCCGGCGGATCATCATGTCACGGCTCGGCCCGCCCACGCCCACGGCAAAGCCGGTGATCGCCAGCACCACCATGGACCCCAGCCCGCCCAGCCAGCCCGTGGCCGCGACCAGCATCAAGGCCGCACCGGCCGCCATGGCCAGCGCCACCACCCGGTCCACCTGCCGGGCCTGTGCGGCGATGAACCCGCCCACCAGCATGCCAAAAGCGCCCGACAGCATGTAGGCCGTCAGCGTCAGCGTGGCGGCTTCGAGGCTGACGCGGTGCACGGCTTGCAGGATGGGCGAGGCATAGGTCTGGACCACCGCCAGCGTCATGGTCGAGAGCAGAAAAAACGCGAAACACCACCACACCACCGGCAGGCGCATGAAAGCCACGTCTGCGCCCGCCGTGTGGCCGGGCTGCCGTACCACCACCTGGGTGTGGAGCCGGTCGCGCTGCCACACCATCACCGCGAACACCACGGCATACAGCACCACGGCGGCCTGATAAGCCTGCCGCCAGTCCGACAATGCCGACAGCCCCACCAGGAACACCGGCGCCAGGGCCCAGCCCAGGTTACCGGTCAGGCCATGCACGCTGAAGGCATGCCCCAGCCTCGGAGCCGACACCCGCTGGTTGAGGATGGAGAAATCCACCGGATGAAACGGCGCGTTGCCCAGCCCCGCCAGCAACGCCGACACCACCAGCCAGCCATAGCCCTGGGCCGAGGCAGCCACCGCGGCCGACAGCCCGAACAACACCAGCGACGTGAACAGCACCGGCCGCGCCCCCACCCGGTCCACCAGAAAGCCCGACAGGGCCTGGCCAATGCCAGACACCACGAAGAACAGCGACATCAGCAGGCCGACGTCGGAATACGACAGGCCGAACTCCCGCATGAACACCGGGAACAGCGGCGGCAGCAACAGGTGGCTGAAATGGGAGGTGGCGTGGGCCAGCCCAACCAGGCCCATCACGGCGGCATCCTGCCGCAGCGGGACCATAGCAGCAGGCCCAGGCAAGGCGGCAGCAGAGGTAACAGACATGTAGCGAATCGTAAAACATTCGCTCAGGCGGCGCTGTCACGCCGGGGATGCCCCCGGCGCGGGGCACAATAGCAGGCCATGAACATCGTGATTCTGGACGACTACCAGGACGCCGTGCGCAAGCTGCCGTGTGCCAGCAAGCTCGACGCCTACCCGGCCAAGGTTTTCACCAACAACGTCAAAGGGGTGGGCCAGCTGTCGGTGCGCTTGCGCGACGCCGACATCCTGGTGCTGATCCGCGAGCGGACCCAGATCACGCGGCAGCTGATCGAAAAACTGCCCAAGCTCAAGCTGATCGCTCAAACGGGGCGCGTGGGGCAGCACATCGATCTGAGCGCCTGCACCGAGCACGGTGTGGCGGTGGCCGACGGCAGCACGTCCCCGGTCGCACCGGCCGAACTCACCTGGGCACTCATCATGGCGGCCATGCGGCGCATCCCACAATATGTGGCGAGCCTCAAGCACGGTGTCTGGCAGCAGTCGGGGCTGAAGTCAGCCTCGATGCCGCCTAACTTTGGCATCGGCATGGTGCTGCAAGGCAAGACGCTGGGGGTGTGGAGTTATGGCCGTGTGGGCCGGCTGGTGGCGGGTTACGGCAAGGCCTTTGGCATGCGGGTGATGGTTTGGGGCGGCGAAGCCAGCCGCGAACAGGCCATTGCCGACGGGTTCGATACGGCCACATCAAAAGAAGCGTTTTTCAGCGCCTGTGACGTGCTGAGTCTGCACCTGCGCCTGGGCGACACGACCCGGGGTTGTGTGTCGATCGACGATCTTTCGCTGATGAAGCCGACCGCGCTGCTGGTGAACACTTCACGGGCCGAACTGATCCAGCCCGACGCACTCGTGGGCGCCCTCAACCGAGGCCGCCCAGGGATGGCGGCGGTTGACGTGTTCGAGTCCGAGCCCATCCTGCAGGGCCACGCCCTGCTGCGGCTGGAAAACTGCGTCTGCACGCCCCATATCGGGTTCGTGGAGCAGGATAACTACGAAGCCTTGTTCTCCGCCGCGTTCGACAACGTGGTCAACTACATTCGGGGCACGCCGACCAACATCGTCAACCCCGGCGCCTTGCAGATGCGCCGCTGAGCTTGGGCAGACGGCTCAGGCCGACCGGTCTTTCCCCTCGCTGTCTTTCGGGGAGTCGGGTTCGGCACCGGTTTTGGGCTGCGTGTCCCAGTCAAAGAAATCAAAGTCCAGCGGCTGACCACGTGTGTCTTCGGCCTGTGCAGGGGGCGCGGCCGGCTCTGCCGCCGCCGGGCGCTCGTCCCACGAAGGGAAGCTCAAATCCAGGTCGGGCGCGACTGGCTGCGCCGCTGCCGCCTCGGCCACGGGCGGCTGTACGCCGGTGGCCGCCCCAGCCGCCGCAACTGCCCCCAGCGCGGGCAATACAGGCAAGCCATCGGCCCCGGCATCGGGTTCGCGCAAGTCCAGCGTGCCTAGCAGGGTGAGCACGTCGTCGTAGGCCTGCGCCGTGTGCACCGCCAGGCCGATACCGGTCTGCCCAGGCTGGGCTGCCAGCGCTGCCTGCAACTGTTCGCGCGCGCCCGCCTGCGGCCATACCGCCACCAGGGCGGCCAGCGCTTTGGCATCGGCTTCCAGGCCGGCGTCCGAGGCATCGGGCACCAGTCGCTGGTAATGGTTTTCGTACATGGTCTGCGCGGCCACGGCGTCGGCGCTCTGCCCCGTGGCAGCGGCGATCGTGATCCAGCGCAGGTAGGGGGCTTCCGATGCACGCGGCCGATCGATCACAAAGGCCCGCAGCGCATCCATGGCCTCGCGGTGCTGGCCAATGGACTCGAAAAAATCGACCCGCTGCCACAGGTCCATGAGGGCATCCACGTCGAGTGGTGAGATCGGCACCTCGCGGAACACCGACTCACCTGCTTCCCGCACTTCCAGGCCCTCCACGTCGTCGGTCTGTGGCCAAACGGGCTGCAAGGCACTCGCCACCGGCCGATCGTCGCCCGCTGTATCGGGGACGATGCTGGTTTGCCACCAGGGGTTGGCGACGTCGTGCTCGCTGGGCTTTAGGCCGCGCCGGCGCCAGAGCACCGCCAGGCCCCCGAGCAAGGCCAGTACCGCGGCACCCAGTCCATACACCAGCGGGTTCTGGTAACGCGTGGCCTCGGCCTGCGCCAGCTGGGCGTTCATGGTTTCCATGGCCAGGCGCAGGCGGGCCTGCTCGGCCCTCAGGGCTTCCAGCTCCTGGGCCACCGATGCTGCCGTGGTCGCCGCGGCCTCTGCAGGTGGCACCAGCGGATCGGCGGCGGCCGTCGAGGTGTCAGCCGCCGCATCGGCCGAAGGCGCCGTGCCCGGCGCCGCCGTCTGGGCCACGGGTGTGGCCGTCGGCGCCAGATCGACCGGGTCGAGCTGGAGGCGCGGGCCGCTAGGCGCCGCTGGTGAAGCGGGGGCGGCGGCCTGCGACACCGAACCGGCATCGGCCTGGGGCCGAGCAGCCTCCACCGCCACCGGGCGGACCTTGGACTTCATCCAGGTGACACCTGCCGGGCGCGACACGGGCGCCGCCAGACGGATCGGGGTTTCATCCGCCGGTGCGGCGGGTGGAGCAGCAGGCGCGGCCGCAGGCGGCACGTCCCGAGCCGGGGCGGTAGTGCCGGCAATGGAGCGCACGGGCGCTGCCGCCCGGGCCGGGGTTGCCGCAGAGGGCGGTGGCGCCACGCGCACCGGCGCGGGCACCACGGCCACGGGTGCCATCGGGGACGGGGTGGGTGCCGGCTCCATATCGGCCAGCAGCGAATAGCTTCGACGGAAGGTTTGGGCGCAACCGGCCTTGAGCACGAGCGTCACGATGGGCTCGGTCACGGGCTCGGTGGTACGCACGCGCAAAGCCCCGGCGCCATCGGCACCGACACGGTGCACGGTGGCCGTGACAGAACCGGCGGGCAGGCGGGTGTCGCCATATGTGACCTCGGCCTCGACGCAAAGGCCCGCAGCCACATCCGAGGCCTCGATGCTGCTTTGCACCAAAATGTCGAGGGGCCGACCGATAATGACGCCGCCCTGCACACCCCCGAGAGACAAAGACCACGCGTGACCCATTGTGAGGAGCAACACAGCCCCGGCCACGGATTTCAACTTCAAGCGTTCCTTGCCCATTTCCGTCGTTTGCGTTCTTGTTGACGCTACATTCTGTCACATCCCCCTTTCTCGTACCTGAAAGCAACACCACATGGAGACCACTTTCCAACAAGTCGGCGTCGTAGGCGTCGGCGCCATGGGCCGCGGCATCGCGCAGATCGCCGCGCAGGCGGGCAGCACCGTCTGGCTGTTCGACACGCAGCCCGCCGCCATTGAGGCCGCGATCGCCGCCCTGAGCGACACCTGGCAGAAGCTCGCCGCCAAGGGCAAGCTCAGCACCGAGCAGGCCCAGGCCTGCAGCGCCCGTCTGCGCGCCGCCCACGCGGTGGCCGATCTCGCCGGTTGCGACATGGTGGTTGAGGCGGTGGTGGAGCGGCTGGAGGTGAAGAAATCGCTCTTCGCCCAGCTGGAAAGCGTTGTGGGCGAAGGCGCCGTGCTGGCCACCAATACCTCGTCGCTGTCGGTCACCGCCATCGCCCAGGGCCTGAACCACCCGCAGCGGCTCGCCGGTTTCCACTTCTTCAACCCGGTGCCGCTGATGAAGGTGGTCGAGGTCATTGCCGGCCTGAAAACCGCCCCCGAGGTGTGCCAGCAACTGGCCGCCTTCGCCAAGGCCATGGGCCACACCCCGGTGATGGCACAGGACACGCCGGGCTTCATCGTCAACCACGCGGGCCGCGGCTACGGCACCGAGGCCTTGCGCATCGTGGGCGAGCAGGTGGCCGACTTCGCCGCCATCGACCGCATCCTGAAGGACCAGATGGGCTTCAAGCTCGGGCCGTTCGAGCTGATGGACCTGACGGCGCTGGACGTGTCGCACCCGGTGATGGAATCGATCTACCACCAGTACTACGAAGAAGCCCGCTACCGCCCGAGCGTGATCACCGCGCAGCGGCTGGCCGGCGGCATGCTGGGCAAGAAGGTGGGCGAAGGCTTTTACCGCTACGTGGACGGTCAGGCACAGGTGCCGCCCGAGCCGGCAGCGCCTCAGGTGGCGGCACTGCCGCCCGTGTGGGTGCCGGCCCGCGCCGCCCGCCGGGCCGAGCTGTACCAGCTGCTCAAGGACCTTGGCGCCACCATCGAGACGGCGCAGCAACCGTCCGACAAAGCCTTGATCCTGGTGGCACCGCTGGGCCACGACGTGACCACCGTGGCCGCGGTGGAGCGGCTCGACGCCAGCCGCACCGTGGGCATCGACATGATGCTGCCCGACGCCGCCGTGAAACGCCGCGTGCTGGCCACCAACCCCGCCACCCGCCCCGACATGCGCGACGCCGCCCACGCCCTGTTCGCCAAAGACGGCAAGGCCGTGAGCGTCATCAAGGACAGCGGCGGCTTCGTCACCCAACGGGTGGTGGCCACCATCGTCAACATCGCCAGCGACATCTGCCAGCAAGGTCTCTGCACGCCACAAGACCTGGAAACCGCCGTGACGCTGGGCCTGGGCTACCCGCTGGGGCCCCTGGCCATGGGCGACCGCATCGGGCCCACCAACATGCTCGAAATCCTGTTCAACCTGCAGACCGTGTACGGTGACACCCGTTACCGCCCCTCGCCCTGGCTGCGCCGCCGTGGCGCGCTGGGCCTGAGTCTGACCCACGTGGAGGCCTGACATGACCGCATCCCTCAAAAGCCACAGCGTCGGCGCCACCATGGTGCTGACGATCAGCAACCCCGACAACCGCAACGCCCTGGGCCCCGAAATGTACGCCGCAGGGGTCGAGGCCATGAACGCCGCCGACCACAACCCGGACGTCCGCAGCGTGGTCATCACCGGCGAAGGCGCCCACTTCTGCGCCGGTGGCAACCTGCAGCGCTTGTTGGGCAACCGGCAGCAGCCGCCGCAGGTGCAGGCCGACAGCATCGAGGGCCTGCACAGCTGGATCGAGGCGGTCCGCAGCTTCTCCAAGCCCGTGGTGGCGGCCGTCGAAGGCTCTTGCGCCGGGGCCGGCTTCTCATTGGCGCTGGCGTGCGACTTCCTGGTGGCGGCCCACAACAGCGTGTTCGTGATGGCCTATGCCAACGTGGCCCTGTCGCCCGACGGCGGCGGTAGCTGGAGCCTGTCGCGCCAGCTGCCGCGCGCCACCGCCATGCAACTGCTCATGCTCGGCGAGCGCATTGGCGCCGAGCGCCTGCAACAACTTGGCCTGGTCAACCGGGTCACCGAGCCGGCGCAGTCCTTGTCGACCGCACTGGAACTCTGTGCGAGCCTGAACGCCAAGGCGCCCAATACGCTGGCCAGCATCAAGGAGCTGGTCAACGATGCACCGCTGCAGCCCCTGAGCACCCACCTCAGGCAGGAGCGCGATGCCTTCGTGAAAAACCTCCACCACCCCAACGGTGGCGAAGGCATCAGCGCCTTTCTCGAGAAGCGCTCGCCGAGCTACCGTTGAACGCCCGGGTCACCCCCGGGACAGCCACCCCCTACCCCAGTCACCCAAAAGACAGACGATGGACGAACCGATTCTGACAATGGAAGAACGCGAGGCGATCAACAGTGGTCGCTGGTTCACGAGTCTTTCCCCCTCACTGCGGCACGACATTCTTCGATGCGCTTACGTCAAACGTTACAAGGACGGCGACCTGATTGTGGCCCGTGGCGACCCACCGAGCGAGTGGACCGCCGTGGCCAAGGGCGCGGTGCGCGTGAGCTCGACGTCGCTGTCGGGCAAGCAGATCACGCTGACCTACGTGGAGCCGGGCGTGTGGTTCGGCGACGTGGCGATGTTCGACGGCGACCAGCGCACGCACGATGCCTATGCCCATGGCGCCACCACCTTGCTGTGCGTGGCCCGCAACGATTTCCAGAAGATCCTGGCGCAACACGTCGAGCTGTACGAGGCGCTGATGCGGCTGCAGGCGCGGCGCATCCGCAACCTGTTCGGCTTGGTGGAGGACTTGAACACCTTGCCCTTGCGGGCGCGGCTGGCCAAGCAGTTGCTGCACCTGGTGCGCAGCTACGGCGTGCCCTGCCTGTCGAATGGCAACGAGATGCGCATCGGCCTGCAACTGGCGCAGGAAGAACTGGCCCAAATGCTGGGCGCGTCCCGGCAGCGGGTGAACCAAGAACTCAAATCCATGGAACGCGAAGACGCCATCCGCATCGAGCCGGGCGGATTGGTGGTGCGCGACCGCTCGATGCTGATGCGTATCGCAGAAGCCGACAACTGACACAAGGAGACCCCATCGGCCATGAGTGACACCTCTCTCCCCCCCCAACCTCAGGCCGATGCCCCCTCCCAGGGCAGCCACGCCATTGACGTGACCGCCCTGGAGCGCTGGCTCACCGCCCAGCTGCCGGGCTTCACCGGTCCGCTGAAGGTCGAGAAATTCGCCGGCGGTCAATCCAACCCGACCTACAAGCTCATCACCCCAGGGCGCGAGTACGTCATGCGGGCCAAGCCTGGGCCGGTGGCCAAACTGCTGCCTTCGGCCCACGCCATCGAGCGCGAATTCCGGGTGATGCGCGGGCTCGCGGGCACCGACGTGCCAGTCGCCCAGATGCACGTGCTCTGCGAAGACGAAAGCGTCATTGGTCGCGCCTTCTACGTGATGGAGTGTGTACAGGGACGCGTGCTGTGGGACCAGTCCCTGCCGGGCATGACTCCCGCCGAACGCCGCGCTCACTACCTGGAGATGAACCGGGTACAAGCCGCGCTGCACAAGGTGGATTTTCGTGCCTGCGGCCTGAGCGACTACGGCAAACCTGGCAACTACTTCGAACGCCAGATCGGCCGCTGGAGCAAGCAGTACCTGGCCTCCATCACCCAGCCCATCCCTGAAATGGACCGGCTGATCGAGTGGCTGCCCGCGAGCATCCCGCCGATGGCTCGAGACGAATCCCGGGTGTCCATCGTGCACGGCGACTACCGGCTGGACAACCTGATGTTCCACCCCACCGAGCCGCGCGTGCTGGCGGTACTGGACTGGGAGCTGTCCACCCTGGGCCACCCGCTGGCCGACTTCAGCTACCACTGCATGGCCTGGCACATCTCTCCAGGAGCCTTCCGCGGCATCGCGGGACTGGACATAGAAGGCCTCGGCATCCCGAGCGAGCAGGAGTACATCGAACTCTACTGCGAGCGCACGGGCTTCACCACCCCACAGGCGCTGCAGGAGGAGTGGAACTTCTACCTCGCCTACAACATGTTCCGTCTCGCCGCCATCCTGCAAGGCATTGCCAAGCGGGTGGAGGACGGCACGGCCTCCAGCGCCCAAGCACGCCAGTCGGGCGCTGGTGCCCGGCCCATGGCCGAACTCGCCTGGGCCTACGCCCAGCGCGCCCAGCACGGCTGATGCCGTCCTTCAGTCCCACAGAAAGGAATCCCCGATGAACTTCGACTACAGCCCCAAAGTCAAGGCCCTGCAGGAACGCCTGCTGGCGTTCATGGACGAGCACATCTACCCCAACGAAGCCCGCTTCAATGAGGAAGTGGCGGCCAACCGCGCCAAAGGCAACGCCTGGATACCCACCACCGTGATCGAGGAGCTCAAGCCCAAGGCCCGCGCCGCCGGTTTGTGGAACCTGTTCCTGCCGCACTCCAAGCGAGCCCCGGAAGGCCTGAGCAACCTGGAATACGCCCCGATGTGCGAGATCATGGGGCGCGTGCCCTGGGCTCCCGAGGTGTTCAACTGCAGCGCCCCCGATACCGGCAACATGGAGACCTTCGAGCGCTACGCCTCCGAAGCGCTCAAGGACCGCTGGCTGGAGCCGCTGCTGCGCGGCGAGATCCGCTCCGCCTTCCTGATGACGGAGCCGGAAGTCGCGTCCTCGGATGCCACCAACATCCAGTGCCGCATCGAGCGCGACGGTGACGAGTACGTCATCAACGGCCGCAAGTGGTGGTCGTCGGGTGCTGGCGACCCGCGCTGCGCGGTCTACATCGTCATGGGCAAGACCGACCCCGAAGCCCCCCGGCATTCGCAGCAGTCGATGATCGTGGTGCCCGCCAACACCCCCGGCATCACCGTGCTGCGTCCGCTGACCGTGTTCGGCTACGACGATGCCCCGCACGGGCACATGGAGGTGCTGCTGGAGAACGTGCGCGTGCCGGCGGACCACATCCTGCTGGGCGAAGGCCGCGGGTTCGAGATTGCCCAGGGCCGCCTGGGCCCCGGTCGCATCCACCACTGCATGCGCTCGATCGGCGCGGCGGAGCGCGCGCTGGAGCTGATGTGCGCCCGCCTCAACAGCCGCGTGGCGTTTGGCAAGCCCATCGCCTCCCAGTCGGTCTGGCACGAACGCATTGCCGAGGCACGCTGCATGATCGAGCAGGCACGCCTGCTCACCCTCAAGGCCGCCTACATGATGGACACGGTGGGCAACAAGGTGGCCAAGGCCGAAATCGCCATGATCAAGGTGGTGGCGCCCAACATGGCCTGCCAGGTGATCGACTGGGCGATCCAGGCGCACGGCGGTGGCGGCATCTCGCAGGACTTCCCGCTGGCCTCCGCCTGGGCGCACCAGCGCACGCTGCGTTTTGCCGACGGCCCGGACGAGGTACACCGTGCAGCCCTGGCGAAGCTGGAGCTGGCCAAGCACAGCCTGGCGGCCAAGGAAATCGACATGCCGGTGACCCGCGGCTGCTGATCGGGCGGATCAGGTGTTGCTGGACGAGCGGACCTCGGCCAGGCTGGTCATCCCCATCAACACCTTTTCAATGCCATCCTGGCGCAGGGTGCGCATGCCTTCCCGTATGGCCTGCGCCTGCAGTTCCTGCGGGCGCACGCGGCTCTGCACCAGGTGGCGCATTTCGGGCGACGACATCAGCAGCTCGTGGATCGCCAGCCGGCCGCTGTACCCCGTGTGGCCACACTGGTCGCACCCCGCGGCGTGGCTCAGGTGCAGCCGTCCTTCAAGGCCAAACTGCTTGATCCACTGGGTGAGCAGCGTGTCGCTGTCAAGCAGCGAGTGGTCGTCGGGCAGCTGTGCCTGGTAGTCGTGGATCAGTTCGTCCAGCCGGTCGTACCCCACCGGCTCACTGCGCACACATGCCTTGCAAAAGCGCCGTACCAGCCGCTGCGCCAGGATGCCCTGTAGCGAATCCGCAAACGAGAACGGGTCCACCCCCAGGTCGATCAGGCGCACGATGGTTTCGGCCGCCGAATTGGTGTGCAACGTTGAAAACACCAGGTGCCCGGTCAATGACGCCTCGATGGCAATTTCGGCCGTTTCCTGGTCCCGGATCTCACCGACCATGATGACGTCGGGATCGGCACGCAGCAGTGCCCGCAGCGCCGAGGCAAAGTTCCAGCCGATCTTCGGGTTGACCTGGATCTGGCGCAAGCCGCGCTGGGTGATTTCCACCGGGTCTTCGGCCGTCCAGATCTTGCGGTTGGGCGTGTTGATGCGGCGCAACGCCGAATGCAGCGTGGTCGTCTTGCCCGAACCCGTGGGGCCGACGCACAGGAACAGCCCGAATGGCCGGGTCAGCACCTCCTGGAACGACTGCAGGTTGCGCGGGCTGAGGTACAGGCTCTCCAGCGGCAACGGCTCCGAAGAGGTCAGCACGCGCATGACCACGTCTTCCAGCCCGTTGGCGGTAGGAATGGTGGCTACCCGCAACTCAATGCCCAGGCCACCGAACTTGGCGAAATTGATCTTGCCGTCCTGCGGCTTGCGGCGCTCGGAAATATCGAGGTCGCACATGATCTTGATGCGGGCGATCAGCGCGTTGCGGTAGCTCGACGGCAGCTCCAGGTAGGGCCGCATCTCGCCGTCGATACGGAAGCGGATGATGAGTTTTTCACGCCCCGGGTACGGCTCGATGTGGATGTCGGAGGCGCGCTGGTAATACGCCTCGGTGATCATGGAATTGATCAGCTTGACCAGCGTGTTGTCGGACTGCTCGACCGGCTTGTCCTCATCGAGCTGGTCCTGGGCCTCACCGGTCAGTTCCACCGCCAGCTGCAGCGCATCAATACCCAGACCGGCCCCGGCCTCGGGTTCTGCCGGCGCATGGTCGTGGCGAGGCCCCGCCGAGGCAGCGGCAAGGTCGCCCACGCCGATCTCGCGGTAGGCCTTCCCGATACGGCCCGGCAGCTCGGCCAGGGTGCTGACCACCGGCACCACCTTGCGCTGGGTGGAGAACTCCAGTTCGTCGATCACCTTGAACTGGAGCGGATCGGCCATGGCCACCACGATCGACGATTTCAAGTCGAGGATGGGCAGCACCTTCAGCCGCATGGCCATGTTCACCGGCACCCGCCGCAGCGCCGCCACATCGACCGGGAATTTGGTCAGGTCCACGAAGGGGTAACCCATCTTGCGGGCGAAGGCGGTCTGCAGGTCGCCGGGGGTGACCAGGCCCATTTCCACCAGCATCTGCCCCAGCGGCCCTTTGCGCTCGGCCTTCTGGCTGCGCAGCGCATTGGCCAGCTGCGCGGGCGTGATCTTGCCCAGGCCCAGCAGGGCCTCGCCGATCGGCACCGGCTTGAGCCGGGCCTGCCGGTCCAAGGCCTCCTTGAGCTGATCCACCGTCTCCACCATCGACGGCCCCACGCTCTGCAACTCCTCGGCACTGACGGCTTCGGCCTCGGCCAGCAGCGTCTCGCTGAAGTCGTTGTCGGCAATCGGATCTTCGGCCCCGCGGCGCAACTCGAACCGGGTCACACCGGTCTTGGGAATGAACACCCGGTACGGGTCATCGTCCATCGCCTTCTTGGGAAAAATCCACAGGCCATACGGCAGCTTGTTGTGCCCGTGGCAGATACCGGAGTACAACGCCCCGTCACGCAGGTGCACGACGAAAGAGTGCAGCGCATGGCCCAGGTCGTCCAGCATGCCGGTCGGCACGAACTCGCGGTCCAGATCGGGCTGGGTGTCGATCTTCAGCCGCTTGATCTGGTTGAACTTCAACCCCAGCGCCCGGGCATCGCCAAAGGGCTGGATCTTGAGCAGCCGGTGCTCGGGGTCGAAATCGACCAGGTGGCCAGAGACCGTGTTGCCGTTCCAGCCCTCGGCCGTGCAGGTGATCACCTTGCCGCCGACTTCAAAGGCATCTTCGTGGTCGAGATTGGGGAGAGAGAACTGTGTTTTTTTCATTGAAAACCCCCTGGTGGCAGCGAACCTGGGCTACATGCCCAGCATCCACTGGATGACGTTCTTGGCGATGAACCCCAGCATGCCAAGCGACAACACCAGAAACAGGATGAAGGTACCGAACTTCCCAGCTTTGGATTCGCGCGCCAGGTTCAATACGATGAACAGCATGTAGACGATGAAGGCGCCGACGCCGAAGGTGAGGCCGAACTGGGCAATCTGCGCTTCCGTGTAACCGAAGATGGAGCCTTCCATGCTGCCCACCCTCACGCCCACTCGTCGGTGGAGATGGTCCCTGTGGCCTTGAGGTGGACGTAGGCGTGCCAGCTGGCGTGCCCGAGCCAGGGCACCACCACGACCAGGCCCAGCATCAGCGTGCACAACCCCAACCCCACCAGGCCAACGATCAGAAGGGCCCAGAGGGCCATGACACCCGGATGGCTGCCGACCGCGCGCCAGCTCTCGCCCACCGCGACCCACAGTGGCGCCTGGGTGTCCACCAGCATGGGCAAGGTGATGACGCTGGACGCGAACATGGGGGCCGCCAGCAATGCGCCGAGCAACAACCAGACTTCGAACAGCCCCGGCGACGGCGCCAGCACCACGTGAAGCAGGAAATCGGCCGGTTTGAACACATCGGCGGGTGCCCAAAGTGTGATCAGCGCAGCGGAGGTCAGCACCCATCCGGTGCCCGCCAGCCCCAGTAGCAGGCCGAAGCCGACGAGCCGGCGGTCGCCCGAACACCACAAGCGCCAGACCTCGCGCGAGGACACGCGCTGGCCTCGGGCCGCCAGACGGCTGACCTGGTACAGCCCAGTGGCCAGCACGGGCGCGACGATCAAAAAGCCGGAAAACGCGCCTGCCAGGCCCCAGAACTGGTCGTGCGCCACCGCCAGCAACAAGCCACCGAAGGCCGCCACCAGCACGCCATGGAGCAGGCCCGGCCAGGGGTTGCGGACCAGATCGCGCCAACCGAGCGCCAGCCAGCACCATGGCGAACCCATGGTGACGGCTTTGCCGGGCGCAGCGCTATCAGAGCAGGAAGACATTTTCACGACACACAATGCGGGGAAGTCCCAATTGGATCACAACGGCGCGCAAGCACTGAGTAAGCGCTGTGTGTAGGGGTGCTGCGGCCGCTGAAGCACCTCGGTCGCCGGCCCCCGCTCCACCACTTCTCCGCCATGCATGACCATCACCTGGTGGGCCATGGCCCAGATCACGTCCACGTCGTGGGTGATCAGCAGGTAGCTCAGCCCGTGACTGCGCTGCAGACGCAGCAGCAGGTCAATCACCTGCTGCTGCACGGTCACATCGAGTGCGCTGGTGGGCTCGTCGAGCACCAGCACGCGCGGCTCGACGATCAAGGCCCGCGCCACCGCCAGGCGCTGCCGCTGCCCACCCGAGAACTCGTGCGGGTAGCGCGGCAGAAAGGCCTGGATGTCGGCCTCGGCCGCCCCATCGGGCAGCAAACCCACCTCCTGCAGGGCGGCGACCACCCGCTGCCGCCGCTGCGGCGCCGGCAGTTCGGGGGCGTGCACGCTCAGCCCCTCACCCACGATCTGCTCGACCGTCATGCGCGGCGAGAGCGACGAAAACGGGTCCTGGAACACCACCTGCACTTCGC
>Ga0208242_100233_pt1 | contig 59718 bp, 74 predicted proteins | sample SubbioAug_CSW13A_FD_184825 | JGI IMG/M metagenome (GOLD analysis project Ga0208242, IMG submission 184825) | Serpentinite rock and fluid subsurface biosphere microbial communities from McLaughlin Reserve, California, USA - CR12Aug_CSW13A (SPAdes) | ecosystem: Environmental > Terrestrial > Deep...
CCAACCAATTTAGTGCTTGCTGTTCAGCCAATCTTATCGCCTCCCGAACTTATGTTCTGCTAGCTACATTATAACAAACATATGTTCTGATGGCAAGAGGTTCCTGACCAAACTTGATACTCAGGTTGTTTAATACTCACATCCAGGCCGTTCTCTCAACCTCGGCTTTTCTAAAAAACATCTAAATCGACCACTCGCAAACACCCAACATCTATATCGACCACTCGCCAGACACCGACATCTAAATCGCTCTGTCACTGGGTTTAAGCCATGTTTGGATATGTTCCCTCAAAGCAAAAAAAATCACTTTTTTCACGCTCCGATTTCAACCGTAAAAACACACAATTGGCTTAAATACTGGGCTTTCCAGCCCCCTACTCTTTCACCCTTGTTATCAATACTACCGTCTCAACGTGCGTGGTGTGCGGAAACATGTCCACCGGCTGGACTTCTCTGACGGTAAAACTATGTCCGGTTAAATATTTCAGATCCCGTGCCAGAGTGGCAGGGTTGCAGGATACGTAGATTAAACGGCTAGGTTCCATTTTTATAATTGCGTCAAGCAGTCTCTGCTCGCATCCCTTGCGCGGCGGGTCAACCACTGCCACAGACGCGCTTAGCCACTTTCTTTGCAGTTGAGGGGCAACATCCTCCGCCAGGCCTATATGGAATTCAGCATTTTCAATCTTATTTAATTTTGCATTTTTCCTGGCATCATCCACAGCGGCTGCCACCGACTCCACACCTACCACGCGGCCGGCGTGCCTGCTCAGGTAGAGTGCTATGGTGCCAATACCGCAGTAGAGGTCAAAGACTGTTTCGTTTCCGGTGAGAGCTGCGTATTCTTTTACTTTTTTATAAAGAGCTTCTGTCTGGACGGTGTTTACCTGAAAAAAGGAGCGGGGCGAGATGTGAAAAGAAAGTCCGTGCAGATTTTCCGTAAGAAAAGGCCTACCCCACAGGGTTACATCTTCAGGGCCAAGGATGACATTACCTTTCCTTGTATTTATATTCTGCACGATGCCGGCAACGTTATCGAGCCTGGAGCGCAGTGCATTGATGAGTTTATCAAGACCAGGTATTTGGTGGCCGTTTGTAACAAGTACTACCAGCGTCTCGCCGCTGGAAAAAGATGTCCTTGCTACAACGTGCCTGATCAGGCCAGTGTGTTCCTGTTCGTTATATACAGGGATACCTGTCTCTTTGAGCACGCTGCGCACCACGTCAACGACCCTGTCGTTGGTGGGATGCTGAATCAGGCAGCAATCCACATTCACAATCCTGTGGCTGCGCCTTGCAAAAAAACCTGCTTTTACTGTAGGCCCATCCATGCCGACGGGAACTTGCGCTTTGTTACGGTAGCGCCAGGGATCAGTCATGCCAATAACTGGCCGGACCACTACATCAAGGCCGCCGAGACGCCGTAGCGCCTGCTCCACCATATCGCGTTTAAGGCTTAACTGTGCCTGATAGTCAAGGTGTTGCAGCTGGCAGCCACCACAACTATCAAAATGCTCACAGGGAGGTTTTATGCGGGAAGGTGACGGCTTGTCCACGGAATCAAGAAGACACCTGGCATATGTCCTCTGTACTGAAATGACATTGGCTGTTACACTGTCACCAGGGACAGCTCCGGGCACAAACACAGTAAAGCCGTTAACCCGCGCCACCCCCTCACCGTCGTGGTTGAGGCGTTCTATACCCAATTGTATCTTTTCTCCCCTGCTGAGGGGAGGTTTTTGTTTTGGCGTCTTCATCATGGTGGTATCTCTATCTCTTTTGTTTTTTTGGATTTAAATTCAACCAAAACCCCAAAGTTAGATAGTGTGAAAATGATCAACCCCGCCCAGATAAAGCTGAAGCTGATAAAATGAGACAGCGAGAAATGCTCTTTAAAAACAAAAATACCTAAGAACAAGCTGATGGAAGGAGCAATATATTGCAAGAAACCCATCATTGAAAGCCGGATTGACTGGATACCCCTGGCAAACCATACAAGAGGTGATGCTGTAACAATTCCTGAGCCCATCAGGATTATTATTGTCAGTAAAGGTACTGTGCCCAGGGCTCCTATTCCTCTTGCTTCTTTGCTTATAATATATATTAAAGCAATAGGCATAACTATAAGAGTCTCCAACGCAAGGGTAGTAATAGAATCCACCATAATTAATTTCTTTGTTAAACCGTAGAGAGCAAAGCTGAAGGCAAGAGCTAAAGATATCCAGGGAATCTTGCCGTATTGAACAGTTATTATCAATACACCTATTGCTGCCAGGGTAATTGCAATACACTGCCAGCTTGTCAGTTTCTCTTTAAATATAGTCACCCCAAGTAGCACTACAACAAGAGGGCTAATATAGTACCCCATACTGGCCTCAATGACATGATTGGAATTGACGGCAAAGATATAAGTAAACCAGTTTAAACTTATTAAAAATCCGCTTAAGAAAATAAATAATAAGTTCTTTTTATTTGTCAAAGCTGTGATCATCCTTGGCCATCCTCCGGTGATAAGCAGCATGGAGCTTATAAAAATAAAAGACCAGAGTATGCGGTGGGCTAAGATTTCCAAAGCAGGTATTATATCTAAAAGCTTCCAGTATAAAGGCAATATCCCCCAGGCAGTATAAGCACAAATACCATACAAGATTCCCATCGAATCATGCCCTGCTGCTTTTTTAACTATCATGGCCAGCACTCCCTAAACAATTTCATAATGAGCTTGTTGGTTTCCCTATGAAAACAGTATACACCAGGCTAGGCAGTTGGGAAAGCAAGAAAGCCTAGCTTTTCAGCGCCGGTTTCCCTACAGCTTTGCTAACTGCAAAGCGTTATAATTTCCTGCCGGTACAAAAAAGGCGCTGCTGCAGCGCCTGCTTAAAATTATATTTCCTCGATTTCTATTAGCCCTTCTTCATGCAAAGCAAGAATTACATCTTTAACATCAGCCTTTTTTTCCGCAGGCAGTGTGACCACAAATGAATCAATCTGTGCCTGTTCCACCAGCTTTTTCACCTTCAGGTTACCAACTGTAAAGGTATCTGCCAAGAAGCATGCCTCCTATGCTCTATTAAATTTCTCCTACTGGCTGTGTCAGGGGAACGGTTGAAGAACCTTTACCCGAGTACAGCATCAAATCTATATTCCCGCAGGAGAGGTCAGTTTATGCATAGGGAAACAGCTGCATCAGCATCACCAAAACCATGCCGGCTGTAACAGTGAATAACATGCTTTTAGTACGCCAGGCCACAAAAAACGCAGGCAAGGCCGCCACCAGATAGCTGTTTTGGAAAGAAAGATAAATCTGCCGTTCAGCTGTAAAGATACCCGGGACGATTAGCGCAGCCAAAACGGCAACGGGAACATAACGCAGCCAGGCAATAACCAGCGGCGGTATTTCCAGTCGCGTCAGGATATACATGGGTAGAAAGCGGGGCAAGTAGGTGACAAGCCCCATGCCGAGAATAATTAAGAGGACACTTTCCATTTTTCTGCCAAAACCCCCATTGTGGCTGTAAGTATTGTTGCCAGCATGATATACCAGCTGCCTGGGATATAAAGATAAAAAATAAGTGAGAGAGCACCTGACACAAAAGCAGCTGCCAGCAGCCTGCGTTCATTTATCTGGATGACCAAAAGAAAAATAAACATGGCATAAAGCGCGTACTCCATGGTTATAGCTGCAGTTACACCCCTGAAATATCCGCCAAACAGGGCACCAATGGCACTTCCCGTCACCCAGCCGGCATAAGCTGTACCAAACAGTCCCAGCATAAAAAGATATCCCCGCTGCTGCTCCCTGAATTCAGCGCTGGCCATGGCAAAGCTCTCATCGGTAAGCCAAAAGGACAAAAGAGGCAGCGCCCGCCGCGGATATCTTTGAAAATTAGGTGATAGAGATGCACTCATCAGCAAGTGGCGCAGGTTAACCAAAAATACCGTAGCCACAATAGATGCTCCACCTGCCCCTGATGCCAGCATACTGACAGAAATAAACTGGCCGCTGCCTGCAAACACCACCAGGGACATCAGCACAACAAGCCGCAAGTCAATACCGGCATGCCGGGCCAGTGCTCCGTAGGCAAAGCCAAGCGGCAGATAGCCGAGGACAATTGGTATTGCTTTTTTCATTCCCGCCAGGATATCATGCAAAGGCAGCAGCATCATAACCCCCTCTTACCACTTACACTAAATAGCCAGCTTTTTTAGAAAAAGACCAGTCCTGTAAACTGGTCAAAATGTAGTCAATATATGTTCCCAGGCCGTTCAAAAAGGATGCAGGACGCGGAGCAAGAAGCCCCGGCACCGCAGGCGTATATGGCTATACGTTGAGGATGCCGGGGCTTCGCAGCGACAATGCAATGCGCCTTTTTCAACGGCCTCACCAGTTCTGGCGAACTGGTTTTTAGTATTAACGCTTGGAAAATTGAGGAGCACGGCGGGCCTTTTTCAGGCCATACTTCTTACGTTCGATCATGCGCGGGTCACGGGTCAGGAATCCGGCGCGCTTAAGGGCGGGTCGATACTCACCGTCCGCCTTGAGCAGTGCCCGGGCAATGCCGTGCCTGATGGCGCCGGCTTGGCCTGTGGTTCCGCCTCCCTCTACCTTGGCGATAACGTTAAACTTAGTGAGAGTCTCAGTCAGCCGAAGCGGTTGACGGATGATAAGCTTTAAAGTTTCCAGGCCAAAATACTCATCGATATTTCTTTGATTTATTGTTATCTGGCCGTCACCGGGAAGCAGGCGTACGCGTGCAACTGCGTTTTTTCTGCGTCCGGTGCCATAGTATTGTACTTGTGCCACCGATCATTCCTCCTTACTCAAAATTCCCATACTTCGGGTAGTTGTGCTTCGTGGGGGTGCTCACTTCCGCTGTAAATACGGACTTTTTTCAGCATAGCCCTGCCCAGGCGGTTATGGGGCAGCATTCCTTTCACCGACTGCATTACCATACGGTCAGGTTTGGTGGCAAGAAGCGTGCCGTAGGAAACCTTTTTCATACCGCCGGGATACCCCGAGTGGCGATAATAAAACTTCTGTTCAGCTTTGTTGCCTGTGAGGATAACCTTGTCGGCATTGATTACCACCACGTGGTCACCAGTATCGATACTGGGAGTAAAAATCGGTTTATGTTTTCCGCGTAAGATGCGGGCGACTTCACTGGCCAGCCTGCCAAGGGGCTTGTCGGTGGCGTCGATAATAAGCCACTTACGCTCAACCTGCCCTTCTTTGGGCATAAACGTAGTACGCATTTCTTTTCCTCCTTGCTATAGAGACACTACTGTATGCAAAATGCCGTAACGGGGCTGGAACGACAAATTGACACAAAGTAATTTTATAATAAGCATCCTGCACTGTCAAGTAAAACTAATGCTAATGCTAATATTTTACCTCACACAGCACCAAACCATGCGCTGGGGCTGTCCATCCGGCTTTGCTCCTGTCCCGGGCTGCAAGAACCGCAGTAAGGTCGGGCGGCCGCTTGCCGCGGCCTATCTCTATCAGAGTGCCCGTGATGATGCGCATCATGTTATAAAGGAAACCGTCTGCTTCGGCTGTTACAGAAATATAAGATTCCTGCTCCTTAACTTCCATGCGCATTATGTTTCTCTCTGTACTTCGCACAGCACTGCCGCTGGCCCGAAAAGAAGCAAAATCATGCCTGCCCACCAGTTGTGCGGCGGCGGCAGCCATGGCCGCCGGGTTAAGCGGATACTTTACGTGATAGGTATATTTACGGGAAAATACCCGGTGGTGGGGAGCGTTATCTATTGTATAGGAATAGACTTTGCTTGTGGCACTGTAGCGCGCGTGAAACAAAGCAGAAACCGCCTCGGCCCTGTGAACGACTATATCTTTCGGCAGCACTGCATTTAGCGCATAAGGTATGCGGTCCACGGGAACACGGGTGGAAACCTGAAAGTTAACCACCTGTCCCTGGGCATGTACGCCTGTGTCTGTTCTGCCGGCGGCGGTGACACGCACAGCAGTACCAAAAACGGTGGCAAGAGCCTGTTCTAAGATCTCCTGTACCGTCAGCGCATTGGACTGCAACTGAAAACCGTGGTAATCTGAGCCGTCATATGCCAGTGTGAGCTTAATGTTCTCCATGAGGCACCTCGCTCTGCAGAGTTAATATTTGTCAGATGTTCGAATGTTTAGGCCTGACCCCAAGTTAGTTCAATAGTTCAAACCTGACCCCAGGTTAGCGCTAACAGAAGAAGCAGGACGAGGGTGATGGCGAGGTAATCACGGGGCGCGGCAGAGAGTTCACGCATGCGTGTCCTGGATTCTCCGCCCCTGTAGCAGCGGGCTTCCATGGCTATGGCCAGCTCATCGGCGCGCCTGAAAGCTGAGATAAAAAGCGGCACCAGCAGGGGTACCAGGCTTTTGGCGCGGCGGAATACATTTCCGCTTTCAAAATCGGCGCCGCGTGCCATCTGTGCTTTCATGATTTTTTCTGTCTCTTCCATCAGTGTGGGGATAAAGCGCAGGGCGATAGTCATCATCATGGCTATCTCGTGAGAAGGCACACCTATGCGCCTTAGCGGTTTCATCAGGTACTCCAGTCCATCGGTGAGGGCGATGGGTGAAGTGGTGAGAGTAAGAAGCGACGTGGATACAACCAGTATAATGATACGGATGACCATGAAGAGTCCAAGATAAAAACCCGTCTCCTCCACTCTTAGTGGCCCGAGGCGAAAAAGCACATCACCGCCCCTGGTCATAAAGAAATGCACAATCAGGGTGAAAAGAAGGATATAATAGACAGGCTTAAGGCCGCGGAAGAAGTAGGGCAGCGGCAGTCCCGAGGAGGCAAGAAGCCCCAGAAGCAGTGCGCTTATTATCAGGTAGCCAAGAAATGATTTGACTGTAAAAATAATAATTATAAAAAGAATGAGGGCGATAAACTTGGCGCGGGGATCAAGTTTATGAAGTATTGAGTCGCCGGGAATATACTGGCCGATGGTAATACTCTTAAATATACTCATTTCACGGAACCTCCGAGCATGTCGAGTATTACCTCTTTTGCCCTCTCAACAGTAAACACATCGAGAGGGACGCGTTTACCGGCCACATTTAGCCTGTGCATCAGCTGTGTCATCTGCGGCAGTCCAAGGCCAAGCGTTTCAAGCTCTGCCTGGTTTTTAAACACTTCAGCCGGGGTGCCGCGGAGGCATATTTCCCCGCCTGCCATCACCAGCAGTCGGTCAGCGAGGCGGGCCACGTCTTCCATACTGTGTGATACAAGCACTACTGTCAGTCCCTGCTCACGGTGTAAGCCGGCAATCTGGCCGAGGATCTCTTTTCTGCCGCGCGGGTCAAGGCCTGCCGTTGGCTCGTCAAGAATGATAATTTCAGGCTCCATGGCCAACACCCCGGCCATGGCCACACGCCTCATCTGGCCGCCGGAAAGAGAAAATGGTGAACGTTCGCTTATTTCAACGGCATCAAGGCCCACCAGCGCCAGCGCTTTATTCACTCTCCGTTTTACTTCTGCCTGAGGCAGTCCGAGATTACGCGGCCCAAAAGCCACATCGGCAAAAACAGTCTCCTCGAAAAGCTGCTGCTCGGGAAACTGAAAAAGAAGCCCTACTCTTCTGCGAACAGACACCAGTGCTGCTTTATCACGGCCTATTTCACTGCCGCTCAAAATAACGTGGCCGCAAGTGGCTTTGAGTAAACCGTTGAAATGCTGAACCAGCGTGGATTTGCCCGAGCCTGTCTGGCCAATGATGGCCAGAAACTCCCCTTGCTCGATCTGCATATTAATATTTTTTAGCGCGGTAACTTCAAAAGGTGTGCCGGGCATGTAGACATGGGTAAGGTTTTCCACAGTCAGGAGCATAACAGTTCCACCAGTCCATTGACAGTCATTACTTCCGGCGGGATATCCATGCCGGCAGCACGCAGTTCTTTTACCAACGCTACCACGGGCGGGACATCAAGCCCGGCATCGCGCAGGAGCTCTGCCTGGGCAAAGATTTGAGCAGGTGCGCCTTCGAGCACAGAGCGGCCATTTAAAAGGACAATAACCCGGTCTGCGGACACAGCCTCTTCCATAAAGTGAGTAATGTAGACAACTGTAATCCCTTCTTCCCGGTTAAGGCGCATAACAGTATCAAGTACCTCGCGGCGGCCGCGGGGGTCCAGCATGGCCGTGGGCTCATCCAGAATCAGGCATTTAGGCCGCATGGCAATAACGCCGGCAATGGCGACCCTCTGCTTTTGCCCGCCTGACAAGAGGTGCGGCGCATGCCTGCGGTAGTGGGACATGTCCACCAACTCCAGCGCTTCATCCACCCTCTTCCTGATTTCAGCCGAGTGCAGCCCCAGGTTTTCCGGGCCAAATGCAACGTCTTCCTCCACAGTGGTGGCCACAATTTGATTGTCGGGGTTTTGGAAGACCATGCCTGCTGTCTGGCGGATACGCCACAGGTTGTCCTCAACCGAGGTAGAAAGGCCATCTACCCATACTTCCCCCACACTGGGCAAAAGCAGGGCGTTAAAATGCTTGGCCAGAGTAGATTTTCCGGAACCGTTTGGCCCAAGCACTGCCAGGAATTCACCTCTTGCTATTGTGAGGTTGATATCTTGCAGCGCCCAGATGCTCTGCTCGTTTTCTCCCTTAAAGTTAAAGCCAAGTCCACCGGTACGGATAATTTCCATTGCCTTCACCTCCGGCACCCGACACATTTCCTATGCAACAAAGAAAATCGACCCAAAAAACAGTTGTCGATTTTCTTACATCATAAGAGTGTTGTCGCAGTCTCTGACATTACTGCAGAATCAGAATCATTACAGAATTTCAAGTATTGCCATGGGTGCAGCGTCGCCACGGCGCGGCGCAATTTTTAGGATACGCGTGTAACCTCCCTGACGCTCTTCAAAACGTGGTGAGATCTCCTCAAACAGCTTCGTTACTGCATCTTCATCAAAGAGATAGGCCAATGCCTGACGCCGGGCATGCAAGTCGCCCCGTTTACCAAGGGTGATCATTTTTTCAGCAATTGAACGTATCTGTTTGGCTTTAGCCTCCGTGGTCTCTACTTTACCGTTGAGAACCAGGGAGGTGACCAGGTTGCGCAGCATAGCGCGGCGAGGCGCGCTGCGGCGTCCGAATTTACGGAGTGTCATGCCTACTCCCTCCTATTACTCGTTGTCACGCAGTTTCATATTCAATTCCTCTAATTTATGCTGCACTTCCTCCAGCGATTTTTTGCCAAGGTTGCGCACCTTCATCATTTCTTCTTCACTTTTGTTGATAAGATCATGGACTGAGTTAATGCCGGCGCGCTTGAGGCAGTTGTAGGAACGGACTGAAAGGTCAAGTTCTTCAATAGTCATCTCCAAGATTTTGCTTTTGTCGTCCTCGTCCTTTTCGTCGGCGATTTCCACTTCATCAACTTTTTCTGTAAGGTTGATAAAAAGGCTGAGATGCTTGGAGAGAATTTTGGCGCCAAGGCTTACGGCCTCATCGGGCCGGATACTGCCATCTGACCAGACCTCAATTGTCAGCTTGTCGTAGTCGGTAATTTGCCCCACACGGGTATCTTCCACATTGTAGTTTACCCGCTTGATTGGTGAAAACAGGGAATCGACCGGTATCATGCCAATGGGTTGGCCTGCTTCTTTATTTCGTTCCGCCGGGACATAGCCCCGCCCGGTGGCAGCATTGATTTCCATGTAAAGATGGCCGCCTTCTTCCAGGGTGGCGATATGCAGATCCGGGTTTAAGATTTCCACATCAGCCGGTAGTTTTATGTCTCCGGCTGTAACTACACCCTGTCCCGCCGCAATAATAATCAGCTTCTGCCGATCATCACTGTGGATTTTCATCGCAAGTTGTTTAAGGTTGAGGATAATTTCAGTGGTATCCTCAAGGACGCCGGGAATGGTGGAAAATTCATGCAGCACATTTTCAATCTGTATGCCTGTAATAGCAGCGCCAGGCAGCGAGGAAAGCAGGATACGCCGCAGCGAATTGCCAAGAGTAATCCCATAGCCTCGCTCCAGGGGTTCTATCACAAACTTGCCGTATGTGCCATCATCACTTACTCGTTCAATCTTGGGCTTTTCAATTTCAATCACTTATCAAACCCTCCTTCTCGATTCCATCACCAACGCGAGGGTATTCGTTTTATCATATTAAGATTAACGGGAATATAGCTCGACGATAAGGTGCTCGGTAATGGGTATATCTATTTCTTCCCTGGACGGGAATCGCACAAACTTGCCGCTAAGATTCGTCCTGTCCACTTCCAGCCAATCTACCGTACCCTGTGTGCGCAACAACTCTGATAAGTCCTTAAATCTGGCCTTATCGCGGCTGGTATCACGGACGGAGATTGAATCCCCGGGACGAAGCAGATATGAAGGAATGGATACTCTGCGCCCGTTTACATCCACATGGCCGTGCCGTACGAGTTGGCGGGCTTCAGGGCGGGAGAGGGCAAACCCTAAGCGGTAAACAACATTATCAAGGCGGGATTCAAGCAACTGCAGCAGGTTTTCACCTGTAATCCCTTTGCGGCGGTCAGCTTCTTTGAAATATTTACGGAACTGGCTTTCCAGCACGCCATAGATTCTGCGCGCTTTTTGTTTTTCACGCAACTGCAGGCCGTACTCAGAGGGCTTGCTGCGGCGTCCCTGGCCGTGCTGGCCGGGCGGATATGTCCGGCGATCTACAGCGCACTTTTCAGTATAACAACGCTCACCTTTAAGATAGAGCTTAAGGCCTTCCCTGCGACATAATCTGCAAACAGCTTCAGTATATCTTGCCAAAGATTTTCACCTCCTGTATTTTAAACTCGACGCCGTTTTGGCGGGCGGCAGCCGTTGTGAGGGATTGGTGTCACATCTTTAATCAGGTTGACCTCAAGACCCGCGGCCTGCAGTGAACGGATAGCAGCTTCCCGGCCGGCGCCCGGCCCTTTAACAAATACTTCCACTTCCTTTAAACCGTGTTCCATGGCCGCTTTGGCGGCTTGGTCAGCGGCAAGCTGCGCGGCAAAAGGAGTGGATTTACGTGAGCCCTTAAAACCTACGCCGCCGGCGCTCGCCCAGGAAATGGTATTGCCTTTGAGGTCTGCAATGGTGATCTGTGTGTTGTTAAAAGTTGATTTGATATGGGCAACGCCATGTTCAATATTTTTTCTTTCACGCCTTCTTGGGCGTGTGGTTTTTCTGCGTGCAACCAAAACTCTCTTACCCCCTGTCTTTACTTACTTTTTCGTCTTACACCAACTGTGCGCTTAGGCCCTTTGCGGGTCCTGGCATTATTTTTGGTTGTCTGGCCTCTCACAGGCAAGCCGCGGCGGTGGCGGATCCCGCGGTAACTGCCGATTTCCATCAACCGCTTGATGTTCATGGACACCTCGCGGCGCAGGTCCCCTTCCACCTTGTAGTTTTTATCAATATATTCACGCAGCCTGTTTACTTCGTCCTCGGTTAGATTGCGCACGCGTGTATCTTGGTTCACGGCAGTCCGTGACAAAATTTCGAGCGCAGTCCTGCGACCGATTCCGTAAATATAGGTCAGCGCAATCTCCACCCGCTTATCGCGCGGCAGGTCGACTCCGGCAATCCTCGCCATAAGGATTCGCACCTTCCTTTCTTCTGACAAACAAGATTAGAATTTCCAGCCTTTTCCCTTTTTATACAATTAACCCTGTCTCTGCTTGTGTTTTGGGTTTTCGCAGATAATCATGACCTTGCCTTTGCGCCTGATTATCTTGCATTTTTCACAGATGGGTTTAACTGACGGTCTGACTTTCATCCCAAAACCTCCTTCTCGACGTCTACTTATAACGGTAGGTAATCCGGCCACGTGTCAAGTCATATGGCGACAACTCCACCAATACCCTGTCCCCTGGGAGGATCCGGATAAAATTCATTCTGATTTTGCCTGAAACATGGGCCAGGACCTTATGCCCGTTCTTCAACTCAACGCGGAACATGGCATTAGGCAGGGGCTCGATTACAGTCCCCTCGACTTCAATTACATCTTTCTTTTTTGACATCAGGTACAGTTCCCTCCTTCTCCCCCCGGGAGGTTGTCAGAGCCATTTTATGGATGGCCTGCACGACTTCCTCATCACTCGCCTGCCGCTGCATCAGCTTCTCAGTCAGTTCAGGCGGCCCAAGGCCCAGGGCCTCAAGATGGCGAAGATTTTTTTTCTTTGGGTGTCGCAGGGGGCGGTTTAAACCATTGGCAACCAGGACAAAATTGGATTCCAGGATTCCGACTACCAGGTAATATTCCCCGGCATCACGCCCTGCAAGCGAGTGCACCACTAACCCCAGTTGACGCGGTTCAACCACGCTGCAACCTCCCTTCACTCGGCAGGAGTATTTAACTGATAAGTTCAGCCAAGAGGAATAATTCTAAAGTTTGGTTAAGATTTGCGGGAATTCTTTTCCCACAGCCACTGTATGCTCAAAATGCGCCGACCATTTGCGGTCAAGCGTTACAACTGTCCAGTTGTCGGCTAGTGTCTCCACCTGCCAGTCTCCTGTGTTGACCATGGGTTCTATGGCCAGCACCATACCTTCCTGCAGCAGCGGCCCTCTTCCCGGCTTGCCGAAATTGGGAATCTGCGGTTCTTCGTGCATCTGATTGCCGATGCCATGACCCACATAATTGCGGACAACCGAGAATCCGTTTTTTTCCACAAACGACTGGACTGCGTGGGAAATATCGGTCAGATGATTGCCTGCCACCGCTTTTTCAATCCCTTGCGCCAAAGACTCTCTTGTCACCTGCAGCAGACGCAGCACCTCGGGGTGCACATCACCCACCGGAAGCGTGACAGCTGCATCTCCGTAATATCCCTGATAAATCGCTCCGACGTCAATACTTATAATATCTCCGTCCTGCAGGCGCCGCAGCGACGGGATGCCATGGACAACTTCCTCGTTGACCGAGGCACAGATGGTGGCGGGGAAACCATGATACCCTTTGAAAGCAGGCATGCATCCCGCCTTGCGTATAATGCGTTCTGCGAGACTGTCAAGTTCAGCAGTTGTCACTCCGGGTTTCACAGTGCTGCTCATCTGCTGCAGTACCTCAGCTACCACGCGACCCGCCTGCCGCATCAGTTTCAGCTCCCGGGCTGATTTTAGTGTTATCATTTCGGCTATTTCATGAAACCCTGGTAGCTCCTCATCATCATGTGGCTCTCGATTTGTTTCATAACTTCGAGCACCACACCAACCACGATAATCATACCCACGCCGCCAAAAATAATGTTAATCCGAAATATATTTTGCAGCAGGACGGGCATGACAGCAATGGAGGCAAGAGCCAGAGCACCGGCCAGAGTCAGCCTTGAAGAAACACGAGCCAGGAAATCAGCGGTGGGCCTTCCCGGCCGCAGCCCTGGTATAAAGCCACCGTACTTCTTCATGTCATTTGACACTTTAACAGGGTCAAACTGGATGGCGGTATAGAAATAGGCGAAAAACACAATCATCAGTACAAACAGAAATGAGTGGAAAAAGGATCCTATCCGGAATAAATCCTCAAGCCTCCTGGCAAAGGGATGGGCAATAAACTGTGCGATTGTGCCGGGAAACATCAGCAGTGCCGAGGCAAAAATCACTGGAATAACTCCGGACTGGTTCACCTTGAGAGGGATGTGCGTGGACTGGCCGCCATACATTTTCCGCCCCACTATACGCTTGGCATACTGGACGGGGATGCGGCGCTGGCCTTCTTCCAGGGCGATAATGGCAACAATCAGGCCCAGTATAACCACTACCGTGGCTAAGACAGTGAATATATTCAGCTCACCCAGTCGCGTCAGCTCGAAGGTCTGAAGAACGCCAGGCCCGAAACGAGACACAATACCGGCAAAGATGATAATGGATATACCGTTGCCGATGCCGCGCTCAGTGATCAATTCACCAAGCCACATCAAGAATGCTGTGCCCGCAGTCAGTGTAATTACGATTGTAAACAGCGAGAAAACGGTGGGATTGATAACGGCATCGCGAAAGATACCAACCGTCATCCCCGTAGCCTGAATCAACGCCAGCAGAATAGTGCCGTAGCGGATAAACTGAGCCAGTTTCTTACGGCCTTCCTCGCCTTCCTTGGACCATTCCTCAAACTTGGGAACCACCACAGTGAGAAGCTGCATGATAATCGAGGCGTTAATGTAAGGCATGATCCCCATGGCAAAAATCGTGAAATTTTCCAGTGAGCCACCGGCAAAGACATTAAACAAGCCAAACAGGTTGTCACTTTGGAAAAAATCCGCCAGAATGCTGGGGTTCACACCTGGTACAGGCACATGGGAACCTAACCTGTAGACCACAAGCATAGCCAGTGTAAAGAGTATTCTCGACCTGAGCTCTTTGATTTTCCAGGCGTTTCTCAGTGTCTCAAGCACTTTAAATCACCTCTATTTTGCCACCCGCGGCCTGAATTTTTTCAGCAGCTGTGTTGCTGAAACCATGGGCTTTTACAGTTAGAGTCTTTTCCAGTTGCCCCTGGCCAAGGATTCTGACTCCATCCTTAACAGACTTGATAAGCCCCTGTTTTTTCAACTCTTCAGGCGTCACCACCGCTCCGTCTGCAAAGATGTTTAAGCGGGCGATGTTTATTTCATTATAATCTTTCTTAAAGATGCTGGTAAATCCACGTTTCGGCAGGGCACGCTGCAGCGGCATCTGGCCGCCTTCAAAGCCTGGTCTGACCCCTCCGCCGGAACGGGCTTTTTGACCCTTGTGCCCGCGGCCCGAAGTCTTGCCAAGACCGCTGCCTATGCCGCGTCCTACCCGCTTTTTAGCGGTGCGGGCGCCTTTGGGGCTTGAAAGTTCGTGTAAGCGCATTGTCATAACACCCCCTAAACTTCTTCTACTTTGACGAGGTGGGAAACTTTTCTAACCATACCCCGGATTTGAGGTGTATCTGTATGCTCCACCGTCTGCTGCAGCTTGGTCAGGCCAAGAGACTTCACTGTGATACGCTGGGGTTCCGGTCTGCCGATTGGGCTGTTGACAAGTGTGATGCGTAGTTTTGTCATTTGATTTCCTCCTAGCCTAGAACTTCTTCCACCGTTTTGCCGCGCAGTTTGGCTACCTGCTCCACCCTTTTCAGGGTTTTAAGCCCGGTCATAGTCGCATAGACCATGTTGATGGCATTAGCGGAACCAAGCGATTTGGTCAGGATATCTCGCACACCCGCAAGTTCCAGGACTGCGCGCACCGGGCCGCCGGCAATAACACCTGTACCTTCCGAGGCCGGCTTTAAAAGGACTTTGCCGGCGCCGAAAACTCCTGTAATTGCATGGGGAATAGTGGTTCCCACCAGTGGAACCTTAGTTAAATTTTTCTTGGCATCTTCTATACCTTTGCGTACAGCTTCCGGCACTTCGCCCGCTTTACCGAGACCTGCACCCACATTGCCGTTGCCGTCACCGACCACAACCAAAGCTGAGAAGCTGAAGCGGCGTCCGCCTTTAACAACCTTGGCCACACGGTTGATCTGGACTACTTTTTCGTTGAATTCTGTTTTATTTTGATCGTATTTATCCACGCTTTATTTTTCCCTCCTTGGCCTTAAAATTTCAGACCTGCTTCGCGGGCTCCCTCGGCAAGTTCCTTAACACGCCCGTGATAAAGGTAACCACCCCGGTCAAAGACAACTTCACTAATCCCTTTTTCAATTGCTTTGCGGGCAATGAGTTCTCCGACCTGGCGGGCAGCTTCCTTATTACCGAATGTTTTTTTTCCTTCGCCGGACATATCCAGGCTGGAGGCGGCCACCAGGGTGTTGCCCAAAATATCATCAATCACTTGGGCGTAGATATGTTTCTGGCTGCGAAAGACGTTAAGGCGCGGTCGTGCTGCATTGCCTTCCAGTCTTTTGCGGACACGGAGGTGCCTCTTCTTGCGCGCAGCATTCTTATCCTGTCGGCTGATCATAACTTCACCCCTTACTTACCGGTTTTTCCGACCTTACGGCGGATACGTTCCGTATCATATTTGATACCTTTGCCTTTGTAGGGTTCAGGTTCGCGTACTGCACGGATTTTAGCGGCTAAAAACCCAACCTTTTCCTTATCAATACCCTTTACCACAATTTTGTTCGGTGCAGGCACCTCAAGTTCAATGCCCTCAGGCGGTACGATATTGACAGGATGAGAGTACCCGATTGATATAACAACTTTATCACCTTGTTTGGCGGCACGGTATCCCACTCCGACCAGCTCCAGGTTTTTGGCATAACCCTTTGTCACACCATGAACCATGTTGGCTACCAGGCTGCGGGTCAGGCCGTGCAGCGAGCGGTGCAACTTATCGTCGGACGGGCGGCTGACAACTATTGTCTTGCCATCCGACTCTATGCTCATGTCGCCGTGTAACTCTTTTTCCAGTGTGCCAAGCGGCCCCTTGATGGTAACCACATTGCCTTTTTTGACAAATTCCACTTCAGCGGGCAGCTCGATTGGCATGCGACCGATACGGCTCATCTCTTTTCCCTCCCTATCACCAGATGTAGCAGAGGACTTCACCGCCGACTCCGGCTTTCCGTGCAGACTTATCAGTCATAATCCCCTGTGAGGTGGAAATGATGGCTATTCCCAGTCCGCCGAGCACTTTCGGCATGTCATCCTTCTGCGCATAAACGCGTAGGCCCGGTTTACTTATTCGTTTCAGCCCGGAAATAACTTTTTCCTTATTGGGGCCATACTTGAGGTAGACACGGATAGTGCCCTGCTTGCTGCTTTTTTTGTATTCGAACTCCTTGATAAAACCTTCCTGTTTCAGAATCTCCGCCATTGCTAATTTAATCTTGGAAGCAGGCATGTCAACTGAATCATGATGCACTGTATTGGCATTGCGAATCCTAGTAAGCATATCGGCAATTGGATCCGTCATGGTCATAGCAAAAGAACCTCCTTTCTCTCCAACACCGCTACCAGCTGGCTTTTTTCACGCCCGGAATTTTACCTTCATGGGCAAGCTTACGGAAACAAAGGCGACACATACCAAACTTGCGCAGGTATGCGCGTGGACGGCCGCAGATTTTGCAGCGGTTGTAGCCCTGAACTGCAAATTTTGGATCTCTTTTCGCCTTTGCAATCATCGATTTTTTGGCCACCCTATTCCCTCCCTGTCTATTTGACTAACTGTAGTTTTTTAAAGAACACTATGAAGCCCTAAACGGCATACCCAGATTTCGCAAAAGTTCTCTGCCCTCTTCGTCTGTCTCGGCAGTAGTCACAATTACGATATCCATGCCGCGGACTTTTTCCACCTGGTCATAACTGACTTCCGGAAAAATCAACTGTTCCCGCAATCCCAGCGTATAGTTGCCGCGGCCGTCAAAAGCCTTCGGCGACACACCGCGGAAGTCGCGGACGCGGGGCAGGGCCACATTAAAGAGCTTGTCGAGGAATTCATACATGCGGCTGCCGCGCAGCGTGACTTTACAGCCGATAGACATTCCCTCACGCAATTTAAAACTGGCCACTGATTTTTTTGCTTTGGTGATCACCGGTTTTTGTCCTGCAATAAGAGCAAGGTCTTTAACCGCTGCATCGAGTACTTTCGGGTTTTCCTTGGCCTCACCCACGCCCATATTTATCACAACTTTTTCCAGGCGTGGAGACTCCATGGCATTCTTATACTGGAAGCGCTCCACCAGCGCCGGCCGTACTTCTTGTTCGTATTTTTCCTTTAACCTGACCATAGTCCGTTACCTCCTTTCCGGCTACTTATCGAGGGATTCCCCGCACTTTTTACATGCCCTGATTCGCGTTCCGTCCTTTTGCGCCTCTTTTTTAATACGAGTCGCTTTCTGGCAGTTGGGACAGACAACCATAACCTTGGCACAGTTAAGAGGCGCCGGGTGTTCATGGATACCTGCCTGAACACGCTGCGAGGCACGGGTATGTTTCTTTACTATGTTTACTCCTTCGACAACCACCGTTCCTTTGGACGGTTCGGCAGAGAGAATTTTCCCCTTTTTGCCTTTGTCCTTACCCGAAAGAACCAGTACTTTGTCTCCCTTTCTCACATGAAGCTTGCTGACTGTCATCTTTTATGCACCTCCTTGGCGCTTTAAATCACTTCCGGAGCCAGTGAAATAATTTTCATAAAATCTTTCTCACGCAGTTCACGGGCCACCGGGCCAAATATGCGGGTTCCCCGCGGATTTTTTTGTTCGTTGATAAGAACAGCGGCATTTTCATCAAATTTGATATAAGAGCCGTCATTGCGCCTGTTTCCCTGGCGGGTCCGGACAATCACCGCTTTGACAACATCACCCTTTTTGACAACACCACCAGGTGCAGCCTCCTTAACGGAAGCAACAATTATATCGCCGATGTTGGCCGTTTTACGTTGTGAACCGCCAAGTACACGTATGCACATGATCTTTTTGGCGCCTGAATTATCGGCCACAGTCAGGTAAGATAGACTCTGGATCATGGTTGCCCTCCTATCTGGAAGTCTGAAATCGGATATCAGATGTCGATACGGATGTCGGAAATCTGACTTTTAAATTCTGGACTCTGATTTCTGTCTTCTGACTTCTGATTTCCGCCCTCTGACATCCGGTTTGTTACAGTTGTGATTTTTCTATAATTTCCACCAGGCGCCATCTCTTATCCTTGCTGAGAGGCCTGGTTTCCATTATTTTAACTTTATCGCCAATTGAGCAGGCGTTCTCAGGATCGTGGACTTTATACTTCTTGGAAACCCGTGTCGTTTTGCCATAAAGAGGGTGGCGCGTGATCCGCTCCACAGAAACAACTGCTGTCTTATCCATCTTGTCGCTGACAACGCGGCCGACTCGTACTTTACGATTGCTGCGTTCCAAGTACTTTGCCTCCTTTCAAAGGTTGCGGCGCTAGGAGTTATTCAACTCGCGCTCGCGCTGGACTGTTTTGACACGTGCGATACTTTTGCGCACATCCCTTATTCTCATGGGGTTTTCCAGCTGGCCTGTTGCCAATTGAAAGCGTAGGTTAAAGAGCTCCTCTTTTAACTCTGATACTTTGCCATCCAGCTCCAGGTCACTGTACTCTCTTAACTCTTTAGCTTTCATTGCTGTCACCACCTGTCTCCACACGTTTCACAAATTTTGTTTTAATCGGCAGTTTGTGAGCAGCAAGTCGCATCGCTTCCCTGGCTGTTTCTTCATCAACACCCGCCAGTTCAAACAAGATGCGGCCCGGTTTAACCACGGCAACCCAATACTCAGGGGAACCCTTACCACTACCCATCCTTGTTTCGGCGGGCTTGGCAGTCACAGGCTTATCGGGAAAAATTTTTATCCATACTTTCCCGCCCCTTTTAATATAACGGGTCATGGCAATACGTGCAGCCTCTATCTGCTGGTTTGTGATCCAGGCAGGTTCAACAGCCTGCATCCCAAATTCACCGAATGCTATCTCGTTGCCGGCCTGGGCCTTACCCTTCATCCTGCCGCGGTGCTGCCTGCGGAACTTAACTCTTTTCGGTATCAGCATCAGGGTTGCCTCCTCCCGGTTTTTTCGTTTTGGTCGGGAGAACCTCCCCTTTATAAATCCAGACCTTTACACCGATACGGCCGTACGTGGTGTGTGCCTCCACAAACCCGTAATCAATATCAGCCCGCAGTGTCTGCAGGGGGACGGTTCCTTCATGATACGACTCGGTGCGGGCAATTTCAGCTCCACCGAGCCTGCCGCTTACCATCACCTTGATTCCTTTGGCGCCGGCACGCATGGTGCGAAATACCGATTGTTTCATGGCGCGCCGGAAGGCTATCCTTTTTGTCAGCTGCAGTGCAATATTCTCAGCAACCAGGCGGGCGTCAAGCTCCGCCGTTTTAATCTCAATGATATTGATGTGCACTTGCTTGCCGGAAGCCTTTTCCAGTTTTTTACGCAACTCCTCTACACCGGAACCGCCCTTGCCTATTACTACGCCGGGTTTGGCGGTGTGGATGGAGATGCGTACGCGGTTGGCGACGCGTTCGATTTCCACTCTGGAAACTCCCGCATTATTCAGGTGGTTTTCGATAACTTTACGGACCATCAAGTCTTCGTGCAACAAATCAGAGTAATTTTTATCAGCATACCACTTGGCATCCCAGTCCCGGATAATCCCGAGCCGAAAACCAATGGGACTCACCTTTTGACCCACGCTTATACCTCCTCCTTCTCTTTGAGAATGATGGTAATGTGGCTGGTACGCTTACGGATCCGGCTGGCCATGCCACGGGCGCGCGGGCGGAAACGTTTCAGCACCGGGCCCTCGTCTATAAAGGCCTTGACTACGTAGAGTTCATCACGGTCCATCTCAAAGTTGTTCTCAGCATTGGCCATAGCCGCATGCAGCACTTTGTAAATCGGCTCGGTAGGCCGGTTTGGCAGTGCTTGCAGAATGGCCAGAGCTTCCTTGGCATTCCTGCCGCGAATCTGGTCCATAACCAGGCGGGCCTTCCGCGGCGAAATGCGCACATGTTTGGCAACTGCTTTTGCTTCCACGGTAAACCCCCCTATTTTAAAGATGTAGAACGTTCAGTATGGCTGCCATGCCCGCGGAAGGTGCGGGTTGGCGCAAATTCACCCAACCTGTGGCCAACCATATCTTCAGTAATATACACGGGCACATGTTTTCTTCCGTCATGGACGGCTAAGGTATGTCCGACCATTTCGGGAAAAATAGTAGAACGGCGAGACCAAGTTTTAATAACTCTTTTTTCGTTTTTGTCATTCATAATCTTTATTTTATCAAGCAATTTCTCTTCGATATACGGGCCTTTCTTGAGAGACCTGGACAAGTTCTGGCGACCTCCTTCCCGAGCAATTACTTATTGCGCCGCTTAGCAATAAACTGGTCGGATTTTTTATTCTTTTTGCGGGTTTTATAGCCAAGTGTCGGCTTACCCCAGGGCGTGACAGGGCTCTTCCGCCCGATGGGCGCTTTGCCTTCACCGCCGCCGTGCGGGTGGTCCACAGGGTTCATAACTACGCCACGCACGGTAGGACGCTTGCCAAGCCAACGGGAACGGCCGGCCTTGCCGATGGTGATGTTTTCATGTTCCAGGTTGCCGACCTGGCCGATGGTGGCCCTGCACTCCTGGGAAACAAGGCGTACCTCGCCCGATGGCAGTCGTACGTGTGCATATTTGCCTTCTTTGGCCATCAGCTGTGCTGAGCCACCGGCTGAACGGACCATTTGCCCGCCCTTGCCTACTTTAAGCTCAATATTGTGAATCAGCGTACCGACGGGGATGGACTTCAACTGCAGGGCGTTTCCGGGCTTAATGTCGGCTCCCTCGCCGGAGAGGATCTCTGTACCCACGGAAACTCCCACCGGCGCCAAAATATAACGCTTCTCTCCGTCAGCATAGTGCAAGAGAGCAATATTAGCTGAACGGTTGGGGTCATATTCAATGGTGGCGACTTTGGCCGGAATGCCATCTTTATCGCGTTTAAAGTCGATGACACGATACTTGCGCTTATGCCCGCCCCCCTGGTGCCGTACTGTAATCCGGCCGTCAGTATTGCGGCCGGCCTTTTTCTTTAAAGGCTCAAGCAGCGACTTCTCAGGCTCAGTGCTGGTGATTTCGTCAAAAGTCCTGACAGTCATGAGGCGTCGGCCCGGCGAGGTTGGGACAAACTTTTTAATAGCCATGATATATATCCCTCCTTCTTACTGGGTTACAGGCCTTCAAAGATTTCAATCGGCTTGCTGCCCTCTTCCAAAGTAACGATGGCCTTTTTCCAGCTTGGCCGGCGGCCTACATGGACACCCATCCGTTTCATCTTACCTGTCACGTGGAGCGTATTAACCGACTTAACCTTGACCTTAAAAAGTTCTTCCACAGCCTTTTTTATTTCTACTTTGTTGGCTTTGGGGTCAACCTGAAAAGCGTATTTTCTTTCTTCCATCATAGCCGTGGACTTTTCAGTTACCAGCGGCTTTTTTATAATGTCGCGCGCTTCACGCATCATGCGAACACCTCCTCCACCCGGGCTACGGCTTGGCGTGTAATAACCAGGTTGTCGGTGTTTAAAATATCGTAAACATTAAGCTCAGTGGCATTAAGTGTTTTAACGCCTGGAATGTTGCGCGCCGACTTAATTATGTTTTCCTGCGGCGCTTCGGTAATAATCAGTACTTTGCGGCCGGTTTTCAGGTTCCCCAGTACCCTGACCATATCTTTGGTTCTGGGCGCCTCCATGGCCAACTGATCAAGAACAATCAGCGATCTGTTGCTAACCTTGCTGGTCAGCGCTGATTTTAACGCCAGGCGCCTGATTTTCTTGGGCAGTGCCATCCTATAGGAACGCGGGTGTGGTCCAAAGACTACGCCGCCGCCTTTCCAGAGCGGTGAACGGATGGAACCGTGCCTGGCGCGGCCGGTGCCTTTTTGACGCCATGGCTTGCGTCCGCCACCCCTGACTTCTGTCCGGACTTTAGTATCCGCAGTGCCAAGGCGCCTGTTTGCAAGGTAGGTCAGCACCGCCTGGTGCATTGCCGCTTCATTCACTTTAACAGCAAAGATAGCGTCCGCCAGTTCTATTTCTCCTACCTCTTCGCCCTGTGTATTATATAAAGCTACTTTTGGCATCACAAATTCCTCCTTCAACCAGATGTCGGATATCAGAAATCGGATATCGGATGTGAGAGACTTTCGGATTTTGTTTTCTGACCTCTCACTGCCTGACCTCTGATTTCTGTATTCTAACTTCCAGTATTGCCTGCTTTAACGGAATTCTTCACAGTTACCAGCACACCGCGCGGGCCTGGGACGGCGCCGCGGATAAGGAGAAGGTTACGCTCTTTATCTACTCTGACCACCTTCAGCATTTGCACAGTTACTTTTTCTCCGCCCATACGCCCTGGCAGGTTCTTTCCCTTGAACACCCGTGCAGGGCCCACCGCGCCCATCGAACCGGGACCTCTGTGGTAGTGGGAACCGTGGGTCATGGGGCCGCGGCTTTGCCCGTGTCTTTTAATTGTGCCGGCAAACCCTTTGCCACGCGAAACAGCTGTCACATCAACCAAGTCGCCCTCAGCAAAAACCTCAGCCCTGATTTCCTGTCCCACCTCGTAAGCATTGATATCATCCAGGCGCAGTTCGCGCAGATACTTTTTCGGGGTAAGCCCGGCTTTTTTAAAATGGCCAAGGGCCGGCTTGATGGTCTTTCTTTCCGCAATATCGCTGAAACCAACCTGGATGGACTCATAACCGTCTGTAGCGACGGATTTCTTTTGCAGTACAACGCACGGGCCGGCTTCAATTACAGTTACAGGGATAACCCGGCCTGCCTGGTCAAAAATCTGAGTCATGCCAACCTTTTTTCCTAAAATAGCTTTTTGCATGTTTTTGCACCCCCTTTGGAACTTCGTCTTAATTACAGTTTGATTTCAATATCCACACCGGCAGGAAGGTCAAGACGCATGAGAGCGTCAATCGTCTTCGGTGTCGGCTCGAGGATATCTATCAACCTTTTGTGAGTACGCATTTCAAACTGCTCACGGGAGTCTTTATATTTGTGAGGCGCCCGGATAACTGTATAAATAGTCTTTTCGGTAGGAAGCGGAATCGGGCCTGAAACCGTGGCTCCTGTCCTTTTTGCTGTCTCCACTATTTTGTTGGAAGACTGGTCAAGAATCTGGTGGTCAAACGCCTTGAGGCGGATACGAATCTTCTGCTTAGCCATTTACTTTCCTCCTTCATTCGCCTGATTGACACAGACTACTCCGCGGGAATTCCCCGGACTCCTCCGGCAACCTCCCGCCTCATTGTTAGTTAACAATCATTGCCTCTGTTTTAAATTACTCGATAATCGAAGTGACAACGCCGGCGCCTACTGTGCGGCCGCCTTCGCGGATAGCAAAACGCAGGCCCTGTTCAATGGCGATTGGTGTAATCAGTTCTATCTTCATCTGCACGTTGTCCCCGGGCATAATCATCTCTACGCCTTCGGGCAGTGTGATGACGCCTGTGACGTCTGTGGTGCGCAGATAAAACTGCGGGCGGTAGCCTTGGAAGAACGGGGTATGGCGTCCGCCTTCCTCTTTCTTAAGCACGTAAACCTCGGCCATAAACTCGGTATGGGGCTTAATGCTGCCCGGCTTGGCAAGCACCTGGCCGCGCTCAATGGATTCACGGTCCACGCCGCGCAGAAGCGCGCCGACATTATCGCCGGCCTCGGCCCTGTCAAGGATCCTGCGGAACATTTCCACGCCTGTAACCACAGTTTTGCGGGGCTTCTCGGCAAAGCCGACAATCTCAACTTCTTCCTGGACCTTGACTGTACCGCGCTCCACACGTCCGGTAGCCACGGTGCCGCGCCCAGTGATGGTAAAAACGTCCTCTACTGCCATCATGAAAGGCTTGTCAATGTCGCGCACCGGTGTGGGTATATAAGCATCAACCGCATCCATCAGCTCCCAGATCGACTTGCAGCTCTCGCAGTCGCGGCTGCCGCAACCGTGCTCAAGCGCCTTTAATGCCGAACCTACAATAACAGGGGTATCGTCACCGGGAAACTCATACATGTTTAAAAGGTCGCGCACTTCAAGTTCCACCAGTTCAAGCAGTTCCGGATCATCAACCATGTCGGCCTTGTTCATGTAAACCACGATGTGAGGCACACCAACCTGACGGGCAAGCAGGATATGTTCACGGGTCTGCGGCATGGGGCCGTCGGCTGCTGATACCACTAGTATCGCACCGTCCATCTGCGCGGCGCCGGTGATCATGTTTTTAACATAGTCAGCGTGGCCCGGGCAGTCAACGTGGGCATAGTGCCGTTTTTCGGTCTCGTACTCCACGTGTGCGGTGGAAATTGTGATGCCGCGCTCCTTTTCTTCCGGAGCTTTGTCGATTTCGCCAAAAGCAGTCTTTTTGGCCAAGCCACTCACTGACAGGCAGGATGTGATAGCAGCTGTCAGTGTGGTTTTACCGTGATCGACGTGTCCTATGGTGCCTACGTTGATGTGTGGTTTGGTCCTTTCAAACTTTTGTTTTGCCATTTTTCAAATAACCTCCTTAAAGTAAACATTAATATTTTTGTTTATTAATAATCTCCGCGGCCAGATTTTTGGGCACTTCCCCGTAATGACTGAATTCCATGGAGTAAGTGCCGCGTCCCTGGGTACGGGAGCGGAGTTCGGTAGCATAACCGAACATTTCAGCTAAGGGTACCCTGGCACGGATAACCTGGCTGCCGGCACGCTGCTCAGAGCCCTCTATACGGCCCCGACGTGCATTAACATCGGCTATCACGTCCCCCATGTACTCCTCGCCTATTGTAACTTCCACCTTCATCACCGGCTCCAGAAGTTTCGGACTGGCTTTAAGCACACCGCTTTTAAAAGCCATGGAAGCTGCAACCTTAAAGGCTATCTCCGATGAATCCACGTCATGGTAAGAGCCATCCACAACTGCAACCTTAATGTCAATAACGGGATAGCAGGCCAACACCCCGCTGCACATTGCTTCTTTAACACCGGAGTCAACAGCCGGGATATACTCCCTGGGAATAACACCGCCTACAATCTTGTTTTCGAAGATATAGCCGCCGCCGGGCTCCAGCGGTTCCAACTCCAGCCAAACATGGCCGTACTGGCCGCGACCGCCGCTTTGGCGCACAAACTTGCCTTCCACCTTCACCTTGGCGCCGATGGTCTCCTTATAGGCTACCTGCGGCCTGCCCACATTGGCTCCTACCTTAAATTCACGCAGCAGCCGGTCAATGATTATTTCCAGATGGAGTTCCCCCATACCAGAGATTATTACCTGCCCTGTTTCTTCATCTGTACGGGTGCGGAAAGTAGGGTCTTCTTCGCCAAGTTTGGCCAGTGAGATAGACATTTTTTCCTGATCCGCCTTAGTCTTGGGTTCTATGGCCACATCAATGACAGGCTCGGGGAAAGTAATATTCTCCAGCAATACCGGGTCGGCCTCGGTACAGAGCGTGTCGCCTGTACTGGTTGCTTTCAGCCCCACAGCAGCCACGATATCACCGGTGTACACACCCTCTATGTCCTCACGGTGGTTGGCATGCATACGCAGAATGCGCCCCACTCGTTCGCGCTTCCCCTTGCTGGAATTGAAAACATAGGAGCCGCTGCTTAGCATGCCTGAGTAAACGCGAAAATAAGTAAGCTTACCAACATAGGGGTCTGCCATAATTTTAAAAGCCAGTGCTGAAAGGGGCTCTTTGTCGTCTGCATTGCGGATTACTTCCTCGCCGGTTTCCGGCCTGAACCCGTGCACAGCCGGAACATCCAGAGGAGAAGGCAGAAAGGAAATAACCGCATCAAGGAGTGGCTGCACTCCTTTATTCTTATAGGACGAGCCGCACAGCACAGGAACAATTTTAACATCCACAGTTGCCTTGCGCAGGGCAGAGCGTATTTCTTCCTCGCTCATCTCTTCCCCTTCAAGATAGCGCAGCATCAATTCCTCATCGTATTCGGCGGCAACCTCCCGCAGTTTTTCATGGTACTCAGCCGCCACCTCGCGCATATCTTCAGGGATATCAGTTTCATCACCGCGCGTCCCCAGGTCGTCGCCGTAAATAATAGATTTCATACGTATCAGGTCCACAATTCCTTTAAAATTCTCTTCCACGCCGATTGGCAGCTGGATGGGGACAACATTGGCGCCAAGGCGCTCCCGCATTGATTTTAATACCAGAAAAAAGTCCGCACCTGTAATATCCATCTTATTGACATAAGCAATACGCGGCACACCATATTTATCAGCCTGGCGCCACACAGTTTCAGACTGGGGCTCCACACCGCCCTTAGCGCAGAATACACCTATGGCACCGTCCAACACACGGAGAGAACGCTCAACTTCCACAGTAAAATCAACGTGCCCGGGCGTGTCGATAATATTTACCACGTGATCGTGCCAGATTGCCGACGTGGCTGCAGAAGTAATTGTAATTCCGCGCTCCTGCTCCTGAATCATCCAGTCCATTGTTGCGGCGCCGTCGTGGACCTCTCCCAATTTATGGACACGTCCTGTGTAAAATAAAATACGTTCGGTAGTGGTAGTCTTTCCTGCATCAATATGAGCCATAATGCCGATATTTCTTGTATGTTCCAGGGGAATAGCGCGTGACATTTAGTCCCCTCCTTTCCTGGAGTTCTGTGTATTGCCCCGGTGAGCGGCTGCTACCACCTGTAATGGGCGAAGGCTTTATTAGCTTCAGCCATACGGTGGGTATCTTCTTTTTTCTTGAAAGCGCCACCACCATTATTTACTGCATCAAGCAGTTCTCCGGCCAGGCGCTGGGCCATTGTTTTTTCGCCGCGGTCCCTGGAATATTTTACAAGCCAGCGGATAGCCAGGATATTACGGCGGTGAGATGAAACCTCAACAGGTACCTGATAGTTGGCGCCTCCCACGCGACGGGCCTTTACTTCAAGCACCGGTGCAACATTCTTAACGGCGGCGTCAAAAACTTCAACCGGGTTTTTTCCTGTTTTCTCACGGATAATTTCCATAGCATCATAAAAAATTGATTGGGCCACACCTTTGTTACCCATCAGCATCAGGTTATTGATAAATTTTGCCACCAGTTTTGAATTATAAAGCGGATCCGGCAGAATATCGCGTTTGGTAACCGGTCCTTTTCTCGGCATTTAACAATTCCTCCTTTCAGAAGAAGTCACAAAGCTGTTAAAGATGCTTACTTTTTCTTACGCCGCGAACCATACTTGGAGCGTCCCTGGCGCCTGTTTTCCACACCGGAAGCGTCAAGAGCGCCGCGAACCAGGTGATAACGGACACCGGGCAGGTCTTTGACACGTCCACCGCGGACCAGGACCACCGAGTGCTCCTGCAGATTATGCCCGATACCCGGGATATAGGCTGAGATTTCAACGCCGTTTGTCAGGCGGACGCGAGCGATTTTTCGCAGTGCTGAATTGGGCTTTTTAGGAGTCGTTGTGGAAACACGTGTACATACACCGCGCTTTTGCGGCGATTCATCCAGGGCAGGGGCGGTAGATTTCTTAATTACGTCTTGCCTTCCCTTGCGTATAAGCTGGTTTAGCGTAGGCATTGGTCCACCTCCTTCCTCCAATAATTCAACAGGGCCTCAGCTTCCCCATGGCAGGGGAAGCTGAAACTCAATCTTCACTAACAATTGCGGCTGTGGCTGCTTTTACCTTGATTCCGCAGGCCTTGCCCAACCCTTCCATTTTCTCCGCAAAACTTACCGGCACGTTCTTTTCCTCGCACATGTCAAGCACAAGACGGAGTACGCGTTCATCGGCATCACGTGCAACAAAAACACGCTTTGCTTTTCCTGTCTGGACAGCTTTGAGTGTCTGCTTGGTACCTGTCACAATACTCTTGGCCTGCTTTAAGGAATCGAGCTCCATGGTGACGCCTCCGTTGACAATCGCTGGTAATAAGCACACTTTGATATTCTACCATTACGGTAACTGCTTGTCAATTGCTAATTTGGTCATGGGCTGCAAAATATGCTCATCCTTATCGGCAGACAATAAGCCTTCATCCACAGTAACTTCCGGACAGTTTTTGGTGTCAACTGCTTCTCCGTTTAGCGGACTGATACGGATGTTGCGGTAACGGGACATGCCTGTGCCTGCCGGTACCAGTTTACCGATGATGACATTCTCTTTCAGACCGAGCAGCGGGTCAATCTTACCCTTGATGGCAGCTTCTGTCAGGACGCGTGTTGTCTCCTGGAATGAAGCTGCAGACAGGAAGGAGTCGGTGGCCAGGGATGCTTTGGTGATGCCAAGGAGCAGCGGCCGGGCCACGGCTGGGTCGCCCCCTGCCTCTTCAACTTTGGCATTAACTTCCTCAAGCACAAAACCGTCAACAAGGCCCCCGGGTAATAACTCAGTATCGCCCGACTCCTCTACCTTAACCTTCTTCAGCATCTGCCTGACAATAACTTCAATATGCTTGTCGTTGATATCCACACCCTGCAGGCGGTAAACACGCTGTACTTCGGCGAGAAGGTAAAGCTGAACACCGCGCGGCCCTTTGACTTTTAGCAGGTCGTGCGGGTTGATAGAGCCCTCAGTGAGCTCATGGCCTGCTTCTACCACCTCGCCGTCCCTGATTCTAAGCCTTGCACCATAAGGAATGGAATATGACTTTGTCTCGCCGTGCTCAGGCGTAATCCTGATCTCACGGCGCTGCCGTGTTTCCACCACCTGGACGGTACCGTCAAACTCTGAGATAACAGCAAGACCCTTTGGTTTGCGCGCTTCAAACAGTTCTTCAACCCGCGGCAGACCCTGTGTGATATCGTCTCCGGCCACACCGCCGGTATGGAAAGTTCTCATTGTCAGCTGGGTGCCCGGCTCACCAATGGACTGTGCGGCGATGATGCCGACGGCCTCGCCTACATCAACGATGCGTCCGGTTGCCAGGTTGCGGCCATAGCACTTTACGCAGACACCATGACGGGATTTGCATGTCAATACAGAGCGTATGGATACCTCTTCAATACCCATCTTGATCATGGACTCGGCAGTGTCGTCGTCGATTAGTTCATTTTTGGCAACCAGCAGATTGCCTGTTTCCCGGTCGAAAATATCCGCCATGGCAAAACGGCCGTTTATACGGTCAAGAAGGTCTTCAATTACCTCATTGCCGTCACGAATTTCTGAAACAGCAATCCCCTGAGTGGTGCGGCAGTCAATCTCGCGTACAATCACATCCTGTGACACATCGACCAGGCGGCGGGTCAGATAGCCGGAGTCGGCCGTCTTAAGCGCCGTGTCTGCCAGGCCTTTACGTGCGCCGTGAGTGGAGATAAAGTATTCAAGCACTGTGAGTCCCTCACGGAAGTTGGCTTTAATTGGCAGGTCGATGATACGTCCGGTGGGGTCGGCCATCAGTCCGCGCATCCCGGCCAGCTGCGTAATTTGCGATATATTGCCCCGCGCCCCTGAATGAGCCATCATATAGATGGGATTGAAGGGATCAAGGGTATGCACCAGTTCGGTTGTAACATCCTCCTTGGCCTTTGTCCAGACAGAAATAACGCGGTCATAGCGCTCTTCCTCGGTTATAAGGCCACGGCGGAACTGCAGCTCTATCTGCTCTACCTCTTTTTCAGCCTCAGCAAGAATTGCCTGCTTTTTTTCCGGGATTGTAATATCATCGATAGCTACGGTGATACCAGCCCGTGTAGCGAAAGCAAAACCGCTTTTCTTGATTTCGTCGAGTATTTCAGCAGTTCGTGTATTGCCGTACTTGCGATAGCACTGAGCTACAATATTGCCCAGGAAAGCTTTTTTTACGGCATCGTTGAGTGGGAGCGCGCGAATTATCTCAGCGATATCTTTACCCTTCTCCAGGATAAAATCTTCTTCTCTTACAGTGTTGTTAAAGTCGGGATTGTTAATATAGTTAAAGTCGTCCGGAAACATCTCATTAAAGAGAAGCTTGCCGGCTGTGGTTACCATCAGCTTGCGCCCGGGGCGGCGGCGCAATTCCGGACGCCCGATGAACGGTTTTTGCTGTGTGGACATGTCTACAGCAATACGGGCGTGCAGGTCGATAATATCCATATTGTAAGCAAGAGTAGCCTCCACGGGAGAGCAAAAAACCTTACCTTCCCCCTTGGCGCCGGCTTTTTCCGCCGTCAGGTAATAACAGCCCATGACCATGTCCTGGGTGGGAGTTGCCACAGGGCGGCCGTCCTTGGGGTTTAAAATATTATGCGCTGAAAGCATAAGCAGCCTGGCTTCAGCCTGTGCCTCGGCGGAAAGGGGTACGTGGACAGCCATTTGGTCGCCGTCAAAGTCGGCATTATAAGCTGTACAGACCAGCGGGTGTATCTGTATGGCCCTGCCCTCTACCAGGACAGGTTCAAAAGCCTGGATACCGAGCCTGTGCAGTGTGGGCGCGCGGTTTAGCAGCACGGGGTGATCCCTGATTACCTCTTCCAGCACATCCCATACTTCCGGGCGGACTTTTTCCACCATACGTTTGGCGCTTTTAATATTATGAGCAAAACCATCGTTGACCAACCGCTTCATGACAAAAGGCTTGAAAAGTTCAAGCGCCATTTCTTTGGGCAGGCCGCACTGGTAAAGCTTCAGTTCAGGCCCTACCACGATCACTGAACGGCCTGAATAGTCTACCCGTTTACCAAGCAGGTTCTGGCGGAAGCGTCCCTGCTTGCCCTTTAACATATCAGAAAGAGATTTAAGAGGCCTGTTACCGGGACCTGTTACAGGACGCCCACGGCGGCCGTTATCTATGAGCGCATCCACAGCTTCCTGCAGCATGCGCTTTTCATTGCGCACGATTATATCAGGCGCACCAAGATCAAGCAGCCTTTTTAAGCGATTGTTTCTGTTAATAACGCGGCGGTAAAGGTCGTTTAAGTCAGAAGTGGCAAACCTTCCACCGTCCAGCTGCACCATTGGGCGCAGGTCCGGTGGTATCACAGGGATAACATCAAGTATCATCCAGTACGGCCGGTTACCGGAAGCGCGGAAAGCCTCAGATACTTCCAGGCGCCGCACAGCACGGATTTTTTTCTGACCGGTGGCAGTCTTAAGTTCGCCGCGCAGTTCTTTAACCATTTGTTCCAGGTTAATTTCATCAAGCAGCTTCTTTACAGCTTCAGCACCCATCTCAGCTTTAAAGCCGCGTCCCATCCGGAACAGGTGGTCATATTTCTCACGGTATTCCCTAAATTCCATTTCAGTAAGCAGCTGCTTCTTAACCAGTCCGGTGTCGCCCGGGTCTATGACCACATAGGCAGCAAAGTAAAGCACCTTCTCCAGCGCACGCGGCGACATATCGAGCAGGAGGCCCATACGGCTGGGGATACCTTTAAAATACCAGATATGCGAGACGGGTGCTGCCAATTCTATATGGCCCATTCTCTCCCGTCTTACTTTAGCCCGCGTAACTTCAACTCCGCAGCGGTCGCAGACTATCCCTTTATAGCGAACCCGTTTATACTTGCCGCAGTGGCATTCCCAGTCTTTTTGCGGCCCAAAGATTTTTTCGCAGAAAAGCCCATCACGCTCAGGTTTAAGCGTCCTGTAATTGATGGTCTCAGGCTTTTTAACCTCACCGCGTGACCAGTTGCGTATTTGTTCCGGCGATGCTAAACCAATTTTCAAAGCATCAAAATTATTTACATCCAGCAAGCCGACTTCCTCCCTTCATCTGGCTCGTGACGTTTAAAGACAACATGTCTAATAATCATCATCCTCGTCATCTTCAGTATCATCGCTTTCAAAATCAGTGTACAATTTCTTCTTGCGGGGTAAAGCAAAGTCATCATCTTCGTCTTCCTCAACCTCAAGGTCGTCGTCAAGTTCCAGATCATCGTCAAGTGTCAGTTCCAGATCCTCATCAAGTGTCAGTTCCAGGTCCTCGGCATCGATATCAAGCTCATCATCATTTATTTCAATATCTTTAAGCACTTCTTCATGTATTTCGTCCTCGCTCTCTTCGGGGCCGTCAGCAATGAGTTCATCCTCTTCCAAGAGGTCGATATCCTCGGTTACCACTCTTCTTTCCCCGTCCTCGGTCCCCTCGATGTTGACGCCAAGATCACGGATTTCAGCGTCCTCTTCGCTGTCCCTGATTTCGAGCTCGCCTGTTTCTTCAGAGATCACTTTAACATCCATGCAAAGGCTCTGCAGCTCTTTAACCAGTACTTTAAACGACTCGGGTACTCCGGGTTCGGGGATATTTTCCCCCTTGACAATTGCTTCGTACGTCTTAACACGCCCGACAACATCGTCTGATTTAACTGTGAGGATCTCCTGGAGGGTATAGGCTGCACCATATGCCTCCAGAGCCCACACTTCCATCTCGCCGAAACGCTGTCCGCCGAATTGCGCTTTCCCTCCCAGGGGTTGCTGTGTAACCAGGGAGTAAGGGCCTGTGGAACGGGCATGAATCTTGTCATCGACCAAGTGCGCCAATTTAAGCATATATACATAGCCTACTGTAATCTCGTTATCGAAAGGCTGGCCGCTGCGTCCGTCATATAAAACAGTCTTTCCGCTTGACGGAAGCCCTGACTGCTCAAATGCTTTAATCACATCTTCCTCACACGCACCGTCAAAAACAGGGGAAGCGATGTGGATGCCAAGAGTCTTGGCCGCCCAGCCCAGGTGAGTCTCCAGGATCTGTCCTATATTCATCCTTGATGGAACACCAAGAGGGTTGAGCACAATTTCTACCGGAGTACCGTCCGGCATAAAGGGCATATCCTCCTCGGGCAGGATGCGGGCTATTACGCCTTTGTTTCCATGACGGCCGGCCATTTTATCGCCCTCTGAGATTTTACGCTTCTGTGCCACATAGACACGGACAAGCTGGTTTACACCGGGCGGGAGTTCATCCCCCTGCTCACGGGAAAAGACTTTAACATCCACAACCATGCCTGCCTCGCCGTGGGGGACACGAAGCGAAGTGTCGCGAACTTCACGGGCTTTTTCGCCGAAAATAGCTCGCAGCAGCCTCTCTTCGGCCGTCAGTTCGGTTTCCCCCTTGGGAGTGACCTTGCCGACCAGGATATCACCGGCTCTCACCTCTGCGCCGGTACGGACAATGCCCCGCTCATCCAGGTCGCGCAGAGCATCCTCACCAACATTGGGGATATCACGGGTAATTTCCTCAGGGCCAAGCTTAGTGTCTCTGGCTTCGGACTCGTATTCTTCAATATGGATTGAAGTGAAAACATCTTCTCTGATCATTTTTTCACTGAGTAAAATCGCATCCTCATAGTTATAGCCCTCCCAGGGCATAAAAGCTACCAGGATATTACGGCCCAACGCCAGTTCGCCCTGGTCGGTGGAAGGTCCATCAGCAATAACCTGCCCGTCCCTGACAGTTTGTCCCTTGGAAACTATGGGGCGTTGATTCATGCATGTACCCTGGTTGGAGCGCTTAAATTTCTGCAGTGTATAAAAGTCAAAGCCACGGGGAAAGTTTTCTCGCGGCTCGCCGGGGAAAATTTCACCCGTCCGTCCGTTAATTAAGCGGTTTGCCGTGTCGTCACTGTCTTTGCGCCGGATTATTATTGTGTCGGCACTGACAAAAGCCACATCACCGCCGCTTTTGGCACGCACGACAACACCGGAGTCAAGTGCAGTCTTATATTCCATCCCTGTCCCCACCAGCGGCGCTTCAGTGCGCAAAAGCGGTACTGCCTGCCGCTGCATGTTGGATCCCATCAGCGCCCTGTTGGCGTCGTCATTTTCCAGAAACGGGATCAGTGCCGTAGCCACAGAGACCAGCTGCTTTGGCGAAACATCCATAAAGTCAATCTCGTCAGGGAGCCTGATTAAAGTCTCGTGCTTGGAGCGGCAGGTTATTCTCTGACTGAGAAAATGACCTTGCTCGTCAAGCAGGGCATTGGCCTGGGCAACAGTAAAGTTGTCCTCATCGTCGGCGGTCAGGTATACTATTTCTTCAGTGACCCGTCCGACCTTTTTGTCAACCTTACGGTATGGAGTTTCAATAAAACCATACTCGTTAATACGCGCATAAGTGCTAAGCGACCCTATGAGGCCGATATTTGGGCCTTCAGGTGTCTCAATGGGGCACATCCGGCCATAGTGGGAGTGGTGCACGTCCCGGACTTCAAAGCCGGCGCGTTCACGGCTTAAGCCACCGGGGCCCAGGGCACTGAGGCGCCGTTTGTGTGTCAGCTCCGCCAGTGGATTTGTCTGGTCCATAAATTGCGACAGCTGGCTTGAACCAAAAAATTCCTTGATTGCCGCAATCACAGGACGAATATTAATCAGTGCCTGCGGTGTGATCGCCTCCACGTCCTGAATTGTCATGCGCTCACGTACCACCCGCTCCATACGGGAGAGGCCGATGCGAAACTGATTCTGCAGCAACTCCCCGACACTGCGCAGGCGGCGGTTCCCTAAATGGTCGATATCGTCAACGTTGCCCAAATCATCCATCAGATTCAGCAGGTAGCCAATGGCGGCCACAATGTCCTGCCGGGTCAGATGCTTGGTCTGCCTGTCAATGCGCTCGTTGTTGATAATCACCATTTCCCTGTCGCCAAAAGCTATGCGCAGGCGCGCAACTCCTTTTTCTTCAAACATGCGCGCCATCTCAATGGACACCGTTTCACCGGCCCGGGCAAGAACCTCTTCTCCCTCTTTTGGTGTTACATTTTCTGTGAGTTTGCGGTTTAAGACCCGTGGCACAAATGATAATTTTTTATTCATTTTATAACGCCCCACGTGGGCAAAATCGTAACGCTTGGGGTCAAAGAAAAGTGATTCAAAAAGAGAACGCGCATTCTCCACGTTTAAAGGCTCACCGGGACGCAGCCGTTTATAAATCTCCAAAAGTCCCGATTCAAAGGTGTCTGTATGGTCTTTTTCAAGCGTGGCTAAAATGCGGGGGTCATGCTCATACAGCCTTAGTATGTCGTTGTTGGAGCCAAAACCGATAGCGCGCAAAAGTACCGTAACAGGAACTTTACGTGTACGGTCCACACGAACATAAATAACATCATTTATATCTGTCTCAAATTCCAACCAGGCGCCGCGGTTGGGAATAATGGTGCCGGCATACAGATGCTTGCCGGAAAAATCAATTTGGCTGTTGAAGTAGACACCTGGCGAACGAACCAATTGGCTTACAACAACGCGTTCGGCGCCGTTAATGATAAAAGTGCCGTTTTCCGTCATCAGCGGGAAGTCGCCCATGAATACTTCCTGCTCCTTAACCTCACCGGTCTCCTTGTTTATCAGGCGCACTCTTACTCGCAGGGGAACGGAATAATTGGCGTCACGTTCCTTGCACTCTTCTACGGAATACTTGGGCTCCCCCAGGGAATAACCGATAAACTCCAAAACCAGGTTACCGGTAAAATCCTGAATCGGTGAAATCTCGTTGAACATTTCCTGCAGGCCTTCTTTAAGAAACCACTGGTAAGACGATTGTTGGATCTCAATCAGGTTTGGCAGTTCAAGAACTTCATCGATGCGGGCATAACTGTGACGCTGCCTGTTTCCGGCTTCTTCGATTCTCAGCAATTCGCGCTCACTCCTGTCCCCGGAGACTAAAGACCGCTTTAGTCGCCGTTTTTATTAGCGGTAATCGGTATTTTAAAAACAGAAATAACAATGCCTTCATTACGATATTAGTTTTTCCTAAAACAGAAAAGCAATAATATATTCTTTCCCCGGAAAGGTTTGAATATGCATAAATATAGTAAAGAAGGCATTGTTAAGCAGTTTATAATATTATCACAAGTTTTGCCAACTGTCAATATATCAACATTAATCTGGCAGTTATTCTGAGTATAATTTGAAAATTTAATTTTACTTGTCTTTTGTAAAAAGGCTTTCAGCGCCGTAATGGATAAACTCATTTTTAAAAACGGCAAAAGGCACCCATTAAAGAGTGCCTCAAATAAGCGGGTAGAAGTTACTTAACTTCTGCGCTGGCGCCAACCTCAACAAGTTTAGCTTTGAGTGCTTCAGCCTCATCTTTGCTGATTTTTTCTTTTACAGCATTGGGCGCACCATCAACTAAGTCCTTTGCTTCTTTCAGGCCAAGGCCGGTAACTTCGCGCACAACTTTAATAACCTGGACTTTTTTGTCACCTGCGCCGGTGAGGATTACATCAAACTCTGTCTGCTCTTCCTCAACTTTGGTTTCGGCAGCGGCAGGAGCAGCGGCCATGGCCATGGGGGCGGCAGCAGTTACACCAAATTCTTCCTCAAAAGATTTTACCAGCTCTGACAGTTCAAGCACTGTCATCCCTTTCACTATCTCTAGTACTTCAGCTACTTTAGACATCTAATTTATCCTCCTTAAATTTATAATGTAAATTTTTTAGACCTGTGACGCTTCTTTTTGTTCACGCACTGCATCAAGTGTATATACAAACTTGCGCAGTATCCCCTGCATAGCCCCGGCAAAACCTGTCATCGGAGCAGCGAAAGCACCGACAACCCTGCCAAGCAGGATTTCACGAGAAGGCAGATCGGCCAAAGCTTTAACGCTTGCCAGTCCAATCAGTTTTCCCTCCAGCAGACCGCCTTTAATTTCCAGTTTGTCAAAGTCCTTGGCATATTTACTGAGCACTTTTGCCGGTGTTACCGGGTCTTCAAAGCCAAAAGCTATGGCCGTCGGCCCTTCAAAGTAAACATCAAGTTCTTCCAAACCCAACTCACGGGCAGCGAGCTTGGCCAGTGTGTTTTTAACAACCACATACTTGATCTTCTCCGAGTGCAGTGAGCGTCGAAGCGACGTCATCTGAGCCACGTTCAGGCCGCGGTAATCAGTAATAATCACACTTTTAGCCTGTTTTAAATCCTCTTTGACTTCACTTACAATTTGTTCTTTGACAGTCCTGTTTGTACCCATCCTTCCACCTCCTTAACTAACAATAAAGGCCTCCGCAAGACTGCGGAGGCCGCCGTAAACATTTGATGGCGACGTCACGACCTCGGCGGGCGGTTATTAAGCCACAAGGGCGCCTGCTGTCTACAGTCAAAACGGATTTGAGTATTTTGTTGTACGCGGGCTATTCTATCATAAGAAAGTTGCTTTGGCAAGTTATTTTGTTTTACCCAGAGCCGCCGCTTTCTGTGGGCTGACCCTGATTCCAGGGCCCATGGTGGAAGCCACAGTCACCGAGCGGATATACTGCCCCTTGGCCGCTGCAGGCTTTACTTTTACCAATGTCTCAATCACTGTATAGAAATTATCCTGCAGTTTTTCCTGTGCAAAAGAAGCCTTGCCGATGGGCACATGGATAATGCCGTTTTTATCAACACGGTATTCCACCTTACCGGCTTTAATCTCATTTACTGCTCTGGCCACGTCCATGGTAACTGTACCTGTCTTGGGGTTTGGCATCAATCCTTTGGGTCCAAGAGCCCGGCCAAGTTTACCTACCATACCCATCATATCCGGGGTAGCCACAGCAACGTCAAAACCAAACCAACCGCCTTCAATACGCGCTACCAGGTCTTCCGCCCCGACAAATTCAGCTCCGGCAGCTTCTGCTTCTTTGGCTTTTTCACCCTTGGCGAAAACTGCCACGGTTACTTTCTTGCCTGTGCCGGCGGGAAGTACTACCGCGCCGCGAACCTGCTGGTCCGCATGCTTTGGATTAACGCCCAGCTTGACAGCCAGTTCGATTGTGCCATCAAATTTTGTAACTGAAGTTTTCTGCGCAAGCTCCAGAGCTTCTTCCACATCATAGAGCTGACGGCTATCAACCAGTTTTTTTGCATCCTCATATTTCTTACCTGACATTTCATTACCTCCCTGTGGTATTTGCGAGCTTCAGCTCTCCCACAATATTAGTTTATCCCTCGATTACAATCCCCATGCTGCGTGCAGTACCTTCAACCATGCGCATGGCTGCTTCCACGTCGTTGGCATTTAAGTCTTCCATTTTCATTTGTGCAATTTCGCGAACTTTATCACGCGACAACGTAGCCACTTTAACCTTATTTGGTTTACCCGATGCTGTTGTCAGGCCGGCCGCTTTTTTAAGCAGGACTGCGGCGGGCGGCGTTTTCAGGATAAAAGAGAATGAGCGGTCGTCCATAATCGTGATAACTACCGGGATTACCAGGCCTGCCTGCGATGCAGTGCGCTCATTGAATTCTTTGCAGAAAGCCATAATATTCACGCCGTGCTGTCCAAGTGCCGGGCCAACAGGAGGCGCAGGGGTAGCTTTACCGGCGGTGATTTGCAGTTTTACCATTGCTACAACCTTACGTGCCATAATGTTACACCTCCTTATCTTACTAAATCTTCACAACCTGAAAGAACTCAAGTTCAACCGGTGTATCCCGGCCGAACATAGAAACAAGCACCTTGATTTTGCGCCTGTCTGGAAGTATCTCTTCGATGCTGCCTACAAAATTGGTAAAAGGGCCGTCCACAATGCGGACACTTTCACCGGCACTAAAAGCAATCCGGGGTTTTGGCTCATCTAAGCCCATCTGCCGCAGAATCTGATTAATTTCCGCGGAAGAAAGCGGGATAGGTTTTGAGCCCGGTCCGACAAACCCTGTAACACCGGGAGTATTGCGCACCACGTACCAGGAATCGTCGGCCATAATCATCTCCACAAGCACATACCCGGGGAATACCTTTTTCAGAGTTGCCTTTTTCTTACCGTTTTTTATCTCCAGCTCTTTTTCCATGGGAACAAGCACCCGGAAAATCTTGTCCTGCATTTCCATGGACTCAACACGTTTTTCCAGGTTTGTTTTAACCTTGTTCTCATAACCCGCGTAAGTGTGTACCACATACCAGTATTTACTCATAAGCGAGGGATGACCCCTCCCTCCTTTACTAAACCGACAGCATAGCTACTGCAAAATGAGGCGCAGCATACCTGCAAAGCCGGTATCAAGGATCCAGAAAAATACCCCTACAAAAAAGACAGCCGCCAGGACGACTGTGGTAAAGAGGGTTAACTCCCGGCGATTGGGCCAGTGTACCTTCTTCAGTTCCTGTCTGACGTCCTTAAAGTGTTTGGTTAACTTTTTGACTGCACCTTCACCCACCATTATGTTCACATCCTTTTGGACTAGTAAAAAACGCTACTTGGTTTCCTTGTGAGGGGTATGTTTTTTACAAAATGGGCAATGTTTGCTCATTTCAATCCTGTCCGGTGTGGTCCGTTTGTTCTTTGTGGTAATATAATTCCTTCTTTTGCAGTCTCCACAGGCTAAAGTTATCTTCACACGCATTATAACACCCCCTAAACACTAGATGGCAACCTATAGGATTTCACTTTTTCCAATTTACCATACTTTATAGGCATTGTCAAACTTTTTTAAAATTGTAAAGCTGCAAAAAAGCACCGTACTGCAGTGCTTTTTTGCGCTCTATTGCCGCTGGTCCGCTCCCGGCAACATGGCAAATCAGGTTACACCTGTGTGCATCCGGGGACATCCCCCACAAGCTTTATGAGCCTTAATTGGAGGCGTGTTACTCGATAATAGAAGTGACCACGCCGGCGCCCACGGTACGTCCGCCCTCACGGATGGCAAAACGCAGGCCATCCTCAATGGCAATGGGAGTAATCAACTCTATTTTCATCTGTACGTTGTCACCCGGCATCACCATTTCCACGCCTTCAGGCAGCGTGATAACACCGGTAACATCTGTGGTGCGCAGATAAAACTGCGGCCGGTAACCCTGGAAGAAAGGTGTATGGCGGCCACCTTCCTCTTTTTTAAGCACATAGATTTCTGCCATAAATTTTGTATGGGGCTTAATGCTGCCCGGCTTGGCCAGCACCTGGCCGCGCTCTATCTCGTCACGGTCCACGCCGCGCAGAAGTATACCCACATTATCACCGGCCTCGGCTCTGTCCAGAATCTTGCGAAACATTTCCACACCGGTAGCCACAGTTTTGCGCGGTTTGTCTGCAAAACCCACAATCTCCACTTCTTCCTGAACCTTAACAGAGCCGCGCTCCACACGGCCGGTAGCCACAGTACCACGCCCGGTAATGGTAAAGACATCTTCTATCGCCATCATAAACGGCTTGTCCCTGTCGCGCTGCGGTGTGGGTATATATTCGTCAACTGCGTCCACCAGCTCCCAGATTGACTTGCATTCCGGGCAATCACGGCTGCCGCAGCCATGCTCAAGTGCCTTGAGCGCCGAACCCACAATTACCGGTGTATCACCCCCCGGAAATTCATATTCGTTTAACAAATCCCGCACCTCAAGTTCCACCAACTCAAGCAGTTCATCGTCATCAACCATATCAGCCTTATTCAGGTAGACCACAATATGTGGGACGCCAACCTGGCGGGCGAGCAGAATATGTTCGCGGGTTTGGGGCATGGGGCCATCGGCGGCTGAGACCACCAGGATCGCACCGTCCATTTGCGCAGCGCCGGTGATCATGTTCTTGACGTAGTCGGCATGGCCCGGGCAGTCCACGTGAGCGTAGTGTCGTTTCTGTGTCTCATACTCCACGTGCGCGGTGGAAATCGTGATGCCGCGCTCCTTCTCTTCCGGGGCTTTGTCAATTTCGTCAAAGGACGTCTTCTTGGCCAGCCCCGAGGTAGCCAGGCAGTAGGTTATAGCCGCTGTCAGGGTGGTCTTACCGTGGTCTACGTGGCCGATGGTGCCTACGTTGACATGTGGTTTGGTCCTTTCAAACTTTTGCTTTGCCATTACCTAAACCTCCTTAAAACGTGGATTGGATAAGTCTAAATAAAAAAATATACTTGACCAGGTATTTTTTCCCTGTCCAAGATTTTATGTAGTGGTGGCGGCGCAGGGATTTGAACCCCGGGCGCGGCGGGTATGAACCGCCTGCTCTACCAGCTGAGCTACGCCGCCATGGAGCTCACGACCGGGATTGAACCGGTGACCTCATCCTTACCAAGGATGTGCTCTACCGACTGAGCTACGTGAGCAAAAATAAATATCTATAAAAAATGGTTGCGGGGGCAGGATTTGAACCTGCGACCTCCGGGTTATGAGCCCGACGAGCTGCCAGCTGCTCCACCCCGCGTCGTTAACTAGCTTGGAGCGGGTGATGGGAATCGAACCCACATAGCCAGCTTGGGAAGCTGGAGCTCTGCCACTGAGCTACACCCGCCTGGCTTACCCTGACTTTTGGCTTCTTGATTATACAACATTCAATACCCTAAGTCAACACGCAGCAGAAGCAGTTAAAAGCAGGAAATTTCAAGCTCTATTTCAGCCAAACCCATAAGAGAAAGTAGGCAATGATAAAAAAAACAAGGCCAATAATTAAGAGCTGGGGCAGCATTATTTTATAGAGGGCAATTATGATGGCGAGAATATCATTTTTTTCAAATTGGTGGTGTTCCTCGTTTTTTTTATCGTCGTCCAAACTTTTTTCAACTCCGCTCGACAAGGTGACAGGCAACAAAATGACCGGTACTGATTTCTCTAAGATCAGGGATTTTCTCTTTGCAAATGTCAATGACATATCCGCAGCGGGTATGGAATCTGCATCCGTCTGGCGGGTTGGACGGGCTTGGCACATCCCCTTTCAGGATAATCCTTTTCTTCCTCACAGTGGGGTCCATGACCGGGACCGCCGAGAGCAGTGCTTTTGTATAGGGGTGGAGAGGGTTGCCATACAGCGCTTTTTTGGGCGCCATCTCAGCAAGGCTGCCCAGATACATAACAGCCACCCGGTCGCAGATATGCTTTACCACACTCAGGTCATGAGAAATAAAAAGGAAGGTCAGCCCAAAATCAGCCTGAAGCTTTTCCAGCAGGTTAATTATCTGCGCCTGGATGGAAACATCCAGGGCAGAGATGGGCTCGTCAGCCACGATAAACTGCGGATTCAACACCAAAGCACGTGCTATACCAACTCTTTGCCTTTGCCCGCCGGAAAATTCATGGGGATAGCGGCGGTAGTGATAAGGCGCCAGGCCGCATATATCAAGGATATATTCTACCCGTTCTCTTTTCTCTTTACCCCTGGCAATACCGTGTTCCTCAAGAGATTCTCCGATGGCTTCGCCCACAGTGATGCGGGGGTTTAAAGAACCATAAGGGTCCTGGAAAATGATCTGCATTTCTTTGCGCAAGTCCCGCAATTGGTGCTTATCAAGCTCAAAAACATTTTTTCCCTTGAAGTGTACCTCGCCCCCTGTGGGGGACAGCAGGTGCAGCAGTGTCCTGCCCGCAGTTGATTTGCCGCATCCCGATTCTCCCACCAGGCCGAAAGTCTCACCCGACGCGATGGAGAAGCTGATATCATCCACTGCTTTAACATAACCCACGACTTTTGAAAAGACGCCGGCATTGACCGGGAAGTATTTTTTCAGGTTTTTTACTGTTAGCATGGGCTGTGCTGTTGTCATTGGCTGTGACCCCCTTCCCTGTGGCCGTTAAAAAGCCAGCACCTGATTTTATGACCGGGGCTTTCTTCCAGCAGCGGAGGCATTTTTACTTTGCACACATCCATAACGTGCCGGCAGCGCGGGTGAAAGTGGCAGCCGTCAGGCATATTGAGCGGATTGGGAACCGCCCCCTGTATGGACTCCAGTTTTTCCCTTTCTTCCTCCAGTTTGGGCTTTGAAGCTAAAAGACCTACAGTATATGGGTGCTGCGGGTTTTTAAAGAGAGTTAGCACATCGGTGTCTTCCACAATTTTCCCTGCATACATAACAACCACATGCTCAGCCATCTCAGCCACAACCCCCAGATCATGAGTGATGAGCATGACAGAAGTATTTATTTTGTCTTTTAATGCTTTCATCAGCTCCAGAATCTGCGCCTGAATGGTAACGTCGAGGGCGGTTGTGGGCTCGTCAGCAATTAAAAGTTTGGGATTGCAGCACAAGGCCATGGCAATCATTGCCCGCTGGCGCATGCCACCGCTTAAGCTGTGCGGATATTCATTTACCACTTTTTCCGGACGGGGAATGCCCACCAGTTTTAACATTTCAATACATTTAGCGTTAACCTCTTTGTCTTTGAGCCCCTGGTGCAGGCTGATGGCCTCTCCGATCTGATTGCCGATGGTGAAGACAGGATTCAGCGATGTCATAGGTTCCTGAAAAATCATGGCAATATCGTTGCCTCTTATTTTTCTCATTTCACTGTCGCTTAAAGCAGTTAATTCCCTGCCGTCAAAGTTCATGGAGCCCTGCAGTATTTTCCCCGGCGGGTATGGTATAAGCTTCAACAGGCTCATGGCGGTAACACTTTTGCCGCAGCCCGATTCACCGACAATGCCGATAACTTCCCCGGGTTTAACTTCAAAGCTCACTCCGTCTACTGCAGGAATCACACCATCTTCAGTGTAGAAGTACACTTTTAAATCCTTTACTTCCAGTAAATTTTTCATTTTCTGCCTCCTATCGCTTCAGGCGGGGGTCCAAGGCGTCGCGCAGGCCGTCCCCCACCAGATTGATAGAAAGAACGGAGAGAAAAATCATTATGCCAGGTGGAAACCACAGCCACCACATGGAACTTACAACCCTCATATTCCTGGCAGCCTCAAGCATATTGCCCCAACTGGGCAGGGGAGGCCGCACGCCAAGGCCGAGGAAGCTCAAACCCGCTTCAATCAGGATGGCATTGGCCATGGTCAGTGTGGCAGAAATAAGAATAGGCGCGAAGGCGTTTGGAAGCATGTGCTTGTAGATAACTTTCAGCTCCCTGATGCCGAGAGCCTTGGTGGCTTCAATATATTCACTTTGCTTGATAAGCAGGAACTGGCCTCTCACCAGGCGGCAGCTGGTAGTCCAGGCCAAAAGCCCATAAGTTAAAGCAGTATTAAGAGGGCTTGGGCCAAGGATGGATGCTACAACCAGTGCCAGGGCGAGAAAGGGGAAAGCAAGCACAATATCTGTCAGGCGCATGATGATTGAATCGGCCAGCTTGCCGTAGTAGCCCGCCACAGAACCTAAGAGGACACCGATTGACATCTGTATCAGTGACGCCATCAGCCCCACTGACAGAGAGACACGGCCTCCGTAGAGGAGGCGGCTGTAAACGTCCCTGCCGATGGCATCAGTCCCCAGCCGGTGCTCGGCAGAAGGCTCCTGTTCTTTATTCATCAGGTTGAAAGCGTCCCTGTCATGGGTTTGCAGTACAGGTGCCAGGACAGACAAAAGGACCAGGATAAAAAGCACCAGCAGGCCCACGATTGCAGTTTTATTTCTGCGAAATCTTTTCCAAACCAGTTTACCCGGTGTGAGGACGTCGTCTTTTCTTGCTCCTCTTAGGCCTGTCAGCGGTCTTTTCACAGTTTCAGGGTTTGCGCTGCTCAATTTATATCCACTCTCCCCCCCTAATCATACCTGATGCGCGGATCAGCCACAGCATAGAGAATATCTGCCGCCAGGTTCCCCACGATAACCAGCAAAGCAAGAAAGAGGTTAATCCCAAGCAGCAGCGGGTAGTCCCTGGCTTCAATGGCGTTGACTTGCAAAAGACCCATACCGGGCCAGACAAATACTGTTTCGGTGAGGATTGCTCCGGAGAAAATGGCGGGCAGAGTCATGCCAAGAATGGTTATAACGGGAATGAGGGCGTTGCGCAGAGCGTGTTTGTAGATAACAACTTTTTCACTCAGGCCTTTTGCCCTTGCTGTCCGCACGTAATCCTGGCGCACCACTTCAAGCATACAGGAGCGGACATATCTTGTATAACCGGCAGTACCCATATAGGAAAGAACCACAAGAGGAAGAATCAGGTGCTTGCCCACATCTTTATAATATGCCCATGAGTTGGCATGCCGCAGGCCCGCTGTCACCATGCCTCCGATGGGGAACCAGCGCAGGTCAAAACTGAATATTTTTATCACCACAATGCCGAAAAAGAAAACCGGGATTGAAATACCCGCCATGGCAAAGATGGTAAAAAAATAATCCGCTTTGGAGTACTGCCGGGTCGCGGAAAAGACACCGATTGGAACTGCAATTAAAAAACTGAGGATGAGAGCTGAAAAGCTCAGCAGAAAAGTGGGCCAGAGCCTGGTGCGGATAAGTTCCGACACTGGCCTCTTGTAACGGATGGAGTAACCCAGATTGCCGCGCACAGTTTCTCTCAGCCAGGTAAAATACTGAACAATTATGGGCTTATTGAGCCCCAACTGCTCCGCACGGGCATCGATGTCGGACTGGGAAACTGTGGGGTCTATGAGTCCGCTTAAAGGAGTGCCGGGGGCCAGGTTGATAATGAGAAATATCAGGAAAGTTATGCCGATTAGGATGGGGACAAGAAGCAGTAAGCGGCGCAGTATATATTGCTTCAATAATGCTGCCTCCTTCCATGGGCTCACAAAAATGAAGACCCAGGATTGTCAAATCTGTAAAGCAGGGATGCGGCCCGGCCGGGGCCGGGCCGCAGATGTATGTCAGACTTACTTATCCCAATGCCACTTTTCTACATCCCACCAGATGCCAAAGGGGTTAGGCTTAAACTCCTTTAGAGCACCGTTGTAGACATATGCTTCATTTGCCGCGTAAAGGAAGACATAGGGGGCTTCATTATAAAGAAGCTGCTGCCACTCGTCGTAGATTTTCTTACGGGCGGCTACGTCCACCACAGCGCGTCCTGCCTTTAAGAGTTCATCGTTTTTCGGATGCAGGAATTTGACAGCGTTCCAGCTTGAATCAGAAGCCCAGATGCTGGTGGCATCCGGGTCGGCGGCAAGGCCCCAGCCCATGAGGTAAGCTTCGAAATCGCCATCCTTATAGACCTTGTCTGACAACGCCGAGAACTCCATGATGTCTAACTGTACCTCGATGCCAACTTCTTTAAGGTTTTGCTGGATGACAAGGGCGGTGTTCATACGTACCACGTTCCCGGTCGGGTAGCTCAGCTTAAAGGAGAATTTTTTACCGTCTTTCTGTAAGATACCGTCAGCGCCGGGCGTCCAGCCCGCTTCTGCCAGCAGCGTCTTAGCTTTAGCCGGGTCAAAGGGGTAAGCTTTCAGTGAGTCGTTGTAAGCCCAGCTTACTGAGGACATATGTCCGACCTGGACAATGCCCATGCCGTCAAGCAGGTCCTTTACAACACTGGGACGGTTAATGGCATATGTCAGTGCCTGGCGCACTTTGGCGTCATTGAATAATACATGCTGGTTGGCTAAGCCCATATACTGGAATCCGTTTTGCGGGTATTCAATGATGGATAAAAAGCCCGAGGCGTTAAAGTTTTTCCAGTCCTTGGCGTTTGGCATCATCCAGGCCGCGTCTACAGAGCCTGTTAAAAGTTCTGCCAGGGCCGCGTCGGGGTTGGCAACTTTAACAATTATTCTGTCGATTTTGGGAACGCCGCCATGGTAGTTCTCATTCTTAACCATGGAGAAATACTGGCCTTCCACATAATCTTCATACTTGAAGGGCCCGCTGCCCACAGGCTTGCGGATAGCTTCGTGCTTTTCCAGATCCTTGATTGGGGTGCCTTCAAAAATATGCTTGGGCGAAATTCTCCAGGTGCTTACATTTAAGTAAGCAGGAGCATCAATTTGTGTAAAGTGGAATTCAATCTCCCTGTCATTTAGCACTCTGATACCTGAAACAAAGGTGGCTTTCCCGGTGTTGTAAGCTTCATAGCCTTCCAGTTTATTCCACAGGCTGGCCCGGACACCTGTATAATCGGGGTGAATCATCCACTCAAAAGTGAACTTCACGTCGGCAGTAGTTATGGGCTGGCCGTCATGCCACTTGATATCGTCTCTCAGCTTGTAGTAGAAGACAAGGCCGTTGTTCCTGATTTCGGCAACCTCAGCCAGGTTTGGATGCAGGCTTAAGTCGGGCTCTGACCGAAGCATGCCGTCAAAGATTGGCCCCATGCTGTCAGCGTCGTAGCGGCTTTCATAAAGATTGTAGTTAAAGATACCTGTGGGAGCGCTCCAGAGAGCAAAAATCAGCTGGCTTTCTTCCTTGGGAGCAGGCCCCGGTGTTGGTGTTGTTTGCGCACACCCTGCCAGGAGCACAAATATCAAAGTAAATGCCATGAACAGGATAAACCTTTTTTTACGCATTGTGTTTCCCCCTTATATTTTTTTAGAATTCACCAGGGAAAAAGCAAACTACCACTTTTTTCGATGGCATCCCTCCCTGTGGATTAAGATTAGCTGCTTTTATGTAAATACTTTCTTAGATTAAATTTACCTGTAGTGTAATATTAGACCTTTAAATGATAATTCCTTTTTTTTTTGCAAAAAAAAAATCTATTTAAGGATATTGATAACAAATGATGAGCAGCTTACCAAATTAAAAGCGGGGAGAAGAATCTCCCCGCTTATTTCAGATTTCCCTTACTTCCAGGTATCTTTCCAGTTTACGCTTCACTCTCTGCAGAGCATTGTCTATTGATTTGACATGGCGCCTGAGTTCAACCGCAATCTCCTGGTATGATTTACCTTCCAGGTAAAACATGAGGACCTTCCATTCAAGGTCGCTTAAAATCTCACCCATCTTGACTTCAATACTGTCATACTCTTCCCGGTTGATCATCAGTTCTTCAGGGTCGGTAATTTTGGCGCCGGAGAGTATATCCAGCAGTGTCCTGTCCGAGTCTTCATCATAAATAGGCTTATTCAGTGAGACATAGGAATTGAGCGGAATATGCTTCTGCCTGGTAGCCGTTTTAATCGCTGTGATAATCTGTCTGGTAATGCACAGTTCGGCAAAAGCCCGGAAGGAGGAAAGTTTGTCCTCTTTAAAATCGCGGATGGCCTTATACAGCCCAATCATTCCCTCTTGAATAATGTCTTCCCGGTCTGCACCAATGAGGAAGTAGGACCTGGCTTTGGCCTTTACGAAGTTGCGGTACTTATTTATTAAGTACTCAAGCGCAATTTCGCAGCCATCTTTTGCTTCTATGGCGATCTCTTCGTCAGTTTTGACGTCGTAGTTCCCATAGACCTCGCCAAGATCACGAACGTCTTGGGCCGTAACACTCACAAGCATCGCCTCCAAGATAATCTTTACGGCGGAACACGGAAACTTACAGTGCTATTATAACTTACCAGAAAAGGAGCGTCAAGAACTTTCGACAGCTAGAGTCCCAACCGCTGCCTGTAAACCTCATAAAGCAGTAGCGCCCCGGCTACTGAAGCATTTAAAGACGCCAGTTTGCCCTTCATCGGCAGTTGAACAAGAAAATCGCATTTTTCACTGACCAGTCGGCTGAGGCCGCTGCCTTCGGCACCGACCACCAGCACCGTGCCGCCCCGGTAATCACCCTCAGTATAAAGCCTGTCCCCGGCCATTTCAGCGCCATAAACCCAAAGGCCGGCTTGCTTGCACTCTTCTAAGCAGCGCGCCACGTTGACAACACGGGCCACCGGCAGGTGCTCAGCTGCTCCGGCTGCTGTTTTTACCGCGGCTGGTGTCACCTGTGCAGCGCGGCGCTCCGGGATGATGATGCCGTGGCAGCCTGCCGCGTAGGCGCTGCGCAGCAGGGCGCCCAGGTTGTGGGGATCCTGCAGGTGATCAAGCACCAGCAAAAAAGGTGGCTCACCGTCCCTGCCGTTTAGCAGTTCAGCCAAAGGTGTATAAACAAAAGGTACAGCCTCAGCCAGCACCCCCTGGTGATTGCGCGTAACCGACAGACGGTCAAGCGCAGCCTTTTCCATGAAAACAAGAGGAATATTTTGCTGCTTCGCCAATTTTTCTATTTCCGCCAGGGGAGTGCCCGTGGTGCCCTGCTGGCAGATAATCCGGGAGATAGCTGTCCCGGCCAACAGAGCCTCAAGCACCGGCCGGCGTCCTTCAATCATCCGTTTAGTGTCCATTTTTCACCTCAGGAAGAGTATTTTTTCCTGACTTCTTTTATTTGTCCGCAGGTCATGTCACCCTCGGGACAGGCGCCATCGGAGACACAGGCGGGACCTGCGCCGGCAAAAAGCGTGGGAGCCACTTTTTTTACTTCCTTATAAATAGCATCGGCCAGTTGGTGAATCTCCCACTGAGCACGGTTGCAGCAGCGCAGGCGGAAGAAGTTGAGCAGGCTCCTGGCATTCATTGTCATGACAAACTTTGTCTCACAGGCATTGGGCAGCACATAGCGGGCATCTTCATGGTGGACAAGACCGCGCAGTGATCGGTAGGCCTCCCGGATTTTCTCCATCTGCTCCGCAAAGAGCTGCCTGGCGCCATCATCCTCTGCTATGGAAGGAGGGATAATATATTCAAAATTGTCCTCACGCACATAACGCTGTGATTTCTGTGAATAAGAAGCAATACGGTGGCGTACAACCTGGTGGGAAAGCACCCGGCTTACACCTTCCACCGCAAAAGTAAAGGAAACATGCTCAATGGGTGAAAAATGCCCAAGCTCCACCAGCCTGGCCAGGAAGCGGGCGGCTTTATCCTCGCTTAAGCCCTCGAGCAAAATGTCGGCGCCATCCGGAGAATAACAGAGTCGTGCAGCAGCAGCTACAATTTTTTCCGGCTCCGGCGTATGGGCAATTAGCGTCACTTTCATAAGTTCTCTTCCTCCCGTACTTCAATTATGTCTAATAATTCCCCCAGGCGTGCGTGGTCCTCTTTGAGATAGAGATAGCCAAACAACGCTTCAAGGCCTGTGGCCCGCCTATAGTCGCCCATCTCGGCGCTTTTTGGCACGCGTGTCTTGGTATTGCGGCCACGGCGCACGATATCAGCTTCTTCTTCAGTAAGAAAGGGCTTCAGCCTGCGCAGCGCCTCGGACTGCCCGGAGGCCCTGGTGTAGCGGGTGGCAAGCCTGTGCAGCTGCCTGACAGGCACAGTACCATGCTCAAGCAGGCTTAGTCGTATCAACAACTCAAACACAGCATCGCCCACATAGGCCAATAGTACCGGCGGCAGCGAAGTATATCCACCCATTATTTTCTGCGCCAGCGCAGCCCTTGCGGCGTATCTTCAAGGATAATGCCCATGGACTGCAGCTCATGGCGGATGGAGTCCGCCGTTGCCCAGTCTTTTACCTGCCGGGCTTCTTCCCTCTTTGCCATCAACTCCTCAACTCTGGCATCAAGACTGTCCTCATGGAGTTTAAAAAAGCCCAGTATCTCCCCCAATTCCTCAAAGAGGGACAGCATTATTGAGGCCACCTGCCGGGACGGGTGTTCATTTTTCAAATAAGTGTTTGCTTCACGCGCCAGTTCAAACAAAACCGCCAGCGCGTCAGCCGTATTGAAATCATCGTCCATGGCGGCGATAAACCGTTCACGATAGGCACCAAGGCCTGCTGCCAAAGCATCTTCCGCGCTGTCTGCAACAGGCAGTTTGCCAAGCACGTCGCGCAGGTTGTAGACAGCATTGTTGAGTCGCTCAAGGCCGCTCTCCGCCTGCTTTAAGAGATCGGATGAAAAGTTGATCGGGTTGCGGTAATGCGCGGAAAGCATAAAGAAACGCACAGCTTCAGGGTTAAAAGCTTTTCTTATCTCACGTACAGTCATAAAATTGCCAAGAGACTTTGACATTTTCTCCTGGTTAATATTCAGGTAACCGGCATGAACCCAGTACTTGGCAAAAGGTTTGCCCGTGGCGCCCTCGCTCTGCGCTTTCTCGTTCTCGTGGTGCGGAAAGACAAGGTCGGGCCCGCCTGCGTGAATATCAAGGGTATCTCCAAGGTACTTCATTGACATCACTGAACATTCAATATGCCAGCCCGGTCGCCCCAGCCCCCATGGGCTGTCCCAGGCGGGTTCGCCCGGTTTCTGTTTCTTCCAGAGGGCAAAATCAAGCGGGTGGCGCTTGCGTTCATCCACCTCCACCCTTGCACCGGACAGCAAATCTTCAAGCGGCTGGCCGGACAATTCACCATACCCGGCAAAAGCCGGCGTATGGAAATAAACATCGCCATCCACGTTGTAAGCCATCCCCCCGGCTGCCAAACGTTCAATCAGCTCAATCATCTCCGGAATATGCTCAGTAGCCTTTGGATGCACATCTGCCTCGCGGACACCAAGCGCCTTCACGTCTTCAAAATAAGCCTCAATAAAGCGTTCCGCAAGCTGTGCCACAGTGATGTTTAATTCATTGGCACGATTAATCATCTTGTCGTCAATATCGGTAAAGTTCTGGACAAAAGTGACGTCATAGCCGCGGTATTGCAGGTAACGCCTGATAACATCAAACACGATAAAGATTCTGGCATTGCCGATATGAAAGTAGTCATACACTGTGGGGCCGCAGGCATAAAGCCCCACTTTCTTCTCTCTTACAGGCACAAAATCTTCCTTTTTGCGTGTAAGTGTATTATACACCTGAATTGTCATGTATTCTTCCCTCCTTAAGGCACCGTTCCTGTTGGAAGCGGATGTCGTCAATCTGCTGCTGCAGGCAGTAAAGCATTTCCGCCACCGGGTCAGGCAGGTTCTCGTGGTTTAAGTCAATGGACGGCACGCGCGCGCCGTCATAGATGACAACGCGTCCCGGTACGCCTACCACGGTGGTGTGTGATGGCACATTGTTCAGCACCACTGAACCCGCCCCTATCCTGGCAAAATCACCGATTTCAATGGGACCAAGCAGCTTGGCTCCTGTGCCAACAACCACATTGTTCCCAACAGTGGGATGGCGTTTACCTTTCTCCTTGCCTGTACCTCCCAGGGACACCCCATGGTAGATGGTCACATTATCCCCGATTTCAGCCGTCTCACCAATAACAACCCCCATCCCGTGGTCTATGAAGAAGCCTTCCCCTATTTTAGCCCCGGGATGAATTTCAATACCTGTTATCATACGGCTGAAATGTGAAATCAGACGCGGCAAAAGCACCAGGCCCCGCCTGTGCAGCGCATGTGCCAGACGGTGAAAAAGGAGTGCATGGAGTCCTGGGTAGCATATCAGCACCTCAAGTAAAGTCTTGGCTGCGGGATCCCGTTCAAAAATAGCCCTCACATCTTCTTTAATTCTGCGCATCTCTACGCTGTCACTCCCCGCTGCAATTTTAATATAAACAAAAAAACCGCCTCTCAGAGACGGCTAAACCGCGGTTCCACCCTGTTTGGGCAAAATCTGCCCCACTCGGACTGATAACGGTGTGAACCGCAGCCCCCTACTGTTACTTCAGAGGCTAAACTCCGGGACGCACTTTTGGGCAGCTTGGCCGGGAGCCCCTTGCAGCCGGTGGGGGCTCTTCTCTGGCGGCAGTACAAACCCTACTCTTTCCCTTCACAGTCAAACATCTTCAATTAATTATATATTATAGGTGCAGGGCGTTTTGGTGTCAACCATGTAAGTAAATTATTCCTTACAGCTTGGACAGAGTGTAGCTGAGGCGCTTCGCTGCCAAATCAGGTCCCAGCAATGCCAGCAGCGCGTTGAGGTCAGGCCCGTGTGACTGGCCAGACACAGCCACTCTCACCGCCATAAACAGAGCTTTACCTTTAATATTAAGCTTTTTACCCACTTCCTTCAGCGCTTTTCGTACAGTATCTTCATCCCACTCCGTAAAGGACCGTGCTTCGGCCATAAGAGCCTTAATTACCGCGGGAGTCGTCTCAAGGGCCAATACCTGTGCTGCCTCCTCGTCTGTATCACACAACTCCACTGTCTCGCCAAAAAATACTTTTACCAACCCGGTAATCTGCTCCGCATACTCAAGCTTTTCCTGAGCTGTGGCCACCACACGCGTCAACCAGGCCAAGCGCTCCTTGGGCACTCTCTCTTCCACCAGGCCGGCCTGCTGCAGATGCGGCAGGCAGAGGCCTGTTATTCTATCAAGCGAAGCCTGCCTGATATAATAGGCATTCATCCATTTAAGTTTTTCAAAGTTAAAAACAGCAGGGCTTTTTGATACACGCTCCAGTGAAAACTGTCTGGCCAGTTCGTCACTGTTAAAAATCTCCTCTTCTCCTTCCGGCGACCAGCCAAGCAGTGCAAGGAAATTAACAAGTGCCTCCGGCAGATAACCCTGTTCGCGATACTGCACCACCGAGGTAGCGCCGTGGCGTTTACTCATCTTGGAACGGTCCTCGCCAAGAATCAGCGAGATATGGCCAAAGAGGGGGACACTAAAACCAAGAGCTTCGTAAAGCAAAAGCTGGCGCGGCGTGTTTGAAAGATGCTCTTCCCCGCGCAGGATATGGGTGATGCCCATCAGCGCATCATCAAGGACCACCGCAAAATTATAAGTGGGGATACCATCGGACTTGACAATAATATAGTCTCCGATACCATCACTTTCAAATTCCACTCTGCCGCGGACAAGGTCATCCACAACCAGCAGCTTTCCTGCAGGGACACGAAAGCGCAGCGCCGGTTTTCTGCCGGCGGCGCACAGCTCATTTCTTTCCTTCTCTGTCAGTTTGCTGCATCTGCCAAGATAGCGCGGCATTTCGCCCTTAGCCATAAGTGCCGCTCTTTCCTCTTCCAGTTCCTCTTCACTGCAATAACAAAGGTAGGCCTTACCCTCATCCACCAGCTTTTCTATATATGGCCTGTATGCTTCCAGCCTTTCCCGCTGTCTGTAAGGGCCATGGGGACCGCCCACTTCAATGCCCTCATCCCAATCAAGGCCCAGCCAGCGCAGGGAATCCAGAATCATACTCTCATATTCAACTGTGGAGCGATCAAGGTCGGTGTCTTCAACTCGAATAATCATAGTACCGCCGTAATGGCGGGCAAAAAGCCAGTTAAAGAGGGCGGATCTTGCGCCGCCGATATGTAAAGGCCCGGTTGGGCTGGGGGCGAAACGGACTCTAACCTGCCCCATCAAAATCCCTCCAATTACTTGTTATAAAAGAAACACTGCATGTCCATCGGACTTTACTCATTATATCACTAAAAAAATCCGGAAACAACACGGCGTAAAGTAAAAAGCTGCACAGACTGCAACTATTGACTTTAGGGCACTATTATGAAATATTTAAAGTTAGCAAGCAAATAAAATACTTTAAAATTTCGGATAAAGAGGGTCTGACTATGAAAGAGTTTTTTAATTTTTATAATCACGGGCTGGCCAGGGTCGCTGTGGCCATCCCCGAGGTGCGTGTCGCTGACCCTGAATTTAACACATCGCGCACCATTGAGTTGGCGCGGCAGGCAGCAGAAAAACAGTCCGTCCTTACCCTATTTCCTGAACTGGGCATTTCAGCTTACAGCAATGAAGACCTCTTCCACCAACAGGCACTCCTTTGTGCCGTGGAGAAAGAGCTGTCCCGGTTGCTTGAAGCCACTTCAACACTGGAGTCGATCCTGGTGGTGGGTGTGCCGCATGTGGTAGACAACCTTCTCTACAACTGCGGCCTTGTACTCTGCCATGGCAAGATCCTCGGCATCGTCCCCAAATCCTACCTGCCCAATTACCGTGAGTTCTACGAGGCCCGCCAGTTCAGGCCGGCAGCAGCAGCCATAAGAAAGCAAACCGACTATTGCGGACAGAAGTCCATACCCTTTGGCACAGATCTGCTTTTTGACCTGAAAAGCATCCCCAACTTCACCCTGTCTGTGGAAATCTGTGAAGACCTGTGGGTGCCGGTGCCTCCTTCCAGCTTTGCTGCCATGGCAGGCGCCACCATCATTGCCAATCTGTCAGCATCAAATATCACCGTGGGCAAGGCTGAATACAGGCATGCCCTCATAGCCAACCAGTCGGCGCGCTGCCTGGCGGGGTATCTTTACTCCGCGGCAGGCCCCGGTGAATCCACCACTGACCTGGCATGGGATGGCCATGCACTAATTTTTGAAAACGGCCGGCTCTTATCAGAGTCCTCGCGCTTTGACTTTAACCCCAGCCTGACCACAGCTGAAATTGACCTGGACAGGCTGGCACAGGAGCGGATGCGCCAGAACACGTTTGCCGAAAACGCCCGCAGCCACAGAGACAGGTTAACAGGCTACCGGACAGTGGAATGCAATGTGGCAGTTCCCACAGGAACTCTTTTGCCCGAGCGGGTTTACCCGCGTTTCCCCTACGTCCCTGCCGGTGAAGAGTCAAGGGACAAGCGCTGTTTTGAGGCCTACAACATCCAGGTCCACGGGCTTGTAAAACGGCTCTCTGCTTCGCGCGTAGAAAATATAATTATCGGTGTCTCCGGGGGGCTTGACTCCACACAAGCACTGCTGGTAGCAGTAAAAGCGGCCGACTTGCTGGGGTGGCCGCGCGAGAGAGTGCGTGCCTATACCATGCCCGGTTTTGCCACTTCCTCCCGCACCAGGGAAAACGCCTGGCGCCTGATTAGGGCACTGGGCGTCCACGGTGAAGAACTTGATATCAGGGAAAGCTCCCGCCTCATGCTGAAAAATATCGGCCACTCGCAGGCGCGGGGAGAAGGGGAGTACGACGTAACATACGAAAATGTCCAGGCCGGGGAAAGGACTTCTCACCTGTTCCGTCTGGCCAATCTTCACAACGGCATAGTACTGGGGACGGGCGACCTGAGCGAACTGGCGCTGGGCTGGTGCACATTCGGCGTCGGCGACCACATGTCCCATTATAATGTTAACGCCAGCGTCCCCAAGACGCTTATCCAGTACCTGCTGCGCTGGCAAGCTTCGCTGGAGGGAGTGGGTGCTGAAACACGCTCAGTGCTGCTGGACATACTGAATACTGAAATCAGCCCCGAACTGGTGCCGGGCAGCTGCCACAGCACCCAGCCGGCCCAACGCACCGAAGAAGTAATAGGCCCCTATGAACTGCAGGATTTCAATATCTACTATCTGACACGTTTTGGCTACCGCCCGCAAAAAGTAGCTTTCCTTGCCTACTGCGCGTGGCGTGACAAAACTCGCGGTGACTGGCCCGACATACCTGAAGACAAAAAGAACGAGTATACCATCGGCGAAATTAAACACTGGCTGCACGTGTTTGTAAAGCGCTTCTTCGCTACAACCCAGTTTAAACGTTCAGTGATGCCAAACGGGCCAAAGGTAGGCTCCGGAGGTTCCCTTTCTCCACGCGGTGACTGGCGCGCCCCAAGCGACAGCGAAGCAGCACCCTGGCTCAACGAAGTCGACCAAATCCCGGGGTCAGGTTTGAACTATTGAACTAACTTAATAATCAAGAGCCCTTGGAATCCAAGGGCTCTTGATTGTTAAGCAGCAGCAACTTTACAAAAATGATGGCAAGAAAACTAGCTTTTCCCCTCTTAAGGTAATATAAATAAGTTCAATAGTTCAAACCTGACCCCTTGCAATCAACACGATGGCTTGGGCGGCGATGCCTTCGCCCTGGCCGCAAAAACCCAGTTTTTCCGTGGTGGTGGCTTTAATGCTCACATCGTCTTTTGCCATGCCAAGCACGCTTGAGATATTAGTCTGCATCTGTTGTATGTAGGGGGCCAGTTTTGGCTCTTCTGCGATTATTACTGTGTCAAGGTTTGATACTGCATACCCATGATTGCTAATAAGGCCGTTGACACGCTCCAATAGTTTCAGGCTGGAGATACCAAGATAAGCCGAATCACTGTCAGGAAAATGTTTGCCGATATCACCAAGACAGAGCGCGCCAAGCACGGCATCCATGATGGCATGAATGAGCACATCGGCGTCGGAGTGCCCGTCTAAGCCCCGGTCATAAGGAATGTCAACCCCACCCAGGATAAGAGGCCGCCCGGCAATCAGCCTGTGTACATCATAACCGATCCCGATTCGCATCTTCCCGCCTCCTAAGAAATACTTCCGCCAAAATCAGGTCTTCCGGCGTAGTTATTTTAAGATTGTTATAATCACCTTCAACCACATGCACCGGGTAGCCGCAACGCTCAAGCAGCGCGGCGTCATCAGTGGCATAAAAGCCTTCCTGTGCAGCCTGCCGGTAAGCATCCAGCAGCCACTGTCTGCGAAAAGCCTGCGGGGTCTGCACAGACCACAGGCAGCTTCTGGCAGGCGTTTCAATTACTCTTTTAGTGTCATCTACTTGCTTGATGGTGTCTTTAACCGGGACGGCGCTGATGGCAGCACCCTTTGCAATGGCTGCCTGCACCAGGCTTGAAAAAAGTAGCGGTGAAGTAAGCGGGCGGGCACCGTCATGAACACACACAATTTCACAAGATGATGCAACTGCCAGCAAACCGTTGTGCACCGAGTCCTGCCTCTGGCTGCCGCCTGTAATTATATCAGGATTAAAATCTTTAAAGTAGGGCAAAAGAACCTCCCGGCGAAAAAGTTCTTCTTCGCCGGGAGTAACTACAACTATTAATTGCTTAAAACAACCTGCCTCAAGACTCGCTGCCAGCGCATAATAAAGTACGGGCCTGTCATTTAGTGTCAGGTACTGTTTATTGATGTGCCCTCCCATGCGCAGACCGCGGCCGGCAGCGGCAATGATTACTGTGGCATCCATCAGCGGACACCGGATACCTTCTCAACAAATTTAGGCTTGGCAAATATCATGCGCCCTGCGGCGGTCTGCAGGACACTGGTTACCACAACTTCAATGGTATCACCAATATGACGCCTGCCGCCCTCCACCACCACCATGGTGCCGTCATCAAGATAGGCAACCCCCTGACCCGTTTCCTTACCATCCTTGACAATTTGCGCGAGCAGCTCTTCACCGGGCAGGACTATAGGCTTAACAGCATTGGCAAGTTCATTGATGTTCAGTACAGGCACACCCTGCAGTTCGCAGATTTTGTTCAGGTTAAAATCATTGGTAACTATTTTGCCTTTGATGGTCTTAGCCAGTTTAACCAGCTTGCTGTCTACCTCGGCGATTTCCTCAAAATCCTGCTCCATAATTTGCACGGGAACATGTGCTTCTTTTTGCATCTTATTGAGGATATCAAGCCCGCGCCGCCCGCGGTTTCTTTTCAGTGCGTCCGAGGAATCAGCAATATGCCTCAATTCCTCCAGCACAAACCCCGGGATGACGATAACACCCTCCACAAAACCGGCTGTGCAGATATCGATAATCCGCCCGTCAATGATAACACTGGTGTCAAGGATTTTAGCACTGCGGAAATTGCCCCGTTCCGCCCGCGATTGACGGGTAAATAAACCTGTTAAAAAAGTCATCTCCTCTTTGCGGCTCAGCATCAGGCTCATTCCCAGGTACCCTAAAAGCAGTGTAACTGCCGGGGACAGGTAACCTCCGACCAGGGGGATGCGATGCAAGGCGATACTAATCAGCGACCCGATCAAAAGACCCAGTATAAGTCCTACTACGCCCACTGCTATGTCCTGTGTGGGGATTGCTTTGAGCGCTGTTTGCGTCCAGCCGTTAACAAGTGAGGTCATTTTGATCAACCAGGGAGTAATAAAATAAGATATAAGACCAAAAATAGTACCTCCCAGAACAGGAAAACCGATACTTGTGGACAATGTCGCATTAAATTCGGCAAACGCTGGAATGTTGGTAAGGCTGGCATTTACTAGCTGATAGCCGATAGCAAAACCGATAGCAAAAGTAAAAATTCGCAGTATTTTTTGCAGCAAACAATTTCACCTCCTACCTTCCCATTATAACGTATATTTTTTTCCTATTACAAGGCAGAATATGTACTACTTTAAGTTAAATTTTTAAAATGTTAGCAAAAGTAGAAAAACATCACTATTCGTGATGTTCTTCATGTTTATTATGCACTTCAAGAAATTCATGTTCCTCGAGTTCTTCCAGTTCTTCAAGCACTTCATGTTCTTCAAGAGTAAACTGCTTAATTATTTCGTCAATTTCATTTTCACAGCTATTCTGAGCCAGGACAAGTTCTGAGATAAGAATCTGCCGTGCACTTTCAAGCATTTTTCGCTCGCCTGTGGAAAGCCCCTTTTGCCTTTCCCGGATCATCAGGCTGCGTACAACCTCAGCTACTTTGTAAATATCACCGCTTTTTATTTTTTCCATATTCATCCTGTAACGCCTGTTCCAGTTAGTTGACAATTTGCTGTGATGCTCCCGCAGAATGCCAAATACTCTTTCCACCCCATCATTGTCAATAACTTCCCGCAAGCCAATCTGCCCCACATTGTCAAGGGGAATCATAACTTTCATCTCACCGATGGGGATATTCATAATGTAGTATTTTTTTCGTGCGCCGAGTATCTCCTGTTCTTCAATGGCTTCTATGACACCAGCGCCGTGCATTGGGTATACTACTTTATCACCTATATTGAACATCCGCAGCCCTCCCTAGACCAACCGTACTGCTTTATTTTATCACATACCGCCAGTTATGTCAAATAACAGGACATTTTAACACAATTGAATGTCCTTGTCAACACACCCGGAGCAGCCGGGCACGGCGAATTCATGAACCCATATAATTCCATATTTAAGGAAAAACGTTTTTAAGAATATATATATATAAGATAAATCAGTTCTTGATATAGCTGGCTATATGTTTTTGAGGTGGCTACTCTTATTC
>Ga0208242_100234_pt1 | contig 59208 bp, 74 predicted proteins | sample SubbioAug_CSW13A_FD_184825 | JGI IMG/M metagenome (GOLD analysis project Ga0208242, IMG submission 184825) | Serpentinite rock and fluid subsurface biosphere microbial communities from McLaughlin Reserve, California, USA - CR12Aug_CSW13A (SPAdes) | ecosystem: Environmental > Terrestrial > Deep...
GGGGGATTTGAGGGGGCTTGGACCCCGCGTTTGCACGGTGTTCTCAGAGGGAAAACGGTGTATAACGGTGTTTGGGTGTGGTGCCCCGGGCCGGACTCGTATACACCGTATCCATGGGGCTCCCGCCGCAGCGAGTGGGATTTGAGAGGGATTTGATTCGGGTTTCAGGCTCAAATGGTAGCGCACCCTTGACCCAACCGCCCCGCTTTGTACAATGGTGGGGCCTTCTGATCAGCGGCGGCGTGGATGGACACGCAGTAGGCAGGTTGCATCGGGGTTCGAAACCCGCCCCAGAAGAATGCAAGCCGGTATCAAGCCCGGCCCGCTGATCAGAGGGGATGCCCGGTGGTGACGGGCAGCGAGACGAACATTGGCCGCAGCAATGCGCGATACCAATGCGTAGGTGGTACAAGCGGCAAACACGGACACCGCGCAAGCATGGAATCAGTGCCACACCATACGCCGGGATCACCTCCGGCCCCTCTACCTTCACGCCTGGGTTAGCTCAGCAGGCCCCGCCTTATAAAACGGGCGGTGAGCCGGCCAGAGCGACGGGTCGCTACCGGAGGCGCTGTCTAGGCAACAGCACCCAGGCTTGAGGGGAAACGACTTAGGCGCAATCGGGTTGATTCAGTTCAGCTACGGAGCGTCCCCCCTCTACCTCACAACGTCCGCCGCACGCCTCTCAACGATGCGCACCAGCGGCGGCCCTTTTCGCCGGTCAGCCATGCGCGACACCGGTATCCGAAGCCCTTGCACATTCGTGTGCCGGGGCTTCAGTCTTTTTGCTCAGATCCGCCGAAATCTATGCACTTTCGCTTAGACGTGCATATAAATCCTCAGATTTCGCACACGTCGCCACTTTTTGTTCAGTCTCCCGACTGAAGCGCAGCGGCCCGGCAGCGATTGAACCGCCCGGCAGCGTACACCGCCCATTCCAGCAGGTCGCCCATGCTGTTGCCCTCAAGCTGAGACAGCGGGGGCCTGCACTCACTCACCACCAGCGGGTGCAGAGGCACCGGAGGCTGCGGCGTTGAGCAGGCGGCGACCATCGTCAGGCACGATGCAGTCACGATAAGCCGTTTCCTTGGTGATTTCATGGCGCACCTTCTGCACGATGGTTTGATGCTTGACCTCGATCTTGGCGATGGCCTCAGCGGCAGCTTGTAGAGCCTGAGAGCGGGTTTCAGCCTCCGCAACCTTGGCCGCGTCCCACTGACCTTGCTTGACCTCCATGCCGAGTTTGTAGCCGCCAGCCAGGGTCAGGACAAGCAGCATCAGGACGGCGACGATTTGGGCGGGGAGGCTCATGCCAGGCCCCGCGTGTAGCTCACGCCTGAGACGTTGAAATGAGCGGTCAGCACTTGGCCGCGAGGCTTCTGCGTGAACGAGATGTGAACCCACGTCCCTTCGTGGATCAACTGATCGAACCCGATGCCCGCCTTGACGATGGCGCGGCAGACCTCAAGCGGCGAGCCGTAGCCCGGACAGATGAAGTCCGCCGCCTCACCCAGCGTGTGCTGGCTGCGCCCTGCCCCGCCAATTGCGCGATTGAGCGCGGGCGAGCGGTAACCGCTGCTGATGATGACGGGCGAGCCGAGAACAGAGCGCACCCCCTCAAGGCCAAGAGCAGTGCGCTTCAGCGTCTCCACCACATCGGGCGGCGGCGTGTTGTCTATCCCCCTCCGTATCGCGGTTTGAGATGCCGTCAATTCCGACAGGGAGAAATGGGGCGACAGCTTCATGTCTCAGCCCTCCTTTACGCGTGTGCGGATGATGAGAACAGCGCAGCCCAGCACCATCAGAACATCCTGAACCGGTGGGCGCTCAAGCGGAAGAAGCGGGGTCACGATGGCGCCAGCAGAGCCGACAGCCATGCACGACCACGCCGCAGCTTTGAGCCACATCGACGCCCGCTGGCGAAGGTCTAGACCATCGGCAAGGGGTGAGGTGCGCTCAAGTTTGTTCAGGGACTCGGCCAGGATGACGAGACCGCAAATGACGTAAACGGCGGTCAGCATCTCAGCCTCCCACCTGTTTGATCTGCCTCGCAACCATCGCGGTGAGGAAGCCTTGAGCCCCTGCGCCGACGACGAAAGAAAGGCCCATCAGTACCGGCTCCGCGCTGATGACTGCGGCGACCATCGGAGTGAGATACCCCGAGGTCAGAGCCGACGCGCACGCCACCGACATTCGCCGGATTGACGTTCGCGCAAGCTCCCGCCACGTGTCGTCAGCGACAGGCATGGTCTTGAGCAGCGTGATCCACGCCACTGCGCCAAAAAAGCCCGCAATGAGCATGTCAGGACGCAAGCCCAAAGGCACGCCAAACGCTGTCAGTACGGGAATCGTCGCAGCAGTGCTCGCCAGGGTCACGGCTGCGGTTGTTGAGGGTTCAGCCATCACTGCTCTTTCATGGCTGCGTCATGGAGGCGCTGGGCGGCCTGCAATTCGCGGTAGATCTTGAGCGTGTCGGGCCACGTCACGCAGCGTGCGAAGTCGAATGGGCGAAGCCGGTAGCTGTGCAGCTTTGCGGCTTCGCGCCGTTGCCTCAGCACCTCGTCGGACTCGGTCACTTGACCGCCTCCAGCTTGGCCCGCTCAGACACCACCAGCCTGGCCCAGCACGCAGACAAAAGAGCCCAGCACAAAAGCCACGCGGGACAAGCGCCCCTGCAGCTTGGCCCTGTACAGCCCCATGACGAGGACGTACAGGAGCCAGAGGGCGTAGAGGAGGGCTAGGGCGGTCATGGGGCTCCTTTAGTCGCCGCCCTGCTCGCAAGCGTGGCGGCTGGTGGGGTGCTGGGTTCGGGCATGTCAGATCACAGACCAACAGACGTGAGCACCAGCCCCGCCGATAAATCGACGGCAGGCAAACGTTCGAGTTTGACCTACGGGAACGTTCAGCGTTGTCACCTCGTTACCGTTGGCCGGGTCAATGATCCGGTCAGAGTTGCGCGCAGTCACCACTACGGCCCCCGTGGTGCCGTTGGGTGTGGTACCTGCGTTCGTCACGCGCACTTTCACGCCGATGGCCGCAACCGGCAGGTTTGCCGCTGCGTTGCTGCCAAGCTCAAAACTGGCCCACTCCCGGTTAACCAGATTGGCCGCGCCCAGGTAACGATCCGTCTCAAACCACTCCACCGCGCCAGCGTTGACCTGCACCGGGTTGTAGCTAATCTGTCCGCCCAAGATGGCCGACACAGGCGCGTCCACATTGTTGTTGTAGCCGGTCCAAAAGGCGAAGTCCCCGTGTGGCCCGCTGACGAAATGAAAGTCAGCCACTTGGTCGTCTTCGTACCGCGTAGTGCGGCGCATGATCGGGAACCCACCGTTCAGCACCACCCATGTGTTGCCGTCAACGCTTCGGGCTTTGAAAAATTCGGTGGGTTTGAGGATGTTGGCAAACCCACCGTGGTAGATCATCGTGTAGCCGCCGTCTTCATAAACGACGAAAGACCCGCCGCAGAATCGCCCCGTCTGGTCGATGGACCCATTACGCAGGCCCTCGTGGAGCGATGCGATGGGGAAAGCGCCAGACAACACAAAGGGCCCGGCCAAAGACGCGGCACGCCAGCGCCCAACACGCCATGCAGCCGTGCTGACCTGGCGCAACTCGAGGAACATGGAATACTGACCATCGGGGTCTTTGACGATCGACGGGTTACCCCATGCGTCAGTTCCGGTCGGGAAACCAGTGATTGCGTTCCCCTGGAATGACAGGTTTTCCGGCGCGTCCATGCTGGCGGTGTAGTGCGCCAGATTCGCGCCGACAGGCGTGTACAAATGCAGCGTGCGCCCATCGACATGGCAGTAGCTGTGCGCAGTGTTCGCGATGATCGGGCCGGTCCCGACCTTTACCCACGGGTCGTTCAGTGGGTGCCCATCGTTGTAGGCGTAGGCGATGCCGCCCAGGCCTGCGCCGCTGTAGTACATGCCATACCGACCGGCCTGCGAGTCATACCAGACTGAAGGCTCCTGAACCAAGTTTCCGGACCACCCGCCGCCTGTTAGAACCACGGTTTTGGCAAAGGCGTCGTTAGGCAGTTGCGCGTCAAGCAGTTTGCCCCGAACCACACCCCCCACCACCTGCCCGTCAGGCGTGACAGTGCGGATTGGGCGGCCGGAGGTGTCTACCACCCGGTACATCGTGCCGGGGTCCAGATTTCCCTGGAGGTCAACAAACTCCTGCTCAGAGATGTTCAGAATCGTAAGGGGGCGACGGCTCATGGCAGTTCCACAGGCAGAGTTGACCAATTCGGTCAGTTTTGCTGCCTGGGATCTGGGTTCAATGTCAGCGCGTCAGGGCGATCAGGATGCCGATGTGCGCCAGTGAGGCGGCAATGCCCCACCAGCCGAACTGGAGGGCGGCGACGAGGTAGCAAGCCGCGATCATCGCGACCTGAAGCCTCACCCCATCTCCTTGTCCACCGAATCTCGGCGCTCGGGTGCAACCGTCTTGATGTACCGCTCGCGGCGATCCATCTTCAGATTGCGGGCCTTGCGGATGGCTTGGCTGCGCTTGACCACAATGCGCATATCGGGGTTCTTCGCGTTCCACTCATCTCGCATCTTGAGGGCTTCTTTCTCGGCGTCACGGTCACGGTCGGCAATGGCCCGCGCCCACTTGTCCACGATTTCGTTTTCCACCTGCTTGGCCAGGTTCTCCGATTGGCGGCTCTCCTGCATCCTTGCAGATTCACGGGCCACTGTCGCGGGTTGGAATGAGAGGGCTTTCATGCCCGCCTCAAGGGGGGTTGTTTCCATCACGCGGCGGCCCAGGCTGTCACGGTACTCCCCCTCTTGGGCCATTTCAATGCCCTTGGTGAGGTTCTGCCCCGCCAAAGGCAAAGCCTTGCGCGCGCCATCAAGCGGGTCGCCGTTCAAGACCATCTTGGCCGCATCACGGTACTGGATGAACATTGACCCACCCGGGCCTGCAATCTCGGCCAGGCTGCGCGCCGTGTCGGTGTTCGACTTCAGCAGCAAGTCTGTGGCCGGCAGCAAGTTGCCCATCCCCATGCGAAGCGACAAATCCACAGGGAACCCGGCAGCAGCCGACAGCCCGCGGGTTGCCACCTCACCCATCTCTTCACCCAGGATTGATGAGATGAACTCACGGCGCGCGCGCTCCGTGTTCATGTCGTAGCCCATGGCCTGCCCCGCCGTGTCAAGCACGTCGTCCAGATCCTCCATGAACGGCAGGCCGTCTGTGCCTGCGGCCAGCATCAGCAAGGCCAGGGCAAGCAGCGCCGCACGCTTGCCGTCCGGGCCGGACTTGGCCATGCGGGCCAGCCACTCCAAGTAGTGGATGCTGTACTGCTTGAACGTCATCGCCGTGGCACCAATGACGCCGCGCGAGACGTTGGGTTTGTTGCCCGCATTGTAGAGCCCTTGAGTTTCAATCACAGCCTTCTCAGCGAAGGCAAACGGGTTCTTGATGCCCTGCTCTTTGGCAGTCAGGTAGGCCGCCACAAACGAGATGCGCCGGTTGAACTGCTCGGCCAAAGAGAACGGGGCCGCCCAGACGAAAGCCACCTTCTGCAACACCGGGAACCTGGAACCAACACCACCGGCCGCACGGTTGATGAGGTGGTGGATCTCCTGCGGCGACACAATGCCGTCATCCTCGGCGCGCTTGAGCGCCTGGGCAAGATCCGGGTCTTGCGCCACCTTGCCCGACAGCATCCGCATGGCCTCGAGCATCCGACGCCCAGCCGTCGCCGCCCCGCCCCACTGCGACAGGTACGGCAGGGTCATCATGAACGGCTGGGTGGCGTTGACCACTGCCGAGGCAATCGAGCCGCCGATGAAGTTGGTGAACATCAGCGAGCGGATGCCAGCACCAGACTCTTCAGGCTCTGTCACCGACTCGATCAACTTGATGGCCTCATCCTTCACGTCGCCGGCCGCGATGTCGCGCGCCATGTCCTTGGCGTCCTTGATGTGCAGCGCCGTGGATGCAGCCCGGGCGTTCGATGTCACAAAAGACGCCAGCACGCGGCCAACATCCTGCGAGAACCCGGATGTGCCCTTGCGCTTCATCAGGCGCTTCATGGTGCTGCGGTTGTTCTTGGCGAGCTGGATGTACTTCTGGAACACCTCAGACTCATCTGCGCCGATGGCCTCGGCGAACAACTCCATGGCGTCAATGGGCACCGCCGACATCAGCTTGTGGAACTCTTGGGACATGACGCCCTGCTCCACCGTGCCTTGCGGGAACTCTGCGCGCAGCGCCCGGGCCAGTTGGTTTGCCTCTGAGCGCGTCTCAGCCATGCCGAAATACTGCGTCTGCCCTTGGTCATCGACCACATGCACCCAGAACTTGCCGAAGCGTGACAGCGGGGCGTAGCCTCGTTCTTTCAGGCGGCCCACCTGATTGAACTTGTCGGACACCTTGTTCCACAGCGCCGGGTCTTCATCAGCAAGCAATTCCTCCACCGCCTGGCGCAGACCCTTGCGGCCCTGCGGGTCCAGCGCCATCGCTTTCATTCCATCCGGCACATTGCCGATCAAGCGCAGCACGTCGGCCGCCACCAGTTGATCCAGAGAATCGTTGATGGCCGCACGGAACTCGCTGTACTGGCCAATCTGGGCATCGGTCAGACCGAACATGCTCTTGAGCTCAGGCGTGCTGAACACCACACCGCCAGTCAGGTACTCCGACTCGTAGCGGTTGCGCACGGCGCCCTCGTAGATGTCCAGCGGGCTGGCCTTCCACGTCTTCAGTTGCTGCTCTGTGACCTTGCCGTCCTTGAACAATTGGCGGGCCTTTTGGTCGGCGGTCATGCCATCAGCCTGGGCCACGACATCATCCACCCGCACCAACTTGCCGTCCTTGCGCACCCACTCCAGCGTGCCCTGGAAGATGGGCTCGGCAACTGCCTTGGCATCAGCTTCGCTCAGGCCAGTCTTGGCCAGATCCCGCCACGTCTCGAGTTTGGGCAGGATCGACGGGGCATTGTCTGCCGCCTGGTTGGCCAGGGTGGACACGCCCTCGATGTACTCCTGCAACTTGTTGAAAACGCGCCCAAAGGCCGGGAACTTCTGTGCCTTAGCGTACTGCGTCTTGAAGGTGCGATCCAGCCAATCCACCTGGGCGCCTGCGTTGCCCACGAAGTCCATGAAGGCTTCGCGCGCCTGCGCGGTGTACTGGCCGGCAGCGGCAGAGCGGGAAAACGCGATCTCGTCGCTGTCGGCTGAGAACGTGCCCGTGTTGCCGATGGCCGACTTGATCTGCCCCGCACCGAACACAACCCAATTGCGCTCGCCTGGACGCTCAGACCACACCGCCGAATCGTGCCCGTCCGCCTTCAGCGCATTAATGGCGTCCGCACCCTTGTGCTCGACCTTGCCCGTTTCTTCGTCGGTCAGATCGTAAAAAGCAACCTGCGGGTCAGTTTCAGGGTTGAACGTATCCAGCCCGTCGGTCATGTCCTTGGGAGACTCGGCGCGCACATAGGCCGGCATCACTCGAGCGTTGGTGGCCATGCCGGTTTCAGCATCGCGCACGCTGGCCCAATTCGCAGCGTACTCCGCGCTTTCGGCAAAGAAGATGGCCCCGCCATCACGGAACTGGCCGAAATCCTCTGGAGACTGCGTGCCGTGGTAAACCACCAGGGGCCGGCCCTCGGCGTCCACCGCCTTGGATTCACCAAACCAGCGCCAGAAGTTGCGCACGCCGTCTTGGGTAGCGGCAATCTGCTGGCCACTGCTGTTCGTGGTCGGGCGCATCTTGCCGTCCACGTCCATCTTGGCGGCCATGGCCTCGCGCGACATCGCATCCTTCTCCCGCTTGAAAGCCGGGATCATGCCACCACGCGGGCCGCCAGGCCCTTCCGTGATGAACCGGCGCGCAGGGATGATGAAGTCGTTGATGATCTCGTCATCCGTCATCCGCATCTTGGAGAGCATCGACACATTGCGGCGCAGCCAAGAGCGAACGGCGGCCACCGCGCGGCGCACGAAGCCCAATTGCGGGCTCTTCTCGGCAAAGCCCGCCAACACCTCTTCGGCCGCTGCGCGCATGTCGCGCTCGCTGTCGGTGTCCATGCCATACCGGCCTGCCATCAGGAACACGTCACGCGCCCTGGCCTTGCGGATCTGGTCAAGGATGGCGCCCAGCTCGGCGCCGTACACGCCGCGCAGCCCTCGGTGGCCCAGCACCTCATGGAACACAGCCTTGGCGACTGCACTCTCATTGGGCATCTGGTCGGCCACAATGTACGCCTTGCCGCCTGAGACGAACGCCTCAGGAACACCGCTGGCGCCACCGGCCACCTGCCGCGCGTTCAGCGCCTTGACCGATTCCGGGGCCTCATCAAACGTACCCAGGACAATGATATCCGGGGCGTTCTTCCATGAGGCCGTCAGACGATCAACGATCTCCTGAACCTCCGCCTTCTTGGCGGATGCCGCTGCGGATGATGCGCGGCGAAATCCTTCGCTTTGGCGACTGAAGGCCGCGTCGTCAGGCTTTGCATCCGCGCTTGGCTCGGCCGCAGAACTCAACTCGCGCACGACCTCTTCCAGTCGGCGGCGCTTTTCGGAGAGCTCTTTTGCCTTCGGGAATTCCTCTTTGCGACGCTCACGCAAGGCCGGCAACTCGCTTTCCGCGCGCTCCATCTGACCTTGGTAGTACCGCACCGACGTTTTGTAGTCGGCGCGACGCCTGACATCCGATTCCAACTGCTCCAGCAGTTTGCGCCCCTGCGCCGTGGTCATCTGAATGATGCCTTCTACACTGGCCTGAGATGTGGCAATCGTGCGCTCACCGTCCAGCAGATGAACATCCACCGACGTGGTGCGATCACCCCGCGCAGATGACGCCGATTCCAGATCAGCCACCAACTTGAACCCGAACATCTCGCCCAACTGGACGGTCTTGGGCTCTGACAAACTGGTCTTGGCCTCGCTTACGATGCGCGCCAGCTCGCGCCCAGCAGCGGTGCGCTGAGCGTATTCCGCGCCACCCACCTTGGCAACAAACGCCTGTGCATCGCCAAGAGCGGCGCCGATGGCGTCGTTGATGGCTTCCTTGCTGGTGACGCGCTTGCCTTCGATGTTCACTGCGTATCGTGCCGTGGCGTTGCCTTCTTGCTGCGCCTCAACGGCGGCCAACGCGGCACGCATGGCCTCGGCCGTTTCGGTGAAGGTCTGGCCCTCCACATCCACCTTGCGCCCAGCGTGGGCCTCTTCCACTGCGGCCACGCGGCCAGCCAACAACTCGCCCCGCTCCGATTCCCTGCGAATCTTCTCCGGGTTCTCGCGCAAAGCCCGCTCCGCGCTCTGGATGGCATCCATCACGCCGTACATCTTTCGGCGGTGAGCGCGTTCCTGCAATTCCAGGTTGCCAATCTGTGACTCGATGGTCACGCGCTCCAGCAGAAGCGGGTTGCCCGATGCCAGCGCGGCCATTTCTGCCATGCTCACGGACTCTTCGTCCTCAAACTCCATGGAGAAAGCGCCGTCGTACTTCCGGATGCCGTTGATCATCCGCAGCTTCTGGGCGTTCAAGTCCCACATCTTGGCGTCAACCGTCCGCTCCGTGGCGTAAGCCATGATTTCGACCTCGAACCCATCCGGGCCGTACTGCTCCAGCAGCTTGTTGCCTTGGCGGATGATGCGACCTTCGCGTTGCTCGATGTCGCTCGGCTTCCATGTCACGTCTACGTGATGCAGCCCAACCAAGCGGTCTTGCACGTTCGTGCCGGCGCCCATGCGCGGGGTGGAGCCGATGAGCACGCGCACTTTGCCGCCACGCACCGCATCAAACAGCGCAGCCTTCTGCTCGTCGTTCTGAGCCTCTTGAACAAAGCGGATCTCGGCCGCGGGAATGCCGGCCGCCACCAAGTTGTCCTTGATCTGCTGGTAGGCGTTCCACCCAGAAGTTTGGGCGTTGCGAAGTTCTGCGACTTCGTTGGCGTCAAACTTCTCCAGTGCGTCAAACACTGACTGGAAGGCTTCTTCGTTGCCGTCCTTCAGGGCTTTGTCGCGCTTGGCCACCAGTTCGTCGTACTCCTTCACAATCTTGTCGTCGCCCTTGGCCTTGGGAACAGATCGGTCAAGGAACACAAGTTGAGTGCCTCGGTCTGGCGTCCACTTGTCGTAGATGCGCTTGATTTCACTGGAGACACGTTGCAGCTTGCCGCCATCCTCTTGGCTGGTAGCGCGTGGGTCAACCGCCCGGATGTCCAACGACACCTTGCGCGCCCGGTCCATCAAGCGAAGACGCTCCGCATTGCGCTCGGTCGGGTCTTTGATGCCGTCCAGGCCGTCAAACCCGCTGATGATGTCCTTCAGGGCGCCTTCCTGGGCCGGGGTCGGCTTGACCTTGACCAGCGCGCGATCTCCGCCCTTGACCTGCGGCACAGGGAATGGCTTGCCGGCGTTGTCCTCGGCAAACCACTTCTTGATGTCCTCAATGGACACGGCATCGGTGAAGCCGTAGTAGGTGTCCATCAAGGCCCGCATGTTTGCCCAGGTGCGACCCAAGCGGGTGACTTCCTTCAGCCGGCCTGACTCGGTAGGCTCAAACGCGGCCGATGCCTCGACCGACTGCGCGCGCCAGGCGTCAAAGTGCTCCAGGCCCTGCTCTTGCAGCTCATCGGCAGCAAGGTAGCGCATCATGGTGTACATCTCCACGGCGCTGTTGCTGATCGGCGTGCCTGTCATGAACGTGACAGCCCCACCGTTTTCACGCATCACCCGGACCTTGTTGTACAAGTCTGCCGCCTTGCGTGAGCCGGTCTTGTCACCCATGCCGCGCACCCCTGTGAGGCGCGACGAGTAAAACAGGTTCTTGAACTCGTGAGCCTCGTCCACCGTCAGGTCATCCACACCCAACTGCTCAAAGGTCAGCAGGCGGTCGCGCGTGCCGCTTTGCAGCTTGTCGATGCGCGCTTGGATCTTCTCGGCCAATCGCTCGGCCTCCTTCACCCCAAATGGCTTGCGGAAACCGCTGCGGCCCTCTTCTTCCGCCTGCGCTTCGGCCTCCTTGATGGCGTCCTTGGCCTGCTGCATCTCAAGCTCAAGGTAGCGCATCTCGGTCTCGGGCGAGATGCCGATGAAGCCGAACGACGAGTGCGGCGCAATCACGATGTCCCAATCGCCCGTAGCGATCTTGCCGAACAGTCGACGGCGGCGCTTGGCCTCAAAGTCCTTCTGCCCTGCGGCCAGCACCTTGGCGCCCGGGTACAGGCGGTACACGTCGGCGGCCCACTGCTCAACCAAGTGGTTGGGAACCACGATCATGGGCTTGCGGGCAAGACCCATGCGACGGCGCTCCATGGCGCGGGCAATGCCCGTGAACGTCTTGCCAGCACCGACCACATGGTCCAGCAGCAAGAAGCGCGAAGCGATGCCGCGCCAGATGGCGTTTTTCTGGTGTCGGCGCATCTGAATGATGCTGTCTGGCACCTTGCCAGGAAGTTTCAGATGGGAGCCGTCGAACTGGCGGTTGACGCGGGTGTTGAACTTCTCGTTGAACAGGTCCACCAGGCGTTGGCGGCGGTCGCCGTCTTTGAAAACCCAATCCCCGAACTCGGACACGATCTCCTTGCCCTTGAGTTGGGCCAGCGCCGTGCGCTCTTGGTCCACCTTGACCGAACCATTCTCGTCCTTGTACGTGACCACCACCGCCTGGCTGTTCAGCAAGCGGTTGATGATGTAGTCGGCCGGCGCGCCGTCTGTTGACCATTGATCGACCTTGACGCGATCCGACTCGCGGGCATTGACCGTGAAGCTATTGGTCGCCGCAGAGAACGACACGGATGCCTTGCCGCCCACCAAGGAGGTGATGAACTCGGCGTACACGTCACCCGGCACCCAGGCTGCGCCCATCTGTGCGGTGACGTTTTCTGCCGTCCAAGGCTCAGGCTGCACCGCCTCCAGCGCCTTGACGTTGGCCTCAAACTTCGGATCTCGTGACGCCATCTCGCGCGCGGCGTTCAACTTGCGCCGCACCATGCCGGACAGGTAGGCGTCGGCCGTTTCCCATGTCTCCGACTCGGGATCACGGAACACCAGCGGCTTGTCGCCGGCTTGAAGTTCTGCAACTGCGGCCTCTGGCGTAGTGCCGCGCAGAGCTGCAATGCGATCAATGTCCACCCGGCCGCGCTCGGCGAGCGTGATGGCAAGTGCGTCTGCTGCTGTTGCGGCATTGGTCGGCGGCTCGTACTTGGGGACCACACGCTCACGCAGGATCGGCGCGGGCGTTGCCTTTTCTGACTGCACATCCAAGCCACTCCGCGCGGCCTGGGCCTTGCTGCGCTCAGGCTGATAGCTCACCTCCAGCGCCGTGACCAGGCCGCCATCCGGCATCGTCATGGCCAACGCCATGTTGGTGCTGCGGTTGACCGGTCCATGCTTGGCCACGTAGTCGGCATAGGCTGATGCCAACTTCTTGCGGTTGCCCTCCATGATGGACGCCTTGGCATCCTCGGTTTCCAGCACCAATTGCTGCTTGAGCAAATCCCGCAGGTTCACCAAACTTTGCAGGCGCTCAAACCCTGCCTTGCCCAAGCGCATGCTGGAAGGCACATCGGCCTCGTTGGCGTAGGTTGTGCGCTTGTACACATTGCGCCGCGTTACCTTGCCGTCCTTGTCGGTCGCCTTGACGGGCTTGCCGTCCTCGCCCATCTCGACTTCCAACTTGTACCAGCGCCCCTGATCATCCAGTGAAAGTTGTTCAGACCATGGGCTGTCTTCCGTGATCTGCTGGCGCGACATGATGTAGCCTCCGTCCGGGGCTTCGCGCTCGATGACACGCACCAGCACGCCACCGTCATCGAACTTCATGTGCCCGACTTCCTCATTGGCCACAGCGATGCGCAGCGCATCAGCCAAAAGGCTGAAGCGATCTTCTGTTGCGGCAATAACCTCATCCGGGATGTTGCTTACGTTGGCCGGCAAACGATCCACCGCTGCGCGCAGCATGTCACCCAACTTCTTGGGGTCATCCAGGCGCACCGTGATGTCGGCGCCGTGCTGCATAGATCCAGAACGCTCCAGCACGCCCATGATCTGCGCAGGATTCTGTGCAAAGTAGCGGTTGACCGTCATGGCCTCGCCCCCCAACGGGTCGCGCACCTTGTCTACGTCGATCCAGGCGGGGGCCTGCGAGGCGAGCCCCTTGTCCTTACCCTTGGCTGCATCGGGCATCAGGTAGTTGTCGATTACCGATTGGCGCTCTGCCTGCTCGGCAGGCGTCAACTTGCGCAGGATGATGATATCCGTCACCACCTCAGTGCGGGCGTTCTCTTTGAAGGCGGTGTCAGGCAAGCGAATGGCGGCCACCAAGTCAGCCTGACGGGCCAGCGCCACGCGGGTGCTCTTGTCCTGGGCGTCCATCAGAAAGCGCGAAACCACTTTGATCTGCAAGCCACCAGGGCGAACAGCATCCAATCCGGCACGGAAGAACTGGTTGTGAATCGACACGCCCTGAAGTTCAGGTTTGAACTGAAAGCGCAACGACTCGGAGCCAAACGGTGGGTTTCCGATGTTCAGCGCGAAGGCGTTGTCTGCAACCGGCACCTTCTGGAAGCCAGAATTGAGCACGGCCGCCTGCGGGTAGAGGGCTTGCGCGATGCGCGACGTAAGGCCGTCGTACTCCACGCCGATGAATTTGCCCGGCAGATCTTCGGGCTTAAGGCCCAAGAAGTTGCCCGTGCCCATGGAATCTTCCAGCACCAGGCCACCACGGAAGCCCAACCGGCGCGCGGCATCCCACATGGCGCTGACCACCACCTCTGAGGTGTAGTGCGCGTTGCGGGTAGACCGGCGTGCAGCGGCGTACTCTTGCGGCGTCAGAAGCGCCTGGAGCTCTTCGCCGCGGGCTTTCCACTTGTCTTTGAACTGCCCCGTCATGGGGTCGGCAAACGCATTGGCCAACCCGCCCCAGCCCACGTAGCGCGCCAAAGCGCGCTGCTCATCGGCCGTGGCGCGACGGCGCTCAGCCTCCAGGGCCTTCAGGGTGCGAATCGCGCCCATGTTGTCGTTGAACTTCTCAACCTCGCCGCCCTGGCCGAGGCGCAGATCAGGCGTGATTCGGAAGTTCTGCGCCGGGACATTCGGCGCAGCCGGCGTTACAGCAGGCTTGGCTGATTCGGGTCTTTGGGCTCGGCCATCTGCTCGCGGTACTGATTTTCGAGCTCGTCCAACTCCTGCGTCTCCCATTCCGTCAGCCCCGCGCCCTGCTCGGGCTTGAGGAACACGTACTGCGCCAGCGCGACTTCCTCGGCCTCGGTCTGCTGATACCCCTGCTGCATCAACTCCAGCACCATCCGATGGGCGTTCTTGCCCGCTGTTTGCAGGGCTGCGCTCAGTTTGCCCGATGCCTTGAGGTCCGCCGTCATCTTCGGCAGCCACTTCGTCCAGTGCTTGCGGGCTTTCGCCACGTAGGTTTCTGCGCTCATCTTGGTTCTCGCTGGTGGTTTCATCGGCAGTCTGGGCCGGCTCGGCGGCTTGGTCAACGGGTGCGTTTGTGGGGGCATCCACACTGGCGGACTCCACCTCGGCCGCAGTGCTCATGCCGTCAAACCCTGACGCACGCGGATCGTACTTCACCCCCATGTACCAAGACTTCAGGTACGGGCGCACGCTGTCACCCAGGTCACTGATCATGGCCTGAGCGTATGCGGCAAAGGTGCGGGCACCCTTTTCAATGTGGTAGCCGGCCAGCGTGATGCCGGCCTGCATGATTTCAGGGTCAAGGCCACTGTTCAATTGGCCCAACTTCTTGCGCAGGATCTCGCGCGCCTTGGCGTAAGCGTCCTCGGTGAAAACCTTGTTTTCGCTGGGCTTGACTGCCTCGACCACCTTCTTGCGGTCTGCCGCGCGGGTTTCAGCCGTCTGGCCGCGCTCGTAGGCAGCCATTTCCGGGTCGGCGGCAAGGTCGTCTTGCTGGCCTTGGTCCGCGCTCTCAACAATAGGCACAGCCTCATAGCCGATACTGCCGTCGCTGCGCCGGTAGGGGCGCATTTCTGCCTTCTTGGGCGTCGGCAACGCCTTGGGCTCCTTCACTTCCGTGGCCTCGCCCACCACCTCGCCCGGTCGGTCGTTTTTCACCGGCTCCTGCTCATCCTTGCGGGCCTTGCCTTCATCCCAAGCGGCCAGCCAGCGGGCTTTCTGGTCTTCGCTTAGGCCCTCGGGCGGAATCGGTGCCTCACCACGGGCGTGGGCAGACCGGCCTGCTTTCTCGGGGTCAGCCTTGGCGTACTCGGTGTCGAAGAACTCCACGCCCACAACGGAGCGGGTCAGCCCGTTCAGATCCAGGGTCTGGCGAACGTTCAGGTTCGCATCGGCGGAAAGTTTGCTGCGCAGCGAGGTGTAGGCATCCCACCCGCCTTGCTTGATGGCCTGGGCAAGATCCTGGGCCATGTCTTGCATGGTCTTGGGCTTGGCAACAGGCGCTTGCTTCTTGTTTGTCGCAGCAGGCAGGCGGTCACGAACAGCAGACTGGACATCCGAGTTGACCATGATGGAGCCTGCATACTCCACCTTCGCTTGATTGACCACGCTGGCCAAGTTGAGGGGCCGCCCGTTTTCGGCATCTCGCTGAAGGGACCGGATGCCAGCGGCGTCAACACCAGCCATCAGCTCGTCGGCGATTGCCTGAGCGTTCTGGCTGATCATGCGCTGAACAGCCTCGTTCTGGCGGCGTTGGTATTCCTTGTAGTCAACGTCTTCCCCAGATCGCTTGCGACGGTTGAACTCCTGAGACAAGGATTCCAGGCTTTCCTTGGCAAATTGGTCAACCTTCTGCGTGGGTGCCGGCGACTTCTCTTCCTGCTTGGGCGCGCGCTTGCCCATTTCCTTCTCGATGGTCTTCGCTCGCTTGTGCTCCGGGCCGTAGAACTCGGCCGCCTGGCGCAACTCATCGTCCGTCATCTCGGGGACGGTCTTGGTCTTCAGGAAGTTTGGGGTCTTCCTCAACCCAGCGTCTTGACCTTTTGGTTGCGCTACATCCGCATCAGATTTGACTTGCTTGGCTTCCTCAAGTTCTTGTCGCGCATCCGGGTAGCCATCTGCCAGGACCTTGATGTCGGTGCGTAGCTGCCTTGCCAGACTGGCAGCGCGTGACGATGCGTCATCCTCAATCTTCTGCATGATCTTGGTCTGCGCACTGCTGGCCCGCTTCTTGGCCTCGCGTGCATCTTTTTCAAGCTCAGCCACCTTCTTGACCGCATCAGCCATGGTCAACTGGTAGCCTGTTGACCCGAAGAATCGAACAGGCGTCTTCTTGACCTCGGTCAGTGCATCACTGCGCTCTCGTCCAGTTGCTCGGTCAGGTACAGCACGTTGGCCGCCTCGGGCATCCCCAGGTACTCCAGCACCAACCCCGCTTCGGTCAGCGACAGCATTTCCCCCATCTGCAACGCCTCGTCCATCGCTGCCCACGCTTGCGATAGCGTCAGGTGCCCCGCCAGCACCAAGCTGTTCAGGCACTCGGGGAGTTTCGCCAGTTCTGCCATTGGTGTCCTCTGCTTGTGGGCGAACAACCCAGCCGCCTTCCACCTCCACCACAGCGCCACCGGTTCGGCGCTGCTCGGTGCGGGCTGCTGCGATGTTCTTGAAGGGGTTGCCGGATGGGTTCAGTTTGTCGCCGGGCTGGACCTTGCGGGCTTGCTCGCGCTTGATCCGCTCGGCTTGCGTCTCAACCATCACGCCGGTTTCGCCAGCAATCATCCGGCCGGTCGGTGTGGTGTCGTAGCCGATGGCCTTGGGCTTGCCGGGCTGGCGCGGCGCTTCGTCAGCAAACACAGCCGAAGCCTTGCGGCCTTGGCGCTCATCGCCGGCAGACACTTGGCGCGCCTGGGTGGCCTGGCGGGTGTTGATGCGGTCGGCTTCAGTCTCAGGGAACACGTTGCCCCGCTCATCCGCACGGAATGCGCCGGTCGGCGTGGTGTCCAGGCCGATCTGCGGCACGCCTGCCGGGGCCTCCAGCGCGTCAAGCGCAGGCCCTGCATCAGTGCCCAATGCAGGCGCAGCAGGAATCGGCGTCAGGCGGGCGCGCGACACGATCTCTTCAGCCACACCCAACATGCGATCCCGGGTGATGTCCGGGATGTCTTGCGCCATGTCGGCCTGCTGGACGTAGTACATCGCCTCGCGCAGAGCCTGATCACCCAACTTCTCGCGGATCAGTTCGCGCGTCTGCTCGTCGGCCAGGGATGCCCGCGTGACCATGATGCGGTCAGCCAGGGCATCCACTTCACCAACTTGCCCAGCCTCAAGCGGCGCGACGCCGATGTCTTCAGCGGTCGATGCAGCGACAGGAACCGGCCTTGCGCCGGGGGTCTTGTCAAGCATCCCGGCCAGCTTCAGCGCCTTGGCGTCAGCATCGCCCTGCGCCATGATGGCGTCCATGCCTTGGTTGTACTGCCCCTCGGTGATGCCGATGGGGGCCAGCCCTTGCTGGGCCAGGGCCTGAGCCTCGGCCGCTTGCTTGTCCTCGGCATCAAGGCCAGCATTCACCCCGCGCGACAGGGGGCCGGCATCGGGCAGGCGCGGGCGCCCGCCACCCAAGGCCAGGCCAGCCACACCACCGGGCAACGCCTCGGCGGCAGCATTGAGCGCCACATCTTCGGTCAGCGACTGAGCCGGCATGGCGCGCTGAACGCCGTAGTTCGTGGACACTTGCTCGATGGCACCCTGAGCGCCCTCATCCAGCAGGCCAACGCCCATGGCAGTCATGCGGCCCATGTTGGGCGCCACACGGGCGGCCATGCCCTCGACACCGAACTTGCCGCCAATGGCGCCAGCGGCAAAGCCTGCGCCCACCTCAGGCAGGTTGCGCGACAGATCCGCGCCAATCTTGGACTTGGCCTCTTTCTCACCCAGGCCCTGGTTCACGCGCAAGTCGTAATACTCGGGCGACTCGATCAGCAGGTCAGCATCAGGCGTCTGGTCAATCTTCTCAAAAATGGAACCACGGACGCTCCCGCCACCCACTGCGCCGGCCACACCCATGGTCAGCGCCGTCTTTGCTGCACCACCCAGGCGCGCGGCTTGACCGGCTGCACCCAAGGCGGCGAAGGGGCCGATGTTGCCGGCCGCCTCAGACACCAGCTTGGACGGGTCTGACGTGATCATGTGCCCCAAGTAGGCCCCAGCCTTGCCCAGCTCGCTGTCGCCCTCGGCTTGCAACTTTTGCGCAAGCTGCTGATCCAGCGCCTTTTGCTTGTCGGACTGCTTTTCCTTGCCGGACTGAATGAACCCTGAGATGCCGCGCGACGCAGCAGAATCAGGCGCCACCAGATCGACGCCGGCCTTGACCACGCCAGCGGCGGCATTTGCCGCGTTGATCACTTGGTCATTGACGTACCCGAAGGTGTTGCGCTCAGGCAGGGGCTGCTCGGCGGGGGCGGCAACCTGAACACCCAGGGCTTGGGCAATCTCTTCGCGCGGCCGATCAGGGTAGTCCGCATCGCGCACCAGATCGACGATCTGGTCATCCGACAGGCGCGCGTAGTGGGGGCGCAGCTTCTTGATCTGGTCGATTTTGCGTTCCATGGGCTTTTTCGGCTGGTGTCAGGTGGACAGTCACCAGCCTATGCCCTGCGCCCCCGGGCGCAATGTCAGGCCCCCTGGGCGAGCACCTTGGCGATCTCGGCGCGCGTTTCTGGCGACAGCTTTGATCCGTGCTGCTTCAGCAAAGCCTCAAGCGGAGCCCGCGCCCCACTGCGGATGGCCTGCCTTGCCTGGCGATCAAGCGCCGAAGACACAGACGCCTCGCCGCCACCCAGGACAGCCCCCAGGCTGGACGCAACGCCCTGACTTGGCGCTGTGGCCACGGTCTGCTGCTGCGGCACAGGTCGGGCTGGCGCGGGGCGTGGTGCTTGTGAAGTCGCTTGCGGAGCCTGCCCGCGCTCCTTGGCCGGCAGGCTTTTCAACTCCTTGCCCAGCGACTGAATGTCAGCCTCAATGCGTCGGCGCTCAGGCGAGCCGGGAGGGAACTGATCACGACGCGCCATGGTCTGCGACAACTCGGCCGCGATGATGCGGAATCGATCAGAACCTTGCCCCGAACCCGAAGGAGTGCCGTCCGGCACCGCGCCCGGCGTTGGCTGCGTGGGGAACAATCCCAGCGGGTCTGCGGCAGCGGGCGACGCCTCTGCCGGCTGGGCGTACCTCATCGCCAGGCGCTGCATCTGGTCTTCCACTCTCGCTTGCTGCGCCAGAAGATCCCTGGTGCCCGGCGATTCCGGGTCCCAAGCGCCTTGGGCCTGAGCCGTTGCAATGGCCGATTCAATGCGCTCTGACCTTGAGCGAAGGCCATTGAGCATGATCTTGTCGGCCGGGCTCATCACGTCTTCCGGGTTGCCGCCGCCGCCCGTTGCGCGCGCCGTTGCCGCGCCGACCATGCCGTCTCGGTACTCCCGCTGAATGTCAAGCCCATCTTGCGCCATGCTCAGGCGCCGCCCCTGCTCAAACCGCTTGTCCTGCAACTCGTCCCGCTTTGGAACAGAGTAGTTGGCCAGGTACTGCAACGTCCGGGCGCTGTACGGCGTGACGGGCTTGCCGTCCGGGCCGATGACCTCAAAGTCAACTTCTTCCCGGCCGTTTTCCAACTCCTGCACCTTCCACCGGCCGCGCGAGCCTTCCGGGATCTTGTGCTTGCCGGTCTTGTTGAACCGCTCGACGTTCTGAAGGTCGAACATGCCTGCCTTGCCGGCCCTCACATCCTCTGCGGAAGGCGCCATGGCGAAGTTGTCGTCCACAAACTCGTTCAGCCCCTCGCCCTGCGCGCGCTGGGTAATGGCCTTGCGCAACTGAAGCATCTCTTCGTTCTGCTTCTCGAGATCGAAGGCTTCTTTGGTGCGCCCTTGGTTGGACAGCACGCCAAGCTGGCGCGCAATTTTGGCATCCGGCACGTTTTGCTGCGTGGCGTAGGTTTGTGCCGCCTGCTCGTCGTTGCCGAACGACTCCTTGCCCACCATCACCGCACTCGGCCCCATCCCGTCGCTTGGCGACTTCATCTGAGGCGCGACATCGGCAGCCGCCGCACGGACGGCAGCATCTTCAGCGCGCTTGCGCTTGCGCTCTTCCCGCTCAAACTCACGGTCGGACTTGGCTTCTTGAGAGTCATCCATGCGCTTTTTCATGCCAGCGCCCCAGATGCCCATGCCCAACAAAATCGGCAGTGCCATCACATCACTCCTTGCGCAGCCACGGGCGCGCGATTGGTCTTGACCTCGGCAGCCAGTTGCTCAACCTTCTCATTGAGCCCCTGAATGCCGGCCAGCAAAATGCCGTTCATGGTCACGAGGTCGATCTTCTTGCCTTTGGGCGCCGCCTTCTCGCCCATGGTGCGCTTCACGTCCTGGGCCATCGGGCCGGTGTGAGGCTGGCCGCCATCATCAGGCCCACCCTTCTCGGGGCTGTACGTCCAGTCTTCATGCACGGGCGTGCCCACGATGGCGCCCAGGGCCTTGGCCGGCTCCATGATCTTGCCGGTGTTTTCCTTGACCTTCACGTCTGAGGCAGCAAAAGCCGTGGCGCCAGACTGCATGGCAGACGACAAAAACTGAAGATCCTGGCCCCGCGCTTGCAGAGTGTTGTTGGCCGCCATGTTGTAGAGCGAGCCGGCCGACTGGTTGCCCTGAATGGCCGTGTTGAAGCCCTGCCCCATCAAGCCGGCCCCGCTCATGCCGGTTGCATTGGCCTGGGTGCTGTTGCCCACGGCAGCATTGCCGGTCTGGGTGGCCACTTGTGCGCTGGTGGCCTGACTGGATGCCAGACCACGCCCCAGGTTGGCCGCGTCCATCTTCCGGGCGTAGCCCTGCAACTCGACGTTGCGCCGCGCTTGGCTGGATGCGCCGGCCGCTGCTTTGGCCGCGCCGATGTTGCCCGCCTCCATGATGGCCAGCGACTTGCCAGACTCCGGGCTCACCCCTGCACGGGCCAACTCGCGGGCGCCGGCCGCACGCTGCGCCGCCACCTGCATGTTGACATCGGCCACGGCAGCATCCGACTCAGCCTGACGCCGACCCGGGGTGTCGAAGTTCTGTGATGCGTCAACAATGCCCTGCTCCAGCGGACGGAACGTGTCTTTCTGGTACTTCCAGTAGTCCTGGCTGATCAGGTCTTGCTGTTTGGCAGATGCAAGCTGCGCCTCAGCGACTTCATTGGCCAGCGCCTGAGACTGCTCACGCTGCGGGCGCGTGCGCTCGTACTCGTCCTTGTACCAATTGAATGCCTGTTTTGCCAGCTCGGCGTTGGCTTTGGCTGCTGCATTGATGCCGCTGTTATCCGGCCCATCCTTCTTGCGCAGCCCCCGCATGGGTAGCAACTGACGCTTGAGCGAAAGCAGATCAATCATGGCGTTCTCCAATCCATCGACATTGCTGGCGCGTCATGGCCAGCAGCAGACAGTCGTCATCGCCGAATCCTTCAGGGATGCAACCAGTTACCTCAAAACCAAGCCCGAGATCCATGCGGATGGCCGCCTCATTGGATCTGCGAACCCGCCCATAGACCACCTTGGCCCCGTACTGCTTGAACGGGTAGGCAAACACCGCCCTGAGCATGTGAGGCGTCATCCAGCGCCCCTTGGTGTCGGCTGCAACAGCCATCTCCAGCGTGTGCCGTGTCGCCTCTCCAAAAAGCACCACCGCCACCAACTCTCCACCGCGATGCACCGCCATGGTCACGCTGCTGTGCTGGGCGTAGCAGGCGTCCACGCGCTGATTCACGAACTCCAGATGCGCCGGCTCCTGGGAAACATCCAAGCACGCCAGCCCACCGGCATCAGGCACAGGCAGCGGATTGGCCATCACATCCACCTCAATGCCCGCGCACACCTGCGGCGTGAGCTCTTGCCCCAGCCGTGAACCAAGCGCAGCACGAAGGTTTCTGTGGATCAGATCCATGCCGTCATGTTGCACGGCAGCAGCTTGGGTGCCATGTCAGGGCCTGTAGACGGCCGGCAGGTGCCGCCTCAACTGCTCGGACTCGAAAGACAAGCGGCAGTGGTCGCGCTCCAGCGGCCGAAACAGCGCATCCAACACCCAGCGCGTGACGGCCCACCGGCGCTTGTGACGCTGACGCCAGGCCCGGGCGCTGAGGGTCTCGTCAGCGTGGCCACCGAGGACGGCGTTTGCGAGCTGGTCGATGGCGATCAACACGTTGCGCAGCCAGGTCATAGGGCCTCCAGCTCGACCAGGGCCGCATCAAGTGCCGCCTGTACGGCCTCCAACGTGGTGGCTGCGCGGACGGCAGCCTTGTGCTTGATCCTCGCCGCCTCGATCTCGGGGCCTTTGACGTAGGCCCAGAAGTCGGCCAGGGTGATCACCTGCTGAGCGATGGCCTGAGGCGTCTCGTCCAGGGCGGCGGCCTCCGCAGCGATGAATGAAGGCGCAGCACCGGAATACCCAGAGTCCACCCACTCGCGCGCCTGCTGCTCTTTGCGGGTGTAGGTAGCCTGCTGGCCAGGCACGTCGGTGATGTAACGCAGGCGGGCACGGCCGGCTGCTGCGTCCACCTGGGCTTGTGCGGTTGCCTGAGCTTCGGCCAGGGCTGCGGGCATCAGCGATGGATTCAGCACCCATGCCAGTGCTTGGCCTGACCACTCGTGCGCTGGGCTTGGCTGAGGCGGGAATGGAACAACCTCGACCCCGGTCCAGTAGGCCGGCAAAGGTCCTGAATAATCCACCGGCATTGCCAACCGCCCGTCGATAGGCGCCGGAAATGCTGGAAGATCAGGCGCCTCCAATATTGTGTCGACAATTTTTGACGACGCATCGAAGTAAGCAATCTTCACTTCTTGCTCCCGATCAGAATGACGCCGATGTCATAAACCAGAATGTTTGCGCCGCCAGGATTGCCAACCCGCACCGAGTATGTGTGCGATCCCGCCCCGGGAGAGTCTTGCAGCACAAAGCAAACTTGACCTCGGTAGCCTCCACCTATAACACCCTCAGACTGACCCAAAACATATCGTTGTGATATTTCAGTTGAGCCTCGCCTGACTCGCACAATCATGTCTCCGATGCCTGAGTTGGACTGGATATCAGCAAACACTGCGATGCTCACCTTCCCGCCGCCAAAGTCTGTCGATGGGAGGGTCAGAACATCAGTATCAGGGCTTCTGTTGGTTCCAGATCCACCGCCGCTGTATTGCCCTGCAACAGGCACAGTAACTGCCTGGTCTTGAAGATGGATCGTTCTAACGATATTCGCAGCATCAACCTTGAGCGAGGTCGCTTCTATGTTGCCGCGAGCAAACATATTGCCGTCATACGTGATTTGAAAACCTGACGTTCCAGGGACGAAGTTACTAGACTCAATGCCCGTCGCAGTGACCTTTAAGCCGCCAATCTGGCCCGTGCCGTCGGCACGCCACGCAAAGCCCTGAGCGTTCACGCTGTAGTTGCCCGACTGGATGCGGTCAGACAAGATGGCGATGCCGCCGACCTGACCAGTGCCGTCGTTGTTCAAGCGCCAGCCAGTTGTCAGGTTCGTCCAGTTGGTGGACTGGATGTAGTTCGACCCGATCAGCGAGCCACCAATGTCCCCTGCTGACGCGAACACAGTGCCACGCACCACGATGTCGTTGAACTCAGCAAAGCCATCGGGTCGCACCATCCAGCCCTGCTGAAGCTCGGCGCTGTACGTTGCGCTCTTGAGGTTGCCCCCGATGGTGCCGTCACCGGCTGTCAGTTTGTCCGCACTCAGGTTGGCGATCTTGGCATCGTCAATCGCGGCATTGGCGATCATGGCGTTGCTGATGGCGCCGTTCTCGATGGCAGCCGTACCCACAGCAATGGCGTTGGCCGCCAGCTTGTTGGCCGTGATGGCGCCCGCCTGGATCTTGCCGGCGGTCACCGCGTCGGCTGCCAGCTCGTTTGCTGTCACAGCCCCGGCTGCGAGCTTCCCTGTAATGATGGCCCCTGCTGCGATTTCATTGGCCGTCACCGCGCCGGCAGCCAGCTTGGCCGTTGTCACTGCGCCCGCTGCAATCTCCGAGGCGGTCACTGCATTGGCTGCAATCTTGTCGGCCGTCACCGCGTCAGCAGCCAGTACGGCCGTGGTGACGCTGCCCGCCGATAGCTTTGCTGTGCTGATCGCCCCATCCGTGATCTGGGTGCCGACGATCTGGCCCGTGAGTTTGGCTGCTGCCACGGCCGCAATCTGAGAATCAGAGAGCTGGCCCGTGACCTTTGATGCTGCCAGGCCCTCGATCTGTGCATCTGCCACCTGCCCGCTCAGATCCGTGGTGGGCACCGTGGCCACATAGGCCGTGCCGTTCCAGCGGTAGAGCTTGTCGCTCCAGTAGATGGCGTTCGTGCTCTTGGTGGTGGGCAGGCTTGCCGCCGTGATGATCGTGACGGGCTCGATGCCTGCGCCAAACTTGGCAGCAGTCACTGCACCGGCCGCCAGGTTGCCAGCCTCGACGATCAGGTCACCCAGATCCGCATTGCCGATCTTCCCCGCCTCTGCAACATGGCCATTGGTGCCACCAGATGGCGCCGTGGACTCGACACCATCCTCAGTCAGCCACTTCAGCCACAGGGACCACTTGGCACCAGGGCGAACCGTGAACGAACCAACAGACCCAACGAACTCATGGACTTTGACCGCACCGGAGAACACCGGATCAGGCTGCCCGACTTCCCACTGCTTGCCGTAGACGATGGTGCGGGCGTAGCCGTGCCCCTCGGAAAATGTTGGGTTGGCCGTCTCGATGAAGATGTTGGTCAGCCCTGCTGTGACCACCACGCTGCTGGGCGTGGGTGGCGCCGTCAGATCAGGGATGTACTCTGGCGCTGTTCCGCCACCACCTCCAGCGCCTGGCAGGTTGGCCACAGCCTCGCTGACAATCTCCTGCACGGCATCTTCGGTCAGGATGACACGGTTGCCCTGCCCATCCAGTCCCGCCAATGAGCGCACATGCTCGCGCAGCGAGCGCAGCAAACCCCGTAGCTTGGGCTCCAGATTGGCCGGTACTTGGTCGATGTCGCGCAGGTTGCTCATCCGATCAACTCCTGCATGGACGTGGCAGCCTCCACCGCCGTCACGCGCACCGTGCCCTCCACCTCCATGTGGTACTCGATGTGCTTGGAGCCTCCAGGCAGCCGGAATGGCTCACGACTGGCCACAGTCTGGGTGTGCAGCAAGGTCGCACCGGCAAACAGCCTGAACGTCAGCGGGTAGGCATCGGCAATCACCCGGGCGCAAGCCAGCGATGTTGGGCGCGGCAACACGATGGTCTTGGAGCGGAACCGCGCCGTCATCATGCTCGGGCCTGCCGCCCACTTGCGCACATTGGTCCCATCCAGCACGAACAGGCTGTTGCGTAACTTGTCGAAGTACGCCGCTTGGTAGCCTTGAGACAGTTCGTAGATGCCAGACGGGTTCAAGGGATCGACCGCAAACCCCTTCCAGACGCCGCCGACCTGATAGAAGCCCAGGTACATGCCCTCATACTGAGCGCCCACCATGGTTTCAGGGGCCAGCGCGCGCCACTGCTCGGGGCGCATCAGGCCGGCCGTGACAATCCGGGCACCATTGGCGCCCAGGTAGGCCAGGCCATCCGGCGAGGCCCAGCACACACCATGGCCAAAGGACTGCACCGACTTCTCGGAGACACAGGCGGCCTCAAACTCTACCGGGTCATCGTTCATCACGTCAGGCGATGACCCGGTGATGACCCGTGGCCGCCCGTTGGTCAGGGCGATCAGGTTGGTGGACCACACGCCCAGCGCCACGGGCGTGACATCAGGCGGCAGCACTTCGTAGGCGACAGGCCAGGCGTAAGGCTTGAACGGCTCGCAGAACCGAATCGACCGGCCGGAGATGCCCGCCATGATGCCGTTCCACAACCCCGTCAGGTGCTTCAGGTCTGCGGGGGGCAATTCCCACCCTGTCGTGGCCAGCGCATCAGCGCCCAGGGCTCGGGCGTCATCGGTGATGCCGGTTTGCTGGGTGGCGAGGTCTTCGCGCAGGAAAAAGAACTCTGCCGACCCGCTCTGGCCCGCTTGCGTGCGGTAGACGCGGCGCTTGGTGATGCCGTAGTTGCTCTGAGGCAGCTCCAGGGTGCCGAAGTCGATGATGGCCCCTGGCTTGCAGGTGATGCTGGACGTTGGCCCAGGCGCAGACTCTTCGCCACGGTCGGTCACGAAGGTCTGGGTGTAAAAGCGCAGTTCATCGTCGCCCGTGCCTGCTGTGGTTTGGGTGAGCGTGATGGCGTTGGCAGGCTTGGGCACACCCAAGAGGCGCGAAGCGGTCGGGTACGGCGCTGACGCCACCGCGATGGTGCTGTCTGTGACCCGTGGCGCGCCGCTGCCGGTGAAATAGGTCCGCTCGGTGGTGTCTGAGGCAATGAAGCCCCGGGCAAAGTGCCCCACGCCTGGCAGGCTGAACCAGTATTGGGTGTCGCTGACCACATCCCGCCCGAAGCGGTAGATGGTCTGCTGACTGGCTGGCACTGTGGCCACCGTGGACGGCTGCGCCCAGGGCTGAAGATCACCGCCACCGGGCCGCTGATTGAGGCTGACCGTGCCCACGCTTTCGGGCAACAGTCGGGGCTGAACCGCCTGATTCGCCCCGCCAAAGCCTGCCAGGGTGATTTTCATGGCGCGTCCTCAGAAAAAATGACCGCGCACCCGTTGGGGTGCCGACGAATTGCCGCGCGTGCGATTGAACCGGGCCGATGCCATGACGGCATCGAACCGCGAGCGCGAAGCCGCTGCCCGCGCCGGGTTGGTGTAGGGCTTGTCCACTGCCATGCACAGCCTGGCAATCGCGCCTTCAGCGATGGCCATGCGGTAGGCATCAAACAGTTCATCAGGCAAGCCGGTGGCTGTGGTCTTGAGGCTCAGACTGACGTGCGCCGACAAGGGCAGATCCTCGCCCGGGGCATCCGGCCCCAAGGTCAGCACGCCAAACGTGGGCATGGATGCCTTGACGTGGTAATGCTGGTCGCCTGCACGCACGATGTCGATGGCCAAGGGCTCGCCGTTGAGCAACACCTCATGCAGCTTCACCGCGCGGGAGTGCTCGGGCAGCACCAGGGTGTATTCCTTCTGGTTGGCCACGGTGTCAACCGGAGCCGTCCAGAATCGCCATGCGTGCGTCTCGGCCAAGAACTCTTCGGCGGCGTTGCGAACCTCGTCCTCAGCCACCAGATCCGGGCAGCCAGGGCAGTACGGCAGCACGCTTGGCAAGAATGCGTCCCAGGGTTTCATGCGGTCACGTCCTTGCGTTGGCTGGCGGCCTTGCTGGGCGCCATGTTGAGGTCAGCCGATGTCTTTCCGGTCAACTGCTGCACCATCAGCGAGTAGTAGGCGCCGGCTTGGGCGGCCATGGCGGCATCCTCGGAGTCGCGCAAGCAAGCCCGGTGCAACACATAGGACATCAGCGGCCCACGGTAGATGTCGTCGTAGGGGACGGTCGCCGACTCGTTTGTCAGCGGAGTGGGGGGCACGGTCAGCACGACTTTGAGCGAGGCGCCAGAGGCGGCGGCGGGCGGCCACACTTCAAACCGCTTGGCGTCCCGCTCGTCGTAAACCCATGCCTTGATGGTGGTCGATGCGTCGTCAGCGCGCCAGTCCGGGCGCTGGTCATCCAGCGAGTCACGCTTGGTCAGCTTGCACGCCCTGCCGTTGGTGTTGGCCTTGACATCCAAGAGGCGGACAGCGCCGGCCGGCAGGCTTTGCAGCCAACCAGCCGACAAGGCCAGATCCTGCACAGAGGTGCTGGCATCTGGTCGGTAGATAAGAACTTCCAGCAGCCCATCATTGAGGTAGGACAGCAGCAGATCACGGTCCCATCGGGTATTGGTCGCGTCTTGAAGCGCCCCGGTGGCGCTGTCAATGATTTGCATTGCCGTCACTGCCATGATCAGCCCTCAGACAGAGCCTTGACGGCCGCCACGATCTCAGCGCGCAGGCTGTCACCCTTCTTGCGCATGTCCACCGGCTTGTCCACGCCCAATTCGCGGGCCAGATCCTTCAGGGCCTTGTCGTCCAATGCGGCCAGATCAATCGTGCGCTCGCCGTTGGAGATCACGAACTTGGTAGGCGCCTCCAGGGGGGCTTCTTGGGGTGCTTGCTCGGGCGTCAGCGCCTTGGCGAAGCCGACGACAGTGCCGTCAATCTCGCCCACGTCGTCAGCATCCACCAACGGCAGCACTTCAGGCTCGGCATACGGGCGGAATGCCTCGGTGATGGCCAGAAACCGCGCAGCGTGGTCCTTGTCCTCGACGGCCGACACGATGTGGCCCTCTTGGTTGGGGGCAAACAGGTACTTTGTGCCACCAATCTCGTGGGTGACTTTGGCCTTGCGGCGGAATGCTTCGATCAGCACAGCGGAAATCCTTTCCAAAAAAGGGGCGGCCGAAACCGCCCCAAATACCACCACGGAGATCAGGCTTCCAGTGCCAGAATGGCCTTGGCCACCTTGCCGCTGCCCGTGTAGGTGCCTGCGGCGGTGGTGACCTTGATGGCCAGACGGCGGTCGTTGTTGGCGTTCGACGCCAGATGAGCGTCGTTGGCCGCGCGGTACACGCCTGCGGCTTGGCCGGTGGTCACGCCAGAGACGTACACCGTGGCCAGGTCAGTGCCGTCTGCGTTGAGCTCACCGAAAGACCATGCGAACGCGGTGCCGTTGTCGATGTCGGGGAAGACAAAGGCGTAGTCCACCAGACGCACGCCTTGTTGCAGCGGGGCCAGTCGGATCAGGTCGTTGGCGACAAAGGCGGCAGACGGGAAGGCAATGTCCACCCCTGCGTAGGTGATGGCGCCGTCCTCGGGGCTCACGAGAGGCTTGATGCCGTCGAATTGCTTGGTGTTGATGCTGGGCATGATGTGCTCCTACAAATCAAAGGGTTGTGCTGCTGTCCCGCCCGGGCCGAAGCCCGGGCACGCCGTCATCAGGCGTTGGGGTCGCGGCAGTAGGTGTCCATGGCGATGACACCGAAGTCGCGGGACACGGTGTTGTCCTTGGACTTGTAGGTCGCCTTCTTGACACCGAAGATGGCGTTCGTGCCGATCTTCACGGCGTTGCCGTGGTCCTTGACTTCCTCGGTCCAGTCGTAGCGCAGGCCGTTGCCGTTGCTGCCGAAGGCGATGAAGGCGGCTTGCGAGCCCATGAACAGGGCGCGCGCGGCCGGGACGTTGGCGCCAGAGCCGTAGTCGTTGAAGCGCAGCACATTGCGGTGCTTGTGCAGGATGGTGTTGGCGTACATGCCTTCGGAACCGTCAAAAATCGGGTTCTTGCGGCCTTCGGCGCCGGCTGCGGCCTTCTGGATGTCCAGCCATTGGCCGGTTGCCGTGTCCGACTTCAGCGCGTCGAACTGGAAGGTGTGCATCAGGCACACGTAGTGCTCGCCGCCTTCGATCTCAATGGGGATCATCGAGATGTCGTCAGACGAGTCGCCGCCCATGGTTTCAGCCTTGGCCACAGCCCGGTCGATCAGGCGCAGGGTCATGCCATCATCGGTGGCCACATCGCCCTTGGCTGTGGCATTGCCGCCGTACATGATGTGCAGCGAGTCGGGTGCGGTCACGCCGTTGACGTTGAAGAACTGGTTGCCGTTCTTCCAGATGAAGCCTTGATCCATCTGGGGCTGGCTGCCCGACAGGTAGATGAAGAAGAGCTCATCGAACAGGCGCTTCCACCAGTCGGTGGCGGCCCGCTTGGCATCCTGGCGGATGTCGCGCAGGGTGCGCTTGCGGGTCATGCGGCCGCCCAGATCCACGCCGCCGCGCACTTGGTCGATGCGCAGGCGGTCGGTGTAGTACTTCAGGGGCTGCTCTTTGCCGTCCAGGGTTTCGTCGCCGATGATCGGCTCCATGGACATGGGCATCAGCAGATCGACGGTGATTTCGTCACCGGCATCCGACTGGAGGTCGGTCAGCATTTGGATGGGGAGACGGCTGTTCTTGCCCTCGCCCATCATCTTGCGAGTGAAATACGAAGCCTTGTTGATGGCATTTGCCAGCATCAGGCTCCACTTCTTGACGGCTTGTGGGTCATTGACCCCGATCACGCTACGCATAAACACACTCCTTCAACAGTGTTGACAGGAGCGCGTCCTGCGCTCGGGCGGATTCCATCCGCTATATGACCAAGCGGTCAGGCTTTGGCGGTCGTCGGTGCTTGCACCGGCTTTTGCGTCAGCTTGACATCCTGATCGACTTCAAAGACAAGCCGGACCCGGTTGCGGCCCGACTTCTCAACAACTTTCACGATGGCGAGATCCCCGATGGCGACTTGCTCGCCAACGCGGACCTCTTTCACGACTCGGCTTTTCACTCTTGCGCTTCCCAACGTGCTCGCTGCTCTGGTGTCAGCCTAGCTACTGCTTTTTCGGCTTCAATGCCAGACAGGTTGAAAATATGCGCAAACTCGTCGCCCTCTACCGAAGTCGCGCCAGCAGCCGGCCCGCGCCCGATGGTCGGCGGCACTTTGCTCAAGTCCGGGTGCCGATCCTTGGCCGGGTCCGCTTTGCGCTGCTTGTCGGCGGCAGGCTTGGGCTGCTCTGTCTGGAGCTTGAACCGGCGAGCCACCACGGTGTGGGCGTCCTCGAAAATCTGTCGCCACGCCTCGGGCTTTTGGTCGTGCGGCTGGGCGGCCAGCGCCTTGATGGTGGTGTCCAGCGCCTTCAGCGCATCGGCGTTCTTGGCGTCGCGGTAGTCGAATCCCTGGCCCTTGATGTCCTTGAGGAAGTCGTTGACCGTGGTCTTGTAGGCGTCCTTCAACTGCTGCGCCGTCATTTCCTCGGCCACCTGGGCACGGATGCGGTCGGCGTTGGCCTTGTCGCGCTCGGTGTCGATGCGATCCAACTCGGCGTCGTAGTCGTCTTCGGACAACTCGCCCTCTTCGTACTTGCGCCGGGCGTCACGCTTGGCCTGGGTCAACTCCTTGAGTTTGGCGTCCAGGGCGTCCACATCGGCGTCCACCTGATACAGCGGCTTGATGTCGGTGTTGGCCGGCTCTGGCGTGCCGCCTGGGCCATCGTCATCATCACCGTCATTGCCTGCGTCAGCGTTGCCGCCTGCGGTGTCATTGCCATCTTGGTCGTTGCCGGCCGCACCATCGTCGCCGCCGTCACTGTCGGTAGTTTCGCCGTGGCCGTCGTCCGCGCCTTCCAGCTCCAGCAGTTGCGCGCGCTCGTCTTCGGTCAGTCCGCTCAGGTCTTCGTCTTTCAGTCCCATCGTGGGTCTCCTTGGGGGTGGTGGTCAAAAATCAGACGGGAGGCATGGCCCCGTCATTGGCTGGCGTCTCAATGCCTGTCATCGCACCATCGGCTTGCTGGGCCTCTGGCACAGGTGGCATGTCTTGTTGGGGAACTGGTGCGGGCTCGGCTACCGGGATGTTGGGGTCTTGCCCACCCTTGTCTTTGAACCCTGCGCCCTTGGCGATGGCGTCGGCCACCGGGGCAACGCCGGGCACCGTGGCCACGATCTGCCCGGCTTGCAGCGCCATGTACAGCGCCTCGACTTGCTTGGCCACGGCGGTGGCGTCCGACTTCGCCACGTTGGCCCGCACCTCGGCAATCTCGGCCATGACACGCTCGAGCATGAGCTTTTGCTCCAATGCCGCTTTCTTGGCCATCTCTTCCTTGGCGGCCTCTTCCTCTGGCGTCGGGTTCTTGGTCGGGTCGCGCTGACCGTTGACCTCGCGCACGCGGCGGACAATCTCGTCCTTCATGGGCAGATCGAACTGCTCCACGATCAGATCCAGCAGGTTCACCACAGCGTTGGGCGCCACCGGGCCGATGACCTTCAGCAACTCAATGAACTGCTCCAGGGCTGCGGCTTGCAGGTTGGCGCGCCAGTCCTGCTCGGACACGATGAAATCCGCCTGCGTGGCGGTCACATCGTTCAGGTACTCGCCCGTCTCAGGGTCATACTCGTTGATCGTCAGGTATTCGACCGGCTTGGCTTCACCCAAGATGCGAATGACCTTGCGCGATGTCATGAACTGCTTGATGTTCGACAAGCGCAGTTGCCCGGCCAGTTGCACGGCCAGGCGCAGGTTTTCAAACAGCTCGGCGGTGGTCATGCCGCCCTGAGACTGCTTGGCAATGATGGCCTTGCCGCTGGAGGCGTTGGTGTCGCGCCCCATGTTCTCGGGCGTCACGCCGCTGACGTTTTGCAGGTGCATCCGCGAACGGTCTGCCAGCGCGAGGCTGGTCTGCACGTCGGCGGTGTTCTCCAGCTTCTTGAGCTCGGCGCCGCGCTTCTTGCGAATCCAGGCATCCGGCCGGGCAATCTCCTGCCGCGCCTCTTCAACGTCCTCGACCGCATCGTCATCGGCAATGACTTGGTTTGCGCTGGCCGCCCACAGGGCCTTGGACATCCGCTTGTTGATGTCCATTTGGGCATCCCGCATCCCACGCCAGACACCGTAGGCCATGCCATCGCCAGCACGGCGGAATGCCCAAACCGGGATCAGCGGGAACTTGTTGTGCGCGAACGGGCTGGGTCCATCCCACAGCCAGCATTCCTCGGTCATGATCATGACGCGCATGTTCCAGCGAACCGACTTGTACATGCGCCAGCCTTCGGACTTGGCCTTTGCCATCTGGATGTTGCGCTCGTCGGCCACCTTGCCGGCAAACGGGCCATCCATGAACACGTTGACCTCTTCGGGCACCTTGTACCAAGCCTCGATCAGATCAACGGCAGATCGCCGGCCTCCGTCCACTTGGCTGGTGCCGATGTAGGCGCCACGGTCGCGGTAGCTGCTGGGCAGGCGGGTGGCGTACTCTTGGTCGTGTGCGGCCGTCAGACGCTCACCCAGATACCACTTCTCGGTCAGCTCGTCCGGGTCGTCGTTGTCGCGGACGTAGGATGAGCCCAGCAACTTGCCCTTGGACTCGGGCATCAGTGCGATGACGTAATCCAGATCCAGCTTGCGGCGCCGGAACAGGTAGCGACCATCCTTGTTGTAGTCCACGTCCTTGCTGCGGGAATCGCGGATCACGTCGCGCCAGTCCACAGACCCGCTCAGGATGATTTCTTGGTCGGGCTCGGTGTTGATGCCCTCTTCCAGCCAGCCCAGACCAGACACTACGGACTGCTTGAACGCGCGGCTGCGGTGATAGCGCGCCAGGTTCACGTCGTCGGTGTACTTGACCACCTTGGTCTGCACCTCGGCGCCCTGGTCGTCGCCCTTCTCGCGCGGCAGGATCTTGTAGTCGATCCGGTTGCGCTTCTCGGTGCCGGTGATCCACTCGACAGACAAGCGCCCCTCGTTGAACACCAGCGGGCTTTGGCCGCGCGCCATGAGCTCGGCTGCATCCTCGAGGCGCCATTGCAGGTGATCGTGGTAGTCCTCGTCCACCGCCATCTGAAATCGTTCTTCGTACTGAAGATCGAGTTCCTCGTGCATCAGCGACACCAGCGTGCCGTGACGCTGGCGAACCTCATCGTTCGCAACCTGGGCATCGTCGGCCGCAAACTCGCCGTCAGGCTGCTTCGGGGCCTCGTTGTGCCGTGGGTCGCGCTGCTCAAACATCAGATGACTCCCTCGGCAACCGTCTTGCCGTTGACCTTGGCTGACAACTCGATGCCTTGAGACGCCTTCTTGACCTCCAGGGCCAGCGGCTGATCGCTGGGCATCCGCACCAGATCGGCCACGGCCTCGCAGATGGCGTCAATCACGCGGTGGACGGTCGATTGATCCGGGAAAAAGCCCATCGTCACGGCCGCCTTGAACGCGGTGCCCAGCAAGTGCGCCGTTGGGCTACCGTCCTTCTCGCAGAAGGCGTAGGCGTTTTTTTGCGGGATCACGTAGGCACCGGCATCCATGCGTGTGCTCGCGGGAAACAGCACCATGCACGGGTGCGGGCCGTCTGGGTCGATGTCCGCGCGGTCAATCCATTGCAGGCTGACCACGATGTCGCCCTTGACGAACTGGCGCCAGGCGCGTTCGCCGCCAAGTTGGACCATGGGCAGACCTGAAGGGGCGAGGATGTTCATGCGGTGGCTTGATGTGGTTCTACCCGCCTATCCTTGCCCGCCATATTCCGTGTGCAATGTCAGACCACCCGCCAGTTGGCGCGGGGGCGCTGCTTTGTTGATGCAGGCTTGACGATGGCCGGGCTGAATCCCTGGGCGTGCTGGCGCAGCGCGTCTGCGGCTTCCGAGTGCCCGTCATGCTTGACCGGCTCGTCGGTGTAGGTGGACGTGGCCCGGTTCCACCGCTTGCGGTAGGCGGTGATGTGAACGATGCCCTCCTTGCAGCCCGCCTCATCAAAGCAGTATCCGGCGAACTTGGTGCGGGTGGCGTTGATGCCGTGGATCAGATAATCCACCCTGGGCACAACATCCCAGCGCCCGCCGATGCCCCGCAATTCCTCCAGTTGCTCGCGCGGGCTGGCCACGCGGTCGGCCTGCTGGCGCTTCTGGTCGGCGTCGTGCGGCAGGAAGTGCGTGCCCCAGGTGATGCTGAGCTCGGTCCCGATGCGCTGGAGTTCGTTGATGAAGTGGCTGTAAGGTTTGTTCCAGTCCTCGATGAACCTGAAAAAGCGGTCCATGCCATTGACGTGCTGGTGCAGCCACACGGCGGTGCCGTCGCTGTTGCCGATGTCCCAGAACGTGTTGACCGGGTGGCCACTGAGATGCGGATAGGCGCCGATGCGGCCCGATTCGCGCGCCCGGCGCAACTGCTCGGCGTAGAAGGTGCCCTCGGTGCTGACCTGAAACGCCTCGTCGGGCGTGCTTGGGTACTCGCGCCACATCAGTTCCGGGTCGCTCATGCACTCGGACTGGAATGTGGTAACCCACCAAGCGCGCTGCCCCAGGGTCAGTTTTCGGCCAATCTTGCTTTCCAGCTTGTCGAAGTATTCGTGCTCCTTGGGCGTGATGGGCACGCCCTTGGCCGCTTCAGGCGACAGTGTGTAGCCGGCCTCGTCCCACCACGGGTAGAAGTGGAAGCGCCACTGCTTTGGGTTGAGCTCTGCGCCCATCTCGTGCGCCGCGCGGGCATCGTCCACGATGTCCTTGAAGTGCCCGGCTTGGCCTTCGGCGGTTGACTCCACGATGATCACGCCATCCATGGGCACGGCCGGGAATGAGCCAGAGACGATTTCCCGGGCCTTGTCGGGGAACTTCGCTCCGATCTTGCCCATCTCGGAGATGTGCAGCCGGTGAGGCGTGCCGCCGCGCGCGCTGGTGGCCACGCGCACGATTGATCCGTTGGAGAACTCGATCTGGGTCGCCGTCAGGCGCTTTGTCGTGATGGCCTGGCGCAATGCTTCGGGCAGGTTCTCGTAGGCTTTGACCACCTTGCCCTTGAAGATGGCTTCCGCGTCTTCCCGGGTCTGGGCAACCTGCACGCACAACTGGTCGCGGTTGAACAGCGCGTGATCCAGCCAAAGGATGGACACGAGGGTCGTGAACCCAAGCTGACGCGCTTTAAGTATGCAATTCCTGTGCCAAAGTCTGCGCATGAACCTGCGCTGAGGCCGGTTTGGCCGAAATGGCACCAGCGTGTCGCCGTCGCCGGCCTTGATGGTGATTTTGTACAGGCAGCCCGACTCGATCCGCCAGAACGGGTCACCCAGGCAACGCAGCATGTCGGCCTCGTCCTGCGGCCGGTAGTCTCGGTGGATTGAGCCAGGCGCCAGCGCCTGAAACCGAAGTTCAGGCATCGTCGTCTTCGACGGGGGTTGTCTTGGCAATCGGCAGCGCAGAACGGCTCACTTGCTGCAACAGGCTGGCCAGCGGGTCGGCGGCCTGCTCCTGGGCAGCGATACCAAACGCCTCGCGCTCCAGGCCAATCAGGATCTTCAGCGTCTCGGCCAGCGCCTTCATGGTCTTGGTGCGCTCAGGCAGACTGATCACCGCGTGGTAGATCTCGTTGAGCCGGTCTTTCCCCTTCTCGTCTGGGTCGTACATGATCTCGCCCAGCTTGGCGAGCAGTTCTGCGTTGTCGGTCTGGTGCTCCAGCTCATCGACCAGTTTGCGCAGCAAGTTGCGATTGCGCTGGATGTCTTGGCGGTGGCTGATTCGGATGCGCGCCTGCACCTGCGCCTCGACCTCGACCACCTGTTTTTCGGTTTCTGCGGACCCGGCGCGTACTTCGCTGCGTACCTGCTCTTTGCGTACCAACGCATCGGCCTTGGCCTTGACCTTGCCCGACAGGTCGCGCTCCCAGCCTTCAGCCTTCGCCTTTTTGCGAATGGCGCCCTCGGTGATTCCGTGCTCTGAGGCGATCTCCCTGAGCGAAAGTGTGTTGGCGCGGTACTGGACTTCGATCCGTTCCCAGTCGCGTGTTTTCTTCTCGGTGGCCATGTACGCATGTTGCGTACTTGCGTACTGGGTTCAATGTCACCCCCAGAAAGCACAAAGCCCGCGCAAGGCGGGCTGTGGCTACTTTTGTTCGGCTCGTTTGTGGGTGAGGCCTTCAGCGAACTGCTTGATGGCTTTGTGGTCTTCTGGGTAGGCCCAGAGGTCTACTTGGCGTAGGCCCTGCTTGCGCTTGGCGTCTCGCTCTCGGGCTTTGCGCTCTCGGGCGGTCGTGTCTTTGGTTTGGGCGCTCACTCGTCAGCCTCGCTGGTGTCGATGGAGGCGAATTGAGCGGTGATGGTGGGCATGGTGGGCTCCTGTGGTGTTGTAAGACCCGGCGCGTGGCCGGGGGTGGGGTTAGGCGCGGGAGCCCTTGAGTGGCACCAAGACCCGGCCATTTTCAAACGATGCACATTCTTTGTGTGCCCAGCCAGTGAGGCTTTGGATCGCGTCATCGTTTACTAGGGGTTCGCCAAGGTTATTGATTGGCTGACCATCATCACCAATGATCAATTCGCCGACAGTAATCAATCCATCGGTGTCAACAAAGTAAGCAGGCACAGTGCCGCGAGCGGGATTCCAGTCTGCAAAGTCAAAGGTCTTGTCCATGTCTACTCTCCTGGGTTACTGGCCAGCACCGTGCTGTCCATGTCTGCATTGTGCGCGTGACAGGTCACGCTGTCAACAACTATTTTGCAAAAATGATCCCAGAGAGATTGCCGGTCTTTCCCGGCTGTCAGGCTGCCCCCACCAGGGCGGCCGTCCCACATAGATATTGTGGACTTGATGGGGTTGGGCTCAATGTCAGCGGCCCGTGCTGCCAAACCCACCCTGGCCACGGGCGGTGTCGGTCAACTCTCCCACCTCGACCAGTTCGACGCGGGGGATGGGTAGCAGCATGGCCTGGGCGATTCGGTCGCCGGCATTGATGACCGTGACAGTCCCCACAGAGTCGGCACTCTCTTGGTCGTTGCGCAGCTTGACCATGACCTCGCCACGGTAGTCACTGTCGATGACGCCGACGCAGTTGGACAGGCGGATGTCGCACTTGAAGCCGTGGCCACTGCGGCTGAACACCAGCATGACGTGGCCCTCGGGGATCTCAAAGGCCAGGCCGGTGCGAAATGCCACCGCGTCGCCAGGAATCACAGCATGTCGGTACTCGCCAAGGACCGCGTGCAGATCAAAGCACGCGGCGCCTTCGGTGGCGTAAGCGGGAATGATGGCGCCAGGGTGCAGGCGCTTGACTTTGAGGGTGGTGAATTTGCGGGTGGTGGGTTGGGTCATGGTGCTTTCCAGTCTTTTCAGCTCGGCCAAGCCTGCGCTTTCTTCAGGGTCCAATCGGTCTTTGGGGACTTCGTTGATGCAGGTTTCGCCGTCCACATAGGTGCGAGCCCATGTGATGATCTGGCGCAGGCCCAGGGTGATGCCTCCAGCTTCCGTCATGCTTTGAACCCGCCTTCCGGCTGTTGAATGCGGATGGTGAGCACTTCGCGGTGGGCGTGGATCTCCATGCTGCGGTCAAGGATGGCCAGGGCTGACTGGCGGACCCGGGCGCGCATCTTGGCCTCGATGTCCTTGAGCGCCTCCTGAATGGCAGGTTCGGCCTCTTTGAGCATCTGGGCGACCAAAAAGGCTGCCGTCTCTTTCATGAACTCGTCCGCTTTGTTCTGCGGGGTGATGGTGGTTGGCATGGCCTCTCTCTCGGGGTGGTAGGTCAAAACTTCGGCGCGGGCACATTCAGGGGCGCCTTGCCTGCGCGCTTGAGGGTGTTGTAGGTCTGGATGGCCCAGCGTTGGCCCATCTCGGCGCTGGCGTGCTTGTCGCCCAGCTTGTACTGGTCGTAGGCGATGTGGCAGCCCTCACCCCATGAGCCGGCAGCGCACAGGGGGAATGTCCTGTTGTCGGACGCCTTGATGGACAGGCCCTTGCCTCGGTTGATGTGCGCGGCCTGGCTTGCGCCCTCGCGGTTGCAGTTGCAGCACGGCAGGCTGGCCACGGCGCGCAGGTAGGTTGGGCTGCGCACCGGCTTTTCCTTTTCGTGGGCGAGCTCGCCGGCTTCGGCTTCGTCCAGGGTGTCCAGAATCCCGGGCTTGGGGGCGCCGATGTAGGACAAGATCGCATCACGGGCAGCCTCCCAAGACCAGCACACCACGCACTCATAGCCCGCCGCCGTCATTCTGGCGCGCCACACTTGTTGCTCGGGCGTGAGCGTGTTTCGACCGGCCTTCATCTCGATCCACAGGCCATGCTTGCGGCCGACTGGCAGGGCCAGCATCAGATCCCAGACACCAGCCTTGGCGCCTTCGGCCTTGAGGCGGCCGGCAGTGGCCTTGCTGCGGGCTCCACCGTTGGGCACGGCAAAAAGGTAGTCGCCAATCCGCTCATCGGGCTTGACGCCGGGTAGCGCCCGGGGGAACGATGCCAGGCCAGCCCAGCGAACCAGGGCAATCTGGTTGTCGCTTTCGTCGCTGCGGCGCTTCTTGGTTTCTCTGGCCAGTCTCAGGGTGGCCAGTTGCAGGGCGGTGGTCATGCAAACTCCAGCGGGATCTGGTTGTGGTCGATGGCTCCGGGCTCGTGCCTGCGGAACAGCGGCGCGGCCTTCGGGCGCTCAGGCTTGGCCAGCAAGCCGGCTTTGCGTGCGCAGACCGGCCCCCAGGCGCTGACGCCCTGCTTGGTCTGCACCGTAGCGGCAGGGATGGCGGCCAATGGGCGGCCACATCGGATGCACTTCATGCAGGGGTCTCACTTGTCAACGAACTTGTGCGGGCGTAATCGCCAAAAGCGGCGACCGCTGCGCCCCGGTAGGCTTCCGCCGCGTCCTCCAATGAGATGAATCGGCCAAGCGACTTTTGGCGCCCGCTAACGACAATCGTTGCCCGCCATTTGTTTGTGCTCTTACACCAGCTGACACCCTTAATCCCAGACTTGCTTGTGCAGCGCGCCAAAGTGTTTGCGATGTTCTGGCTTTGCGTGGCTGGCCTCAGGTTGGCGATTCGGTTGTCTTGGCGATCTCGATTTACGTGGTCGATAGATGAATGCGGCATCACTCCATACACCACTAACCACGCCAATCTGTGAGCGAGGTAGAGTCGCCCATTGATGCCAATGACTAGGTAGCCATTTCCGGTCTGGCATCCTGCGGGCTTGTTGGATGACCTCCATGTGAAAACGCCAGTTGATGCGCAGTAGTCAAGCCTTCTACCCACTTCGTCGCGGGTCAGAGATGCCGGCTTCATTGGGTCGCCCTTCCCTCTGCGCGTGCCGTTGCCTCTTTTGAGCGCCACACTTCCACGCGGGCTTGGGCCGCAACCAGCATCCACCTGAGGTTTTCTTCCTCTTCGACCGCGGCTCGCATGCCTTCAAGATGGGCTATGTACCGGGCGTCGGCGTAGGCTTCGCGCTCCTGCGCTGCGATGGGCAGGCTCGGGCACGTCTTCATAAGAATGGCCTTCAAGGTCTTCCGGTACTCCTCCAGGTAGATGCGATTGGCTCGCGCCGCCGCGTACCTTGGGGCCATCTCGATGATGGCGTTGACAGCCCTGTGAGGGTTGATGTTGTCGTCGCTCACTTGGCATCCTCCTTTTGGCGGATGTCCTTGTAGGTCAACCCGCTTTTGCGCAGCAGATCCGATGTCAAGGCGTTTGCCCGGCGAACGCGGGCGGCATACTCGGCACCCTTGTTCTTGGCCAGAGTTTCGTAGGCGTGCGCCTGCATGTCGCGCGCCATCCGGCGAATGGCCACGGCAGATCCATGGATCTCGGCGCACTCGGCCATGTATCGAGGATCGGCGCTGTCCACCAGAGTGCCGTCAAGCAGTTTCACGACAGCCATGGGCAGCCTCCACCTTGATGAACTTGGGGAACGTGTCACCGTCTTGGCAAGTGGCCATCCACCAGACGTGATCCACGGCGCCGTCAGCAGCTTGGTAGCGCAGGCATTGGGCGTGCTTTGGGCAGGCCAAGCCATGGCACAGGTAATCGCTCGGGCTCAGTTGGTGCATGTTGCTGACTCCTTCAGCGCGGGCGCGGCAACTCTGCGCGCCCAATGGAGCGCCTGGGCGAGATGCGCCACAGGCATTCCGTTCGTGATCTGGACTGCGCACTCCACGGCATCCTTCAGGATGTGCCGCTTGGTGGCGTCCCACCTGTATCCATCTTTGGCCATGTTGACCAAGACTTCCATGCCAGCCACCATCACATCGCCGATGTTGTCTGGGTCGTCCCACCCTTCGATGGCTTTGATGGCCGGACAGATCACATCGGCCAGGGTCGAAACCATCTCGGGCCATGGTGCGCCGTGGGCCTGCTCGTCCATCATCTGGAAGTGCTTGACCTTCCACCGCTCCAGGCCAGCAGCCTCGGCCTTCTTGCACAGCGGGTTCTCCCACTTGCGGCCGGCGTCGTGGACATACTTCTTCTTGCGTGGCTTGCTCATAGCTCCACCCCATTGAGAAGACCCAGGCGGGCGGCCTTGGCCACCGCGTGCTCCATGGTCCTCGCGTTGAGGCGCGCCATTGCGTGAGCCCTGTAATCACGAACGGTCCAATGGGACACACCCATGACGGTAGCCACTTCCTTGCACTGCTTGCCGGCCGCCGTGAGGCGCAGCACCTCCAGGGCCTTTGGCCACATTTCGCAACTCATGCTGCCTCCGCAAGGTCAAAGACTGATCGCGGCCCTTCCACCTCGAGGCGTGGGGCGGCCTCTGCACGCACCCAGCGGCGCACAGGCGGGAAGTCGTCGTAGTCATCGGAGCGCGTTTTCTGAAGGTGGCGCTCGCGCAGCAACTGCCTGCGAGCCTTCAGCACGCGGACCTTCAAACCAAGATGCCGGGCCAGCTCGGGCAGGTCGCCTTTTTTTGCCTCGCTGATGAGCTCATCCATGGCTGGCGTCCAATCGGCGGCGTCGTCGGCCGCTTCGCCGCGCGCCCGGATGGATATGGACCTTTGCTGCACCGCTTTGAGCGGCCGCCCCAGCCGTTGCGCAATCTGCGCGTGCGTGTGTGTCGCCATCATGGCAACAATCAAGTTGTCGTCCTCATTGGTCCACGAGGTCATGGCATCACCTGCAATTCGCGCTCACGAACGGGGTCAAGGTCGCCGGTTGTGCGCAGCGCCCACGTCATGCGCTCCCACGCGCGCACGTCGCCCGCCTTGCACCGATCCAGCACACGCTGGGCCGCAGCCTTTGCCTGGCGCTGAAGCTGCGGGCTTCGGGTGGCGTTTCTGGGAAACACCTTGATGTAGCTCACGATGAAATCCTTTCAGCAGATGCCCTGCGGCTTTCCCAATCGAACACGAGGCGCTGAGATCCGCCCTCGGTCAGGCGGTCATAGGCCGGCTCCCCAAGCGTCTCGACCAACTCGGCGCGGTTCTGGTTCGTGATGACCAGGGTGGGCAGCATGGCCTCATACCGGCCGTCGATCAGGCGGAACATGGCGTTGCGCGCGTTCTCGCTCTTGGACGCCTTCTCGACCTCATCCACGATCAGCAGATCCACCCGGAACATGCCGCGCAGCCATTGGTCGCGCTCGGCGAACTCCTTGCCCCAATAGGCGTCCAGAAACTCAGATGCCTTGACGCGCAAGGCTGTGAACCGCTTGGCGCGCAACACCTTGACGATGGCGGTTGCAAGGTGGTTCTTGCCCGTGCCAGGCTTGCCGCACATGACCAGGCAGCGCCCCAACTTGCGGTACTGGCCGAAGTTCTCGGCGTAGTCGCGGCACACATCCAGCACCGTCTGCTGCTTCGCTGACGTGGCTTGGTAGGTGTCGAACGTGCAGTCAGCGAACCGCTCGGGCATGTTGCTCTCGGCCATCAGGCGTGAGGCGTTGCGCTCGGCCATGCACTGAGGGCAGCCACCCGGGTTGCGGGCCACCACACCATAGCCGGGCAAATCTTCGCGGATGACGTAGGCGCCGTGCGTGGGGCACTCGGCGCGCTCAATGAACGGACCGGTGGGCTTGTCTGTCCCACGCGTGGCCGCACTCTCGGCCAAGGCCGACAGTTCAAGCGGGTTCAACTGCATTGCAATCTCCGAATTTGGAAACGGGTTCCGGTTGAGCCGATGGCGTGAAGTCAGGCAGGAACTTGCGCCAGTTCCAGGTGTGATCCAAGCCTCGCCAAGAGGCAGCAGCGCACACCTGCACGCCCTGCCCTGGCGTTAGCCCCGCCTTGAGGCATTCGGACTTGTGCAGAGCCCAGGCGGTCGGCGTCAGTGGCGCCCTGTGCTTTTCGCGGACCTTGAGCCAATCCCTGGCGTGCTGCTCCTTGACGCCTTCGCTGATCAGGTCGACCACGGTGAGCGGCGGCGAGGCGTCAGCCGATGGCTCGCGCTTTTTGCGCGGAGCCTTCCCTACTGCTTTAGCAGTAGAGGAATGGGTATTGGGTAGTGGGTAGTGGGTAGTGGGAGCATTGCCTTCGCACTGCGGCTGCAATGCGTTCGCATCAGATTCTTGTGCGTTCGCATCGTTTTGGCATGCGGTCGCATTGCCTTCGCAGTGCGACCGTTGTGCGACCTCTTCGGCTTGTTGTTGGGCTTTCTCTTTTGCCCATCGTGTTTTGGCTGACTTGGACGCCTTCCCGGACTTCTCACGAAATGCCTGAATGACCTCTTCGCACTTGGCGTGACCCCACCCTTCGGCCGTGCTTTCAAAAAACTCGCCCAACACCACGCGGATGTCTTCCTCATGGCCGCGCATACGAATGAGCCTGGCAATCTGCTGAACATCGGCAGGGAGCGGCGCCTCCCGGGTGTAGTACAGATCCAGAAGCCTGCGGTACGCGATGTCCTCGATTGGGCTCAGGTGCGATGTCCGGCTGGCGTAGTCGCCAATGTGGAACTCGTAGTAGTTCAACTCAGCCCCCGGTCTTCTCGTACAGGGCCACCCGGTGGGCGTGCGTCTTGGGGCTGTGGGCCTTGCGGGTGCGGTCGGTCATGGCCATGGGTAGGCCAGCCTTGAGCAAGACGCGCGGCAGCGAGCCCCACACCTTGTGCGTGTGCGGCTCTGGCAGGCCGCATGTGTCGCAGTAGGCGCGCAAATCCTCAAAGGCGAAAAGCGCGCCCGTGGGCAGCGATGTGAGATAGCAGGCCGACAGGAACTTGAATCGGTCGATCCATTCCTGGCGCTCGTTTTCCAGCACCAGGGCCTGGCCAGCAGCCTTTCGGGCTTGGCCGGGCGCGCTCACATCCTTGTGGCGCGTCTTGGCGTCCACCGGCAGCAAATCAGCTTGGGTCATGTCACTTACCTCTCTTGGTGCCCAGGTGCCACTTGTGGCAAAAGCGGCAGCGGTACGGTTGACGGTTCAGGTCGCGTCGGCAGTTGCGGGCCTTGTTGACCTTGCTGGCCAGCTCGAAGGAATCGAACGCCACCTTGCCGGTGCATCCCACCTCGTCGGGTGTCGGGTCAACCAAATCACGGGGATGAACTTTCATCAGTCGCGCTCCAGGGGTAGCGCCATCTGCTCATCAACCACGAACGTGGCCAAAGCTTGCAGGCTGGCTGAGGTCTTGGGCAGTGGGGGCGGGTTCTTGCGAAAGTCCTCGGCCATCTTCCAGAAGTGGCCCTTGTAGGGCTGCTTGCTGCGCACAGCCAGCAACACGGCATCACGCGCGAAGCCAGCCCGCGCAGCATCAGACAGGTCGTTGAACACCCTTGGCGCCCAGGTATCAACATTGAGCGCCACCACCGACACTGCTGGCCACTTGATCTTGGCCGGCTTGTCTTTCTTGGCCGGCTGGCTGCCCGGCGCCTTGGGCGGGTTGCACCAGGCTTGCGGCTGGCACTTGCCCTTGGCCCGCATCGTTTTGGCATGCTCCCACTCGCACTCGGCGCAGTAGTCGATGTCGCTGCGCACCTCATCCGTCTTGATGCGCCCGCGCCCAGCCTCGCCCGGTCCGGTTCGCCCCACGATCTTGATGACGCTGAACTGCTGCGCTGACTCTGATGCGTGCAGCCACGCAACCCAATCCTCTTGCGAGCGAAAGCATGCGGGCTTGGGCGGGGCCTTGTCTCGCAGCATCGCGGCGAGATCTGAGGTTGCGCGCTGGTGGCGGGCGGTCATGGGTGCTCACGCCCCCTCATTGCTCAAGATGCGGCGCAGATGATCGGCGTGCATCCTTTGCATACCGTCAACACCATAGGCCACCGACTCAAGATGAAGCCGAAGAAACTCCGAAAGGTTCAGCCCCTTGCGGGCTGCCATCCCACGCAGGATGTCAACGGTCTGGGCGTGAATCCAAATCCGCTCCAGTTGGGTGTCGAATGTGCCCAGGGGGTGTGTGCTCCCGGATCGGGACAAGGCTTCGTGGTCAATGCGATTGGGCATGGTGGCGACTACGTGTGGGCGGTGAAAAAGTGGGACGACGTGCTCAAGCGATGTCTGCGGTGGGCTGCGGCAGACATGGACCACGCTGCAATGGAGTTGCGGCGGCTGGCTCAGTGAGCGGGTGATGTGGGTCAAAAACATCCAGGCCAAGGCGCACGGCGATGTCGTGCTCGAGCATGGCCCCGCGCGACTTTCGCCAGCCGGGCAGCAACTGGATGGCGTCGCACGTCACCAATGCCGCGATGTCGGCACGCATGCACGCATGCCACTCCGCGTTGGGGTCGGTGTTGATCTCGGCGGGGTTGATAGCCTCATGGCCCAGCGCACGAAGACGCGCGGCCTCCGCGTGGAACGCTGGGAAGTTCAGGGCCGGAAGGCCAGTCATGGGGCCGGCTACGTAGATACGCATGGCTTACCCTTTGCGCTTGTTGTGCAGCGCGCGGCTGCGCACATCAGTCATGGGTGACCTCGCTTGCAACTGCTCCTTGCGAGTCGTTCAAATCTGGCGCTGGGTCAACCAGCGGCCGCCCGTGTGGATGCCACGGCCAACCCGAATCCTGGGTTCGCCTCCACGCAACATCGGGTCTCATTGCCTCGCATGTCAGCGCGCCATGGCTATGCGCCTCAATGGCAGCGCAATAGCCTTCGCTCAACGACTTGAAGCCGTAAGAGACGTTTTGAAGATGACCTTTGGTGGTGCCGCATCTGTCCGCAAGCGACTGCTTCTCAGCACCAGACAAAGACCGCCAGTAGGTGGTGAATGTGTCCATTCGCAGATTACACCATCAGGTGTATGCGACTGTCAACCTACTGGTGTACCCCTGGTGTTGTCATGAGCCCCATGAGCGACGACCGACTGATCCGCCTTCTCAACTTGCGAGCCATGAACATGGGGCCAACGGAGTTGTCTAGGCGTTTCGGCCGCAGCGTGTCCTACTGGAGCGACATGCTGAACGACCGCAAATCGTTTGGCGAAGACGTTGCTCGAGACATTGAAGAAAAGGCATGCCTACCAAGGTATTGGTTGGACACGCCACAAGACTCGCTCACGCTCAAATCAGCGACCACAGCAAGCCGCACAGATGGCCATGTGATCAAGCAGTACGACACAGGGGGGGCAATGGGAGGGGGACTGGTTCTGAACGATCAGCCTGGGCTGATCCACAGTTGGAACGTCAGCCAGGAATGGCTGAGATTAAACGTCAAGCACTACACGTCACCAAAGAACCTGTGCATCGTCACCGGCTTCGGCGACTCAATGCGCCCGGTCTTCAACCCAGGCGACCCGTTGCTGGTTGACGTGGGCGTGTCCAAGGTTGACTTTGATGGGATGTACTTCTTTCGCGTCGGAGACGAAGGATTCATCAAGCGACTGCAACGTGTTCCGGGCGAAGGACTGCGCGTCATTTCAGCGAACAAAGACAACTATGAGCCCTGGACCATCAAGCCAGACATGGACTTCCAGGTCTTGGGTCGAGTGATCAAGGTGTGGCGAGGCGAAGAATTTTGAGGCGTTACGCGCCCGCCTTCTGGCGCGACATCAGGAGAGAGCATGAAGAAGCCCATCATTGCGGCGGCTTTAGCCGCCATTGCATCACTGGCATTTGCCCACTCGGGCGGGACGGACAGCATGGGTTGCCACGTTGACCGCAGCACAGGCATCAGGCATTGCCACTGACATGAAGGCATCAACCAGACGTGCTGCTTTTCTGGTTGCTGGTGGTGTGATGCTTGTGCTGTCCATCTCCTACCTTGCCGGCGAACCCATCGCTCACATGGACACATCCACTGCAATATCAACGGTTGCCGGCGCTTTGGCTATACCGGTTGCTTTGATTGCAGCGGGGCTTCGACAAAGGTAGAGCTCAACCACCAACCAACCCGCTTCGGCGGGTTTTTTTGCGCCTGAACGCCAGTCGTTTACAGCCTACACAAAAAAAATACACCGCGTGGTGTTGACACCTTGGTACACCCGATGGTGTAATTGTTCCTGTCCCCCCCACCATGGAGCACAGGAATGAACATCGCGCAGCAGCACAAGCTGGCGGCCCTGGCCAGCACCCTCGAAGAAGCCCGCATCTATCTGGAAGTCCAGATGGCCACTGGCGGCGAACTTTGCCCCTTTGATCCCAACGCCCCGGTGCTCAACGCGGTGCGTGGCGCCTTGCATGACATCCGCAGCGGCATGAATCTGGCCCGTGAAGGCGCTGACACGCTTTCCACGGCTGTTCACTGAGGGGCGCCATGAGCATGGCGCACACAACGCAGCGGCGAAGGAGAGCAGAGATGGAAGAAGGACAACGCAAGTACGAGTTTGTAGAGGGCGACACGATCACCATCGCCCCAGGCCGCACAGTCAAGCGCATCCGTGCGCTGGTCGCCATTGAGGCGCTAGGCGTCATGCCGGGCGACTTGGGTGGGTATATCGAGGCCGAGAGCAATCTTTCTCAGGTCTCCGGCAATGCTTGGGTCTACGGCGATGCTCAGGTCTCCGGCAATGCTCAGGTCTCCGGCAATGCTCAGGTCTACGGCAATGCTCGGGTCTCCGGCAATGCTCAGGTCTACGGCAATGCTCAGGTCTACGGCGATGCTTGGGTCTCCGGCAATGCTCGGGTCTACGGCAATGCTCAGGTCTACGGCAATGCTCAGGTCTCCGGCAATGCTCGGGTCTACGGCAATGCTCGGGTCTACGGCGATGCTCAGGTCTACGGCAATGCTCAGGTCTACGGCGATGCTTGGGTCTCCGGCAATGCTCAGGTCTACGGCAATGCTCAGGTCTACGGCGATGCTTGGGTCTCCGGCAATGCTCGGGTCTACGGCGATGCTTGGGTCTACGGCAATGCTTGGGTCTCCGGCAATGCTCGGGTCTACGGCGATGCTTGGGTCTCCGGCAATGCTCAGGTCTACGGCAATGCTCAGGTCTACGGCAATGCTTGGGTCTACGGCAATGCTCGGGTCTACGGCGATGCTTGGGTCTACGGCGATGCTTGGGTCTACGGCGATGCTCGGGTCTACGGCAATGCTTGGGTCTCCGGCAATGCTCGGGTCTACGGCGATGCTTGGGTCTACGGCAATGCTCAGGTCTACGGCGATGCTTGGGTCTACGGCAATGCGACCGCGACGCCGATACAGGTCGGCGGTATCCAATGGGGCGTAACCGTGGCCGACGACACGATGGTCATCGGATGCCAGCGTCACACGATCGATGATTGGTGGGCGTTCGATGACGCACAAATTTCCAAGATGGACCCGGGCGCGCTTGAGTTCTGGCGTGTGTACAAGCCAATCATTTTCGGCCTCATCCGCGCAGCCGGTCGCTTTAACGAGTCGAGTGCGGAAGCTCCTGCGGGGTATCCCTCATGAACCAACAACCCGACATGGTGACAGCAGCAGAAAACGGATACGCCCGCACTGCTGATGCGATGGACGCTAAGTATCAGCACGCGCACAGCCTGCTGTACTGCGAGCTGACGCAAGAGTGGAAGAAGTCCCCGCGAAACAAGGTGTGGACGCCCGATAGCTTGCCGAAGCATCAGCCGGTGATTGAAGTGGTCCGCGAATACTTGGACTGCCAGCGCGACGACAAGGAAGAAAGCGAACTGCTCGCCCTGATTGCTGATGCGGCATCGGGGCACAACGTGTCAGACCGCGCCCGTGCATTCATGGATCGGGTCGCAATCCGCCACGCAGACTGGCACGCAGAAAAAGCGGCGGGTGCGTGATGAACGAACAACTCTTGTCAATCGTCGCCCGGCTCGCATCACTGAGCGAAGGGCTGGCACACGGCAGCAGTGCTGCGGAGGCGGCTGTGGCCGCTCTCGCAGAGGAGGCGGCACGGACCATCAAGGAAATGGGGAGCACGTCATGAGCATCGTCAGCGTCCTCTACTCCACGTTCTCCGGCGAGCAATACCGTCTTGCTGAGGTGCTGAGCGACTACCCAGCACTTGAGCGCGTGCGAATCCGCGTGCTGTCTACCGGTGAGGTTCGGCACGTTCACCGCAACTCGATTGCATGGGGGGTCTACGCATGACCGCCGCAATCGTCCTGCTCATGTTCGGCGTGGCCGGGCTCGCATTCGGGTCGCTTGTCGGCCACATCCTGAAACAAGACGCTGACCACGAAGACTGGCCCGCTTGAGGCCAAGACAACCCCAAACCACTTAGGAGCTAAACATGTTGAGCATTAACGAACTGGATATCAAGGCCGCCATTGTCCAGCGGGCGTCAGACGAAATCCTGAACAACATCGACTTGACCGAAATGATCCGCAAAGACGTGCAAGGCCGCATTGATAAGGTCTTCAATGCCACCGCCGAAAAGCAGATTGAAGCAATGGTCGCGGACGCCATCAAAGATGGCCTGAATCGCGAGTACCGGCGCGTCAACACATGGGGGGAGCCGGTCGGTGAGGTGACGACTATCAAGCAATCGCTTGACCGGATCGTGAGTGGTTACTGGACTGAGAAGGTTGACCCGAAGACCGGCCGCAAAGCTAGCAGCGACTACAACTCAGTCAGCCGCGCCGAATACATCATGACCACGGTGTGTGCCGAAAGCTTTACGGACCAGATGAAGTCAATGACGTTGAGTATTGCGGGGCACATGAAAGATGGGCTGCGCAGCGAGTTGGCTAAGCAGGTTGACGCCATGTTGGGCGAATTGTTTCGGGTCAAGAGCCTGCAAGACCAAGGCAAGGTTGAAAAGCCTTGGTAAGCCATTTCCACACCACCGAGGGCTACACCATGATCGACAACGACAAGGTTATCCAGTTTCAAAGGGTCCACCCGCTGCACCGCGAGTTCGCGCCGGGGACCATCGACGGCCCGTATGAGCGCGCAACGCTGGGCGACTGGCTCAAGGTCGTGGGCCTGTACGTCGCCGCAACCGTGGGCCTGACCGCCGCCTGCATGGGCCTTGGCTATCTGGTGGGGGGTGTGCTGTGAGTAATGCGCTGGCCATCATCCGCGAGGACATCTACAGCACGAAGGATTCCTTCGTCTCTGTCCTCACAAACCGCTCTATCAACTTTGAGAAAGAGGCGGGCTTTGCAATCCAACTGATCACGGCAAACGACTACGCCTGCACGATTGCAATGAGCAACCGTCAGTCGGTCATCAATGCCGTGAACAACGTTGCGGCCATCGGCATCAGCCTGAACCCAGCAAAGCGTCAAGCCTACCTCGTGCCGCGTGACGGGCGCATCTGCTTGGACATCTCCTACATGGGCTTGCTTGACTTGGCCATTGAGTCAGGCGGCGTTAAGTGGGGGCAAGCTGAACTGGTGTATGAAAAGGACGCTTTCAGCCTGAACGGTTTCGACAAGCCGCCCACCCACCAACGTAACCCGTTCTCCACTGATCGCGGCGGCATCGTGGGCGCTTATGTTGTCGTCAAGACATCGACGGGCGACTACTTGACAACGTGCATGAGCATTGCCGAGGTCTACGAAATCCGCGACCGCTCAAGCGCGTGGAAGGCTTGGACGAACAAGAACAAGAAGTGCCCGTGGGTCACCGACGAAGGCGAGATGATCAAGAAGACGGTCATCAAGCGTGCATACAAGACGTGGCCGAAGGGCGACGGCTCGGGCGGGCTTGAGCGTGCGATTCAGTACCTCAACGAAGAGAACGGAGAGGGCCTGTCAGACATCCAAGCCGCAGCGACCACGGCCTATCCGTCCGGTGGCGCGCCCAAGGATGGCTACATGGCGAAGCTGTCACGCGAGGCGCAAGAGTACCTGCGCGAACTGGCGGCAAACGTTGACGAAGCGTTTCGCAATCCTGAGTCGGGCACGCCCGTCTGCTACGACATGATCGAGGCAGAAAACCTGGACGCAGACCAGAAGATTGCCCTGTGGGGCGAACTCAAATCAGACGTTCGCCGTGAGCTGAAGAAGGAAGGCGAAGCCCGCCGCAAGAAGGCCGCAGAACCGAAGGAAGCAGCATGAACACCGAACAGATGCCCGCCCGCTGGTACAGCGTGAGCAAAGACGGAGCCGCGACGCTGTGCGTTGACGAGGCCGACGCCATCGAGACAGCATCGGAGTCGCAACAGACGTTCCCGCAGTGGGGCCCCTATCGTGCCGTGCAGATGGTGCCGCTCACCGCCGCCCCTCAAGCCTCAGCACACAGCGCCGCAGCATCGATGCAAGCCGTTTGCAGCTACATCTCTGACGTGTTTGCCGGTGATGCGTCTTTTGGCGAGAAGCACATTGCTCGAACCATCATGCACCTGCTGCCGCTTGCCGAGGCGATGGCCGCCCCTCAAGCCCCTGCTGATGCTGATGTGCCGCAGGAGTGGTTCCACCTTCTCGCTGAAGCCCGCAACGAAGCCTACGACGAAGAGGGCTACATCATGTGCCCTGACCTTGCCAGTGCGGTCGAAGACGTAGACACCATGCTCGCCGCCATGTCCACCAAGGCGGGGGAGAAGGCATGAGCGCTGCGGACGACTTCACCGAGGCGTTTGATGCGCTGCTGACAGAGATTGGGCCGGCTGAAGCGCTGGCAATCATCACAGGCACATTCGTAAGTCTCACTCTTGCCGTGGTCAAAAACGCTGGCCACAGCGTTGACCGTGACCTGAAGATCGACGGCGGCGCGAACCGCGATATCACGATCCACGCGCCGAAAGCCACCCACCCCAAGGAGCAACCATGACCGACCAAAACCAACTGCTGCGCGATGCGCTGCAAGAACTACTCGATGAATGCGAACAAGGCATTGCAACATGCCCGCTTACACGCGCCAAAGCCCGCGCCGCCCTCGCCCACCATCCAGAGCCCGCCCGCGTGGGTGTGCCGGAGGGGTGGAAGCTGGTGCCGGTGGAGCCGACGTGGGACATGAAGATGGCAGCGTCCAGCAACTACCGAGAGCCTCGCGACGGTCATTACACGGCACGCATGGAGTGCGCGACGGAGGCTTATCGCGCCATGCTCACCGCCGCCCCTCAAGCCCCTGCTGATGTGGTGCGGGATGTGTGGGCCGCTGCGGCGAACTGGCTGAGAAACAACTATCAAGACCACACGAATATCGCCAGCCTGTGCGACGCGATGCGCGAGTTTGGCGCAAAGGATGCGCCATGAAATCACAAGCTACTGTGCATTTCGGCCCGGTGTGGGGGCGTCCCGTTGGGCAATCAATGGCGCTGTGCATGGCCGATAAAGACCCCGGCAAAGAGCCTCGCACAATGACACGCACGGCAACAGTGACGTGCCCCGATTGCATTAAGTTGCTGCCCACACCCTACGCCGCCATGTCCACCAAGGCGGTGAAAGGCGGTGCAGCGTGATTACAGCCCGTAATCTGTGGACAGCGGTTGCCGTCATCAACAGCAGCGTTTGGGCCGCGAGCGCCACCCAGCCGTTAGGTTTTTGGATTGCCGTCTCGTGGACTCTCTATGCCGTCCTTTTGCTCTTTTCGCGTAAGCCCACCAAGGCGGGAGGTGTGTGATGCGCTACCAGATGCGAGACATTGCCTGCGGCATGGTCAAGATCGTGGACACAAAGCGGAACCGATGCTTGCAGAAGCCGCACGGCGACGAGTTCTTCACACGCCAAGAGGCGCGCGAAATCATCGACAGAAAGAACAGTGTGCACAGATTGCGCGAGGCTGTTGACGCAGCCCAGGCCGAGCGCGAGCGCGCCACCCACCCCAAGGATCAACCATGAGCCCAACAGGCTGGGACACCGGCCTATGCCAAGACTACAGCCGAGGTTTGTCCCGCTGGTTTGCCTCACGGATTGACGCACGACACACCCTGCGCAGATGGCGCGATGAAGGAACACAAATGACCCTGCCGAAACCACCCCTCGACGAAGGCGAGATCTACGCCGGCCTGATCGGCAACGCCAGCGGCGAGGCCTACCACCTGATCCTGCTGCCGGGCGACAACGACGGCGCCACCTGGCAGGCCCAGATCGAGTGGGCCAAGAGCATCGGCGGCGATCTGCCTGACCGCGTTGAGCAGGCCCTGCTTTTCAAGCACTTCAAAGGCGAGTTCACGCCCAACTGGTACTGGTCCAACACCACCTGCGAGCCTGATGACGACGAAGAAGAGTCCTCCTGGGCTTGGTATCAGTACTTCGACTACGGCGACCAGGACAACGGCCGCAAGCTCTACGAGTTCCGTGCCCGAGCCGTCCGCAGGGTTTATGTGGGGGGCGACAAATGACCGACCAAAACCAACTGCTGCGCGATGCCTTGCACGCACTGCAACACCCCGACGAACTGGACGACGATAACAGGTCAGTTGTTGATGTGGCGATTGCCAAAATCACCAAAGTCCTTGCCCAGACCGCAGAGGGTGGGGAGGCTGCGGCGTGGCGCATTGCGCGTGACTGCATGGCACGCATGGACACCATGCCCTACGAGGCGATCAGTGCAATCTCATGGCCCACCAGCGTTTCATTCACCCAGGAGAAGTTGGGGTATGCACGGCACGTTGAGCGTGCAGTAAGAGGGCAACTTTTGGTCCGCATCGCCCAATCGCTCTACACCACCCCACCCGCCAGCCAGGAGCAGTGCAAGACGTGCAACGGTCACGGGCTTGTCGGTGGATTCATGCAAGACGGCAGCGGGTACGGTGAAGGGTGTCCAGATTGCAACCCAGAGCCGAACGCCAGCCAGGAGCAGGCCGTCAGCATCGAACTTGCAGGCGTTCAGGATGCCATCAAGGAAAAGAAAGGTTTCTGGCGGTCGTGCTCAGGGTGCCATGAGTTGAACGAGGGCCACGACACAGGACCATACAGCAAGGTGTTTTGCTGCACCTTGGGCAATGGGTGCAGTGAGTGCGGTGGGCTTGGTGCCGTCTGGGACAACACCGACTATGAAGACATGGCCCGACACATGATGGCCGCCAGCCACTCGCAGGCGCAGCAGCCCAGCGGGGAGGTGGTGGCAACCGATGACATGCGCAGTGCCGTCCGGTGGGCTCCATCAAGCGCCTACTGGTCTGAAAAGCTGGTCGAGTTCTTTGGGCCTGATGCCCGCAAAGGAATCAACGCGCTGGAGCGGCAACTGCGCGAAGCCCTCGCCACCCCCAAGCCGGAGCCGATTGTGGATGAGGCACTTTGGGAGATGTGGGTTGATTCACCAAGCGATGTGCTGGCTTTTGCGCGACGCATTGAAGCCCACCACGGCATCACCGCCCAGGGCGCACAGGAGGGGGTGTGATGAGCTACACGCTGCTGAGCGAGGTCACTCGCGCCGCCCTGAAAGGAACGCCATGAGCCTGCCTGAACACACCCTCACAGTCTACGACCATCCTGAGACCCACTCGCACCGATGGTCGGATCTGGAGCTTGAATCTATTAAGCGTTACGCCGAAGTCTACGCGCTGCAAGCAGTGGAAGCTCTGTGCCCCGCACAACAGTCCGTACAACCGCGCACTTTCGACGACCGCAACGCGCAGTTTCGTGAGGAAAACTGGCAGATCCGGTTTGATGCTGCGGTTGAAGCCCGCCGCGAAGCTCAAGAGCAACTCTACGCCGCGCGTGAGCGATTCAATGCCGAGGTGAAGAAGCTGCAAGCGGAAATCGGGCGACTGAAGGCCAGCCAGGAGCAGGCCCTGCACTTGGGCGCGTGTATCACCGATGGCAAGCTGCATGTCACCGTGATGCGACGAGAAGCAAACGGGCACGTCACCATCGTGGCCATGGCCGAGATGGACGCGGCATCACTGGCGGGCCGCGACTGTATCGCTGAGATGAAGGCCAGCCACTCGCAGGCGCAGCAGCCCATCCCTGCGCCTAAAACGTGCTCAGAGTGTGGCAAAGCTTTGAACCAAACCGAGATTGAGTATTACGGCTCCACCTGCGAGCAATGTGAGGGCAAACGCTTTCATGCGGTGGAGAGCGAAACGCAGCAGCCTAGCCCCGCAACCCCGGCCGACATTGCGGTGTACCAGTCCATCGCAGACGGGTACACAAAGGCGCAGCAGCCCAGCGCGGAGGTGGTGGCGTGGCAGTGCAAGTTCAAGGACTCGGCAGAGTGGTCTCAGTGCTCGAAGGAGCACCACGACTGGGTGAAGCGCTGCCCGCATGAGTTCGTTGGCTACGAAGCACGCTCCCTAACCCTCGCCACCCCCAAGCCGGAGCCGATGACGCTCAATGAACTGTACTGCTGCCTCCAATGGTTCGACCACATCCAAGACGTGCACGCCGTCTACCTTGATAAGCACGACTACGTGCTGGCCCATAAGCTGTACGAGGCTTTGGGCATGAGCGTACCGGCCAGCGTCACCAAGGGGCAAGCATGAGCAGGCTGCCAGCGCCACGCATTCAACTGCGATGGGCCGAAAACGATGGCAAGCATGGCTACAGTGTCAGTGAGTACAAGTGGCTCTGTCATTACGAATTGGTCATCCCGCTTGACGAGTTCGACATTCGGCGGGAAGTTCATGGGCCGCGCGGAGGCATTAAGAAGCGAACTGAGCTTGTGATGGCCGTCAAGGAACCGAGCGCCCGATCATCAAGCAGCGGTTATCCGCCATGCACAGGCGGAGACGGGAAGATCCGCTATTACGACGCCCCTTTTCGAGATGGCCCTCATGCGTTGTGGGACGCCAAGCACCTCGGCAACCCGCCTATCTATGTCATTGCCCCTGATGGCATGGCTTTTGAACGCAAGGAGTAAAGAGTGGCCAACCAAGCGAAAGAACTAGCTGATCTTCTCGATGAAGACGTGCGCCTGCGCATCGGCATCATGGCGGTCATGCCGCTTGAGCGGGCGCAAGAAGCCGCATCCCTCCTACGCACCCAAGCCGCCCGCATCGCCGAGCTTGAGGCAGAGGTGGAGCGTTTGCGCAAGCCGTTGCCCCCCGAGCACGTCTGGCAACTGTGGGCGCAAGTGTGCAAGGTGGAGCGGCCTACCGTGGAACTGGTGGAGGCGTTTGCACGAGCCATTGAGGCAGCGAAGGAGGGCTAGCCCGGCGGCTTTGCGCGCTTGATAACCGCACGCAGCCACTCCAGGCCGTGCGCGTCGATCTTGGCCCATAGGTCTGGAGGCAGGTACATCGCCCGGCGCTCCATCTTCTCGCCCTCAGGCTTCAGGGGGCGGCCCCGAGGTTTCTTAGGTTCATTCATGGCGCAATTGTAGTGCCACACAAAACAGTTGACTCACCTTCTTTTTGGTGGCACCATAAACGCATTGCGCAACGCCACATTTTTACGCAAACGATTGACATGCAACTGACGTACAAATTCCGGCTGAGAGACACAGCGGACAGCGAACTGCGCCGCCAGGCGCGTGCTGTCAACTTCGTTTGGAACTACTGCAACGAGACTCAGCAGCAAGCCGTCAAGCGAGGTCGCAACTGGCTTTCAAAGTATGACCTTCAAAAGCTGACTGCGGGCGCATCCAAAGAGCTAGACATTCACGCGCACACCATTCAAGGTGTTTGCCACAAATATGCCGACAGCAGGGCGGCACACAAAAAGGCGTGGCTTCGGTGGCGCAGCAACACGAAGTCGCTCGGATGGGTGCCATTCAATCAGGGGCATGTCACCTACAAAAACGGCGCATTCTGGTTCCGTGGGCGCGCATACAAGGCGTGGATAAGCCGCGAACTTGAAGAAGGGCAAACATTTGGTGCTGGCAGCTTCAGCCAGGATAGCCAAGGCCATTGGTTTATCAATCTGCCTGTCAAGGTGGAGTCAATCAAGTCTGCTGGCCGCGATGCCATTGGCATCGATTTGGGCCTCAAAAACTTGGCCAACATCAGCAACGGAAGCAAGATTGAGCACCCTCGCTGGTATAGAAAGATGCAAGAGCGCATCGGCATTGCGCAGCGCGCCAAGAAAAAGAAACAGGCAAAGAAGTTGCACGCAAAGGTCAAAAACCAGCGCAACGACTTTTTGCACAAAGCATCGACTGAGTTGGTCCGCCAACACGGGGCGATATTCGTCGGCAACGTAAAGCCATCCGCCATCGCCAAGACCCGCATGAGCAAATCGTCGCTCGATGCGGGTTGGGCAAGTTTCAAGACCATGCTCGAATACAAAAGCAATCGTGCAGGCGTGGTCTATGCGGAAGTCAACGAGGCCTATTCAACCCAGACGTGTTCTTCATGCGGAAGTGTGGAGGGGCCGAGAGGCTTAAACGATCTTGGAGTAAGGCGATGGACGTGTAGCTGTGGAGCGGAACATGACCGCGACACAAACGCAGCACAAAACATCGTCCGCCGCGGACTAGCGGCGCTTGCAGAAGGATCCCCAGCATGAGCAATGGTTCAAAACAGAATCATCCCGCCCAAGCAAGGGGAGTAGTCAAATTCACCCCACAGCAAGTGATCGAGATGGCGAAAGCCGCTGGCCTTTCCATCGACTGCCGCAACGCCATCGACGGCGACGAGGTGGTGCAAGAAGCCTGCTGGCGCGTCATCACCGACGAAATCACCCGCCTCTGCACCCTCGCCGCTGATGCTGCGCTTGAGGCGGCTGCGGCAGGCGCCTGCGAACAGGCTGACGATGAAGGCGAAGGCCCCGACTCCTGGGGCTGGCACTCCAAGGACTACGCAAAGGCCATCCGCGCCATGAAGGAGAAGCCATGACAGACCGCGAATTAATCACCCGCGCTGCCGCAGCCCTTGCAGAGGGCAAGCCATGACCTACGCCCGCACAGCCCAGCGCCTGCACGGCGACAGCACGCCGATCCGCATCGCCCGATGGTGCTGGGACGACGATCAGCGCCGCATGCGCCTGCTACGCGGCCACGCCAGCAAGAGCAAGACGCGGGCGGGCAGGCTCTGGCGGATGTTCTGGCGGATCAAGCGCCGGTAACCCTGTCCCCGAAATGCGTTTCGGGAACACCACCGACACAGGCGTCACTTCCGACGCCACACACAGCCCGATTGGGCGGGAGGGATGAGAGATGACACCATTGGATTGGCTAATGTCTGGCGATACCGGGGTCAGCAGCAAAACCATCATGCACGTCATGGAGGGTAGCCAGCCCCCCAGGTTCGGCGCCGATGTGCCTCATGACGCATCTGATTTCGGGCGCTGCCACCGACTGCTTCAGGCGTTTCCGCTGTATCGCTCGCGGTTGCATGAGGTCGCCGACCGCTACCTGGAGTGGGGGCCTCTTGTTCGTGAGTGGGATCGGCTGACCATCATGTACCTGAACAAGGATGACGGGATGTTCGCCGCCATGCGGCAACTGATCGAGGAAGGCCGGATTGATGCTGGCTGGACCAGGACCGGACCTGGATCATGGAGGGGGCCAAAGAAGCAGGAAGAAATCACCATCGGCTCCATGTCCATCGTGACGCGCTGACCGTCGTTTTCTGGTGTGAGTATTGGAGAGAGCATGAAACGAATCGACACAGCAGGCATCGCGCAGATGCTTGGCTACTCACGCCGCCATGTGACGGACGTGATCACAAAGCGCCCGGACTTCCCGCGCCCGGTCATCGCCACGTCGCAGAAGAATCGATGGTGGGACGAGACGCAGGTCATGAGGTGGGTCCAGCAGGTCAGCCAAGCCGCCTAGCGATGCTGTCGGCGCTTTCCCGGTAATAGTGGTCGAGCAGGATTTTCAAATCCCGATGGCCGCTGATCCGGGCAAGCGTCATCACATCGACCTTGCGGCTAAACCGGGTCAGAGCATCAGCGCGGGCATCGTGAAAATGCAAGTCTTCGATCATCGTGTTTGCCTTCGCCTTGCGAAACAGCGCGTCAAGGCTGGCAGACGTGACCGAGAAGATGCGGGGCGCCATGACGGGCCGAAGCAAGCGCACGGCTTGACTAGACAGCGGAATTTCTCGGGGCTTGCCGGTGAGGTGCTGGGTCTTGTGCGCGACCTTTGCGACGGCGCGGTCAAGGTCTACCGTGGAGCTTCCAAGCTGCAAGACCTCGCCCGCCCGCATGCCTGTTCGGAGCGAGACGAGGAAAGCCAAGGCAACCTCCTGCATCTTCGTGGCGGGTTTTTCGCCCGTCCTGTACCCGAGCCACCGGCAAAGCGTTTTGACCTCGCTGGGCTTGATCTGGCGCGTGCGCGGGGGGTTGTCGCCCGGTGGCTTCATGCCCTCGAATGGATTCCCGGCGCACCACTGCCACTCCCTCCAAGCGACGCGGAACAGGTTGTTCAAGGTGTTGATCGTGCGCTGAACAGATCCGGGGCTGACTTGCTTCAACCGGGCGTCACGCCACTCCACCAAGTCGGAAGTCTTGACATCGGTGAGCAGCTTCCCGGAGATGTGCGGGAAGTCTCGCACGAACGCATCAAGCCGCAGGGATTCGTGACGCTCGCCCTTCTTCTTGCTGGTCACGTCGCGCTTGTAGCGGTCGATAGCATCGGTAAAGGTCTTGCGGGGGAAGCCGCCCGCCTTCTGGTCGATGATTTCGGCCTCGGCAGACTGCGCCCACAAGATGGCCGCCGCCTTGGTCGTGAATGTCTTGGACGTGCGGACGCCGTTGCGCTGGATCTGCGCTCGCCACTTGTCGCGCTGCTTGAAGATGTACGCCATAGCCCGGGGGGGATCGTGAGGGGGATCGGAGGGGGATGCCTCACGACGAATGGCGATTCTGAGGGGGATTTGAGGGGGCTTGGACCCCGCGTTTGCACGGTGTTCTCAGAGGGAAAACGGTGTATAACGGTGTTTGGGTGTGGTGCCCCGGGCCGGACTCGAACCGGCACT
>Ga0208242_100236_pt1 | contig 59160 bp, 53 predicted proteins | sample SubbioAug_CSW13A_FD_184825 | JGI IMG/M metagenome (GOLD analysis project Ga0208242, IMG submission 184825) | Serpentinite rock and fluid subsurface biosphere microbial communities from McLaughlin Reserve, California, USA - CR12Aug_CSW13A (SPAdes) | ecosystem: Environmental > Terrestrial > Deep...
CATGGACCCGGCCCGGGTCGAGGACGTGGTCATGGGCTGCGTCATGCAGGTGGGCGAGCAGGCCATCAATGTGGCCCGCAACGCCGTCATGGCCTCCAAGCTGCCGGAAAGCGTGCCCGGCACCTCCATCGACCGCCAGTGCGGCTCCTCGCAGCAGGCCCTGCAGTTTGCCGCGCAAGCCGTTATGAGCGGCACCCAGGACGTGGTCATCGCCGCTGGCGTCGAAAGCATGACCCGCGTGCCCATGGGCTCCTCGGCCGCGCTCGCCGCCAAGGCTGGCATGGGCCAGTACAAGAGCCCGCGGATGGAGGAGCGCTATCCCAACATCCAGTTTTCCCAGTTCATGGGCGCCGAGATGATGGCCAAGAAGTACGGCCTCACCAAGGACCAGCTGGACGAGTACGCCTATAACAGCCACCAGCGCGCCATCGCCGCGACGCAAGCCGGGGCCTTCAAGGACGAAATCGTCGCCCTGAAGATCAAGGACGAGAACGGCGCCGAGAGCGATCACACCATCGACGAGGGCATCCGCTTCGACGCCAGCCTCGACGGCATCCGCGGCGTGAAGCTGCTGGCCGAAGGCGGGGCCATCACCGCGGCCACCTCCAGCCAGATCTGCGATGGCGCCTCGGGCGTGATGATCGTCTCGGAAAAGGCGCTGAAGGAGTTCGGCCTGACGCCGCTGGCCCGCATCCACCACCTGTCGGTGATGGGTCATGACCCGGTGATCATGCTGGAAGCCCCGCTGCCCGCCACCCAGCGGGCCCTGGAGCGCGCTGGCATGAAGATCGACGACATCGACCTGTTCGAGGTCAACGAGGCCTTCGCCTCGGTGCCCGTGGCCTGGCTGAAGGCCACCGGGGCCAATCCCGACAATATGAACGTCAATGGCGGCGCCATCGCGCTCGGCCATCCGCTCGGCGCCTCTGGCACCAAGCTGATGACCACCCTGGTCCATGGGCTGAAGGCGCGGAACAAGCGCTATGGCCTGCAGACCATGTGCGAAGGCGGCGGCATGGCCAATGTGACAATCATCGAGCGGCTCTGATAAGCTCGGGCGCATGAGCCCGCGTATCATAGCCGTCACCGGCGCCTTCGGCGTCCTGGGGGAGGTGGTCGCTACGGCCGCCGCCCTCCAGGGCGCCCGACTGGCGCTGATCGACCACAGCATGGTTCCGCCGGACGGACTGGTGGAGGCCTGCGGCGTCGACGCCCTGGTGCTCACCGGGGTCGATCTGGCCGATCCCGTGGCGGCTCAGACGGCGATGGCGTCGGTCAAAAGCCGGTTTGGCCGCCTCGACGCCCTCATCAATATCGCCGGCGGCTTCCGCTGGCAGACCTTGGCCGAGGGCGATCCTGCGGTCTGGGACCTGCTCTACGCCACCAATGTGAAGACCGCCGCCAACGCCAGCCGGGCGGCGATCGATCTGTTGAAGGCAAGCCCCGCCGGGCGGATCATTAATATCGGCGCGGCCGGTGCGGTGAAGGCTGGCGCGGGCATGGGCGCCTATGCTGCGGCGAAGGCCGGCGTGCACCGACTGACCGAAAGCCTGGCTGAGGAACTGAAGGCCGAGGGCGTCACCGTCAACGCCGTGCTGCCTTCGATCATCGACACCCCGGTCAACCGCGCCGACATGCCCGACGCCGACTTCGCCGCCTGGGTCGCGCCCGCGGACCTCGCCGCAGTGATCCTGTTCCTGGCCTCGCCTGAGGCCCGGGCGGTGACGGGGGCGCTGATCCCGGTGACTGGACGCGTCTAGGGCGGGGGAACCTTTGCCGGTTCAGGACGTTTCTCTTTGCTAGCCGTCGTCACCGCCACCTCCGTCGCTGACGACGGAAAGCCCGGAGCCTTCATGAAGCTTTCTCGAACCAGCGCTGATGACGGCGTCCTGATGTACGCCGGCGTGATCGAGAAGGTCGGGTATGAAATCCGCAGCGACGAGAAGATGAAGATCGGCAAGGGTGAGCTCATCGGCTCGCCCGACCTCATGCGTGACGCCTTTCGGCAGGGACGCCTGACCCTCAAGCTGGCCGAAGGCTCCGACATCCGCATCCTGATGGTCGCCCACACCGAGGGCGGTGAGCGGGCCTATTTCGAAATCGAGACCTAGACACCTCGCGGAGCCGCCCGGCGCCAGTCCCTCTGGCCGCGGCCCCCATTTCCCTCCAAGCTGTCAAAAAACGAATGAGTGACAGTTCCGGGGAGGGGCGTAGTGATCCTGACAATCCTGGCCGCCAGCGCGGCCAGCTTCGCCGTGGCGCAGGCTGAACCTTCGCCGGCGCCCGAGGCCGAACCGCCTGTCGCCGCCCGGGGCGTGATCGCCTATCCGCCCAGCGCGTTCGCCGAGGCCGCGCCCGATACGGCCTATGACATGGTGCTGCGCCTGCCGGGCTTCGCCTTCGACAAGGGCGCGAGCGTGCGCGGCCTGGCCGGTTCCGGCGGCAATGTGCTGATCGACGGCCAGCCGCCGGTCTCCAAGAACGACGCGCTGGATGAGCTTCTCAAACGCATCCCAGCCTCGGCGGTGTCGCGAATCGAACTGATCCGCGGCGGCGCGCCGGGCATCGACATGCAGGGCCGTTCGGTGATCGCCAATGTGGTGCGCGCCAAGACCAGCGGCGCCCAGGGCGCGCTGATGAGCTCGGTCCACTTCATCAATGACGGCCGCGTGCTTACCAGTCTGCGGGGCGAAAGCCAGTTCGAGTGGGCGGGGCGGCGTTTCGAGGCGTCCTTCGTCTATGGCAAGGGGCCTGACGACACCCTGGGGGACGGGCCGCGCGTGCGCCTTGGCCCCAATGGGGAGGTGCTGATCGACTCGGTGGTCGACGCCGACGCCGGCGGCCTGAGGGCCTGGACCACCGGGGCCATGGAGACGCCCCTGGCCGGGGGACGGCTCCGACTGAACGGCGCCTATATGCGCACGCCGGCCAGCGCCGAGATCACGGACCGCCTGCGCGGTGGCGGCAAAGAATACGAATACTATACCAATGTCCGGCTTCAGCAGGAGCTCGGCGGTCGCTACAGCCGCAGCCTGGGCGCCCAAACCACCCTTGAGGCGGTCGCCTTTCAGCAATGGAACGACGTGGAGACCCGGGCCGATTTTGAGGCCCCTGGCCTGCGTCGGGACTTCGACCTCGACAAGTCGGTGACCGAAACCGTCGGGCGGATGACCCTGCGCCGCACGCTCAGCCCGTCCATCACCGCCGAGATCGGCGGCGAAGGGGCGCTGAACCGGCTGGACAGCCGCACAGCCTTCACCCTCAACGGCCGCCCGGTGCCGGTGCCGGCCGCCCAGGTGGAGGTGGAGGAAACCCGCAGCGAAGCGTTCGGCACGCTCACCTGGCGCGGCGGGCCTGGGCTGACCCTGGAGGGCGGCCTGCGGCACGAGACCTCGTCCATCGGCTCGAGCGGCGATGTGACCCTGGAAAAGTCTCTGGCCTTCACCAAGCCGCGCCTCTCCCTGGCCTGGTCGGCCGGCGGCGGGCGGCAGGTGCGCCTGCGGCTGGAGCGCGAGGTTGGCCAGCTCAATTTCGATGACTTCGTCGCCTCCTCCTCGGCGGTGAGCACCGGGGCGGTGCTGGCGGGCAATCCCGATCTGCGCCCGCAACAGGCGTGGGTCAGCGAGGCGGCGTTCGAGCAGCGGTTCGAAAGCGGCGCGGTGCTTGTGGCCACGGTCCGGGTCTCGGACCTCGCCGACGTGATTGACCGCGCGCCGGTCTTCCTGCGGGGCGTGGCCGTGGCCGATGCGCCCGGAAACCTCGGCGACGGAAGCCGGCGGGAGGCGATCTTGAACGTCACCGTGCCGCTGGACCGGCTCGGGGTTCGCGGCGGGCAGCTTAAGGGGCAGGGGACCTGGCGCGAGAGCGAGGTGGACGATCCCCTCACGGGCCAGGCCCGCGAGATCTCCGGTCAGCGCCCGGTGGAGTGGGAGGCCCATTTCACCCAGGACCTGCCGGCCTTGCGGACCAACTGGGGGATCGATGTCCTGGGCGGCTATCGCGAGCGCTATTTTCGCCTCAGCGAGGTGGAGACTCGCAAGGTCGGGACCTGGGTGGTGGTCTTCGCCGAGTACAAGCCGCAGCGCGACCTCATCCTTCGCCTCGAGCTGCAGAACCTCGGCGAACGCAATGTCCAGCGCACCCGGGAGGTCTATGTGGGACCAAGGTCGGATGGTCAGCTGGCCTATGTGGATGTGCGCGACCTGGAGTACGGGCGGGCCGTCTTCCTGCGCCTGCGCAAGACCTTCGGCTAGACGAACTCCTGCGCCAGTCGTCGGGCGCGTGGAACCCTCCGGAGCCGGATGGACTGGCGCGTCCTTTATTCTGGCGCGCCGGCTGGAAGACCCTGCGGCAATCCGCCACTTCCGTACGGGCCGCAGCCCCCTCGTCAAATTAAGGCGTCGTTAGCCACGCTGGCGCATCAACTGGCTAGATGACCGGCCAACTGACCAGGCGGCCGGATAAGAACAAACGGCGGGCGGACCCCATGACCCAGTCTTCTCAACTACAACAGCGCCGTGATTTCATTGGTCTCGACGCCGGCGCGGTTGAACGACTCCGCGGGCTCCGGGGCTTTGTCGCCCAGGCCATCGGTCCAGCCCTTGATGTCTTCTATGGCAAGGTCCGGAAGACCCCTGAGGTCCAGAAGTTCTTCAAGAACGATGGCCATATGGCCGGCGCTCAGAGCCGTCAGGCCGACCACTGGCGCATCATCACCGAGGGCCAGTTCGGGGACGAATACGCCAAGGGCGTGCGGACCATCGGCGAGACCCATGCCCGCCTGGGCCTGGAGCCCCAGTGGTATATCGGCGGCTATGCCCTGGTCCTTGAGCAACTCATCCATGCGGCGGTGGCCAAGCACTGGCCGACCCTGACCCGTCGGACCAAGGCGCAGGACGCCGCCGAGACGGTTTCCGTCCTCGTCAAAGCGACCCTGCTCGATATGGACCTAGCCATTTCAATCTATCTCGAGTCTATAGAGGCCGAACGTGTAAGGGCGGAAGCCGCCCGGCAGCAGGTCGAAGAGCAGCAGGCCGCCGCCATGGACGCCCTGACGGCGGCCCTGCGCAAGCTGGCGGAGGGCGACCTCACCAGCCGCCTCGACGCCGCCCTGGCCCCGCAGTTCACCGGCATGAAGGACGACTTCAACGCCGCGGTCACCAAGCTCTATGACGCCATTCGGCTGGTGTCGGAGTCCTCTGGCGGCATTCGCTCCGGCGCCGATGAGATCGGCATGGCCTCCGATGACCTGTCGCGCCGCACCGAACAGCAGGCCGCCAGCCTGGAAGAAACCGCTGCGGCCCTGCACGAACTGACCGAGAGTGTCCGCAAGGCCGCAGCCGGCGCCCGGGAAGCGTCGGGCATGGTCGGCGCCGCCAAAGGCGAGGCCGTCCACTCAGGCGAGGTCGTCGATCGCGCGGTTGCAGCCATGGGGCAGATCGACGTGTCCTCCAAGGAGATCGGCCAGATCATCGGGGTGATCGACGAGATCGCCTTCCAGACCAACCTTTTGGCCCTGAACGCCGGGGTTGAGGCCGCCCGCGCCGGCGAGGCCGGCCGCGGCTTCGCCGTGGTCGCCTCCGAGGTCCGGGCGCTCGCCCAGCGGTCGTCGGAAGCCGCCAAGCAGATCCGCAACCTGATCACCCAGAGCGCGACCCAGGTGGAGTCCGGCGTCAATCTGGTGGCGGAAACCGGCGACGCCCTGCGCCGCATCGTCGAACGGGTGGTGGAGATCGACCACAGCGTCGCTGAAATCGCCGCCTCCGCCGAGGAGCAGGCCCGGGCGCTGGGCGAGGTCAACGCCGCCGTCAATCAGATGGACCATGTGACTCAGCAGAACGCCGCCATGGTGGAGGAGGCCACCGCGGCCGCCCACTCCCTGCGCAAGGAAACTGACCAGCTGAACGGGCTGGTGGGCCGGTTCGTGATCGACGCGGCTGGGGGATCGGCGCGCTACCGCTCCGCCGCCTGAATCGCCTGAGCCAGGGGCGCCACTCGCCAGACTGCGCCGCCCGCGTCGTCGGTGACCAGCAGGGCGCCGCGGCGGTCGACGGCCACATCCACCGGCCGCCCCATGGCCTGGTCGCGGTCATTGAGGAAGCCGGTCAGGAAGGCCTCGGGCTCGCCCTGCGGCATGCCGCCGACAAACGGGATGTAGACCACGCGATAGCCGCTGAGGGGGTGGCGGTTCCAGGAACCATGCTGGCCGACGAACACCCCGCCCCGGTACCGCTCGGGGAAGGCCTCGGCGGTGTAGAAGGTGAGGCCCAGGGACGCCGTGTGCGGGCCAAGCGCATAGTCGGGAGGGATCGCCTCGGCCACCAGGTCAGGCCGCTGGGGTTCAACCCGGCTATCCACCGTGTCGCCGAAGTATGAATAGGGCCAGCCGTAGAAGCCGCCGTCCTGCACCCGGGTCATGTAGTCCGGGACCAGGTCGTCGCCCAGCATGTCGCGCTCGTTCACCGCGGTCCAAAGGGCGCCGGTGACCGGCTCATAGGCCATGCCGTTGGGATTTCGCAGGCCTGACGCATAGAGGCGAAGCGTTCTGGCGACGGGGTCGACCTCAAGGATCGCCGCACGGTTCTCTTCAGCAGCCAGCCCGTTTTCGGCGATGTTGGAATTGGAGCCCGAGGTGACGAACAGCTTCTGGCCATCCGGGGAGGCGATGACGTTCTTGACCCAGTGATGATTGATCGGCCCGGCCGGCAGATCGACGATCTTCTCCGGGATCCCCTCCATCCGCAGTTGCCCGTCGCGGTAGGGCGTGGCCACCAGGGCGTCAGTGTTGGCGATGTAGAGCGTCCCGCCTACCAGAGCCATGCCCTGGGGCCGGTTGAGACCTGAGGCGAACACCTCCCGAACCTCGGCCAGACCATCCCCGTCGGCGTCCCGCAGCAGCATGATCCGGTTGGGGCTGGGCTTCAGCGCACCGGCATAGGCCTGAACCCGCTGGGCGATGCGGTCCATCAGGCCCTCAGGCGGCTTGGGCTCCGAACTGGCCTCCGAAACCAGCACGTCGCCATTGGGCAGGACCAGCAGCCATCGGGGATGGCTGAGATCCCCGGCAAAGCGGGTGACAACGAAACCCTCGGGCGCCACGGGCGCCGCTCCCTCGGTCCAGCCGACCGCCTTCGCCGGATTGACCCTGGGCAGAAAATCGCCCTCGGGCGCCGGGATGTTGGGCTCAGCGCCGAAGCCGACAAACGGGTCCTCTGACCCCGCCGTGCAGCCTGTGAGCAGGAGGGCGCCGAGGGCGAGGGCGATGACGGGGCGCATGGGCGGCTCCAGCTTGCGGATCGAAGCCGAACCTTGACCCCTGATCTGGTCTGGGTCCAGGTCGCAATGAGGGGGGCGAGACGGCTGCCGATGCATGTCCGGCCGGCGGCGGTGTAACCCTGCCGGTCGAAGCCGCGAACCTGGGGTCGAATGGCGTGGAAGACATCGATCTGCAGATCCAGAGCCTCATCGCGCTCAGCCAGACCGGCGACAAGGCGGCCTATGGACGGCTGCTGGCCCTCATGGCGCCGCGCCTGCGGGCCTATTTCAGCAGGCGGCTGCAGGACCCGGCCGATGCGGAGGACCTGGTGCAGGAGACTCTGATCGCCATTCACACCAAGCGCGAGACCTATAACCCGGCGCTGCCCTTCGCCCCCTGGGTCTATGGGATCGCCCGCTACAAGCTGATCGATCACTTCCGCCGCCGCGGCGTCCGGCGGCACGTTCCCCTTGAGGCGGCCGGCGAGATCCTGGCGGAGTCCGACACTGAGGCCGGTGCGACCCGGGCCGACCTGAACCGCCTCCTGGCGCGATTGCCGGCTCGTCAGCGCGGGCTGCTGGAGGATGTGCGGCTGCGGGGGCTGACCATCGCCGAGGCGGCGCCGCGTCATGGCTATTCCGAGGGCGCGGCCAAGGTCGCCCTGCACCGAACCTTGAAGTCCCTGTCCGCCAGCGTGGCCGCCGATGAAGACTGAAGACCTGATTGCGGGCCTCGCCCTGGAGCCGGGCTTTCCTGGCCCCAGGCAGTTGGAGCGCAAGCTCATCCTGTGGAGCGGGGTCGGCGCCCTGATGGCCGCGCTCCTGACGCTCCTGGTTCTGGGGCCGCGGCCGGACATGGATCAGATCGCCGGGGTGGCGTCCTTCCTGGGCAAGGCCGGCTATACCCTGGCCTTGGCGGGCGCCGGACTCTGGCTGGCCCGGCGGCTTGGCCAGCCGGGCGCCCGGGCGAAGGGGCCGCTTCTGGCGCTGAGCCTGCTCCTGGTCGGGGGACTGATCGCCACAGTCGTCGAGCTGGCGCGGATCCCGGCCGGCGAGCGGGCCGGTCAGCTGATGGGCCACTCAGCCATGATCTGCCCGCTGGCCATCCTGGGGCTTGGCCTCCTGGCCCTTTGTCCGGCCATGATCGTCGCCAGGCGCCTCGCCCCGGTCAGGCCAGCTGCGGCGGGCGCGGCGATCGGGCTGCTGGCCGGCGGCCTGTCAGCCACAGCCTATGGTCTGCACTGCGCGGAGACCGCGGTGAGCTTCCTGGTGATCTGGTATGGGCTCGGCGTGCTGGCGACGGCGGCCCTGGGGGCGGCGATCGGCGCCCGCGTGCTGCGCTGGTGATCAGCTGATCCGGTTGTCGGAGTCTTCCATCAGGATGCGGGCGGCGTCCCCGGCTGGGTCGTCATACTGGCCATTCCGGAGCGTCCACCAGAAGGCCGCCAGGCCCGCCAGGCCCAGGGCCACCGAGATCGGCGCGAGGATCAGAATAATACCCATCAGCGTCTACCAGCTCCGTGCATCCGCAAGGCGTTGAGGGTCACCACCAGGGATGAGCCCGACATGGCCAGGGCCGCGATCAGCGGATTGACGAAGCCCAGCATGGCCAGCGGGATGGCGCCCAGATTGTAGAGGGCCGAGAAGCCGAAGTTCTCAAGGGCCCGATGGCGAGCGGCCCTGGCCACCCGGATGGAGTCGGCCACGGCGCCCAGGGCGTCGCCGGCGAAGACCAGGTCGGCTGCATTCTGGCTGGCGTCGAGGGCCGCGCCGGGGGCCATGGCGGCGTGCGCCTTGGCCAGGGCGGCGGTGTCGTTGAGACCGTCTCCAACCATCAGCACCTTACGACCCTGGGCGGTCAGGGCGTCGATTTCTGCAGCCTTGTCCTGAGGCGTCTGGCCCGAACGCCATTGATCGACATGAAGCGTCTGCGCGGCCCGGGCTACGGGCCCCTCCAGATCGCCCGACAGGATCTCCACGGTCAGTCCCAGGGCGCGGAGGTCTGCTATGGTCTGGGCGGCGTCAGGGCGGAGCTGGTCGGAAAAACGGAAGCGGACGCGGGTGTCGCCCTCGAAGGCGAACCACAGCTCAGTCTCACCGCCGCGGACGCCGTCCAGGCCGACGAAGCTCGCCCGGCCCAGGCGCGCGCGGCGGCCGTTGATCATGCCCTCGACCCCCTGGCCGGGGGTTTCGACCACGTCGGTCGCCCGGAGACCCGGGCCGGCCTCGGCCGCAAGGGCGCGGGCCAGGGGGTGGGCCGAGGCGCGCGCCAGGGGCGCAGCCAAGGCCACGGCCTGAGCCGGGGCCTCAATCAGCCGCGGCCGCCCTTCGGTGAGCACGCCGGTCTTGTCGAACACCACGTGGTCGACCTCCGCCAGGCGCTCCAGAGCGGCGCCGGACTTCACCAGGACGCCCTTGCGGAAAAGCCGCGCCGAGGCGGTGATCTGGACCGCCGGCACCGCCAGGCCTAGGGCGCAGGGGCAGGTGATGATGAGCAGGGCGGCCGCCCGCAGCAGGGCCTCGCGCGGACCCAGGCCGACGGCCAGCCCACCAAGAAAGGTGAGGGCGGCCACGGAATGGATCACCGGCACATAGATAGATGCGGCCCGGTCGGCGAGGCGGACATAGAGAGACTTGGTCTGGGCGCCCGCTTCCACCAGTCGGGCGATGGCCGCCACAGCGGAGTCCTCTGACCTAGCGATGGCCAGGATGCGGAGTTGGCCCGTGAGGTTGACCGCGCCGGCACGGCAGGTGTCGCCCGGCCGCACGTCCACGGGCGCGGTCTCGCCGGTCAACAGGGCGTTGTCGAGCTCGGAGACTCCATCCTCGACGAAGCCGTCGACCGGGATGCGCTCGCCTGGCCGGACCAGGATCCGCTCGCCGACGGCGACCTCGCTCAGCGGCTTGACGCGCTCCAGGCCGTCGGCTCCGAGGACTGTGGCGGCCGGCGCCTGCAGCGCCAGGAGGTCGGCTGCGGCGCTACGGGCGCGAGCCCTAAGGCGATGGTCGAGCCAGCGGCCGATGAGCAGCAGGAAGAGCAGGGAGACGGCGGCGTCGAAATAGGCGTCGCGGCCGTTGAGGAAGGTCTCAACGAAGCTGATGAACAGGGTCAGGATGACGCCGACCGAGATCGGCACGTCCATATTGGCCTTGCCGGCCTTGAGCGACCGCCAGGCGGACTCGAAGAAGGGCAGACCCGCATAGATGGCGCAGGGCGTGGCCACGATGGCCGACAGCCACAGCATGATGCTGCGGGTGGCCGGACCCAGCTCCTGGCCAAACAGGCCCGCCCACACCGGCACAGAGAACATCATGGCGTTTCCGGCCCCGAAGCCGGCCACGGCCAGGGCCAGGATCAGTCGGCGGCTCTCCTGATCGTGGGCTTCTGCGGCCTTGGCCGGATCGAACGGGGTGGCCGGATAGCCCAGCCTGTCGAGGGTGGCGATCACCCGGGAGGCGTCACCCCGGGATGAGGCGAAGCGCACAGCCAGCCGGCCTTCGGTCAGGTTCAGCCGCGCTGTGGTGACGTCGGGCAGGCCTGCCACGGCGGTTTCGATCTTGGACATGCAGGCCGCACACCGGGCGCCCTTGACCAGCAGCTCCAGATGGGCGGTTCCGTCCTTCTCCTTGCGGAGAAAGGCCGAGAGGTCTGGCGCACGCGCCAGGTCGTAGGTCAGGGCCATGTCAGTCGACGCTCGGCTTCGAACAACTGGCCCTTGGCGTCCTGGGCCTGGAAGGTGAGGTCCCAGACGCCGGTAACACCGCCCAGCGGGGCGACATAGAGGCCAGGCTCGGCCTCTGCGAACCGCGGGGTGAGGGCGCCGGCGCCGGTGGCCGGGCGCTGCAGCTTGCCGCTGAAGGACAGGCCGCGCACCGGGGCGCCCTCGGCGTCAACGATGCGCACGGCCACGGCCTGCGGCTCAGCGCCGGCGGCCGCCCGCCAGCCCAGCTCCGCCTGGGCCGCCTGCCGGGCCAGCTTGGCGTTATGGGCCAGGCCATCCTCATAGGGGGTGACGGAGACCTCGCCCGGATAGGTGCGCAGGGCGGCGGTGATGAACACGGCGTTGACCGCAATGATGACGGCAAAGAACAAGACCATGGCGACCAGCACATGCCAGCCGCGGATGCGAAACCCGTCTGTATTTTCCATGAGGCTCATCGCGCGTTCGCCGCTCCAGAGAGGAAGGTGGTGGTGACCGCCTGGGTCGCGCCGGCCGCCTGGACGGTGAAGGTGGCGGGCATGTTCGCCTGTGGCAGGGCCTCGGGCGCGGCGGTGACGAAGACCCGGACCGCACGCACCTGGTTCGGCTCGACCGTCAGAGCTACGGGTCCTTGGGTGATGTCGGCGCCCGGCGTCTTGATCTGCGCCCCGGCCACGCCGCTGAAGGCGACCTGGGCGGTGACGGGCTCAAAGGTGCGGTTGGCGATCTTCAGGGTGTAGCTGTTGCGGATGTCGCCATCCTGCATGCGCACGAAGGTCGGATTGCGGTCGCGCAGCACATGGACGTCCATGGGGCTGCGGGTGGCCAGACCCCAGACGGTGAGCCCGCCCACCAACGCCAGGGCGCCGGCATAGTAGAGGGTCCGCGGGCGGATCAGCTTGTAGACCGGCTTCTCGCCGCAGGCCCGGGCGGCCACGGCCGCATCGGTGTCATAGGCGATCAGCCCCTTGGGCCGGTCGACCTTGACCATGATCTCATTACAGGCGTCGACGCACAGACCGCAGTTGATGCACTCCAGCTGCGAGCCGTTACGGATGTCGATGCCCATGGGGCAGACCACCACGCAGGCGTTGCAGTCGATGCAGTCGCCCCGGCCCTCCCAGGTCGCGCCCTTCTTGTGCGGGGCCCGGGGCTCGCCCCGGTCGAAGCGGTAGGTGACCTGCAGCGAATGCTGGTCGAGCATGGCCCCCTGAATGCGGGGCCAGGGGCACATATAGGTGCAGACCTGCTCGCGCATGGTCCCGGCCAGGGCATAGGTGGTGAAGGTCAGGATGGCGCAGGAGACATAGGCGGTCATCGGCGCCTGGCCGATCCAGAAGTCCCGCAGCAGGCTGGGCGCGTCGTGGAAGTAGAAGATCCAGGCCCCGCCGGTGCCAAACGCCACGGCCAGCCAGGTGGCGTGCTTGCCGCCCTTGCGCCAGGCCTTGTTGAACGACATGGGCGAGGCGTCGAGCTTCATGCGGGCGTTGCGGTCGCCCTCGAACATCCGCTCGATATAGATGTAGAGGTCGGTCCAGACGGTCTGCGGGCAGGCGTAGCCGCACCACAGGCGGCCGAACAGGGCCGAGGTCAGGAACAGCGCCAGGGCGGCGATCACCAGCAGGCCGGTGATGAAGTACACCTCCTGTGGCCAGAGCTGGATGAAGAAGAAGTAGAAGCGTCGCCCGGCGAAGTCGACCAGCACCGCCTGGTCCGGCAGGTCGCCGGGGCGATCCCAGCGGATCCAGGGGGTGACGTAGTAGACCGCCAGGGTCAGGACCAGGAGGATCCACTTGATGTTCCGCCAGCGACCCTGGACCAGCTTGGGATAGATCTGCGCCCTGGGCTTGTAGAGCCCGCCGCCGGCGTCACCCTTCCCCCGCGCCCGCGCGGCGGCGGACCGCGGCCCCTTCGGGGCCGGGTCGCCTTCCGGCGGCTTGGTGCGATCGATGACGACGGTCATGGGGGACTCCTATCGCCCCCCGGCGTTGGCGTGCACGTACACGGCCAGGGCCTTCAGGGTCTCGTCGTCGAAACGACCAGCCCAGGCGGGCATGACGCCATTGCGACCCGACCAGATCTGGGTGCGGATCTCCTCGCGCGAGGCGCCGTAGAGCCATTCTGCGTCCGTCAGGTTCGGCGCGCCCTGGGTGTGGTCGCCCAGGCCGGCTGGGCCGTGGCAGGAGGCGCACTGCTCGGCGAAGATCGGCCGGGCGCGGTCGGCGGCGGCGCGGTCGCCATCCCGGCGCGATAGGACCATGACCAATTCGGTCAGGTCATTGATCTGGGCCGAGGTCAGCAGCTGGTCGCGGCCGAAGGCGGGCATCTGCGAGAAGCGTGCGCCTTCGGCGCCTGAGCGGATCCCCACCTGCAGGGTGTGGTGAATTCCGTCCAGAGTGCCGTCCCACAACCAGATGTCATCCAGCAGGTTGGGATAGCCCTTGGCGCCGGCGCCGCCGACCCCGTGGCAGGTGGCGCAGTTGTCGCCGAACACCGACTGGCCCACGGCCAGGGCGTATTGCTGGAGGTCGGGGTCAGCCTCGATCTCCTGCAGGGTGGCGTTGGTCAGGCGTGCGGCCCCTTCGCCGCGCACCTGCCGCAGGGTTTCAAGCTGCTGGGCGACCTGGGCGCGGTCGGAGTGCCCCATCATGCCCTTGGTGTAGCCGTTGATCCCCGGCCAGGCCGGCATCAGCACCCAATAGACGATGGCGAAGGCCACGCTGGCGTAGAACACCCACAGCCACCAGCGGGGCAGGGGATTGTCGAGTTCGCGGATGCCATCCCATTCGTGGCCCGTGGTCTCGACGCCAGTGACCTCGTCGGTCTCACGCTTGGACATTGTCGTCCTCATCCTTTTCGAGGGGCAGCATCGCGGCGCGGCGGAAGGCCTCGCCATTACGGGGCCACAGGGCGTAGGCCACGCCCGCGGCGAAGATGGCGGCGAAGTAGAGGGTGCCGCCCTGCTGGGCGAAAATGGCCACAGTCTCGTAGGACAGGTTGCTCATCGCAGGTTCTCCGGGGCTTCGGCCTCATAGGTGGAGAAGTCGACGAGGGTGCCGAGCATCTGCATGTAGGCGATCAGGGCGTCCATCTCGGTGAGACGGGCCGGGTCGCCGTCGAAGTCCCGTTGCAGCACCGCCTCGCCATAGCGGCCCTTGAGGTCGCGGGCCGGGGCGAAGGGGTCGGCCTGGGTCATCAGGTCGGCCTTGGCGTTGTCGATCATGTCCTGGGTGTAGGGCACGCCGACCTTGGTCATGGCTGCCAGCTTGGCCTGGACGTCTTTCGTCTCGAGCTCGCGCCCCGACAGGAAGGCGTAGGGGGGCATCACCGACTCCGGCACCACCGAGCGGGGATCGATCAGGTGGTCCCTGTGCCAGTCATCGGAGTACTTGCCGCCGACCCTCGCCAGATCCGGCCCTGTCCGCTTGGAGCCCCACTGGAAGGGGTGGTCGTACATGCTCTCGGCCGCGAGGCTGTAGTGGCCGTAGCGCTCCACCTCGTCGCGGAGGGGACGGATCATCTGCGAGTGGCAGTTGTAGCAACCCTCGCGGATGTAGATGTCCCGGCCCGCCAGCTCGAGGGGGGTGTAGGGGCGAACCCCCTTCACCTTCTCGATCGTACTCTCCAGGTAGAAGAGCGGGGCGATCTCCACCAGGCCGCCCACCGAGACCACCAGCAGGATGGCCACCGTCAGGACGATGGAGCGGCGTTCCAGAACGCCGTGCTTTTTCCAGATATTCTTCATCGGAGCCCCCTTACTCGGCCGGGATCAGCGCAGGGGCGGGGGTCGCGGCCGCCGAGACGGGGCTCGGCAGGCGGACCGTACGCCACAGGTTGTAGGACATGATGAGGGCGCCTGAGAGGTACATGAGGCCGCCCACCATCCGGATGACGTTCTCGACGTGCTTGGCCGCCACCGTCTCGACGAAGGCGTTGGCGAGGAAGCCTTGGGGCGTGTATTCGCGCCACATCAGGCCTTCCATGATGCCCGACACCCACATGGCGCAGATGTAGAGAAGGATGCCGGTGGTCGCGATCCAGAAGTGCCACTCGACAAGCTGGTTCGAATACAGCCGGTCCTTCTTCCAAAGCCAGGGCACCAGGCAGTACATGGCCCCGAAGCTGATGAAGCCGACCCAGCCCAGAGCGCCCGAATGCACGTGGCCGATGGTCCAGTCGGTGTAGTGGGACAGGGAGTTGACCGCCCGGATCGACATGAGCGGACCCTCGAAGGTCGACATGCCGTAGAAGGCGATGGCCACTACCATCATCCGGATGACCGGGTCGGTGCGCAGCTTGTCCCAGGCGCCCGACAGCGTCATCAGGCCGTTGATCATGCCCCCCCAGGACGGCATCCACAGCATGATTGAGAAGGTCATGCCCAAGGTCTGCGTCCACTGCGGCAGCGCCGTGTAGTGCAGGTGGTGGGGACCGGCCCAGATGTAGATGAAGATCAGCGACCAGAAGTGGACGATGGACAGGCGGTAGGAATAGACCGGCCGCTCAGCCCGCTTGGGCACGAAGTAGTACATCATCCCCAGGAAGCCGGCGGTCAGGAAGAAACCGACGGCGTTGTGGCCGTACCACCACTGGGTCAGGGCGTCCTGGACCCCGGCGAACAGGGAATAGCTGCGGTGATGCAGGGCCCCGACCGGCATGGCCAGGTTGTTGATCACATGCAGCAGGGCGATGGTGACGATGAAGGCCAGGTAGAACCAGTTGGCCACATAGATGTGGGGTTCTTTGCGCTTCCAGAGCGTGCCGAGGAAGACCAGCAGATAGGCGACCCAGACGACGGTCAGCCACAGGTCCACATACCATTCCGGCTCGGCGTATTCGCGGCTCTGAGTGATGCCGGCCAGGTAGCCTGTGGCCGCCAGCACGATGAACAGCTGGTAGCCCCAGAAGACGAACCAGGGCCAGACGCCGCCGGCCAGGCGCGCCTTGCTGGTGCGCTGCACCACATAGAAGGAGGTGGCGATCAGGGCGTTGCCGCCAAAGGCGAAGATGACGCCCGAGGTATGCAGGGGACGCAGTCGGCCGAAGTTCAGCCAGCCGTGCTCGGGGAAATAGAGGAGGTTGGGCCAGGCGAGCTGGGCGGCGATCACCACCCCTACCAGCAGGCCGACAACCGCCCAGAACATGGTCGCAATGACGCCCGCCCGGATCACCCCGTCGGCGTAGCGCCCCTGCGGACTGCGGAGGCGGTCTGAGCTGAGCGCCACGGTCAGCAGCGCAAAGGCCAGAGTGAAGGCGCCGATCAGCAGATAGCCGTGAAACCGGAAGAGGCGATCATCTGAGAACGCGGTCGCGAATATCGCCCCCAGGGCGAGCAGCCCCGTAAAGACGTAGAGCAGGACGGCGTCGAGGGGCGCTCGATCCGGCTCGGTGATTGAATGATTCATGTTCCCCAGCGACTCGGTGCGAAAGACCGGCCACCTCTGACCCGTGGGAACCCTCGGGGCTTTGATCCATCTCAAGGCCCCCGGACGCGGGCTTGGCGATCAAGGGCCAAAGAGGAGTTCAGTCCATGCGCGTGTCTTTCCTGCACGATCGGGAATCCCGGATCATTGCGGGCGTTTCGGCCTGGGTGGCTGCGGCGCTCAGCGCCGAATACGCCTGGCTGCACGCCCGCTCGACCGCAGCCCTCTACGGCGCCATCTGCGGCGAAGGGCCGCTGGTCCACTGCGCCGCCTGCTACGCCGCCCCGATGCTGGCCCTGGCCGGCGCGGGTCTGCTGGCGCCGGTGGGACTGCAGGCGCTGCGGGTGAAGGCGGGGCGGTAGGTACGGCGCAGGCGCCTTAGACGGGGCGCCTGACGCCCCGCCGTGGGGCTGGCCGCCGCTGCTTGAGCCTATCGCCAGTTGTCTGCTCGCCGACGAGGGAGGTCGCCGGAGACTATTTTGCCCGACCTGCGGCTAAAGTGTTCGCTATTTGTTCTTGCGCATCTCCCTGCCTATGAGATGGTGGAGGCGGCCTGTGAACGCCGCCCTGCGAAGGGGCATGACGAACTAGGTTTCTGAGCAACAAGGAAATCAGTATGGCGACTATGCCTAGCGGGCAGCCGCGGTCGGTTCCTGATGAAGCGGGCGACCGGTACGACAGGGAGATCGGGCGACGCCAAGGCGTTGGAGCGGCGGAAGGACCTTTGGCGAGTTTCCAGAGTGGCCCGCCGATTCCTCGGCCGAGCCTTGCCATGTCGTTAGTTCCCGTCATTGGTCCCGCCTGGGACGCCGCAGCGGATCTTCAGGAAGGCGACTATGCTGGCGCTGCGCTGAACACAGCCTTTGCGGCGGCTGACCTCTTGCCCGTCGGCGTCGCTGTTCGCGGAGTTCGATCTGCAAGGGCCGGGATTGGGGTGCTGAAACCCGGCTCCGTCACAGGAAATGCCTCGGCCAAGATGATGCGGGCTCGCGGCGTGGCAGGCCAGGGCGAGGAGATTCATCACTCGATTGCTTTGAAGGGTAAGAGTCGGACGGCGCAGGATCCGAGGAATCACTTCGCGCTCTTGAAGGTGTTGCCAATAGATGATCACAGGCGTCTGACCGGCAGTTGGCGAGGGCAGCCTCGCTACGATCCCCTCCGGAGGATCTGGTATGGTACGACGGACTGGCAAAAGGTCGTGCCCACGACGGTTGTGGCCAAAGGTGCGGACGCAGCCGAAGGTCACAACCAGCGCCGTTCGCTCCGCTAGCGCGCCCAGTCTATTGGTCCGGAGGGCTCCATGAACGCCGAACAGGCTGACATTCGTTTTCCAGCCCTAGGGTTTACCCCAGACAAGGAAATTTGGGGCTTTCCGGATCTCTGGACGTTGACCTCCTGCGGGCCGGCGACGCTGGAAGAGAATCTGCAGGTCGGCATGGAATTGATTGGCGCCGATGGGAGACGTTGGCGCGTGCTTGAGCTTCGAAAGGTTGGGAGGGCTAGACCGATTTTGCAGTGGTTGATCTGGGCGCTGCTGGCGAAACCGGCTTATCGGGTTGAGCAGACGCTCGAAGAGCTTGAGCCCGCAACCCTCGGGGAAATCAAGGCCAAGACGTTGGCCTCAATGGAAGCAACGTCACAAGACTGGTCACCGGATGATCAGCGCGAAATCCTCTTCGACCCCTTGGTTAGGAGCGTGGAAGACGCCGCAAGCGTGAGCGAGATATTCGATCTGCTCGGGCTCGACAGCTTCCTTGCCTATTGAGCGAGCCAGGACGCGACACTGCTGACGCTTTTCAAGCAGCCGCCGCGGTGCGTGGTCGAAAGACGGGCGGATCCGGTGTATAGGGCGCTCGACGTCGCCCCGAACCAAGCCGAACTCAGCCGGACCCTTGACGCCTCAACCCCCTTTCCAACCCCACCGCCTGTCCGTCGCGCCGATGATGGACTGGACGGACCGGCATTGCCGGAGCCTGCATCGGGTGCTGTCGAAGCAGGCGCTGCTCTATACCGAGATGGTGACTACCGGCGCCGTGCTGCACGGAGATCGCGAGCGCCTGCTGGGTTATGACGGGGGCGAGCATCCCGTCGCCCTGCAGTTGGGCGGGTCTGATCCCGCCGACCTGGCGGCCGCGGCCAGGATCGGCGCTGACCTTGGCTATGACGAGATCAATCTCAATGTGGGCTGCCCCTCCGACCGGGTGCAGAGCGGCCGGTTCGGCGCCTGCCTGATGCGCGAGCCGGCCCTGGTGGCCGAGTGCATGGCCTCGATCGCTGCGGCGGTCGACGTGCCCGCCACGGTCAAGTGCCGCATCGGCGTCGACGACCAGGACCCGGAAGAGAGCCTGTTCACCCTGGTGGACCTCTGCGCCCAGGCGGGCGTGCGCAGCTTCGTGGTTCATGCCCGCAAGGCCTGGCTCAAGGGGCTGTCGCCCAAGGAGAACCGGGACGTGCCGCCGCTCGACTATGACCTGGTCTACCGGCTGAAGCGTGAGCGCCCTGACCTGACCATCGTGCTCAATGGCGGCGTGCCTGATCTGAACGCAGTGGCCGCCCATCTCGAGCAGGTCGACGGGGTCATGCTCGGCCGGGCGGCCTATCATACGCCAGAGATCCTGGGCGCAGCGGACGCCGCGGTGTTTGGGGCGGGCGAGGTGATCGACTCCGCCATGGCGGTGGAGCTTTATCGCCCCTATCTCGCCGCGCGCCTAGCTGAAGGGACGCCGCTGGCGGCCATGAGCCGGCACATGCTGGGCCTGTTCCACGGACGCCCCGGCGCCCGGGCCTGGCGGCGGATCCTGACGGTGGAGGGGGTGAAGCCTGGGGCCGGGCTCGAGGTGGTGGACGCCGCCCTGGCCGCCGTGACCCAGGCCCGCGAAGCTCGGGACGCCGCCTAGGGGGTCGTCAGGTCCTCGCGGGTCATGAAGACCGCGGCGGGTCCATAGCCGGCCACTTTAAACGCCAGGTCTGGCGCGATGGCGGCGGGCGCCGCCCAGCCCTGACGTCGCCAGAAGGGTGCGGCGCCGTCGACCGCAATGAGCTCTGAGCGGCTCAGTCCCCTCGCCATCGCCGCCTCTCGCCCGGCGGAGAGCAAGATCTTCCCGAGGCCAAGGCCACGGGCGGCCTGCGCCACCGACAGGTCATGAACATACCAGCAGTCGGCCGGAGTTGCGGGATCCAGCACCGCATCCACCGGCGGCGGCGATCCGGCCGCCCAGGGATGGCTGATCAGGTAACCCGCCAGAGTCTCGTCGCGCCAGGCGGTCAGGTTGAGCTGGGCCGCCAGGGCCATGCGGCTGAGAAAGGCGTCCGCTGAATCGTGCAGGGCTGGGGGATAGCCGTGCGCCTGCAGGGCCAGGACGGCCGGAAGGTCCTGCGGCGCCATGGGGCGCAGGACGAGCCCGGCCATCAGGGGCGCAGGATCAGGGAGGTGCGGGTGGCCTCGAACCGGGTGAGGCGGCCCAGATAGCTCATGCCCAGCAGGGAGCTTTCCAGGCCCTTCTCGATCACCAGGGCGTCGACATTGGTGACCCGGGCGCCGGCCACAGAGACGGCGGCCAGTTGGACCACCGCGGCCCGGGTCTCACCCGACGCGGTCATCACCTTCTGGCGATAGTCGAGGTCTTCAGGCTTGAAACCCAGGCGCTGTGCGTCCTCCAGGGTGAGCGCCACGGCGGTGGCGCCGGTGTCCACCAGGAAGCGCACCCGGGCGCCATTGACGTCACCTTCGGCCCAGTAGTGGCCGTCGCTGGCCTTGCTGATCGCTGTCGCATGACCCGAGGCGGCCGGCGCAGGTCCCTCCCGCAGGGTCGCTACCAGGGCCGAGGCGCCGCGGGCGGGGTCTAGGGCCACCACCGTCTGAGCCGCGCCGACGGCTGAGACGGCGGCCACAAGGGTCATCAAAGCAAACTTGAACATGTCGACACCCGCCTCACCAAAGGCAATCGGCCGTTTCGGCCTTGTTGTGAGGCCACCCTAGGGCCTGCGGGTTTGCATCCGGTGAATCGGTCCTGAGGCCGCGTCGGCCAGGCGTGGCTCAGAACATGGCGAGCTTTTCCGGGGCGATCTGGCTGCGCCGGCCGGGCAGCTCGGCCATCAGGCTTTCCCGCGTCTCGGCCGACAGCCGCGCCCAGCCGGCCACCTCATTCAAGGTCCGGTAACAGCCCAGGCAGAGGCCGCTGGTCCCGTCGATCACGCAGACCTTGATGCAGGGGGTCTTGATGGGGGGCGGCGGCTTTCCAGTCATGTCCCGCAAGTTAGGGCCGAATTCTGCGCCCCGCCAGCCCGTGGGAAGTAGCGGTGGCGTCGCAGAACGCTGTTCATGAAAATCATGTAATAAATGGACCTTACCGGGATTTAATATTCATAGAGATTCATTTCCAAAGGTTCATTTGAGTTTAGGCGGACAACGTATCAGTTTGTGTTCATCGATTTCGAGGGAGAAACGCCATGAAGTTTATCGCCATTATTTCCGCCGTCGCCGCCGTCGCCGCTGCGGGCTCCGCCAGCGCCTTGGAGATGAAGGACATCGAGTATCTGCAAGCCGTCCGCTGCCATGCCCTGGCCGGCTCGTCCCTGGTCAAGGCCGACACCGCGCCCATCGACGCCCTGCTGCGCGACCAGCGCTACGGGCGCACGCCGCATGTGCAGGAGCGGGCCAAGACCGAGCGGGCCCGCGCGGCCCGCCAGGCCAGGTCCGCCGACGAAAAGGTGCAGGCCGAGATCCGCAACGAGGTGGCCGGCGCCTGCCAGGTCTGGCTCGGCGGTGAGGAGAGCGTGAAGGCCGCCCGCGCTGACGCCCCGTCCGCCGACTGACCTCTATCCAGCTGTCGCCAGCCTTACGGGCGCGCCTTCCCCTGGGCGCGCCCGTCTTTTTTTTTGATCGCGCGGCGGGAACTCTGGCCAGATCGTGCGCCTTCTTGCCCTGGCGAGCTTGGCCGTGCATGACCCAGAGGCGATGAGCATCCTGACCCCAGGCGATACCTGCTGGCGGCGTGAACACGCGAGCCGGGCGGCCTTCCTCGTCGACACCGAGGCCTATTTCAACGCGCTCGCCGAGATTCTCCCCAAGGCGCAGAAGTCGATCTATCTGCTGGGCTGGGGCTTCGATCCGCGGACCCGGTTGGCGCCCGATGGGTTTGACGGCCCCGACGACCCCGACGAGATCGGCCGCATCCTGGTGGAGCTGTCGCGGCGCCGGCCTGAGCTGGACATCCGCCTGCTGATCTGGAAGTCGGCCTTGCCGATCAGCGCCAGCCAGAACTTCTTTCCCCACCGGGGACGTCGCTGGTTTCGCGGCACCACGGTTCAGCTGAGGCTGGACGAGTCGGTGCCCCTGGGCGCCTGCCACCATCAGAAGGTCCTGGTGGTCGATGACGCGGTCGCCATCTGTGGCGGCGGCGACATTTCGGTGGATCGTTGGGACACCGCCGCGCACCTCGACGATGACGAGCGGCGCATCATGCCCGACCAGGACTATCACCCGCCAAGGCATGAGGTGATGATGATGGTCGATGGCGCGGCCGCCAGCGCGCTGGGTGACCTGTTCAGGGCTCGCTGGCGCCGGTCGGCCGACGAGGTGGTGCCCAAGTCGACGCCATCGTCCGCCGACCCCTGGCCCACCCGCGTTCCCGCCCATATGCACGATGTCGAGGTGGCGATCGCCCGGACCGAGCCGGCGTGGAAGCGGGATGCGATGATCGAGGAGATTCGTCGCCTGACGCTCACCTCCATCTTCGAGGCCAAGGACATCATCTATCTGGAGAACCAGTACTTCACCTCGCCGATCTATGCCGAGGCCCTGGCCGCCCGGCTGGCCGATCCCAAGGGACCTGAGGTGGTGCTGATCTCGACCGGCTACAGCCCGAGCTGGTTCGACCAGCTGACCATGGACCGGGCGCGGAACAACATGCTGTGGCGCCTCCAGGCGGCTGACATCTTCGGGCGGCTGCACGCCTACTGGCCGGTCACCCGCTCGGGCCAGGAGGTGATCGTCCATTCCAAGGTGACCATCATCGATGACCGCCTGGCCCGGGTCGGGTCAGCTAACCTCAACAACCGCTCAGGGGGTTTCGACACCGAGTGCGAGCTGGCGGTGGAGGCGCGGAACGACGACGACCGCCGGGCCATCGGTGCCCTGCGTGACCGGCTGGTCGGCCACTTCATGGGGTGCACCGGCGACGCCGTGGCCAAGGCCCGGCAGGAACGAGGCAGCCTCGGCGGCGCCATCACCGCCCTGAACACCGATCGCCGGCTGCGGCTTCTGGGGCCGCGGAAGATGGCGACCCTGGGAAACGTGATCGCCGCCTTTCACATCGGGGATCCGGCCGACGTGGCGGACTCCTGGCGGGTGTTTCGGCGCCGCGAGCGTCTCTATCAGGCGGCGCGGCGGCTCCATCAGGCCGTCGCCGAGGGGCGGGAGCGCGCCCTTCAGGCCAGCTCGAAATCCATCACCAGCGGCAGATGATCCGAGGCGATGCGCGTGGTGGGATCATAGGGGGCGAAGACGTCCAGCACCCGCACCTCGTCGCTGACGAACACATGGTCGATCCTCAGCACCGGCAGAACTGACGGGAAGGTCGCTGAGGGGGACTTCGTTTCGGCCAGCCGACGCGCGGGCCGCAGCTTTTCGCTCAAGGTCCGATAGACCTGGGAAGCTGAGGTGACGTTGAAATCGCCCAGCAGGATGGTGGGGCCCTGGCGATCAGGGTGACCAAGCCACCCAGGGCCAGCCAGGGCTGTGGCCTGGTTCTGCTGTTCCCGCGGCACCAGGCCAAGGTGGGTGTTGAAGACCTGCAGGGCCCGGCCGTCCAACTCGACCGAAACCCATAAAGCGCCCCGGGGCTCCAGCTGCGAAACCCGTTCGTGGCCGGGCAGGGCGGCGGACCTGATCTTCCGCTCGGGGTGGCGGGTCAGGATGGCGTCGCCATAGAGCTCCTCCTCCACCTTCATGGCCGGATGGAAGTGAAACGCCATCTCCAGACGCCGGGCGATCTCGTGGGCCTGATCGACCCCATTGGTGCGCATGCGGCCCACATCCAGCTCCTGCAGGGCCACGATGTCCGGCTCCAGGGCGGCGATGACGTCTGCGACACGGGCCACATCCAGGCGACGGTCGGTTCCGACGCAACGATGGACATTGTAGGTGAGGATGCGGGGCATAGGGCCGGTGTTCTGCGCGTCCGAACGCCCTCAGGCAAGAGGCGGACAGCGCCGAAAGGCTGAAGCCAGTTACGTTGACGTTAGCGTCATCTTTTCTCCCGTCGCGGGTGCGCCTATTGTCCCGCCCCGAGCGTCGGCGACAGTCTCGCCGACCCAGGAGCAGCCAGGGAGCGCCCCATGAATCTTGATTTCTCCCCCGAGGACGTCGCCTTCCGAGAGGAAGTGCGGACCTTCATCGCCGAGAACTATCCCAAGGACCTGCGGGCCAAGCAGGACAGCGGCGAACCGCTGAGCAAGGAAGACTATCTGGCCTGGCACAAGGTGCTGGCCAAGAAGGGCTGGGTCGCCCCGTCCTGGCCCGTCGAGCACGGCGGCACTGGCTGGACGCCCACTCAGAAATACATCTGGTCCGAGGAACAGGCCCGCGCCGACACCCTGGCCGTCCTGCCCTTCGGCGTCAGCATGCTGGCCCCGGTGGTCTATACGTTCGGCACCGAGGAGCAGAAGGCGAAGTTCCTGCCCGGGATCTACAATGGCGAAGTCTGGTGGTGTCAGGGGTATTCCGAACCCGGCGCCGGTTCTGACCTCGCCTCGCTCAAGACCAAGGCTGAACGCGTCACCGGCGACGACGGCAAGGAATACTACATCGTCAACGGTCAGAAGACCTGGACGACGCTTGGCCAGTTCGCCGACTGGGGCTTCTTCCTGGTTCGCACCGATCCGGACTCCAAGCCGCAGGCTGGCATCAGCTTCCTGCTGATCGACATGAAGAGCCCCGGCATCGAGGTTCGCCCGATCATCACCCTGGAAGGCGGCCACGAGGTCAACGACGTCTTCCTCGACAATGTGAAGGTGCCTGTCGAGAACCGCATCTTCCACGAAAACCAGGGCTGGACCTGCGCCAAGGCCTTGCTGGCCCACGAACGTTCGGGCATCGCCGGCGTCGCGCGCTCCAAGCGCGGCCTGGAACGCCTGCGCGAAATGGCCACTACCGAGATGAGCGATCTGGGCGGCCCGCTGCTGTCGGACGCCTTCTTCAAGCGCAAGGTGGCCGAGCTTGAGATCGATCTCACCGCCCTGGAGTTCACCGAGCTGCGCACGCTCGCCGGGGAATCCAGCGGCAAGGGTCCGGGACCGGAATCCTCGATCCTCAAGATCAAGGGCACCGAGATCCAGCAGCGCCTGCAGGAACTCGCCCTGGAGGCCGCCGGCCATTACGGCGCCCCCTTCCTGCACAACCTCGGCCACAACGCCAATATCGGCCCCAGCTATGCCGACGGCGTGGCCGGCGATTATTTCAACGGCCGTAAGACCTCGATCTACGGCGGCTCCAACGAGATCCAGCGCAACATCATCGCCAAGATGGTGCTGGGTCTCTGAGCCGTAGCCGGCGCAGATCCTTCGAGGCTCGCTCCGCTCGCACCTCAGGTTAAGGTGGAGCAGGCGGGCCAGTACGCCCTCGTCCTGAGGCGCCCCGCAGGGGACTCGAAGGACGAGGGCGGTTCCCTCAACGGCCGCAGCGCCCCAACCCCTCCCCGCAAGGGGGAGGGGCTCTGATAAGGAGATTTCTCCATGGACTTCAGCTTCACAGACGAACAGTCGATGCTGCGCGACACGGTCGCGAGCTATCTGGCTGACAACTACGCCTTCGACGCCCGCCGTGCGGCGATCAAGAGCGAGGCCGGGTGGCGGCCGGAGGTCTGGAAGGCCTTCGCCGAAGAACTCGGCATCCTCGGCGCGCCCTTCTCCGAGGAGCTGGGCGGCCTGGGCGGCGGCCCGGTTGAGAACATGGTCGTCATGGAAGAGTTCGGTAAAGCCCTGGTCGTCGAGCCCTATATGGGCACGGTGGTGATCGGCGGCGGCTTCCTGAAGCACTCCGGCCATGGGGCGGCCGCGGACCTGATCGAGAAGATCATCGCCGGTGACGCCATCTTCGCCTTCGCCTATGCCGAGCCTCAGGCCCGCTATACCTGGCAGGACTTGAAGACCACCGCGACCAAGGACGGCACGGGCTATGTGATCAACGGCCAGAAGGCCGTGGTCATCGGCGCGCCGTGGGCCACCCACCTGATCGTCACCGCCCGCACCGGCGGCGGCCAGCGTGACGCCCAAGGCGTCTCGGTCTTCCTGGTGGACAAGAACGCCAAGGGCGTCACCACCCGCGACTATCCGACGGTGGACGGTCAGCGCGCCTCGGAAGTCACCTTTGAGAACGTCTCGGTGGGCGTTGACGCCCTGATCGGCCCCGAGGGCGCCGGCCTGCCGCTGGTGGAAAAAGTCATGGACGAGGCCATCGCCGCCACCTGCGCCGAGGCCTGCGGCGTGCTGCGCCGATTGCAGGAAGGCACGGTGGAGTACACCCGCACGCGCAAGCAGTTCGGGGTTCCGATCTCGTCCTTCCAGGTGCTGCAGCACCGGATGGTGGATATGTTCATCCAGCTCGAACAGTCCATCTCCATGACCTACATGGCCACGATCCGCCTGTCGGAAGAGGCGCACGCGCGCGCCCAGGCGATCTCGGCCGCGAAGGTCCAGATCGGCAAGGCCTGCCGCTTCGTCGGCCAGAACGCCGTCCAGCTCCATGGGGGCATGGCCATCACCGACGAAATGGCCATCGGCCACTACTTCAAGCGCGCCACCATGATCGAGGGGGCCTTCGGCTCCACCGACCATCACCTGGCCCGCTATGAGGCCCTTTCCTTCGGCAAGGCGGCCTGAGGTTGAACACCTGCGCGCCGCCCGGTTCGCCGCCGGGCGGCGCGCATTCGTCTTGCCTTGCGCCCTCGAAGCGCGCTTAAGGCCACAGTATGGCCCTGCGCGACTTCGCCCTGATCGTCCTCGTCTGTCTCATCTGGGCGACCAACAACATCATTTCGAAGTACGTGGTGGCCGATCTCGCCGTGCCGCCGCTGTTCTATGCCGCCGTGCGCTTCGCCCTGGTGGCGCTGATCACGCTGCCCTGGCTGCTGCCGATGCCGCGCCCCCGCTGGCGACTGCTGGTGGTGGCCCTGCTGATGGGGGGCGGCAATTTCGCTCTGCTGTTCATCGGCCTGCAGACCGCCACGGCTTCGGCGGCGGCCGTGGTCATCCAGCTGGGCGTCCCCATCACCACGGTGCTGTCCATGGTCATGCTGGGCGAACAGGTCCGCTGGCGACGGGGCATCGGCATCACACTGACCTTGTCGGGCGCTCTGCTGGTCATGTGGGATCCGGGCGGGTTCGTGGTCTCCACGGGCCTGCTGTTCGTGGTCGCCGCGGCCTTCCTGGGCTCGCTCGGCGCGGTGATGATGAAACAGATGGGCGGGGTCCGACCGCTTCAGTTCCAGGCCTGGGTGGGCTTCGCCTCCTTCTGGCCGCTGGCGGCCCTGTCCGTGTGGCTCGAGCCTGGGCAGGTTCAGGCGGGCGTCGCCGCCGGCTGGCCCTTCCTGGTGGCGGTGGTGTTTTCGGCGGTGGTGGTCTCTGTGGCCGCCCATACCGCCTATTACGGCCTGATCCAGCGCTATGAGGCCAATCTGATCTCGCCGCTCACCCTGATGACGCCGCTCGCCACTATTGCGCTGGGCGTGATGATCATGAGCGACCCCTTCGGGCCGCGCATGGCCATCGGCACGGCGGTGGCCCTGGCGGGTGTGCTGATCATCGCGCTTCGGCCCAATCAGGTCGCCCCCCTCTTGCTCGCCTGGCGAAATCGCGCCGAATAGGGCCATGGACATCATTCCCGCGCCTTCGCCCAACTTCAACGAACGGGCCGGTCCTCCGGACATCCTGCTGCTGCACTATACCGGGATGGAGAGCGGCGAGGCCGCCATCGCCCGTCTGCGCGATCCTGAGGCCAAGGTCAGCTCCCACTATGTGGTGGAGGAGGACGGCCGCATCTTCACCCTGGTGGCCGAGGAGCGACGGGCCTGGCACGCCGGCGTCTCGTTCTGGAAGGGCGAGCGCGACATCAACGGCTGCTCCATCGGGATAGAGATCGTCAATCCGGGCCACGAGTTCGGATATCGCCCCTTTCCTGAGGCCCAGATCGCCGCCGTCATCGCCCTGGCCGACGACATCCGCACCCGCTGGATGATCGCCGACGGCGACATCATCGGCCACTCCGACGTGGCGCCGAACCGCAAGATCGATCCGGGCGAGCTCTTCCCGTGGAAGACCCTGGCCGAGGCCGGGCACGGCCTTTGGGTCGAGCCCGACGCGGCGCCTGGCGCGCCCCTGATCGAGGGCGCCGAAGGGGCAGGGGTCTTCGCCCTGCAGGCCGGCTTGACCCGCCTGGGCTATGAATGCCCCCCGTCCGGTCAGTTCGACGCGGCCACCACCACCATCGTCAGCGCCTTTCAGCGGCACTGGCGGCCCCATCAGGTGGACGGAATCGCCGATGGCGAGACCCGGGCCAGGTTGATCGCGCTTCTGAGGGCCCAGGCCTGATGCATCCGGCGCCGCCCTTCCGGGTGTCGGAGATGGAGGCGCTGATCGCCCATCTGACCGCCTATCCCTTCATGGGGCTGTTCGCGGCGGGCGAGGCAGGCCTGAGGGTGGCCCACGCGCCCGTCGTCGTGCGACGGACAGGGGAGGGCGTGGCGCTCGACTTCCATCTGTCGCGCAACAACATCCTGACGCCCCTCTTCGCCGAGGGGGCTGTCGCCCTGGCCGTTTCGCAGGGACCGGAGGCCTATGTGAGCCCCGATTGGTACGAGCGCCCCGACCAGGTCCCGACCTGGAACTATCTGAGCGTGGAGGCGGAGGGTGAGGTGAGGCCGCTGGGCGAGGCGGACCTGGTCCAGATCCTCGACGACCTGTCGGCTCAGGCTGAAGCCGGGCTCGCCCCCAAACCTGCGTGGACCCGCCACAAGATGTCGCCGGGACGGTTCGAGGCCATGCTGGCCGGCATCCAGGGCTTCCGCCTGCGGCCCCATCGTCTGGAAGGGACCTTCAAGCTCTCACAGAACAAGCCGCCGGAGGTTCGTCAGCGGATCGCCGTGGCGCTTGGCGATCATCCCATCGCCGACGCCATGGGACAGGACGCCTCCAACTGACACCCTTGACCGCGGGGGCCCCTGCGCTCACTGATCTGCGCGGATCAGACGGCTGGGCGGCCGCGGCCGCTTTTGCGGTCGAGGAAAGTCCGGGCTCCACGACGACATGGCGGCGGGTAACGCCCGCCGGGGGCGACCCCAGGGATAGCGCCACAGAAAGCAAACCGCCTCCCTCCGGAGAGGTAAGGGTGAAAGGGTGCGGTAAGAGCGCACCGCGTTGGCGGCGACGTCGACGGCACGGCAAGCCCCGCCAGGAGCAAGACCGAATAGGGATTCCGCGCCGGCGCAAGCCGGTAGGGCCGTCGTTGGCCTGAGGCGTCCGGGTTGGTCGCGAGAACCGTCCCGCAAGGGCCGGTCCAGAGGAATGGTCGCCGCATCCGGCGCTGGGGTTCGCCCCGGCCCGGGTGGCACAGAACCCGGCTTATAGGCCGTCTGATCCGCCGCTCTCCCATTGTCGCCAACTGAGCGATGCGACCAATCCCCACTATACTTAACATGTTCCATGTATGTTCTGTGGAGTGTTTACGCGCGTTAACCATAAACCTCGTGCGACATCTTTGTATTCTGGGGATTCCGTCCCCCAGAGTCATTGCGGCCCAATCCATCCCATGTTAACCCAATTCTTGTTCGCTGCGGGCTGGCGGACCCCGTGGGCGTTCTTGCGGGATGGTTGGGGCGGCGACCTGTGGGGGGTCGCAAGAGAGGGCGTCGGGCGCGAATGTTTGTCTCGACCTTCGAGAAGCAGCTGGACGCAAAGCGGCGCCTCGTGGTGCCGCAGGAGTTCCGCGCCCTCGCATCGGGTCCCTTCGACGGCGTCGTCTGTTTTCCCTCCATCGAGGCCGACTGCATCGAAGGCGGCGGCAAGGCCCTGTTCGACCGCTACAATGGCCTGATCGAGGAGCTGGAGTTCGGCGATCCGCTCCGCTCGGCCCTTGAAGTTTCGGTGCTGGGGGGCATGGCTCGCCTGTCCTTCGACACCGCCGGTCGGGTGACCTTGCCGGAATCCCTGTGTGACCTGTTTGGCCTGACCGACTGGGTCGTCATCGTCGGCCTGGGCGACCGCTTCCAGATCTGGGAGCGCGAAGCCTTCCAGGCCCATCGATCCGCCCAGCGCGAACTGGCCCGCGAGGGCCTGGCCAAGATGCGCGCCGATCAGCGCGCCGCCCGTCTGGGGTTGGCCGGATGAGCGCCCCCCATCTTCCCGTCCTGCTGACTGAAGTGGTCGAGGCCATGGCCATCGCGCCTGGCGATGTGGTGGTCGACGGCACCTTCGGCGCTGGCGGCTATACCCGCGCCTTCCTGGCGGCGGGCGCGAAGGTCACCGCGTTTGACCGCGATCCCACCGCCGCCCGTTTCGCTGGCGACCTGCCGGCCGAGCGCTTCACGCTGGTCTGCGCGCGCTTTTCCGAGATGGACGAGGTTCTGGGGGAGGGCGGCGCCGACAGCGTGGCCCTCGACCTCGGCGTGTCGTCCATGCAGCTGGACGAGGCTGACCGCGGCTTCTCCTTCCTGCGCGACGGCCCCCTGGACATGCGGATGGGCGACCAGGGCGAAACCGCCGCCGATCTGGTCAACAACGCCGAGCCTGAGGATCTGGCCCGCATCCTGTTCGTCTATGGCGAGGAGAAGAAGTCCCGCCGCATCGCCGGCGCCATCGCAAGGCGACGGGTCCAGCAGCCGTTCACGCGCACCGCCGAACTCGCCGACTTCATCGAAGGCGTCCTGGGCGGCCGCCGTGGGGCCAAGTCCCACCCAGCCACGCGCTCCTTTCAGGCCCTGCGCATCGCCGTCAATGACGAGCTGGCCGAGCTCGAGGCCGGCCTGGTCGCCGCTGAACGGGTCCTCAAGCCCGGCGGACGGCTGGCTGTCGTCACCTTCCATTCCCTGGAAGATCGCATCGTGAAGGCCTTCCTGGCGGAGCGCGCGGGCCGCACGCCCGCCGGCTCGCGCCACCTGCCCCCTGTCGAGGACGCCCGCGCCCCGAGCTTCACCCTGAGCTTCAACGGGGCCCGCACCTCCGGCCAGCTGGAGCTGGATGCCAATCCCCGGGCCCGGTCCGCCAAGCTGCGGGCGGCCGTGCGCACCGAGGCGCCGGTCTGGAGGGACGCGGCATGAGCGTACTCAACCGCCGTATCCGGGGCTTTCGCCTCGTCGACGTCATCGCCCTGGGCCTGCTGGTCCTGCTGATCATGAGCGTCTATCTCGCCAAGACGATCGCCAGCCGCGAGCGGGCCGAGATCGCCTCGGTGGAGCGCCAGATCGCCTCTGAGCGGGCGCAGATCCGCCTGCTGGAGGCTGAGGTCGCGCACCTGGAACAGCCGTCGCGGATCGAGCACCTGTCGACCACCTATCTGGAGATGGGGCCTGTGGATGTGGCCCGGGAGACGACGGCCGACTCCCTGGCCGCCCTGGCGCCGCCTAAGCCCGCGCCGGCCCCGCCGGCCGCGCCAAGGCTGGATGCTGTCCCATGAGCCTCGCCGGCGTTGTCACCCGCAGATTTCCCTTCGGCCTCCGCTGGCTGGGCGCCGCCCTCTGGCGCCTGGAGCACGCCTTCGAGCGGGCCCGCGCCGCAGGTCGCGTGGAAGACGACGCGCGGATCCGCATCTTCCTGGTCATGCTGTTCTTCGGTCTGGGCTTCGGCGCCCTGGCCATGGGCGCCACCCAGGCGGCGCTGTTCTCAGGGGCGAGCGGTGGCGGCGGCCCGGGATGGGTTCCCCCGCAGGCCAGGGCTGACATCGTCGACCGGGAAGGCCGCCTGCTGGCCGCCGACCTCCTGCACTATGGCCTCTATGTGGACCCCTCTGAGGTCTGGGATCGCGCCGCGACCCGCCAGGCCCTCGCCCGAGCCCTTCCGGAGGTGCCTGCCGAGCGTCTTGACCGCGCCTTGAATTCCGAGCGCCGCACCTTCCTGGTGGGGGGCATGACCCCTGTCCAGAAGTCAGCCGTCCACGACCTGGGCCTGCCGGGCGTTTCCTTCGAGCCTGAGCAGAAGCGGGTCTATCCGCTCAACCGTACCGCCTCGCACCTGATCGGCTTCGCAGACACAGGCGGCGAAGGTCTGGCGGGCGCGGAGCTCGCCCTGAATGAAGACATCCGCAGTCTGGCCCGGGGCTCTGGCGAAATGGCCCTGTCCATCGACCTCCGGGTCCAGGGCGCCCTGGAGGATGAACTTCGCAAGGCTGCGCTGACTTACGGCCCCAAGGGGGCGGTGGGCATCGTGGCCCATGTGCACACCGGTGAAATCCTCGGCCTGGCCAGCTATCCGGATTTCGATCCCAATTTCGCCAGCAAGGCCACCGCCAATGAGCGGCTGAACCGGGCGGCTTCGTCCGTCTTCGAAATGGGTTCGACTTTCAAGGCCTTTACGGTCGCCATCGGCCTCGACAGCGGCGTGGCGACCATGGCGTCGACCTTCGATGCGCGGGAGCCCTACAAGCTCGGCTATCGGACCATCAGCGACTACCACGCCTCCCGGAAGGTGCTGAGCCTAGTGGAGGTGTTCCAGCATTCCTCCAACATCGGCACCGCCAGGCTGGCTGTGGGCGTGGGTCCGGAGCGGCTCAGCCGCTATTTCACCGACCTTGGCCTGACCACGGCGGCCGACGTCGAACTGAAGGAATCGGCCTCGCCACTGACGCCCAAGGTGTGGAATGAGGACGCTGTCGCCTCCACATCCTTCGGCCACGGCATGAATGTCTCTCCCCTGGCGCTGACCCGCGCCATGCTGCCCCTCCTGAATGGGGGCAAGCTCGTGCCCCTGACCATCCGTAAGCAGGCGCCCGGCTACCGGCCCGAGGCCAAGCGGGTGCTCTCTGAGACCACTTCGGCCCAGATGCTGCAGATCATGCGCGCCAATGTCACCGGCGGCAGCGGCGGCAAGGCCGACGCCCCTGGGCTCAGCGTCGGCGGCAAGACCGGCACCGGCGAAAAGTATGATCCCGAGATCCGCCGCTATAACGGCAAGCGTCAGGTCTCGTCCTTTGCGGCGGTGTTCCCGTCTGACGGCCCCCTGGAGAATGACCGCTACTTCGTCCTGATCCTGCTGGACGAGCCCCACGGCACGCCGCAGACCTTCGGCTATTCCACGGGCGGCTGGGTCGCCGCCCCGGCCACCGGCCATGTGATCTCCCGCATCGCCCCGTTCCTGGGGGTCTCGCGCCATGTGGGGCCGCTGGAAAACCAGCCGCGTCTGGCGTCTGCGCCCACCGTCCTGGCGGAGGCTCGCTGATGTCCCGTCTCTCCGACTTGCTGGCCCGCAACCTGGATCAGGACCCTGAAATCGCCGGCGTGACCGCCGACAGCCGAAAGGTTCAGCCAGGCTTCCTGTTTGCCGCCCTGCCAGGGTCGCAGGCCGATGGCGCGGCCTTCGCCGCCCAGGCCGTCCAGGCTGGTGCAGTCGCCATTCTATCCGGATCAGCCATAGACGGGCTGGATGTCCCGGTGCTGCAGGTCGCCGATCCCCGTCGGGCCTACGCCCTGGCCGCCACCAGCTTCTGGGGCGCGCAGCCGCCGGTCTGCGTGGCGGTCACGGGCACCAACGGCAAGACCTCGGTGGCCACCTTCTGCCGCCAGATCTTCGCCAGCGCTGGCCGCCGCGCCGCCAGCATGGGCACCCTCGGCGTCCTGGCCTCGGGACCGGACCTGGACGTGCAACTGACCCCGCCGGGCCTGACCACCCCTGACGCCGGCGACGTGGCCCAGCTTCTCTCGCAGCTGGCCGGGATGGGCGTCACCCATCTGGCCCTGGAGGCCTCGTCCCACGGCATCGACCAGCGTCGGCTGGACGGCGTGACCCTGAAGGCCGCCGGCTTCCTGAACCTCACCCAGGATCACCTGGATTATCACGGCGACATGGACAGCTACCGGGCGGCCAAGCTGCGGCTGTTCGAGACCCTGCTCCCCCGGGGCGGGACCGCCGTCCTCAACGCCGACTCCGACGCCTTTGGCGCCTTCGCCGCAGCCGCGGTCCAGGCGGGTCACGCGATCCTCTCCGTGGGCGAAGCCGGCCAGAGCCTGCGTCTGAACCGCCGCGAGCTGCTGCCCGATGGGCAGCGGATGAGCCTGTCCCATGACGGCCGCACCTTCGACCTGCGACTGCCCCTGGCCGGCGCCTTCCAGGCGGCCAACGCCCTGGCCGCCGCAGGCCTCTGCCTGGCCGCCGGTGAGAGCATCGAAACGGTCCTGGCCGCCCTTGAGCGCCTGCAGGGCGCGCCGGGCCGCATGCAGCGGGTCGGAAGCGGGCCTCGTGGCGGCGAAGCCTATGTGGACTACGCTCACACCCCCGACGGCCTGAAGACTGCCCTTTCGGCCCTTAGGCCACATACCCGCGGCCGGCTGATCGTCGTATTCGGGGCTGGCGGCGACCGTGACCCCACCAAGCGCGCCCTGATGGGCGAGGCCGCCGCAACCCTGGCCGATATCGCCATCGTCACCGACGACAATCCCCGCAGCGAGGATCCCGCGGCGATCCGCGCCCAGGTCCGCGCTGGCGCGCCGGAGGCCCAGGACATCGGCGACCGGCGAGAGGCCATTGCCGCGGCGGTCGCCCTGATGCGCGAAGGCGATGTGCTTGTGGTCGCCGGCAAGGGTCACGAGCAGTTCCAGACCATCGCCGGGGTCACCCACCACTTCGACGATGTGGCGGTGACCGCCCAGGCCCTGGAGAGCGTCCATGTCTGAGCCGCTCTGGACCGCGTCTGAGGTCGCCCAGGCCGTGGGCGGCCAGGTCATCGGCGGGGACTTCGCCGTGTCGGGCCTGTCCATCGACAGCCGCTCAGTGGAAGCCGGCGACCTGTTCATCGCCCTGGCCGGCGCGCGCGATGGCCATGAGTTTGTCTCCCAAGCGATGGGGCAGGGGGCCGCCGGCGCCCTGGTCTCGCGGCCGCAGGACGGTCCCGCCATCCTGGTCCCCGACACGTTCAAGGCCCTGGAAGCCCTGGGCGTGGCCGCGCGCCTTCGGGCGCCCCAGGCCCGCCGCGGTGCGGTCACCGGTTCTGTCGGCAAGACCAGCGTCACTCAGGCGGTGCGCACCGGCCTGGCCCTGGCCGGCAAGGCGCACTCGTCGATCAAGTCCTACAACAACCATATCGGCGTGCCGCTCACCCTGGCGCGGATGCCCCGGGACACCGACCGCGCCGTGTTCGAGATCGGCATGAACCACGCCGACGAGATCACCCCGCTCTCGCAGATGGTCCGGCCCCATGCGGCCCTGATCACCACGGTCGGCCCGGTTCATGTGGAGAACTTCCCCGACGGCGAAGCCGGGGTGGCCCGGGCCAAGGCGGAGATTTTTGACGGACTCGAACCGGGCGGCCTGGCGATCCTCAACGCTGACAATGTCTGGTTCGACACCCTGTCCCAGGCGGCGCGGACGGCGGGGGCCAAGTTGGTCACTTTCGGAACCGGAGAGGGGGCGGACGCCCGCCTGCTCGGCTTCAATCCCGGTCCCGGCCAAGCCATGGTCCGCGCCCAGCTTCATGGCGAGACCCTGGACTTCCCGATCCTGCAGACCGGGTTCCACTGGGGGTTGAACAGCATGGCCGTGCTGCTGATGCTCCAGGCCCTGGATGTGACCCTGGAGGACAGCCTGATGGCGCTGGGCGCCTTCGAGCCCCTGGCCGGCCGCGGCGCGGAGCGCCAGGTGCCCCTGGCCGGCGGCGCTTTCACCCTGATCGACGAAAGCTACAACGCCAATCCGATCTCCATGGCCGCGGCGATTTCGAGCCTGGGCGCCCGCAAGACCCAGGGGCGACGGATCGTCGCGCTCACCGATATGCTGGAGCTCGGCGGCGAGGCCGAAGCCTTCCACCGCGCCCTGGCCGAACCGCTGGAAGCCGCCAAGGTCGACCTCGTCTTCTGCGCCGGGCCGCTGATGAAATCCCTCTGGGACGCCCTTCCTTCGACTCGTCGGGGCGGCTACGCCGATAGCGCAGCTCAGATTGGGCCGCAGGTCGCCCAGGCCGTAGAGCCTGGCGACGTGGTGATGGTGAAAGGTTCGAACGGCTCTCGGGCCGGGGTGGTCGCGGCCGCCCTGGGAGAGTTCGGTCGTGCGCAAGGGGGGCAGGGCTGATGTTCTATTGGCTCTATACGCAGATGGCGGCCGAGGGACATGTCCCTTTCCTCAACCTGCTGAAATATCTGACCTTCCGGACGGGTATGGCCCTGTTCACCGCCCAGCTGGTGGTGATCCTCATGGGCTCGCGCTTCATCCGCTGGATGCAGGCCAAGCAGGGTAAGGGCCAGCCGATCCGCGCCGACGGCATCGAGCGCCACATCGTCGAGAAGGCAGGCACCCCCACAATGGGCGGGGTGATGATCCTGGCCGGCCTGATCATCGGCACCCTGCTGTGGGCCGACCTCTCCAACATCTATGTCTGGGTCGTGCTGTTCGTCACCGCCAGCTACGGGGTTCTGGGTTTCACCGACGACTACGCCAAGGTGACCAAGCAGACCACCGCCGGCGTCTCCAGCCGGGTGCGGCTGGTCCTGGAGTTCGCCGTCGCCCTGGCCGCTGTGGCCGTCCTGATCCTCTACGGCGCGCGCACGGCGGAGTCGCCGGACCTCAATACCTCCCTGGCCTTCCCGATCTTCAAGCATTTCCTGCTGGATCTCGGCTGGCTCTATCTGCTGTTCGGCGCCCTGGTGATCGTGGGCGCGGCCAATGCGGTGAACTTCACCGATGGCCTCGATGGCCTGGCCACCGTGCCGGTGATGATCGCCGCGGCCGCCTTCGGCCTGATCGCCTATCTCGTCGGCAACTACCTGTTCGCCAACTACCTGCAGCTGCACTTCGTGCCCGGTGTGGGGGAGGTGGCCGTCTTCTGCGGGGCCATCATCGGGGCGGGCCTCGGCTTCCTCTGGTACAACGCCCCGCCCGCCAAGATCTTCATGGGCGACACCGGGTCTCTGGCCCTCGGCGGCGCCCTGGGGGCGGTGGCCGTGGCCACCAAGCACGAGATCGTCCTGGCCATTGTCGGCGGCCTCTTCGTGCTCGAGACCCTGTCGGTGATGATCCAGGTGGTGTCGTTCAAGCTAACGGGGCGCCGCGTCTTTCGCATGGCGCCGATCCACCACCATTTCGAGAAGCTCGGCTGGTCGGAATCCACCGTGGTGATCCGCTTCTGGATCGTGGCGGTGATGCTCGCCCTCCTGGGTCTCGCGACCCTGAAGCTGCGATAGGGAGGCTGGCGCTCACACCATGATCCCGGTCCGCGGTTTCGAAGGCAAGACAGTGGCGGTGTTCGGCCTGGCCCGTACGGGGCTGGCGGCCGCGCGCGCCCTGCAGGCCGGCGGCGCGACCGTGGCCCTGTGGGACGAGCGCCCCGCCGCCCGCGAGGCCGCCATCGCCGAAGGTTTTGAACTCACGGATCTGTCCTCGGCCGACTGGTGGAGCTTCTCTGCGCTCCTGTTGTCGCCCGGCGTGCCGCTCACCCACCCGACGCCTCACTGGACCGTGGAGCGGGCCAGGGCCGCCGGGGTCGAGGTGCTGGGCGACATCGAGCTCTTCGCCCGGGCGGTCAACGCCGCGCCGGAGCACAAGCGGCCCAAGGTGGTCGCCATCACCGGCACCAACGGCAAGTCCACCACCACCGCCCTCATCGCCCATATCTGCGCCAGCGCTGGCCGCGACACCCGCATCGGCGGCAACTTCGGGTTCGGCGTCCTGGGGCTGGAGGACATGCACGGCGGCGCGGTCTATGTGCTGGAGCTGTCCTCCTATCAGCTGGACCTGACCTCGAGCCTGAAGCCCGACGTCTCCATCCTGCTCAACATCACGCCTGACCACCTCGACCGCCATGGCGGCATGGACGGCTATGTGGCCGCCAAGCGCCGGGTGCTGCTGAACCAGGGCAAGGGCGACACAGCCGTCATCGGCGTGGACGATCCCTATGGCCAGCGCATCTGCACCGAGGTGGTGGCCGCCAACCGCCGCACCATCGTGCCGATCTCCTCGTCCAAGGCCATTGGCCGCGGCGTCTATGTGCTGCAGGGCCTGCTGTATGACGCCACTGGCGAGCGCGCCGTGGAGATCGCCGATCTGTTGCGCGCCCGCTCCCTGCCCGGCCGGCACAACTGGCAGAACGCCGCGGCGGCCTATAGCGCCGCCCGGGGTCTGGGTCTGACCCCCGAAGAGGCCGCCGAGGGTCTGATGACCTTCCCGGGGCTCGCCCACCGAATGGAGACCGTCGGCCAGTTGGGCCGCGTCCGCTTCGTCAACGACTCCAAGGCCACCAACGCCGACGCCGCCCGCCAGGCCATGGGCAGCTATCCCAAATTCTACTGGATCGCCGGCGGCCAGCCCAAAGAAGGCGGCATCGAGGGCCTGAGCGACCTCTTTCCGCGCATCGAGAAGGCCTATCTGATCGGCGAGGCCGCTCCGGACTTCGCCGGCGTCCTGGCCGGCAAGGCCGACGCGGTCGAATGTGGAAGCCTGGAGCGCGCGGTGCAGTTGGCCTATGCCGACGCCGCCGCGACCGGGCAGGACGCCATTGTGCTGCTGTCTCCCGCCTGCGCCTCCTTTGACCAATTCGCCGACTTCGAAGCCCGCGGCGAAGCCTTCCGCGCCGCAGTGGTGGGGCTTGAGGCCCCCGTGCAGCGGGGCGCGCGGGCATGAGCGCCGATCAACTGATCAAGCCCAGCCAGGCCCATGCCTTCGCCCGCAGCGACCGCTCGGCCGTGGGGGTCTGGTGGTGGACCATCGATCGATGGCTGCTGGGCGCGGCGGCGGTCCTGATTGGCTTAGGGATTCTGTTGTCCTTCGCCGCCAGCCCGGCGGCGGCGGCGCGGATGAATGTCGGCGACCCCTTCCATTTCGCCCTGCGTCAGTGCGTCTTCGCCGTCGTCGGCGCCGGCGTGCTGATCGGCGCCTCCATGCTGGAGGTGCGCATGGTGCGGCGGCTCTCCTTCTTCATCTTCGTCGGCGCCATCGCCCTGATGATCGCCCTGCCGTTCATGGGGCACACCGCCAAGGGCGCCACCCGCTGGGTGGAGTTCGCGGGTTTCACCCTGCAGCCGTCGGAGTTCCTCAAGCCTGCCCTGATCGTCCTGGTGGCCTGGATGTTCTCCGAGGGCCAGAAGGGCGAGGGGGTGCCCGGCGTCACCATCGCCTTCGCCCTCTACGCCGTCTCCGTCGCCCTGCTGTTGATCCAGCCAGATGTGGGTCAGACGGTGCTGATCACCGTGGCCTTTGGCGCGGCTTTCTGGATGGCCGGGGTGCCGCTCTCCTGGGTCATGCGACTGGGCGCTGTGGCCGTGGCGGGACTGGTAGCCATCTACTTCGTCTTCTCCCACGTGGCCGACCGGGTGAACCGCTTCCTCAATCCTGAGAGCGCCGACACCCACCAGGTCGATCGGGCGGCCGAGGCGATCGCTGCGGGCGGCCTGTTCGGCCGTGGGCCGGGCGAGGGAGTCATGAAGCGACACGTCCCCGATCTGCACACCGACTTCGTCTATTCGGTCGCCGCCGAAGAATATGGCCTGGTCTTCAGCCTGATCGTCATCGGCCTCTTCGCCCTGATCGTCACTCGGGGCCTGCACCGGGCCATGAAGCTCAGCAACACCTTCGAGCAGGTGGCCGCCGCCGGCCTGTTCGTGATCGTCGGCCAGCAGGCGATCATCAACATCGCGGTGAACCTCAACATGATCCCCACCAAGGGCATGACCTTGCCGTTTATCTCCTATGGCGGGTCGTCCCTGATCGCGTCCGGCCTCACCCTTGGCCTGGCCTTGGCCCTGACCCGTCGTCGGCCGGGCGCCTATGCCCCCTCCGAAGGGCTCGCCAAGGCCGGCGCCTTCGCCTAAACGAGCCCTTATGCGCAAGCTCGCCGTGGTCGCCGCCGGGGGAACCGGAGGCCATCTCTTTCCCGCCCAGGCGCTCGCTGAGACGCTGATCGCCCGTGGCTGGCGTGTGGCCCTGGCCTCTGACGAACGGGTCGCGGCGTTTGCCGAGAGTTTCCCCGCCGAGGAGCGCATCGGCCTGTCGGCCAGCACCTTCAAGTCCGGCGACCCCATCGGCATGGCCAAGGCCGGCCTCGCCATCTTCCAGGGGGTGATGCAGGCCCGGGCGGCCTTCAAGCGCCTGGACCCCGCCGTCGTGGTGGGCTTTGGCGGCTATCCGTCGGTGCCAGGCCTGCTGGCCGGCATCACCCAGGGCCGCCCGACGGTGATCCACGAGCAGAACGCGGTCATGGGCCGGGCCAATCGCCGCCTGGCCAGCCATGTGACCGCCGTGGCCTGCGCCTTTCCGAGCCTCCAGAAGGCGCCGCCCAAGGCCGCCGCCAAGGCGGTGATCGTCGGCAATCCGGTCCGCCAGGAGATCCGCGAGCTCGCCGACAAGCCCTATCTCCCCCCGGAAGACGGCGGCACCCTGCGCCTGCTGATCACCGGCGGCAGTCAGGGCGCACGGCTTCTGTCGGAGCTCATGCCTGAGGCCATCCTCGCCCTGCCGGAGGATCTGCGCGTGCGCCTGCGGGTGCAGCAGCAGACCCGCAAGGAGTCCATGGACATCGCCCGTCGGATCTATGCCGACGCCATGGTCGAGGCCGAGATCGCCCCCTTCTTCCGCGACATGGCCACCCGTCTGCGTCAGGCCCACCTGGTGGTCGGGCGATCCGGCGCCGGCACAGTCTGCGAGTTCGCCATCGCCGGCCGGCCCTCGATCCTGGTGCCGCTGGCTGTCGCCCTGGACGACGATCAGGGCCAGAACGCCCAGGTGATGGTCGAGGCCGGCGGCGCGGTGATCGCCCGGGAGAACCAGCTGACCGTCGAGACGATGTCCAACGCCCTGGAAAAGCTCCTGACCAATCCAGAGCGCTTGGCCCGCATGTCGGCCGGCGCCCGCTCCATCGCCCGGCCCGACGCAGCCGAGCGCCTGGCCGATCTTGTCGAACAGACCGCCGCTTAAGGGCCGCCAGGCCCCTCGCCCTCCAGCCACAGGCCCCGCCGCCCCATGAACCGCCGTCGCCGTCCCGTCCCCTTCGAGCTTGGTCCCGTCCACTTCATCGGCATCGGCGGCATCGGCATGAGCGGCATCGCCGAGATCATGCTGCGCATCGGCTATACGGTGCAGGGCTCGGACTCCAAGGCCAGCGCCAACACCGAGCGCCTGGAAAAGCTGGGGGCGAAGATCTTCATCGGCCATGAGGCCGCCCAGGTCGAAGGCGCCTCGGCGGTCGTCTATTCCACCGCCGTCAAGCAGGACAATCCGGAGATGCAGGCCGCCCGGGAACGGCGTCTGCCGCTCGTCCGCCGGGCCGAGATGCTGGCCGAACTGATGCGCCTGCAATTCTCCATCGCCGTGGGCGGCACGCACGGCAAGACCACCACCACCTCGATGATCGCCGCCCTGTTGGACGCCGGCGGCCTCGACCCCACCGTGGTCAATGGCGGCATCATCAACGCCTATGGCACCAACGCCAAGGTGGGCGAGGGGGACTGGATCGTCGTCGAGGCCGATGAGAGCGACGGCACCTTCCTGAAGCTGAAGTCGACGGTCGCCGTGGTCACCAATATCGACCCCGAGCACCTGGACCACTACGGCGACTTCGAGGCGGTGAAGAAGGCCTTCCAGGACTTCATCGAAAACATCCCCTTCTACGGCTTCGCCGCGGTCTGCACCGACCATCCCGAGGTCCTGGCCCTGACGTCGCGGGTGGAGAACCGCCGGCTGGTGACCTACGGGGTCAATCCCCAGGCCGAGGTCCGGGCCGAGAAGATCTCCATGGGCCCCGACGGCGCCCGCTTCGACGTGGTGATCCGCCCCCTGCAGGGCGAGCCGGTGCGGATGGAGAACCTGCACATGCCGATGGCCGGCATGCACAATGTGCTTAACGCGCTCGCCGCCGTCGCCGTGGCCCGCGAACTTTCGGTCAGCCCGGAGGCCATCGCTGCGGGCCTGACGGGCTTTGGCGGGGTCAAGCGCCGCTTCACCACCACCGGGACCTCTGGCGGGGTGCGGGTGATCGACGACTACGGCCACCATCCCGTGGAAATCAGCTCGGTGCTCAAGGCCGCCCGGGCGGTGACCGAGGGCCGGGTCGTGGCTGTGGTCCAGCCGCACCGTTATTCGCGGCTGAAGGACCTGTTCGAGGACTTCTGCGCCTGTTTCAGCGACGCCGACGTGGTGATCGTCGCCGACATCTACGCCGCAGGCGAAGCGCCCCTGGAGGGCGCCAGCCGCGAAGCCCTGGTGGATGGCCTGCGCCGCTATGGCCATCGCCGCGCCCTGCCGTTGTCGGGTCCTGAGGACCTGGCCCGGCTGGTGCTGCAGGAAACCCAGGACGGCGACCTGGTGGTCTGTCTCGGCGCGGGCGACATCACCAGCTGGGCCTACGCCCTGCCTGAGCAGCTGGACGCGCTGCGCAGCGCCGCTAAATGAGCTGGCGTGAGGCCCTGCCGATGGTCCGGGGCAAGATCCTGCGGGATGAGCCGCTTTCGCCCTTCACCTGGTTCCGGGTCGGCGGCGCCGCCGACGTGCTCTTCCTGCCGGCCGACGCCGAGGATCTGGCGGACTTTCTGCGGGGTCTGGACCCGGCCGTGCCGGTGACTGTGCTGGGCGTCGGCTCCAATGTCATCATCCGCGACGGCGGGATCGAGGGTGTTGTGATCCGCCTCGCCGGCAAGGCCTTTGGCCAGGTGACCGCAGATGGCCTGCGGGTCACCGCCGGCGCCGCGGCCCTGGACGCCATGGTCGCCCGCGCCGCGGCCAAGGCCGGGATCGCCGGCCTGGAATTCTACGCCGGCATCCCGGGCTCCATCGGCGGCGCCCTGACCATGAACGCCGGCTGCTACGGCGCAGAGACCAAGGACGTGCTGGTCTCAGCCTGGGGCATTGATCGCACAGGCGCCCGGCGCGACTTCACCCTGGCCGACTTCGGCTACACCTATCGCCACAGTCAGGCGCCCGCCGACATCATCTGGATTCAGGCGGTCTATGAGGGTCAGGCCGACGACCCCGCCGCCATCGCCGCCCGCATCGACGAGATCACCGCCCGGCGGGAAACCACCCAGCCGATCCGCGAAAAGACCGGCGGCTCCACCTTCAAGAACCCGCCTGGCCACTCGGCCTGGAAGCTGGTGGACGAGGCCGGCTGGCGCGGCAAACCCCACGGCGGGGCCATGTTCTCCCCCCTGCACGCCAACTTCATGATCAACACTGGCGAGGCCACGGCCGCCGACCTGGAAGGCCTGGGCGAAGCGGTGCGGGCTGATGTGGCTGACAAGCTGGGCGTTTCTCTCAACTGGGAAATCAAGCGGATCGGGCGGTTGGGCTGAGTTCTCGGGTCTCGGGACGGTCATCTGCGTCTAAGTAAGAGGCTCGGCCGCCGTCGAGGTGCGGCCCTGCATAAGGGCTTCGATATCGGCATCAGTAAGTCCGAGTTCCCCGCCAAGCGCCGGGAGGGCCGCCAAGCTGTCTGTCTTTGGATTTGAAAGTAGGGGCGCATACTAATTTCTTAGAACCGACGCGATCCTTGCTGAATATGAGCCTCCACCTACCCCCTCACTCGGCCTTGCGGCGCTCAGCGGCTCTATAGACCGCGTTACGTTCGCGCTTGCCGACGGCGACGACGAGAACCAACAGTTGCTGATCCTTCACCTCATAGACGAGGCGGTATCCGGCGTTTCGAAGCTTGATCTTGTAGCGCGCCTTGGCGCCGTGAAGGCGGGCTGAGGGGATTTTCGGGTTCTGCAAGCGCTCGGCGAGCTTGGATTTGAACTGTTCGCGGGTGGTGTTGTCGAGCCTGCGCCACTCCTTCAGGGCTTCGTCCAGGAAGGCGAGCTCATAGGTCATCCAGCGAGACCCTGTGGATCTCCTGGCCTTGGCGCGCATCGGCTACGGCGTTGAGCTCCAGGTCTTCAAGCCGCTCGAGCATCGCCTCATAGGCCTTGGCGGGGACGCAGTAGAAGGCTGGCTCATTGCGGTTGAGGATGGCGACCGGGAATCCCTCGCCGGCCGCGACCGTGCCCATGGGGTTCTTCTTGAGTTCTGAAACGCTCGCCGTCGTCTGGGCGTGAATCTGATGCGTCATCAACAGGGCTCCTTATGGGCGCCATTAATAGCACCTTAAACTGGTCCTTTCTAGTTGCCGACTGGCCCCCACTCGCCACCGAACGCTGTTCCTGTTTACAACGTAAGCTAACGCTGTTTAGATCGCCGTTCAGCCAGGGAACGGGGTGGCGTCATGCAAGGTCGCGACAGGCAGCTTAGGCGCATAGTCAAGCTTACAGCCATCGCAGGTTTCGCCTCGGTTCTGGCGGCCTGTGGGGGCGGAACGGAGACCCCAACCGCGCAGGCGCCGCCACCGGCCGTGGAGGCCGCGGCCGTCCGGGCCGCCAGCGCCGAGACGCTGATCACCGCCACCGGGGCGCTCGCTCGCCAGCGGGAGGCGCAGCTGGCCTTCCGGGTGCCCGGCGTCATCACCAGCCTAACCGTGGATGAGGGCGACGTGGTGCGCGCCGGCCAGGTGATCGCCCAGCTTGACCCTACCGCCGTCGAGGCCGGCCGCCAGCAGGCCAAGGCCGCCCTGGACCGCGCCCGGCGGGATCTGGAGCGGGACCAGGCCCTGTTCGACAGGGGCTTTGTCAGCCGCCAGCGGATCGATGACCGCCGTACCGCCCTTGAGGCTGCTGAAGCCGCCTATTCATCCGCCGCCTTCGACCGCCGCTGGGCCACCCTGACCGCGCCCGCCGCCGGCGTGGTCCTGTCGCGCACGGCGACGGCAGGCCAGGTGGTGCAGCCGGGCCAGACGGTGGTGACCATCGCTGACGCCGGCTCGCCCTTCGTCCTGCGGGTTCCGGTCCCTGACCGTCAGGCGACCCGGATCGCGCAAGGCGCGCCAGCCCAGGTGGAGGTCGCCGACCTGACCCTGTCGGGCCGGGTCATCCTGATCGGCGGGGCCAGCGCGGCGGGCGCCGGCACGGTGGATGTGGAGATCGAGATCGCAGCCAGCCCAGGCCTGCGCAGCGGACAGGTGGGCCGGGCCCAGATCAACGCAGCCCCGCCCGCCACAGCCGACGGCTTTTCCCGTATTCCCGCCGAGGCGATCCAGGAGGCCCAGAACGGCCGCGCCTTCGTCCTGCGCCTCGATGGCGACGTGGCCCGGCGCACGTCAGTGAGCTTTGGCGGCTTCGATGGCGACGACGCCCTGGTGGCGGGGCTGGCGCCCGACGCGCGCGTGATCACGGCTGGCGGCGGCTTCGTCGGTGACGGCGACAAGGTGCAGGTGATCGATCCCACAGCCCTGGTCGCCAAGGCCCGCAGCTCAGCCCCCAAGGACGGCCCGGCTGAAAGCGCCGCCCCATGAACTTCGACCCCGCAGGCTTCGCGGTCCGCCGCTGGCAGTTCACCCTGGTGGCCTTCGCCCTGCTGACCATGCTGGGTCTGAGCGCCTTCTCCAGCATGCCCCGGTCGGAAGACCCGCACTTTCCCATCCCGGTGATGATCGTCCGCGCCGTCCTGCCCGGCGCCGAGCCCACCGAGATGGAGCAGCTGATCGCTGACCCGCTGGAGGATGTGCTCGACGGCCTGGACGATGTGGACGAGATCCGCTCCACCAGCCAGGACGGGGCGGCCGTCGTCCAGGTGCTGTTCAACTGGGATGTGGATACCGACCGCAAGTATGACGAGGTGGTCCGCGAGGTGAACGCCCTGCGCCCCCGGTTGCCGGACGGTCTGGCCCTGCTGGAGGTCCGCCGGGCGCGGACCACCGAGGTGTCGGTCATCCAGGTGGCTCTGGTCAGCGATCACCTGCCCATGCGCCGGCTGGAAAAGGTGGCCGAGCGCCTGCGTGAGCGGCTGGCCCGGGCGCCTGGGGTGCGCCAGGCCGAGTACTGGGGCGCGCCGCCATCCGAGGTCCGGGTATCCCTCGACCTGCCGAGGCTTGCCGCCCTGCAGTTGCCCGCCACCGCCGTGGCCGACGCCCTGGCCGCGGCCGGCGCCGAGGCGCCTGTGGGTGCGGTCCATGCCGGGGACCGGCGGTTCAACGTAAAGGCCGGCGGCGCCTTCCGCGAACTGGAGGACATCGCCCAGACCCCCGTGCGCATGACCGAGGGGCGGGTGGTGCGGGTGGAGGATGTGGCCACTGTCGCCTGGGCCGAGGCTGAGCCCACCCACCTGACCCGGTTCAACGGCGACCGGGCGGTCTTCGTCACCGTCAAGCAGAGAGACGGCGCCGATGTCGCCACCCTGACCCGGTCCGTCAACGCCGCCCTGGACGAGTTCGAGACCACCCTGCCGTCCGGTGTGCGCCTGGAGCGCGGCTTTCAGCAGGCCGAGAATGTGAAGCACAGGCTGAACCGGCTGTTCCGGGACTTCGGCATCGCCCTGGGACTGGTCCTTGTCACCCTCCTGCCGCTCGGACTGCGGGCCGGCGTGGTGGTGATGATGTCCATTCCGCTGTCGGTCCTGATCGGCCTGTCGGTGATGCAGGGGCTGGGCTTCACGCTGAACCAGCTGGCCATAGCCGGCTTCGTGCTCAGCCTGGGCCTGTTGGTGGACGACTCCATCGTGGTCACGGAGAACATCGCAAGGCGCCTGCGGGCCGGGGAAGACCGGGTCACCGCGGCGGTGAACGGCACGCGGCAGATCTCGCTGGCGGTGCTGGGCTGTACGGCGACCCTGATGCTGGCCTTCCTGCCGCTGATGTTCCTGCCGGAGGGCTCAGGCGCCTATATCCGCTCCCTGCCGGTGGCGGTGCTGAGCACGGTGGCGGCCTCGCTGCTGGTCTCCTTGACCATCATCCCCTTCCTGGCCAGCCGCATCCTGTCGCGGCATGAGGACCCGGAGGGCAACGCCCTGCTGCGGGCGATCAATGGCGGTATCCACCGCTTCTACAGCCCCATCCTGCGTCGGGCCCTGGCGCGGCCCTGGATCGCGCTGGCCATCATCCTGGCCATCTGCGCCACGACGGTCCCCATGCTCGGAGCCATCGGCTCGTCCCTGTTTCCGCCGGCCGAGACGCCCCAGTTCCTGGTGCAGATCGAGACCCAGCAGGGAACGTCCATGGCCAAGACCGACGAAGCTCTGCGCTTTGTCGAGGCCCGGCTCGCACGGGAAGAGGCCATCGTCTGGCGGGCGGCCAATCTCGGCCGCGGCAATCCGCAGATCTTCTACAATGTGAATCAGGCCGAACCGCAACCCAACTATGCGGAGGTCTATGTAGGCCTGGCGGCCTGGGAGCCGGGGGAGAGTCCCGCCCTGCTGGACGCCCTACGCGCCGACTTCGACCGTTATCCCGGCGCCCGTATCCGGGTCATCGTCTTCGAGAACGGCCCGCCCATCGAGGCCCCCATCGCCGTGCGTCTGCAAGGCCAGGACCTGAGTGTTCTCAAGGGTCTGGCGGCTCAGGCTGAAGCGATCTTGAAGTCCACGCCAGGCGCCAGGGACGTCACTAACCCGGTCCGCCTCGACCGCACCGACCTGGACCTCGGCTTGGACGAGGCCAAGGCCGCAGCCCTGGGGGTGCCGGCCGGCGCCGGACGCCGCATCACGCGTCTGGCTCTGTCTGGCGAGAGCGTCGCCCGGTACCGCGATCCCGATGGCGACGACTACGCCGTCAATGTCCGCCTGCCCATGTCGGCGCGTAATGAGGTGGCGGCCCTGCGGGACATTTACCTGCCCAGCGCCAGCGGACAGGCCGTGCCCATGGGCGTGGTCTCGACCCCGGTCCTGACCTCCAGCCCAGCGCGGATCGACCGGGTGGACCGCCAGCGGACCGTCACCATCACCGCCTATGTGGGCACAGGCTTCCTGACCTCGGCGGTGACCACCCAGGCGGTAGAGCGTCTGGAGGCCGAGCTTGCCCTGCCGCCCGGCTACAGCCTGAACCTGGGGGGGCAGGCCGAGGCCCAGTCCGACAGTTTCGCAGGGCTCGGCGCTGCGGTGCTGATCGCGGTCTTCGGCATCCTGGCGGTGCTGGTGCTGGAATTTGGGAAGTTCAAGACGGCCCTGGTGGTGGCCGGAATCATACCGCTCGGCCTGTTCGGCGCCGTGGGCGCCCTGTGGCTGACTGGCAATTCCCTGTCCTTCACAGCCGCCATCGGCATGATCGCCCTCATCGGTATCGAGATCAAAAACTCGATCCTGCTGGTGGATTTCACCGAACAGCTGCGCCGGACAGGTGTGGCGCTGCGACCGGCCATCGAGAGGGCTGGCGAGGTGCGCTTCCTGCCGGTCCTGCTGACCTCGGTCACCGCCATCGCCGCCCTGACCCCTCTGGCTCTGGAGAATTCTGGCCTCTACTCCCCCTTGGCGATCGCCATCATGGGGGGGCTGGTGACCTCGACCGTCCTGTCCCGCGTGGCCACGCCGGTCATGTACTGGCTGCTCAGTCGTGGTGAGCGTGAGACAGAGACCCCCTCCGACGTCGTCGCCCCAGGGGCCGCGCCGATGATCTGAATGGGCGAGGGCGCTTGACGCGAGGGGACGGGCCGCCGAAGGGGGAGGCTTACCCCCGTCGCAGCCAGAGAGCCCCATGGCCTTTTTCATCGCCGGTAAACATGTCGCCGTTCTGCTGGGGGGCCTGTCTCCCGAGCGGGAGGTCAGCCTGGTTTCGGGGGCGGCCTGCGCCGACGCCCTGGAGCGGCTGGGCGCCCGGGTCAGCCGCGTCGACGCCGGCCGTGACCTCGCCCAGCGTCTGACCGAACTGAAGCCCGACGTCTGCTTCAACGCCCTGCATGGGGAGTGGGGGGAGGACGGTTGCGTCCAGGGCGTGCTCGAGACGCTCGGCCTGCCCTACACCCATTCCGGCGTCCTGGCCTCGGCTCTGGCCATGGACAAGGCCAAGGCCAAGGCCGTGCTGGCCGCGGCCGGCGTCACCGTGCCCGGCGGCGGGCTGTTCAACCGGTTCGAAGCCGCCGCCGATCACGTCATGGCCCCGCCCTACGTGGTCAAGCCCAACAGCCAGGGGTCCTCGGTCGGCGTTTTCCTCGTCTTCGAGGGTGCGAATCGTCCGCCGCAGGAGCTTGTCGCCCCTAGCTGGACCTTCGGCGAAGAGGTGATGATCGAGCCCTATATCCGCGGAAAAGAGCTCGCCTGCGGCGTTATGGCCGGCAAGGCGATGACCGTGACCGACATTGTCCCCAGGACAGGCTTCTATGACTATGAGGCCAAGTATGGCGAAGGTGGTTCAGACCACGTCATTCCAGCCGATATTCCGCCGCATGTCTTTGAAAAAGCTATGGAGCTCAGCGAGCGCGCTCACGCAGCCCTGGGTTGTCGCGGGGTGACCCGCTCGGATCTTCGTTATGACGACATTAACGACATTCTGGTCCTCTTGGAGGTCAATACCCAGCCCGGCATGACGCCGACCTCGCTCGTCCCCGAGCAGGCGGCCAAGCTCGGGGTGGATTTCGACCAACTGGTGCTTTGGATTACGGAGGACGCCTATGCCCGCGGCATTGCGGGGGGGAGCGCAGTCTAAGGCGAAGCCCCGGGCCAAAGCGCCCGCCAGTCCCCGAAAGTCCCGCGGCCCCTCCAAGGCCAAGGCGGGCGGCTACACGCCCGGCAAGCTCGGCGCGGCAGGCCGTATTGGCCTGTCTCCGACCCATGCCCTGATCGCCGCCGGCGGCGTGCTGGCGGTCATGGCCGTGGTGGCCCTGGCCACCGGCGATCGGGCTGAACGCCTGGGGGCAGGGACCAAGGCTGCAATCGGCCAGCAGTTCGCTTCACTGGGCTTCCGTCTTAACGCCGTCCACGTCCAGGGCGCATCGCCGGCGGCCACCGCCGACATTCTGAGCGCAGCCGGCGTCTACAAGGATCAACCCGTCCTGGGGCTTGATCTGGAAGCCATCCGCGCCCGCGTCGAATCGGTCGGCTGGGTCGAGGAGGCGCAGATCGTGCGCCTGCTCCCCGACACCCTGATCATCGCCATTTCCGAACGCCGCCAGCTGGCGGTGTGGCAGCACAACGGCGCCAGCCGGGTGATCGACGCAGAAGGCCGCGTCATTCCCGAGGCGAGCGCCCTGCAGTCGGCCAGCCTGCCCCTGGTGGTCGGCCAGGGCGCCGACCAGCATGCCGCGGCCATCCTGCCGCGCATCGCCGCGCGCCCGCGGCTGATGAGTCGGGTGGAAGCCTTGGTGCGGGTCGATGACCGCCGCTGGGACCTCCGCCTGAAGGACGGGTCCCTTGTTCAACTCCCTGCGGTCGACGAAGAAGCGGCCCTGATTCAGCTGGAACAGCTCGACCAGCGCTCGCGCATTCTCGAGCTGGGATTTGCACGGATCGATCTGCGCGATCCGACGATGGTGGCGGTGCGGCCGCGTGATCAGGTCCGCTCCAGCGGCCTGATCGCCGACGGCGCCTAGGTGGTGGAAGGAAGAACCGTGCCGTTCGGGACCAAAACGGTCGATCGCAACAGCAGCCGCGAGAGCCTCAAGGCCGCCCTGGGCCGCCAGCCCCTCGTGGCTGCTGTGGATCTGGGCGCCTCCAAGGTGTCCTGCTTCATCATGAAGCCCGACGGCGTGCGCCGGGGGGATCGCACCCTCACGGCCGCGGGCGTCGGCTATGTGCAGTCCCGCGGCATCCGCGGCGGGGCCATCGTCAATCTGGACGAGGCATCCGACGCCATCGCCCAGGCCGTGGAGCGGGCCGAGAACGTGGCCGGCGTCAACGTCCAGGGCGTCACTGTCGCCATGGCCGGCGGCCAGCTGGCCAGCCACAGAATCTCCGGCCGCGTGAGCCTCGGCGCCCGGCCGATCTCCGACCATGATCTGGTTCGCGCCATCCAGTCGGCCTTGTCGCCGGTGAAGCTGCCCGAGCGCCGCCCGGTCCACATCCTGCCCATCGCCTGGCGGGTGGACGGCCAGAGCGGCGTGCGTGATCCCCGCGCCATGTTTGGCCGCAGCCTGGCCGTGGAGCTCCTGGTGGTCTCGGTGAGCGAGACCGCCTTCCAGACCCTCGGCGCCTGCGTCGAGCGGGCCCATCTGCAGTTCGAAGGCGTGGTCGCCGCGCCCTTCGCCTCGGCCCTGGCGGCCCTGGAGGAAGATGAGATGGATCTGGGCGCCGTGTGCATCGACATGGGCGGCGGATCCACCTCGGCCGCAGTGTTCACCGCCGGCAGCCTGGTTCATGTGGAAACCCTTCCGGTGGGCGGCCAGCATGTGACCGCCGACATCGCCCGCGGACTGTCGACCTCCATGGCCGGCGCTGAACGCATCAAGACCCTGCACGGCTCGGCCATCGCTTCGGCCAATGAGGACCGCGAGATGATCGAGGCCCCGCCGAGGGGCGACGACCCCGGCGCGGGCCCCGTGATCGCCCCGCGTTCCCTGCTCAAGGGCATCATCGCCCCGCGGGTCGAGGAGACCCTGGAGCTGCTGCGCGACCGGCTGAAGGCCTCGGGCGCCCCTGTGGAGCCGGGCGCCAGCCTCGTCCTGACCGGCGGCGCGAGCCAGCTGGCGGGCGTGCGTGAAGTCGCCGTGCGGGTGTTCGACCGTCCGGTCCGGCTTGGTCGTCCGCGGCGCGTGCCGCATCTGGCGGACGCCGCTTCCGGTCCGGCCTTCTGTGCTGCGGCCGGCGTCCTGCACCGGGCGGCCTTCGGGCCGCGCGAAGCGGTGTCAGCCAAGTCGATGTCTGGCGCCCGGATCCGTCGCGAGAGCCTAGACCCCCGGGCCAATCCGGTGACCAAGGCCGCCGCCTGGCTGCGCGAAAACCTTTAGCGACAAGTCTAGTCGACCTAAGGTCAAGGTTAACAAGGTCCCGGTGTTCTTTCGCCGGACCCTGCGCCCTGCCGCCGCAGTTCCAGCCGCGGCCAAGCCTCAACTTCGCCGCAAAATCGCAATTAAGCCTTATGGCGCAACAAAAAAATGCGCTCGGCTTGGGTCGACGGACCTCCGACTCAATGTAAGCGGTTTACGTTCGATTAAGGATGATGGTCGTTAAGTTAACCGCATCCCAATCGGAGCGTGTCGCGGGCGGGTCGCGGACGCTTCAACAGATTTGCGGAGGACGGTGGGTCCTATGGCTATTGCACTGACGGCGCCGCGCGAGACCGAGCTGAAGCCGCGTATTGTGGTGTTTGGCGTCGGCGGCGCAGGCGGAAACGCTGTGAACAACATGATCGAGGCGCACCTCGAAGGCGTGGAGTTCGTGGTCGCCAATACCGACGCACAGCAGCTCGCGTTTTCGAAGACCGATCGGCGCATTCAGCTGGGCGCGACGGTCACCCAGGGCCTGGGCGCCGGCGCCCATCCTGAGGTCGGCATGAGCGCCGCCGAGGAATCGATCCCTGAGATCGGCGAGCACCTCGACGGCGCCCACATGATCTTCATCACCGCCGGCATGGGCGGCGGCACCGGCACCGGGGCTGCGCCTATCATCGCCAAGTGCGCCCGCGAGCGGGGCATCCTGACCGTCGGCGTCGTCACCAAGCCCTTCCACTTCGAAGGCCGTCACCGCATGCGCCTTGCGGACTCCGGCATCGCCGAGCTGCAGCGCTACGTCGACACCTTGATCGTCATTCCGAACCAGAACCTGTTCCGGGTCGCCAACGAGCGCACCACCTTCTCCGAAGCTTTCGGCATGGCCGACCAGGTGCTGCATTCGGGCGTCCGCTCGATCACCGACCTGATGGTGCTGCCGGGCCTGATCAACCTCGACTTCGCCGACGTCCGCACGGTCATGACCGAGATGGGCAAGGCGATGATGGGCACAGGCGAAGCCTCCGGCGACGACCGCGCCCTGATGGCCGCGCAGAACGCCATCCAGAACCCACTGCTGGATGAAGTCTCGCTGAAGGGCGCCAAGGCGGTTCTGGTGAACGTCACCGGCGGTCTGGACATGACGCTGCTGGAGGTCGACGAGGCCGCCAACGCCATCTCCGAGCAGGTGGACGCCGAGGCCAACATCATCTTCGGGGCGGCCTTCGACCCGTCCCTGGACGGGATGATCCGCGTGTCGGTGGTCGCCACCGGCATGGACGGCGCGTCCATCGCCGCCATTGAGCCCAAGGCCGAGGTCCGCCGCCCGCCGGCGCCGCCGCAGGCGCCTCACCAGCCCCTGCACAACCCGGTCCGTCAGGCCGAGCCCGTCCGTCAGGTCGCCCCGCCGCAGCAGCCCACCTATGTGGAGCGGCCCGCGCCCGCGGCCTATGCGCCTGAACCCGCGCCCCGGGCCCCGGAGCCGGCCCCGCAGGCCTACGCCCCGCCGCCTCAGCCCCAGGTTCAGCCTCAGGCCCGAGCCCCGGAACCTCAGCCGGCTCCCGCCTATGAGGCGCCGGCCCCTCAGCCGGATCTCTATGCGCGTCCGGCGCCGTCGCCGGAGCCTGCCGCAGAGCGGCCGATCACCCGGATCGTCGATCCGATGGTGGCCGAGGATGACGATGAACCCCTGTTCGGCGACGCCGCTTTTGCGGACGATCGTCGCCAGCGGGGCGGATTTCTGAGCTTGTTCGGCGGCCGCCCTCGGTATGACGCGCCCGCCCCGTCGCCGGCCCCGGCGCCCGCTCGTCATGCGCCTGCCGCCCGCGGCGGCGCTCAGCCGGCTGAGTCGGCTGAGCCAGAGCGGGATGGCGGCGAGGATCTGGAAATCCCGTCCTTCCTGCGGCGACTGGCCAACTAGGTCATTCAACCTCGCAGCCTCGACTGCAGGGCGATTTGAGGCGGCCGGTCCCCTGGGACCGGCCGTTTTTCATTGCCGGGGAGGGGCGGCAAGGGTTTGGAACGGTTGGGAAAATCTGCTCCTGGCTCAAGCGAAACATTCGGAAACAGGACTTGTATTGCGGCGCCGCAGCACAAGTTTTAACCGTCTCCTGGGGCCAATCGCGGTCGTTTGCGCGCCCGCGTCTCTAAGTTCGGTCAACCAAGGTTTCGTCGTGCCCGCAGCCCACGCCTCCGCCCACTACGCCTTGCAGCACACCGTGCTCGGCCCCGCCATTTTCGCCGGCGTCGGCGTGCATACCGGCGCCCATGTGCGGGTCTCCGTCCGGCCGGCGCCCACCGATACCGGCATCGTCTTTGTGCGCACCGACATCACCGACCAGGACAATCGCGTGCCGGCGTCCGCCGAGGCCGTCTGCAAGACCCAGCTCGGAACCGTCATCGGCAACCCCGCAGGTGTGACCGTCTCCACCATCGAGCACCTGATGGCGGCCTTCGCGACGCTGGGCGTCGACAACGCCATCATCGAGCTGGACGGCCCCGAAATGCCGATCATGGACGGTTCGTCCGAACCCTTCGTTCAGATCCTCGATCAGGCCGGCCGCCGTCAGCAGGACGCCCCGCGCCGCTATATCGAGATCCTGGCGCCCATCGAGGTGGTGGACGGCGACAAGAGCGCCAAGCTGCTGCCCAGCAGCCAGTTCGAGGTGGCCTTCGAGATCGTCTTTGATTCGCCCGTCATCGGCCGCCAGGCCGTCGATCTGGTGATGACGGAAGAGGCTTTCCGCAGCGAGCTCGCCAACTGCCGCACTTTCGGCTTCGCCCATGAGGTCGAAACCCTGCGCGCCATGGGCCTTGCCCGGGGCGGCTCGCTGGAGAACGCCGTGGTGATCGAGGGCGACCGGATCCTCAATCCCGAGGGCCTGCGTCGTCCTGACGAATTCGTGCGCCACAAGGCCCTGGACGCCATCGGCGACCTCTATGTGCTGGGCGCGCCGATCCTGGGCCGCTTTGAAGGCCGCCTGGCAGGCCATGGCATCAATAACCAGCTGGTCCGGGCCCTGGTCGCCCAGCCGGACGCCTGGCGGATCCGCACCTTCGCCCCTGAGCTCGCCCTGGCGGTCTGAGCTTCCGTTTGCGCCGGCGCCCGCGTGGTGTAGAAGCGAGGGCTCGCGGCGCGGGGGCGCGCGTTGGTCCTTTTGAGGTGAAGGTGTCTCTGCTTCACAATTCCCTTCGGGGTCCCGCCCTGGCGACTCTGGTCGCCGCCCTGGCCCTGACGGCCTGCGCCGGACGCGAAGAGCGTCCGCGGCTGGTCTATGAAGAGCGGCCGGTTGAGCTGCTCTACAACACCGGCGCCAATCGCCTGGATCGCGGCCTGTGGAATCAGGCCGTCGACTATTTCGCCGAGGTCGAGCGGCAGCATCCCTATTCGGTCTGGGCGCGGCGTTCGATCCTGATGACGGCCTACGCCCAGTATCAGGCCAATGACTACGCCGAGGCGATCGCCAGCGCTGACCGCTTCCTGACCCAGGCCCCGGGCAATCCGGCGGCGGTGTACGCCTATTATCTCAAGGCCATCTGCTACTTCGAACAGATCGTCGATGTGGGCCGCGATCAGGCCGCCACCGGTCAGGCCCTGAACGCCCTGCAGGAAGTCGTGCAGCGCTATCCGGACAGCGAGTACGCCAAGGACGCGCGGCTGAAGATCGACATGGTCCGCGACCAGCTGGCGGGCAAGGAGATGACCGTCGGCCGCTACTATCTGCGTGACGGCGACGTGCTGGCCGGCATCGGACGGTTCAAGACGGTGGTCGAGCGCTACGAGACCACCAGCCATACGCCCGAGGCCCTCTATCGCCTTGTGGAGGCCTATCTGACCCTGGGCCTGACCGAAGAGGCCAAGCGCAACGGCGCGGTCCTCGGCTTCAACTATCCCGGCAGCATCTGGTATCGCGACGCCTACGAACTTCTGAACAGCCGCGGCCTGCGGCCGGCCAATGCGCCGGAAGCCCGGTCCAGCGGCGGCTTCTTCTCCCGGCTGCCCTTCGTCGGCGGCCGCAACTCGGACGAGCTGGAACGCGACAAGGGCACGACCCTGCGCCCCCCGGCGAGCGAATAGAACCTAAGGCGAACGGGCGGGCTTCCGCCCGAGGTGATTCCAGGCAATCTTGCACCCCATGCTGATCGGACTGTGGATCCGCGACGTGGTGCTCATCGAGGCGCTTGACCTGCCCATCGGGCCGGGGCTTACAGCCCTGACCGGGGAGACCGGGGCAGGCAAGTCGATCATCCTCGACGCCCTGGGCTTGGCCACCGGCGCGCGGGCCGAGGCGGCCCTCGTGCGGCAGGGCGCGAGCCTGGCCCAGGCTACGGCCCTGTTCGCCCCAGCCCCCGACCATCCAGCCTGGGCGCTGCTGGACGAGAAGGGCCTGTCCTACGATTCCAGCGAAGACCTCGTCCTGCGTCGCACGGTCAGCGCCGATGGCCGCAGCCGCGCCTTCGTCAACGATCAAGCCACCAGCGTCGGCGTGCTGCGCGAACTGGGCGCCCTGCTGATGGAGGTCCACGGCCAGCACGAGACCGTGGGCCTGCTGGACACCCGCACCCACCGGCCTCTGCTCGACGCCTTCGGCCAGCTGGCCACGCCCCTGGGCCGGGTCGGCGAGGCCTGGAAGTCCTGGCGCGCCGCCCTGGCCCGCCGGGACGACCTGGCCGCCGCCGCCGAACAGGCCGCCGCCGAGATGGAGGAGCTGAGCCTGCGGCTCTCCGAGCTCGATCGCCTGGAGCCCCGGGAGGGGGAGGAGGCCGACCTCGCCGAAAGCCGCGCCATGCTGGGCGCCGCGGAGAAGGCGCTGTCCGACATCGCCTCGGCCCGTGAGGCGTTCGACGGTCTGGCGCCGCGCATGGCCCAGGCCGTGCGCGCTCTGGACCGCGCCCGGGAGCGCGCCGTCCATGCCGGCGCCGCAGAGACCGGTCCCACGGTGACCAGGCTGGCGGCCGCCACCAGCGCCATCGACCGCGCCCTGATTGAGGCTCAGGAGGCCGAGGCCGCCATTGACGGCGCCGCCGAAGCCTTCGACTTCGATCCCGACCGCCTGGAAAAAACCGAGGAGCGTCTGTTCGAACTGCGGGGCATGGCCCGCAAGCTCAATGTCAGCGTCGAGGAACTCCCCATTCTCCGTGTCCGCTTCGCCGAGCGCCTGCGGGCCGCCGAAACCTCGGGCGAGGACCTGAAGGCCGCCGAAGCCGCCCTGGCCACGGCGAGAGCCGACTATCTGGCTGCGGCCGAGGACCTCAGCGCTCAACGTCGCGCGGCTGGCGAACGGCTGGCCCAGGCGGTGATGTCCGAACTCGGGCCGCTGAAACTGGACAAGGCGCGCTTCCGCACCACGGTCGAGACGCTGCCGCCGGAGAAGGCCGGCCCCCAGGGGCAGGACAGAATCGCCTTCGAAATCTCCACCAATCCGGGCGCGCCGTTCGGCGAGCTGGGCCAGATCGCCTCAGGCGGCGAGTTGGCTCGTCTCGCCCTGGCGCTGAAGGCGGCCCTGGCGGGCCGCGCAGAGGGCGCCCAGCCACTGATGATCTTCGATGAGGTGGACCAGGGCGTCGGCGGCGCCGTGGCCGACGCGGTGGGCCTGCGCCTGCGTCGCCTGGCCTCGGCCGCCCAGGTGCTGGTGGTCACTCACAGCCCGCAGGTCGCAGCCCGGGCCGACGCCCATTGGCGGATCTCCAAGGCCGGCGACGCTGAAATGGTGCGCACCGCCGTGGAGGTGCTGTCCTTGAGCGACCGCGAAGAGGAGATCGCCCGCATGCTGGCCGGCGCCCAGATCACCGATGCGGCCCGCGCCGCCGCCCGGGCCCTGATGGATGCCTGAGTTTCCCGCCTCCAAGCCGGCCGCCGATCTCACCGAGGCCGAGGCCGCCGAAGAACTGACCTGGCTCGCCGACACCATGGCGGCCCACGACATCGCCTATTATCAGGACGACGCGCCCAAGGTCTCCGACGCGGAGTATGACGCGCTCAAGCGCCGCAACGCCGAGATCGAGGCGGCCTTCCCGGACCTCATCCGTGAGAACTCCCCCAGCCTGAAGATCGGCGCCGCGGCCTCGGCCCAGTTTTCGCCGGTCGAGCATGGCGTGCCGATGCTCAGCCTCGACAACGCCTTTTCCGACGAGGAGGCCACTGAGTTCGAGGGCCGGGTGCGCCGCTTCCTGCGCCTGGATGACACCCCCATCGCCTATACGGCCGAGCCCAAGATCGATGGCCTGTCGGCCTCCATCCGCTACGAGAACGGCCGCCTCGTGCGCGGCGCGACCCGGGGCGATGGTCGGGTAGGGGAGGACGTCACGGCCAATCTGCGGACGCTGGATGACGTCCCCGAACGCCTGGCCGGGTCCGGCTGGCCCGATGTCATCGAAATCCGGGGCGAGGTCTATCTGGAGCATGAGGGCTTTAAGGCGCTGAACGCCGCGGCCGAGGCGGCGGGCCAGAAGACCTATGCCAATCCCCGCAACGCGGCGGCCGGATCGCTGCGGCAGATCGACCCCAAGATCAGCGCGCAGCGTCCCCTGCGCTTCTTCGCCTATGCCTGGGGCCTGGTGAGCAGCCCCTTCGCTCAGACCCAGTGGGAGGCCCTGGAGGCCCTCAAGGCCTGGGGCTTTCAGACCAATCCTCAGTCGCGCCGGGTGGAGGGCGCGCAGGGGCTGCTGGACGCCTACCGTGACATGGAGGGGCTGCGGCCGCGCCTCGGCTTCGATATCGACGGGGTGGTCTACAAGGTCGACCGGCTGGATTGGCAGCAGCGGCTGGGCTTCGTCTCGCGCTCGCCCCGCTGGGCCATTGCGCGCAAGTTCCCCGCCGAGCAAGCCCGCACCATTCTGAACGCCATCGACCTGCAGGTGGGCCGCACCGGCGCGGTGACGCCTGTGGCGCGGCTCGCGCCGGTCACCGTCGGCGGCGTGGTGGTGGAGAACGCCACCCTGCACAATGCCGACGAGATCGCCCGCAAGGACGTGCGCATCGGCGACACGGTCATCGTCCAGCGGGCGGGCGACGTGATCCCCCAGGTGGTGGGGCCGGTGCTGGAGGCGCGGCCCACTGGCGCTGAGCCCTACGTCTTTCCCGACCACTGCCCCTGTCCGCTGAAGACGCCGCTGGCGCGAGAGACCACGGCCTCAGGCGCCGAGACAGTCGTCCGTCGCTGCACCGGCGAGCTGGCCTGTCCGTTCCAGCGGATCGAGCACCTGAAGCACTTCGTCTCCCGCCGAGCCTTCGACATCGAGGGGTTGGGGGAAAAGCAGCTCCAGGCCTTCTTCGACAAGGGCTGGGTCAAGGCGCCGGCCGATATCTTCCGCCTGGCCCGGGACGAGGCCAAGCTGGACGAGTTGCGCGAGACCGAGGGCTATGGCGAGACCAGCGTCGCCAATCTGAAGAGCGGGATCGACGCCAAGCGGAACATCCCGCTGGACCGCTTCATCTATGGCCTGGGCGTCCGTCATATCGGGGAGACCACGTCCCTGGCCTTGGCCCGGCACTTCGAAACCGTGGAGGCCTTTCTGGCCGCCGCCCGCGCGGCCGCCGCCCAGCGGGCGGGCGCGGCGCACGACCAATTGTCTCAGCTTGACGGGGTGGGACCGACGGCGCTCGAAGCCATCCTGGGCTGGGCCTCCGCCCCCCATGAGGTTCTACTGCCTGAAGGGGCGAGTTTCGACACACGGCTGAAGACCAGCCTGCCCAAGCTCAACAAGACCGCTCGCGAAGCGCTGGAGCGCCGCTTTGGCGACTGGGCCGCCTTCGAGGCCGCCGCGAGCGCCGCCGTGGCTCATGCCCCGGGGGAGGACTTCGGCGAGCTGGCCGCCGTCGACGGGGTTGGGCCGGTGGCCGCCAGCATGATCGCCGGTTTCTTCGGCGAGGATCACAACCGCGCCATGGTCGATCACCTGCTGGCCGAACTCCAGGTCCAGCCGGCTGAACGCCCAAAGACCGACACTGCGGTG